>Ga0180432_10000067_pt1 | contig 152896 bp, 130 predicted proteins | sample SS_ome_10_FD_132414 | JGI IMG/M metagenome (GOLD analysis project Ga0180432, IMG submission 132414) | Hypersaline lake sediment archaeal communities from the Salton Sea, California, USA - SS_1_MS_2 metaG | ecosystem: Environmental > Aquatic > Non-marine Saline and Alkaline > Hypersaline >... | reverse complement strand
CGCCGTCGATGGCGGGAAGCTGTGGAGTCTCGACACCGGCGCGAGCGTCAAGGCCGATCCGTGGATCAGCGAGGGCGTGCTCTACGTCGCCAACAGCGACGGAAAGCTCCTCGCATTGGTGGACGACTCCGTGGCAGGAATGCCGTAGGGATCGCACGTACGGAGGGCAGCCGGCTGGCGTTCTGCGCGGCAGCTCCGGGACAGCTGCATGGGAAGACGTGGAATGGGGGCCGTGAAAACTGGGGAGCTTACGCTCGGGAAAGGCAAGGTCAGTGTGACAGTGACCATCGCTGCGCCATTCTCCTTGCCGGGATGGGAGGAGCCTCGCAGAACGTTCTTGCTTGCCTTCATAGTGTTGTGGAACGCATCGCTACAGGTGATCGGGACGGGACAATGCACAAGAATCCGAAACACAGCCGTGCTGGCTCACTCGCAATAGCGCTGGCGGGACTTGCGCTGCTGACATCCGGCATGCCGGCGGCCTGCCACGCGGGGGACGTTCGGCTGCTGCTGCCGCCCGATGACCCGCGTGCCGCACTGCTTCAGACCACAGACCTGCTCCTGACGCGCGTGGAAACCGTGGAGCAGGCGCTCGCGGCCGACGGCGGCGTCGCGGTCGTGGACGCCACGCCGGAGAACCTGAGGCACGTGGCCGCTATGAGGGAACGGCTGGACTCCTTCACGCAGGCCGGCGGGTGGCTCGTGCTGTGGGGGCTCACACCGGAGGGGCTGGAGACGTTCAACCGCATCGTCGGGGTCGAGCACCTGATCCGCCCGTTCGAGATGGAGGAGGTGGAGATGCCGCTCAGGGCCGACCCTCTGCTCAAAGGCGTGCGGCGCCGTGACTTCTTCATGCTGGCCGGGAGGCCGTCCGGTGGTGTGGTGCCGGTTGAGCTCCGGGTGGACGACGCCTGGACCTACGTGGTGGACTACGACGACGTCGCGCCCTTCTGCAAGCTGCCCGGCCCGGACTACTGGGGGGCGACGCCGGGCGAAGCCGTGCCCGGTCAGCCGCATTGTCCCCGCAGCATGGTCAACGGCCTCACATACCAGTGGCGTTTCGCCTTCCTGATCCGGCTGGACCGGGAGGAGCCGACCGAATGGCCCATCGAGCTGCCCCGCAAGGAGGAGGTGGTGCAGTTCTCCCTCATGCCGTCGGTGATGTTCTACAGGATCAACAAGATGCGCCTCGACTTCCATGACGCCAGGCCGCCCGTGGAACTGGAGCTGGAGCACGTTCGCGAGAGGCAGGACTTCAAGATGGAGGCCCGCAAGACCGAGAAGGTGACCATAGCCATAACGGACTACCAGGCCTTCGAGGACACGCAGCGAACGCTGGGCGTGGTGAATCTCTGGCTGAAGGTCAAGCGGTCGGAGGAGTTCTACGCGAAGGTGCATCCGCTGGTCAACATCGGCGTCCTGGTCAATTACCCGATGGGCAAGGGGGGCATCGTTCTGAATCAGATGAACGTGCTCGAAGAGGAGCCGCTCGCGCGCAACGAGGTGCAGAAGCGCAGCATCGTGGCGGGCCTTCTGGAGAATCTCAGCAGCCAATAAGCCCTGTCCCAGAGCCATTCTGCGCTGCGACGAGGCGCGCTCTTCTGAGACCGTTGCACGCGAGGCGCAGACCCCGGCCACCCCCCGGACCCCCAAGCAGAGCTTGACAGGAGACATGGGATGACGGCAAGGGAAGCAGCAGCATCCAGACAGGCCACTGACCGGAGGCCCGCTGAGGCCCAGCATGGGAAGGGCTTCTTCCCCATCATGAACTGGGATGAACCACAGATGGAGGAGGAAAGGAATGCCCAAATGCTGCAAAGCCTCCAGGAGTGCAATTTCACGGTGGCCGGCTTTGTTGCGCCGGACCGGTTGCCGGTCTGTGAGGAACTGGGCCTGAAGGCGATAGTCACAATCCCGGGAGGGCCTCACAGGCGGAAGGCCGGGCCGTGCCAGAAAGCATAGGGCAGCAGGCGGGAGACTGGAGGCCGGCGGCAGCCCTCGATCCGCCGGACGGCCGCCGCGGGGCGGGCAGGTCTGGCGGCCGATCCGCCTCCGTCCCGCGACGGCGGGAGTGCCGAAACTGCGGCAAGACGACGACGTGGCAGAAGTAGGCTGTAAGGTAATCGGCTGCTTGACAAGTAGGGCGTGTCGCAGTAATCTGTCGGTGCATTGTGGTGTTTCTGCTCCCTTTGCGGGAAGGAGGTGGTGCAGATGACCATGGAACAGAGACAGCGTTTCGTTATCTGCGTGGCGGTTACCGCACACCTCCTGGCGGGAGGGCCGCAGTGAGCTAACCCCAGAGGCGTCAGCGTCCGCCGAGTATCCAGGCGGTCACGTTGCGGGAAGTCCGCGCGTGGCCGCCTTATTGTTTCCGGGAGAAGCTGCACAATGATTGAACCAACGCATGGCGCTGGCAGGGCAGAGGAAGCTGTTGGCGTTCGCTGGCAGACGGCTGAGGACGAGCACGGGGAGTCCGTAGTCTGCGCTGCGGACCACCCAGGTGGCCGACTGCGCAACCTCCATTGGCCGCAGCCGCCCACCATCAAGGGGTTCCCATGTAGGATCCTCGTCGGCGAGACCGGCGGTAAGATCATGGGTCGTGCCATCCTGGAGACCGTCTACCCGCCGTTCGCCGAGATCCAAAACATGCACGTCCTGGAATCCCACCGCGGCCGGGGTGTGGGCGGTGCGATGATCGATGAGTGCATTGCTCAGGCTGGCAGGATGGGTTTTATGGCCGTGTTCCTCCAGACACACAGCGACTATGGCCCCGCGCAGCGGCTCTATGCGCGCAAGGGCTTCTTCCTGGCGGGCAAGGCGCAGATGCTCCGGCTGGTGCGGTTTCTCAACCTGCCCGTCCTCGACGCGTTCCTACATCAGCACCCGCTCGGCACATACTCGGCCTCGCCGGCTGAAGGGGACGGCGCGTGGTCCCTAGTCTGGTCGGACTGGGTCTCGGGCGACCGGCTCCAGCTTACGCTCACTGGCGGTACGTGCGACAAGGACAGCGACGGCCACAGTCCCGGCCTGCGGACGCTGTCGCTGAGTAACGGCGAGACAACCGCTTCCGTGCAGCTCGATGGTCCAAGAGAGGCGGCAAAGGGCAGTACCGTTGAACTACGACTGTCAGTGCACAATGAGGGGGCACAGACCGTGCGACTGTGCACAAGGCTACTGCTTCCGCCCGGGTGCGAGGCACGAGGGGAGTGGTCGCGGCATGGTCCGGTGCTGGAGCTGGAGCCCGGAGGGGATATCTGCTCCCGTGTCGAAGTTGCTTTGACGGATGACCTGGATACGGAGCCGCTTGTCTACGCGTCCTTCGGATCCCTCCAGCTCACCGTAGAAGTATTCCTGGGGCAGACGTCATTCTGGCTCACGCATACCGTGCTGCCGGGGCGCTGGGTGGAGGGCGGGCTCCGGTTGGATTGAGTTCAAAGAGACACTCATAGCCAATAGGGGCAAAGCAACGCGCGCCGCGTCCTCGCTGCGCCGGCACCAGCCCCCCAACACCCGCGGCCCCCCACTTTAGCGAGTGCCGCAATAAAGGCCATGACGGCGGGCGTGGGGGATGAGACGCGAGGGGTGAGGTAAGGCAAGCCGAACGACCGATCCCACCAAGGCAGCCCCCCTTCACTGAATGCCAGCCCGCGCCAGAAAAACGAGACACGGCGCTATGCGCGCGGCGCGCCGCGTCCCCGCTGAGCCGCCACCAGTCCCCCACCACCCGCGGCCCCCCACTTTAGCGAGTGCCGCAAGAAAGACCAGGCACGCGGCACACACGCCGGCCCGCGCAACACCCGGGCAAGACCGACTCAACAGAGGAGCGCAATAAATAACGGACAAGCAGGCATGAGGCGTGCGGGGCGTGGGTCCGCCGCAGGGCGGATGAGGTACCGCGACGGCAGCCGGGAGGTGACCGATCTTGCGGACGAGGAGTCCGCGCCGGGGGGACACGCGTCAGGGGAACTGCGTCCGTCTGACAGGGGGGGTGACAGGTCGGCCGGCCGATTGGCCTGAAGGGCTCGCCGGCAAGGGCTTCGGGCAGGGGAGTGGGGTGGTACGCCCGGCGGGACTCGAACCCACGACCTGCGGTTTAGGAAACCGCCGCTCTATCCGCCTGAGCTACGGGCGCACCGCGACGAGCGATAGTGTCCGTATCTTACCAGGGCCGCCGCGTAAAGCCAAGCGCCGCGCGTGCTTCGCGCCGCCGTGGAGGTTCCGTGCCGTGCCGGCCAGACCCCGTCGCGGGGCCTCCCCGACGGCCGGCGCATCTACCTGGTGCTGGACAACCTCTCCACGCGCGAGCACCAGGGAGGTCAAACGTCACTGCCGCAAGAGCAACATCCGGTTGGTCTACACCGCCACCTGCGCCTCGTGGATGAACCGGATCGAGCGCCACTTCGCGCCGTTCCGGCGCTTCGTACTCGACAACAGCGACTGGTCCAACCACAGCGAGATCGCCCGCGCGTCGCAGGGCAACCTGCGCTGGGGCAGCCGCGACAAGAAGAACGCCAAAATTCTCAAAGAGCAAGATTCAATACGAACCCTTTGAGAGGCCACTGGCTCCTCCCCGTCAAACGCCAGACGCCCATTGGTCTTTTCCGGACGCAGTGCATCCTTCCTGATAAGCCGCCGGAGTGCCGTGTCGGTACGAGCCAGCCCAAGTCGGGCCAGTGTTGCTGCCGTGTGGCCAAGCAGGAGGCCAAGACAGGATCGAGTCCATCACCAGTGGTGGGAGAGGAGGGACTTGCGTCTTGGTGATGACAGGTCCTTGACCCGTAGGTCGTGGGTTCGATCCCCGTCGCCCTCGCCACCTCCTCTTCGGCCTCGACAGGCGCTTTCGCCTGTATTTGCCTGGGTCTCCACGAATCTGTCACCTGCTGAGGGCAGCTGCACCCGCAAGCAACGAGCGCTGGTTCCGCCCCAATGCTGACAGAGAGGCCGCAAAGCCGCCGATCTGGAAGATTCTGTCGCGTCAACGGGGGGCCAGATGCAGGATTGGCGATGACAACACGTTGACAGGCCGCCGGCGCCAGCATAGACTGCGCCTCAGTAGGATGAATCCCGTTGCTGGAAGGTCATATGGGAGGTCCCGGTTAGCAGCGGTTGGTGACGGAAGCACCACACGGACCCAAAACCGTGCCGTTCCCGGCGGCGGAGTCACAGACTGGAGAAGACCGTCCCATTCAGTCGGGAGGAGAGCCATGTCTGCATGGAGCCTTTCCGTCAAGCTGTGTGTCTGCGTGGTCATAGCCGGCCTGGTCGCGGCTGGACAGCCGGCCGTCGCGGCTGCCCCCGAGACTTCGGAGGCCGTCCTGCGCCAGTCGCCGTTCAGCATCTACACCGAGTGGCCCTTCGACGCGGGGGAGGCGGCCCGGCGGCAGAAGGAAACGGCGGAGGCCCTGGGGCTGCCGGTCGAGAAGGCCGCCGACATCGGCGATGGGGTCAAGATCGAACTGGTCCTGATTCCCGCCGGGGAGTTCATGATGGGCTCCGCCATCTCACCGGAGGAGACGCTCCGCAGGGGTGGGGGCGCTACCTATCCGAGCCCTCTCGCCTATGAGCGCTCGCACCCCCAGCACCGTGTCAGGATTACCAGGCCTTTCTACATGGGCAAGTACGAGGTCACGCAAGATGTCTGGGAAAAGGTGATGGGCACGAAATGGGAAAGGCCGGAGAAAGACAACCAAGATAGGCCCCTGAAACCCCTGGACTACAGGGGCGCGCGCAGGCCCGTGGACAGGGCCGATTTGGTGGTGTCGAGAGAGAACGATCAGGGCAACGACTGCCAGGGCTTCCTCAAGAAGCTGAACGCCCTGGTCGAGGGCACGGGGACCTTCCGCCTGCCCAGCGAGGCCCAGTGGGAGTACGCCTGTCGTGCCGGAACGGAGACCCCCTTCTACTTCGGTGAGAACATCACCACCGACCAGGCCAATGTCAGGGGCGATTATTCGGTGTGGGACGGCAAGAAGGGAGTGGCAAGGCGGAAGACCGTCGAGGTCGGCAGCTTGCCGCCGAACGCCTGGGGGCTGCACGAGATGCACGGGAACGTATGGGAGTGGTGTGAGGATCTGTACGCAGACTACCCCAAGGATGCCAGGACACAGACAGACCCGAGTGATCCTGTCAAAGGTGACCGACGTGCCGAACGTGTGTTGCGGGGCGGCGCCTTCTGCCACATAATGGCTGAGTCCCGCTCGGCCTACCGCCGGCCGGTGGGCGGGGGCTACGAACCCAACGACGCCGATGTCGGTTTCCGGTTGGTGTTGGCGCTTCCGTCCAGCACTCCCTGACCCTTTGCTCGTTGCTTCTCTTGCCCTTTTGTGAACGCCGGTCGGCAAGTGCGGCGGGAGCGGCCCAAGAACGAGCCACCTTGAGCACGTATGCCCCTTTTCGTGACGAGTGTCAATGGCCTCCTGTTACTGCTTGGATTGGGCGGTCCTGGTGCGGCGGGCCGCCGTTTGTGTTCGGCATGGAACTTGCCCCGGCAGTGGTGTCCGCTTTCGCCCCCGGTAATTGACAACGGCCGAGCGGATGGCGTACAAGGTGTGGAGCGGTATTGGCAGGTTGTCAGCGGCCTGTGAGCCGCGCTATGAGCTTCAGTGGGGTCCTTTGATGTCTTCCGATCAAACGCAGAGGGTGGCTCAACGCGAGGGGGAAGCCGGGCCCGGGGAGCCACGTGACGAATACTTCGTAGTCCCCCTGGCGGCACTGCAGCCGGGCACGGTGACGCCGGTCAACCTCTATGCCAAGTTCGGTTCGCCGCCTGTTTTCGTGCTCCACAGAACGGCCCAGGCCCAGATGGACGGACGGGCGCGCGACAGGCTTGTCTCCCGCGGCGTGCGGGAGCTGTACGTGCTGAAGAGGGACGAGGACGCCTACCTGGATTACGTCGAGGAGAACGTTGACAAGATCATCCATGACGACCTGTTGCCGCAGGAGCAGGCGTGCCAGATCGTGTACAAGAGTTCTTCGCGCGTCATGGTGGACGTCTTCGAGAATCCCAGGTCAGGCGAGAACCTCAGACGAGCCCAGCGGATGGTCGAGGCCACGGTGTCCGCCGTAATGAGGAACCCCCGGGCGCTCTGGCAGATGACCTCCATGGCCTCCCACGACTATTACACGTATACGCATTGTGTCAACGTGGCCACGTTCATGGTGGGCGCCAGCAAAGACCTGCTGGACATTACCGAGCGCCAGACGCTGGAGCGCATCGGTATGGGCGGCATATTCCATGACATCGGCAAGAGCTTGATCCCGACCGAGATCCTGAACAAGGCCGGCAAGCTGAGCGCGGATGAGTTTCGGAGGATCAAAGAGCATCCCGAGATGGGCGTCGAACTCGTGGGCGAGCACGTCCCGATGTCGGCCGTCTCCCGCACCATAATCCGCAACCATCACGAGAGCTTCAATGGTTCCGGTTACCCGGACGGTCTGACCGGCGAGGGCATAGCCCGGCTGGCCCGGCTGGCCAAAGTCGTGGACGTGTACGATGCACTGACGACGAACCGGTCGTATGCGTCGGCCCGGGAGCCCTATCAAGCCCTGGATCTGATGTTGAACAAGATGGCGGACGAGTTCGAGGTCCGGCTCTTGCGGGCTTTCATCAAGTTCCTCGGGCCGGGGCACGCTCGGCGGTAGTTGCCCGCCCCTCGTCACCCCGTCTTGCGCAGGTCGGCCCGCCGCGCCGCGCGTGCGGGCTCCAGCACCTCGACTTCGGCGCCGTTGCGGTAGAGGAAGCCGACGCGCTGCGCCGCCTCCGCGGCGGGCGCGTGGATCCGGCTGATCCAGTACGCGTCGCGCCCCGGCTCCTGCCCGCTCTCGATGGTCTCGACGTGGTGGTTGAGCAAGGTGCGGCAGAGCCTTTCCCGGGCGTCCCCGAGCCACTCGATGATCTCCCGGCGGGAGGGGGGCGGCTCTCCCAGCATCTCCGCCGGCTCCGCGAGCCTCGCGAGCCACCGGTCAAGCTGCCAGACGAGGGGGAATACCTCCCGCACCGAATCCACCTCCGCCCGGCGCGCCGAACGGCCGGGGGAGGCGGGCTCAGGCTGCTCGTGCACAGTCGTCCCCGGCGGGCGTCGCTGAAGGTGTTCCGATACGGCGCCCTGGAGGGCCCTGAGGATGCCCTTCATCATGGCAACGTCGCCGGTCTCCTGACTGCACAGTTCGGCGAAGGCGTCGGCTCTTGTCCGCAGGAGCGGGAACAGGGCGGTCTCGTCTTCGGTCTCCTGCTGTTGCGGGTGGGCGTTGGCCTCTGACTCAAGCCGGAAGAGCGGGCCCTCCGCCATGACCGGCGAGGACGTCCCGGGAGTCTCCTCCGGCGCCGGCTCTCCGTCGCCTGCTGCGGCCTCGGTGCTGACGGTGGCCGGCCGGTCTTCGTGCAGGCAGTCTGCGGCATAGCGCATGAACCTGTGCAGGACGTGTTCGTCGAACACGCCCGGCATGTCCGTCGCCATCGTATTGAGGGCGCGGTAGTAGGTCACGGCCGGTCCGTAGGGCCGGTGGCTGGTGAGCGCATCGAAGACGTCAATGGCCCGGGCTGCTCGGGCGAAGGCGTCGATGGACTGCGTCGTTCGGCCGTCGGGGTAGCCGTTGCCCGCGGCGTTCTCGTGGTGTTGGGCGATGATGCGCTGGGCCATGGTTGCGCGGCGCATGAAGGGGCGCGACATCTCGACGCCCTGCCGGGGATGGCGGGAGACCCTGGCGAACTCATCGGCCGTCAGTTTGCTCGGCTTGGCGAGTATCTCCTCCGGCACCAGTGCCTTGCCCAGGTCGTGCAGCGCGCCGCCCACGGCTATCTCGGCAAGGAGCTTCCGGTCCTCCACGTGCATCACGTCCCTGGCGAAGCCCGCCAGCAACACCGCTACGTTGACGCTGTGCGTGTGGGTGTTGTAGTTGACCGGCGCGCAGTCGAACATGTGGCGACTGGCCCACCGGTGCGTCAGCACGACCCGCACCATGGCCTGGACGAGCCCCTGGACTTCCTCGTAGTGCTCGCGCGCCTCCGGGTCGCCCAACAGGCGGGACACGGCCCGGCACGTCAGCATGTAAATCCACTGGGCCAGGTGCCCCTCGGGCAGCTCATTCTGCTCCAAGAGCCGGGGCAGATGGAGTTGCACGTAGTCGAGACAGCGCTCGCGGTCGTCGCCGTGGATGTAGAGCCGTTCGACGCCTTCTGTCTCCAGCCTTTCCCAGGTGTTCAGGTAAATCGGCTCGTGGGCGGGGCGGAAAAGACGAAGGCTCTCCCCGTCCCCGCCCAGCGCGTAGAGGTCGAATGGGGGCACGGTGCTGGCCTGGAGAATCTGCGGATCGATTCCCAGGGCGTGAACGTCGTCCGTGGCGACCTTGCTTTCCATGGCTCCTCTGTATCGTTCACGCTGCTCTGCAGCAACCTCCTCCCGGGTAGCCCCCGGCGTCTGGGTAGCCCCCGGCGTCTCGCCGGGGGTGCCGCCGGGGGAGACGCCCGACGCTACCGATGAAGCTGCTGCAAGCACGCCCTCACGCGATTATCAACAGGGCCGGGCGCCATCTTCAAGACAAAAGCGCCAGAACGTCCCTGGCGGCCTGCAGTGCGGCTGAGAGCCGTTCACGAGTGCTGCAGTTTTTTCCCGGACGGCGGAGGGTTTTTCCGCCTTCCCGGCGCTGCACCCAACCTGCCGCCGCGAGGCGCAGGCCCGTTTGAGGCCCGGAATGCAGCCTGTCCGGCCCCCGCCCCGCGTCTGTGTGATTCACCTGCGACTATGACAGAGCAGTTTCCGTACCACGTCGAGCACCCCTCAGGCGGCGCACGCGGGACGTTGCGATCTACATCACCGGTTGCCAAAGGGAACGCCTTCCGGTCTTGGCGGGCGGTGGAGAACCGGCGGGAGCGGTCCCGGGTGGGGGACATGCGGGGTTTGGGCGCCCCGAAGGCCGTTGCTGGTATGCCCTTTGCATACTGGCCCGGTCTGGCCGGTTCCCCCCTACCCGTTGACGGGGAAGTGAGTCATGGGCGATCTGCACACTGCGCGGGCCGAGGCGGAGGCGCTCTACAGCGCCGGGAAAGCCGAGGAAGCGCTTGCACGCTATCGGGCGCTGCTGGACGAGCACCCGGACGACGCCGGCCTGCTCAACGACGTCGGCACGGTCTGCTTTGCGATGGGGCGGGTCCCCGAGAGCGTCGACTGGTACCTGAAGGCCCTTCAGGTGGACCCTGACGACGCGGCCGCTCGCAAGAACCTGGCGACCGTCGCGCAGACGCAGGGGCTCTCGCTCCCCGAGCTGCAGGCCAGGGCGCGGCAGGGGAACCCGGAGGCAGCCGTGCCGCGGAAGCAGCAGGCGGCGCCCGCGACTGCGCCGGAGGGCCCGGGGCTAAGGTACATCTATCCCCTCGGGCGTCAGCCCGGCAGGGAGCACACGCGGCGGGCGCGGATCTTCACCGACCCCCGCTGCAACGTGCGCTGCCGGTTCTGCTACTACGTCAACCGGCACGCCGAGGCGTGGCCGGCCAGGCTCATCGAGCGCCAGATCGATTTCGCAGCGCGGGCCGGGATGCGGGACGTCGATTTCTCCGGCGGCGAGTCATCCATGAGGAGGGACTTCGTCGACCTGGTCGCGTATGCGGCTCAGTACGGCTTCCGGAGCGTCTGCACCCTGACGAACGGGTGGAAGTTCGCCGACGAAGAGTTCATGGCGAGGGCCGTCGAGGCGGGCCTGACGGAGATCCTGTTCTCCGTCCACGGTTACGACGAGGAGAACCACGACTGGCTCACGCAGGTCAAGGGCTCGTATCGCCGGATACTGAGGGCCATCGAGCTGGCCCACGAGCACGGCCTGACCGTGCGGACCAACACGACGGTGACGCGCGCCAACTTCGAGAGGCTGGACGAGCACGCCCGCTTCATCCGGGACACGGTCCGGCCGTGTCAGGCGAACCTGATCCTGTTCAACGAGTTCTCCGAGGCGGGCAGCATCGCGGACCAGTTCTCGGTCAGGTATTCCGAGGCGGCCGGGCCGGTCAGGGCGGCCGTGGACGTCCTGAAGGACAGCGTGCCCTACGTCAACGTGCGCTACGTGCCGTTCTGCTTCATGCAGGGCTACGAGGAGCACGTCTGTGACTACGCGCAGAAGATATACGACCCCTTCGAGTGGTCCCAGAGGATGCTCGCCCTCTGCCAGAAGGCGTTCATCGAGGCGCCGATGCGCTACTACGGGTACCTGGCGGACACGCTGGACCGGTTCAGCCAGAGCCTCGACCTCGACCCCGCCTGCATCTCCGACCACCTCGCCGACGACGTCTTCGTCACGCGCAACCGCTACGGCTACGTGATGGCCGAATCGTGCCGGGAGTGCCGGTACTTCCACGTGTGCGACGGCGTGGAGCGCGAGTACTCGGCCCAGGTCGGCCTGGGCGAGCTGAAGCCCGTCGCCGGCGAGAGGATGACGGATCCGCTGGCGTTTCGCGAACACTTCTACGACGGCTACGAGAGGCACCTGCCCGCCAGGCCGGCGGGCGGGAGAGGCGCGCCGACCCGCGCCGTCCGGGCTACCGGACGCGCCGGGACGGTCTCCGTCCTGATACCCACGTACCAGAGGAGCGCCGTCCTTGCCGAGTGCCTCCGGTGCCTGGCGCAGCAGGAGATGGACGCCGGCCGGTTCGAGGTGCTGGTCGTCGATGACGGCTCGACGGACTCGACGCCGGAGGTGGCGGCGCAGTATGCCGCCGACCTGGACCTGAAGTATATCCGGGGCGAGCACGCCGGTGCGGCGGCAGCCCGCAACCTGGGCATACGCGAGGCGAGCGGCGACCTGGTCGTGATCATCAACGACGACACGCTCGTCGAGCCGGACTTCCTGGAGCAGCACTACAGGCTGCACGAGGTCTTCGGGTGGAACGACAAGACGGTCGTCCTGGGCAACAGGCGGTTTCCCCCCGCCCTGCGGCACCTCGTGATGAATTACCTGTTCGAGAACGTCCCGCTCTACAACGCTCTCCACGAGATGCCGAGGGGCTGGTACAACTACAGGCGATTCATCACGTTCAACCTCAGCGCCGTCAGGGCCGGATTCCTGAAGTACGGCGTCTTCGACACGGGCTTCCCGTCCGCGCTGGTGGAGGACATAGAGCTGGGGCTTCGCTGGCAGCTCAGCGGCGCCAAGGTGTTCTCTGAGCCGCGCATCATGGGCTACCACAACCATCGCATGACGGTGGCGGGCTGGGACAGCCACATCGTCCGGCTGAACCAGAACAGGCGGGTCATGTACGCCAAACACCCCGAGGTGAAGCCCGCGCGGTTCTTCATGGACGCCGACGAGGGGCAGATGCGGGCCTTCGTCGAGAGAAGCGCCCCGCACATGGAGCGGTTCCGGGGGGAGCTGGAGCGCATCGAGGGCGAGAACGTCCTCGAGATCGTTGGCCGCACGTTCATGGGCAAACGGGTCGAGAGCGTCGAGTGCTTCCTCGGGATCGTGAGGGAGATGGTGCCCCACTACAAGCCTTACAGGGCGTATCGCCAGCATCTGGACACGTGCTGTGCGGCCAGGGGAGTGCCGGCCTGACGCGGGCGATAGAGGCGGATACAGAGACAACGGCGGATAGGGGTCCATGAGCGAATCCGAAGCGGCGCGCGCCGGGGCGCAGGCCTTGTACGAGGCGGGCGACCTGCGCGGCGCGCTCAGAGAGTACCAGCGATTGCTCGACCGCTGGCCGTGCGACGCGGAGCTGCTCAGCGACGCGGGCGCCGTGTGCTTCGCGTTGGGGCGGACCCGGCAGGGCGCCCGATACTTCGCGAAGGCGCTCGAGGTGGACCCCGAGCACGCCGAGGCGCGGGAGAACCTCTCGGCCGTCTGCCAGGCGATGGGTTGGGACGCGAGGGCCTTTCACAGCCCTGCCTGCGAGGTCGCCGCGCCGGGCGGGCGGGGCCGTCCCGAGGTATCGGTAGTGGTGCCCGTGCACAGCCGGCTCGACGTGGTGGCGCGCTGCCTGGATGCGCTGGCCGCCCAGACGCTCCCGATGCGCGCGTACGAAGTGCTGGCCGTGGCGAACGGCGTGCGCGGGCAGGCCATGTCCGACCTGCGGGCCCTGCTGGCCGAACATGGCAAGCGGTTCGGCGAGCGGCTGCGGCTTGTCGAGGTGGAGCAGGCCTCCATCCCGCTGGCCCGCAACGCCGGCATCGAGGCGGCCGCCGGGCGGATAGTGCTGCAGATGAACGAGGACACCATCCTGCCCCCGAGGGCGCTGGAGCGACACCACGCCGCCCACGAGGGGTTCGGTTTCTCGCCCGAGTGCGTCGTGATCGGCGGCCGCCAGTTCCCCGAGCCCTACAGGAAGAGCCTGTTCAACTACCTCTATGAGAGCGTGCCGCTCTATACCCCGCTGCACCGGCCGGCGCCGTCGCGCCGGTGCACGGGCCGGTGGTTCGTCACGTGCAACCTGAGCTGTCTGAGGGAGGCGTACGCCCGATTCGGGGTGTACGACCCCGCCTACGATTGGGGCAGCGACACGGCCCTGGGGCTGCGGTGGGAGCGCGAGCACGGGCTCAGCTTCTACCTGCGCACGGACATCGTGAGCTACCACCTGCACTGGCTCTCGTTCGACTCGTGGCGGGAGAACTGCATAAGGCGCGTTCCGACCGCGCTGCGCCTGGCGACGGGGCTGTCCCCGGACGAACTGCCCCCGGAGGTTCACGCAAGGGTCGTTGACAACCTGGAGCTGTTCAGGATGGACATGGCCGCCTTCGAGGCCGAGATGCGACGCATCGAGCGCGACTTCACCGGCCCCGATGACTTCGGACCGGATACGTTCATGGGAGAGACGGTGCGGGACATCGAGGAGTTCGACGAGCGCCTCCGTCCCGTTATCGCCAACTACAAGCAGCGACTGCACCTGACGGAACTCCGCGAACTGCTCAAGCGGAAGCGGAAGTGGCAGCCCGAAGGGCGCGTGCGGGCGTGAGCACGAGGGAACCGAACAAGACCCGGGCGGGGACAACGTCGTGAGCACGATCGAGCAGCTTGAGGCGGACGCGCAGTCGGCCTATGCGAGGGGCGACCTGCCAAGGGCCGCCGAGGCCCTGGGGCAACTGCTTCGCCTGCGGCCGGACGATCCCGAGGTCCTCAACGACCTGGGCGCGGTCTGCTTCGCCGCGGGCCGCGTCCCGGACAGCATACGCCACCTCAGGAGGGCCGTGCAGTTGGACCCGCGCCACCGCCAGGCCCGCTCGAACCTGCTGGAGGCCTGCCAGGCGGCCGGCCTGTCCCCGGAGGCCGTTGCCGAAGGGCCGGCCTGTCCCGGCGCCGAAGCAAACGAGGCGGCCGACGGCAGCCCGTGGCGCGTGACATTCCTGGACCCGGTTGCTTACAGCCTCCTTCCCTTGTGGCAGGCAATCAGAAGAAGGGCCGGCGTCAGGTGCCAATGGGCTGTGACCAGAGAGCCGGCCTCCCGCGACATGCTCAGGGCTCTCGGCGCTGAGGAGGTGATTCTCACTTCAGCAGATCCGCGCGGGCCGGAGCTGGCCAGGTTCGTCGAGCCCCTGCGCAGCGACGTCATCATATCCTCCACCTGGGGGAGGGCCGACACGATCCCCTCCCCGGTTCCCAAAGTCCAGACCTTTCACGGCCTCTACGACAAGCGGTATTACCTGAAGGCGGGCCTGGTGCGGAAGTATGCCCTCCTGCTTCTCCCAAGTCATTTCCACAAAGTGCTTTATGTCAAGCACGGACTGCTGGCGGAGGACGACGCGCGACTCAAGGTCATCGGGTGGCCGCGCATAGACTGCTTTGCGCGACGGCAGGGCGTCGACCGGGAGCGGGTGTGCCAGAGGTTCGGGCTCGACCCCACGAGGCGCACGGTGTTCTATGCGCCCACCTGGGCGAAGTACGGCGTGCGCGGCATATTCTGCCGCTGGTTCGAGCGGCAGTTCCAGGTGTTCGCCCGGCTGTGCGAACACGTCGGCGCGCTCGGCGCGAACCTGGTCATCAAGTTCCATCCGCTCTTCCAGAAACAGGTTTGCACGAAGCCGGGATTCTGGAGGACGTTCCTGCACGCGGTCGACCAATACGAGCACGTCCGGTGGCTTGATGCCGACCAGAACGAAGACCCCCAGCAGTTGCTCCACGTGACCGACGTGCTGATCACCGACCTGTCGAGCATATTCGCGGACTTCCTGACGCTGGACAGGCCCGTGGTGTTCATCGAGCCCCAGTTCGACATCTGGGAGTCCACGGAGATATTCTCATCCTCGCGGCCGGGCTTCATCGTGGAAGAGCCCGAGGAGCTGATGTACGCCATCAGTGACTCGCTCGAGAACCCCCGCAGGTTCGAGCACGAGAGACGGCGCGTTTTCCGCAGGCTCGTCTGGCGATTTGACGGTCTGGCGGCCGAGCGCGGGGCGGACGAGGTGATGGAGTTCCTGCGCAAGAGAGTCCCTCAACCGGCGGCGCCGGGCTAGCCGGAAGGAGAGCACCATGAATCGGGAAGCAGAAGGACTCACGGCGGTTATTCTTGCCGCCGGCGTCGGGTCGCGCCTCGGAAAGTCCTACCCGAAGCCCCTCACGATCCTGCACGACGGCGCCTCGATCCTGGAACAGTTGCTCGGGAAACTGGACCCCTACGTCGGGGCTGACAACGTCTGGATCGTCGTCGGCTACAAGAAAGGGCTCATAATGGAGGAATTCCCGAGCAACGTTTACGTCTACAATGACCGTTTCAGCGCCACCAACACGGCCAAGAGCCTGCTGCGGGCCGCCTCAAAGTGCTCGGGGCACGACCTGCTGTGGATCAACGGGGACGTGGTGCTCGACGAAGCCGTGATCGCGCAGGTGCTGGACGCTCCCGGCAGCTCCGCTGCCGTGGCGCCGGGCCCCGTGGGGGACGAAGAGGTCAAGTACATAACCGACGGCGTCGGCGCCATCCGTCAGATATCGAAGGCGGTATCGGATGCGGAAGGCGAGGCCGTCGGAGTCAACCTGATAAGGGCCGCCGATCTCAGCACGTTCGTCTCGTGCCTGGAGCGGTGCGCCGACGACGATTACTTCGAAAGAGGCATGGAGCTGGCCATTGACGAAGGGGTGCGGGTCCAGGCGGTGGATATCTCCGCCTGCAGATGCGTGGAGATCGATTCACAGGAGGATCTGGACCGTGCCCGGGGGCTTTGGCGCGCCCGCGCGCGCCAGCCTGCGGCGATTGCGTCCATCAGCGGCTCACGCCGCCGGATGGTGGCCGACGCTCGGCCGGCATGACGGACGCTCCGCCGCCCCTGTGCTGTGTGAGGTCACAGACAAAGGAGAATCTCGTTGACTCCGAGAGTCACCGTCCTGACGCCCACTTACAACCGCCCCGAGTATCTCCCGGAGGCGATCCGCAGCGTGGTCGCCCAGCAGTTCACCGACTGGGAGATGCTGGTCATCAACGACGGCGGCGTGGACGTGCGGGCGGCCGTCGAGGCCGTCGGCGACGAGCGCGTGCGGTACCTCAACCGCGACCGCAACTGCGGCAAGGCCGCCTGCCTGAACGTCGGCCTTGAGGAGGCCCGCGGCGAATACGTCGCCTACCTGGACGATGACGACTTCTGGTATCCCACGCACCTGGCCGCGCTCGTGCGCGCGCTGGACGGCGACCCGGACGTCGGGGCGGCCTACTCGGACCTCTACAAGGTCTTCATGGCAAGGGACCAGGAGGGCCGGCGCTTCCCGCTCGAGAAGCGCGTGGACGTCTGCCGCGATTTCAACCGCCTCTTCATGTTCTACTTCAACCACACGCTCCACGTCAGCCTGATGCACCGCAGGGACCTGGCGCTGCGCGTGGGCGGATACGATGAAGACGTCCGCGTGCTGATCGACTGGGACCTGACGCGCAAGCTCTGTTTCTACACCGACTTCCACCACGTGCAGGCGGTGACCGGCGAGTACTGCGTGCCGATCACGCGCTCGGACCGCATCTCCGAGGTCCAGCGCCTGGACCCGGAGAGCTTCCTGCACAACAAGCGGCGCGTCCGGGCGGACCTGCCCCCCGAGCCGTGGCCGAAGGTGCAGAGGGTGGCCGTGGTCCTGCCCCTGAAGCGCTGGGACGAGGGGGAGCTGGAGGTCGTCCGCTGCCTCCTTGACAGGCTGGACTATCCCTGCCGCATGGTGCTGGTGGACTGCGCGGGGGACCGGGACGGGGCCTCCTGTCGGGCCGCGCTCGGGCCGCTGGCCGAGCTGAGGAACGTCCGGGTGGTCCCCGCCGGGGACTGCCCGTTGCGGGACGCCTACCGGGCGGGCGTGGAGAGCGTCGACGCGGACTACTATTACCTGCCGTCGGAGCACCTGCGCCGCGACGTGGAACTGCGGTTGATCCAGGCGGTGCCCTATCTGAACGGCAATGACTGCGCGGGGGTGCGCTGGGACGCCGACGGGGCCGAGGGGCGGCCGTACGACGTCGTGCTGACGCGGGAGGCGGTCCTGCCGGCGCTGGCGGGCGATCCCGACGACGTGCGCGGCGTCCACACGCTGGCCGAGGACTGGATACCGGAGGCGTTCGAGGCGGACTACCTGATGCACTTCGCGGCGGCGTGCGAGCTGGAGGGCAACTACCGGGCCGCCCGGGAACTGCTGGAGCGCGCCGCCCGGCTCGAGCGAGGCGCGGCCTGCAACGCCTACCTGGTCCAGCAGGCGGCCAGGATCGCCTTCGCCGTCGGCGATCTCGACCCGGCGGAGCAGATGTGCCGCGGGCTCATCCAGGCGGGCTATGAGGCCGACAACTGGGTCAGACTCGGCCAGATATGCCAGCGCAAGGGGGACACTGGGGCGGCCGCCGACGCCTATCGCCGCGGGCTCGACCTGATAGGGCTGCGGGACGAGGACGTGTACGGCGACGCATTCCCCATAGCGGGCGACGTGGACCTGGACGCCTTCCGCGCCACGGCGGGCCTGGGGGAGTGCCTGCTCGAACTCGGCCGGCCCGGGGAGGCGGCCGAGGCCCTGCGCAAGGCGACCCGCCTCCGCGCGAACAGCGGGCGGCCCCACGCCGCGCTGGGGCGCATGTTACTGGACGCCGGTGAGCCGGACCGGGCGGAAGGGGCGTTCGTTGAGGCCGCCCGGAGAGAGGAGTCGGGCGTGCCGGCGGCCGTCAGCGCGGGCCTGGCGCAGGCGCGCGGGCTGCGCGGGGACAGGGCGGGCGCCCTGCGGCACTGGCGCGACGCCCTGGCGGCGGAGCCGGACAACGCGGGCTACCTGGCGGGGGTCGTGGAGGCGGGCCGGGACATCGTGCCGGCCCGGGAACTGGAGGCGCTCTACAGGGCGTTCCTGGCACGAAGGCCCGGTCACGTGGGGGCCATCATCGGGCTGGCGACGCTCTGCCTCGCCTGCGGACGGGCCGAGGAGGCCGCCGATCTCGTCGGAGGGGCGCTGCTGCTCGAGCCCGCCCACGTCGAGGCCCGGCGGGTCCTTTCGGCAGCCCGGAGGGCGCTGCGCGTTCAGGGACGCGCCCGAGCCTGAATCACGCGCTGTAACGCGCGGGGGCGGGCGTGTCATCGGCGATGGTCACGTCTGCCTGCGTCGCCACCTCGTCCCATGCTTCCCGCAGGTCGCTCAGTATCCTGATGCAGGCGAGGATCTTGCCCTCTGACCGCTCGATGTTGGCCTCGTTCAGCGTGCGATAGATGAAGTTGTAGATCGATCGCAGGTCGTTGGCTATCTCTGGCGCGGCTTCGACGTTCAGGCAGTTGTTCAGCTCGGCGACGATATCCTGAGCCTTGCCGATGTAGACGCCTTTGAGGGCGTAGTCCCCTTCCTGGAGTTTTTCAGAGGCCACTCTGAGGAACTTGACCGCCCCGTCGTAGAGCATCACGATCAGCTTGCCCCGCTGCTGCGTGCTGATGGAGGTCTCACGGTACCTTTCGGCTGCGTCCATTGCTCCGGTCCCTCTATGCTAAAGGTATGGTCATTCCTGGTTCGCCCAGGCCAGGGAGTCCGTCATGCTGGTGACCCAGTCCTGGGTGCCCTGCAACTGTGTGAGGAGTTGCTCCAGGGCGGCGTATTTCGCCACCAGCCTCTCTCTGAGTTGTTCCAGTCTCTCTTCCTCCGCCTCTATTCGGTCGTCGATCTGGCCGACTATCTCCGAGTAGCTCTCGTCGATGTTGTGCAGGATGCCCTCGGTCGGGTCGAGCACCTCCTCCAGCAGGTCGCCGATGGCCCCGGCTATCCCTTGCGTGACCCGGACGACGGCGGTCTGCGTGGTCGAAGATCCGTCCCAGACGCACTTGACCCAGAGCGAATCCTCCGGGTTGTCGGTCGTCCCGGTCAGGTACTGGCCGTTCAGGGTGGCGTCCCGGAACGTGGACTCGGTGGTCAGCTTCATGCGGCCGCCGATCAGGTTCCCGCCGGCGTCGAAGTCGGCCTCGATGTCGTAACTGCCGGGCGTCGTCAGTGTCTCGCTGGCCTGGTAGAAGGTCAGGTAGTCGCTGTCCGAATAACCTCTGAAGTTGTTTGAGAAGAGCCGGATGACCGCCTCGAAGTCGTCGGCCAGCGCCTCGTCCAACTTTTCGTCGTCGATGGTCAGTGTGCCGAGGGCCAGTTCATCGTCCGTGCGGCCGACGCTCTCGATGCCCACCTGGCCCAACTGGGCGTAGGTGTCCACGCCGTCCTGGAAGCCGGGGGCGAGGTTGATGATGATGTCCCGCAGCCGTGACTCGATGAGGCTGGCCGCGTAGTTGCCCAGCAACACGCCGGCCTGTTCTGTGTCCGCGTTGTAGTCCGTGCTCTCGTTCAGGAACTCCTTGACGGCGTTGTAGGCCTCTACGAAGGCTTCGATCTTCTCCTTGACGCCTTCGGGGTCCCCGCCGACCGTTATGGAGACGGGCGAGCCGTCCGTCTCGTCTTTCAGCGTAAGGGTCACGCCCGGTATGACTCCCGTGACGCTGTTGGTCTCTCTCTCGATCCAGCCCGAGGCGGGATACCCGTCGATGCGCAACTGGGCGTTCTGCGCGCTCTGGTTCTCGGTGAAGTCCGTGTCCTCGAAGGTGAACTTCCGCCCGCCCTCCAGTTGCGTGACGTAGGCGTCGGCGGCGTAGTCGTTGCTCAGGCCCGTGCTGAAGGTGACGGTGTTGTTGACGGTGTCCACGGCCGAGACCGTCAGTTCCTCGTAGTTGCTCCCATCGGCGATGACAACGCTCTTGCCGACCTGGAAGTGGGAGGCGTCGTCCACCGACACCTCGGTCTCGCCGGTTGACGCGCCCGCGCTCAGCCCGCTGCCCACGCCGCGTGGCGTGACGTAGGCGTTCTCGCCCGTGGACATTCTGTCAGCCAGGGCCCAGCGCAGGTCAAGCGTGTCGCCGGCTATGGAGTCGATGATGTGGTACTCGGCAGGGCTGTCGTCGTCGTCGATGATGACGGCCTGGTACTGGTCGAACGCCGAGACGTCGTCCATGTCCACGGACGTGCTCCCGGCGTTCTCCGTGCTCGTCAGCGTGCCCCAGTCGCCGGCCAGGGTCGTGGAGCCCGCGTCGATGGCGATGGTGTAGTCGGCGCCCGTGTCGTCGCCGCGCAGGACCAGGTGGTGCGAGGTTGCGGTATCGGAGCCGTCGTCCAGGATGGACGCGCTGACGCCGGGGTTGTTCGAATCGTTGTTGATCAGGGCGGCCAGGTCTTCCAGCGTCGTCCCGTCGGCCACCTCCAGGGTGATGCTCTCATCGCCGTAGGAATAGGCGAAGTATTGGGCGGCGCCGCTGTTGTTGACGACGGTTTCGTCCTCGTCCACGCCGCTGTGGATCTCTACCTCGGCGTCGGCGAGCTGGTTGATCTCTATCGAGTAGTTGCCGGGGGCGGCGCTGCCGGACGCGGTGGCGTCCACCGTGTCTTCGTCGCTGCTCTGGACGCTGTACGAGCGCAGTTCGGCGGCCGTGTCCATGTCTTCGACGGCGGATTGCAGGTCGACCAGGAGGATGCTGATGGCGTCGAAGGCGGTCTGCTTGTTCTCCCAGGAGTCCTTCCAGTCCTCCAACGGCTCGATGACCTGGCGTTCGCGCGCCGCTATCTGGTAGTCGATGATCATCGACCAGTCGACGCCGGTGCCGATGCCGGAGAAGTTGACCGAGCCCATCGAGGAAATCCTTTCCCGATGCAGGAAACGCTTTCCAGCCGTCGGCGGGGGCCAGGACCCCGATTTCGGCCTTCAGGGGGCGTCTCGACCCCATTCAGGGGGAGGGGACGGCCGCGCCGGCGGGAGGTTTTGCAAAGCGTGTGCCGCCTAATTGAAAACGGCCTCCCACGAATGGGAGGCCGCTCTCATCATGCGCCCGTGAACGACTAGCCGCCAAGCAGCGTCAGGGCCATTGAGGGCAGCATGTTGGCCTGTGCGAGCATGGACACACCGGCCTGAGCCAGAACCTGGTTCTTGGTCAGCTGGGCCATCTCCCATGCGACATCCACGTCCGAGACCTGGGACTCGGCTGCCTGAATGTTCTCCCGCTGGATCTCCAGGTTCGCGACCGTGTTCTCCAGCCGGTTGATCATTGCGCCGAAGTGGGCGCGAGCCGTGTCCTTCGCGGTTATCGCGGAGTCGAGGGCGCTCGAGGCAAGGGCGGCCTGTGCGCTGGCCTGTGTGGAAACGGCCAGGCTGCTCAGCCCCAGGGCGCTCGCCGTCAGGTCCTGCTGCGTGATGGTGTAGTAGTCCTTCGTGGACTCGTTCCCAGTGCCGAAGTGGATCGTGATCGTGCTGCTCGCGTTCAGCCCGTACGTATCGTTGAAGCTGGTCGCGTTGGCAATACGCTCGATCTCGTTGCGCATCTGGGTGAACTCGCTGTTCATCAACGTCCGCTGGGCGTCGGTGTAGGTGCCGGTGGCCGCCTGCATCGCCAGCTCTTTCATACGAATCAACTTCTCGTCTATGACCTGCGCAGCCCCGTCGAACGTCTGGAGCATCGAGACCGCGTCGTTCGCGTTCCGGATGCCCTGACTCAGACCCGCGATGTCGGAGCGCATCAGTTCGCGGACGGCCAGACCGGCGGCGTCGTCGTCCGCGCTGTTGATCCGGAGACCGGATGACAGCGCGTTGATTGACTCCGACAGGGTCCGGTACGTGGCCGAAAGGTTCCTGTGGGCCATTTGCGCAGCCATGTTATGGTTGATCACAAGACCCATGGCTTACAACCTCCGAAAGAGTCCCAGAATGTCAGACACGATGTCCCACGGTCGGACGATACGGAGACGCCCGCCGTCAAGTAAGGAGGTTCAGGCTCGAGCTACCTCTATCTACATTTTCGGAGGATCGGGCCGGGACTTTAGGCCTTTTTTGGGAAGATGCGTCCTGCGGGGGGGGCTTCAGCCCTGCGGATCGAGCCCGTAGCGCCGGATCTTCTGCCACAGCGTCGTGCGGTTGATGCCGAGGATCTCTGCGGACTTCGTCTTCTGCCACCCGGTTGACTCCAGAACCTTCTGGATGAGCCGCTTCTCCATGCTCTCCAGGGACTCCAGCCGGGGGCTCACCGTCGGCAGCGCCGGCTCGGCCCCCGGGAAGGGGGACAGGACCAGGTTCTCCGCCTCGATTGTGGGGCCCCAGCCCAGTATGACCGCCCGTTCGATGACGTTGCGCAGCTCGCGCACGTTGCCCGGCCAGTCGTACGCCATCAGCCGCTCCATGGCGTCCGGGCTGAAGCCCGTGAAGCGTTTGCTGCAGCTCCTGGCCAGGCGTTCCAGGAAATGGCAGCCCAACACGGGAACATCCTCGGGCCTCTCCCGCAGGGGGGGGATGTGGATTGCGAAAACGTGGAGCCGGTAGAAAAGGTCGCGCCGGAACTCTCCTTCCTCCACCATCTTCCACAGGTCCCGGTTGGTGGAGGCGATGACGCGGCAGTTTGCCTCGATGTTCTGAGTGCCCCCGACGCGCTTGAAGGAGCGTTCCTCCAGGACGCGCAGGAGCTTGGACTGGAGCTTCAGCGGCATCTCGCCGATTTCGTCCAGGAATATCGCGCCCCCGTCGGCCGCGCCGAACAGGCCCTGGCGCGTCTCGATGGCTCCGGTGAAGGCGCCCTTTTCGTGCCCGAAAAGCTCCGCTTCCAGCAGTGACTCGCTCAATGCGGCGCAGTTGACGTCCACAAAGGGCGCCTGCCGGGCCCGGTCGGAGAGCCTGAACGTTGCGCGGGCGACCAGCTCCTTCCCCGTGCCGCTCTCGCCCTGGACCAGCACCGTGGACTGGTCGAACTGGCTGACCATCTGGATCTTCCGGTAGACGTCCTTCATGGCGGCGCTGACGCCGATGAGGCACCAGTCGGGCGCCTCCACGCGGATGCCGTCTTCTGCCACCTTGCGCAGGTGGTGGCCAGTGGCATTCGGGCCCAGCGCGTCGTCGACGGCGTCCCTGACGTCCTTGAGCGAGAAGGGCTTCTCGATGAAGCGGCACGCCCCCATCCTTGTGGCCCGCACGGCCTTCTCGACGTCGGCGTGTCCGCTTATGACGATTATGGGCGTGGCGCTGTTGCGCTTCTGGGCTTCCCGGATGAGGTAGAAGCCGTCCTTGCCGGGCATCTTCAGGTCGACCAGGACTACGTCGGGCAGGTGGTCGTCCAGTTCCCTCAGCCCGTCGTCCGCAGTGGCGGCCGAGTGTACCGTGTATTCGTTGTCCTGGAGGTAAACGCCGATGCTCGTGCGGATCGTCTCGTCGTCGTCCACCAGGAGTATGCTGCCTGGCATTGCGGTCCTCTAACAGTGCTTGGCGGCGCTGCGTCGAACGTCAGTCCTCGCGATTGTATGAACACCGTCAGAGCAAAGTCAATCCCGTGACCCGATCCGACCCCCTGTGTGGCTGCAAGTTGCGGTGGAGAAGGGGAAAAGGGAGACTAATGTGACGGGCGAGTTTTCCGAAAAAAGACTTAGGGATGTGTGCGCCGCCTTTTCTGGCATGGTTTTGGCTGTTTGTCCCCGCAAAGGGAGGCGAGCGGATAATGATCGACGAAATCGTGGGCCCGGCCCACGGCGAGCCCGGCCGTGTCAATCGCAGCGCGAAGGCCAAAGCGCGTTCGGCCGACAGCAGTGCCGCCGCCACGGACAGCAGCCATGCGCCCGAAGTCGAAGTGTCCGGTGACCTGCGCCAGCTCATCGAGCGCGTGAAGCAGGCCGAAACCTTCCGTAAAGATCGCGTCCATGAGGTCTTAGAGAAACTGCAGCGAGGCGAGCTGGTCACCTCGGAGACCGTGCGGGAGGCGGCCGAAAGGATCCTTCACGAGGGGCCGTGATGGCGCACAACAGGTTCCTCGGAATAGTGTTCGAGTGCTGCCGCGCTTACGGGCGCATCTACCGGGGGCCGGACGGCGGCGCTTACGAAGGCCGGTGTCCCCGCTGTGGCCGCAAGGTCCGCGTCCCGATAGCGCCCGGCGGCACCAAGCGGCGCTTCTTCGCTGCCTACCCACGCCGCGTCGGATGACGGCGATGCATCTGTCAACGCCCGTTGGATATCCAAACGCCTCCAAGCCCTTCTTGCGGCGCGTTTTCTGATAGGGGCGGAATTTTTTTCCCGTCCTTTTTGCGCCCACGGCGCACCCACGCCCCCCCGTGTCCCTGCTGCGCCGTCCGTCGGCCTTAATGGCTCCATCCCGGTGCAGAGCGTTGGCAGAGTTTTTGCACACCGCCCACACCCGTGGTCTTTGTGCGTCCCCGGTTGCCTGCGCGCGACCGGCCGGTCCGCACACTCATTGAAAGCAGGCTGGGCGCGTCACTATGGTAGACGGCCGTCGTGCTGAGATCTGCGCCCGCGGATGAAGGAAAACGCACATGCTGCGAGTTGAGGAGATCGCCAAGCAACTGCTGGCCGACGTGACGGAAGAACGCAAGTGTATCCTGGAAAGGGAGCGCGACGTCCGCGCCCTGGAAGAGACACTGGCCGAGCTGGATGACCGGCTCGGTGGGGCAGCCGGGCTCGACGGGGGCCCGGTGCCGGGCCTGGTCCGCCGGTTGAAGGAGATGACGGCCGACCTGCGCCGGGATTGCGTCCGCGCATGGTCCGAGCGAGTGCAGGACTGGCAGGAAGACCTGGCCAACCTGGGCAAAGCGCTCGGCAAGACGGCCAGCCTGGCCGCCCTGGGGGAGCTGTCGGGCTCTGTGGCCCACGAGATCCGCAACCCCCTCTGCGGGGTCCTCCTGTCGCTGGAAGTCCTCCAGACCAAAATGGACCCTGACGACTCCCGGATGATCATCCTGCGCAACCTCCGCCGGGAGGCGGAGAAGATGGAGAAAGTCGTCACAAACCTGCTCCACTTCGCCCGTCACTACAGACCCAGGCGCGCATTGTGCAACGTCCGCGACGTGGTGGTGGAGACCATGGAATCCATACGGGCGCACCTGGAGAAGAAAAAGATACGGGTCAGGCTGGCGGACGACGACGCGCACCGTCTGGCGGAGATCGACCCCGATCTGATGGAGCAGGTGTTCCGCAACATACTGCTCAACTCCGTGGACGCCAGCCCGGAGGGGGCCGCCGTGGACGTGGAACTGCGGGTGTTCGAGCAGACCGGTGAAGCGGCGGTCGTGTTCCGCGACGAGGGCGAGGGGATGGATAGCCACGTTATGGCGCGCGTCTTCGACCCCTTCTTCACGTCGAAGAACCACGGTGTCGGGCTGGGACTGTCGGTCAGCGATCGAATCGTCGCGGCCCACGCCGGTCGCATTGAGGTCACGAGCCAGCCCGGCCAGGGCGCCACGTTCACCGTGGTCTTCCCCATCCTGGCCGACAGCACCAGGGAAAGGGCCGCTGCATGAGTCGCTCCATGCTGATAGTGGACGACGAGGAGACGATTCGCTGGGCCCTCGGCGAACTCTTCATGGCGGATGGCTGGCAGGTGGACTACGCCGCCGACGGGGACGAAGCTGACCGGTTGGTGGAACTCAACGATTACCACTTCATGATCACGGACCTGAAGATGCCGGGCGTGTCCGGGATAGAGCTGGTGCGCAAGGCGCGGCAGCGCAACCCCCGGGTCGGCGTCGTGATACTGACGGGTTACGCCTCCCTGGAAACGGCTATCGAGGCGCTCCGGCTGCGCGCATGGGACTACGTGACGAAGCCCTTTGACGTGCGTTACCTGAGGGGCCGGGTTGAGGCGTTCGTCAAAGGGGCAGGCGGCTGGCCTGCGGACCACGCCGGGCCCGCGGGCCTGTCGGAGGAGGAACTGGAGGAATGCCCGGGGGGTGCCGTGGAAATACTCTCGCTCCCCAACGTCCACCCCGACGAGCCCGGCCACGACGGGCTGGACCGGGTGAAGGGTCTGCTGGACCATCTCGGGCTGGACGCAGAGCGTTGCAGTGACCTGGTGCAGGTTTGCCTGGAAGCCATCGCCCTGGTCGGCGGCGAGGAGGGCGCTCGTGTGAGTGCCGGTCTGCTGGCCGGGCACCTTGTTCTTGCCGTCTGCGGCGAGGGGGGCCCTGGCAGGGCGGGGGAGGTGCTGGAGCGTGTGCGCGCCGAGCTGGGCGTTGACGCCCGGCTCGTCGGCACTGACGGCGACAGAAGGATTGTCATCTGCCAGAAGATACGCGGATGAAGTACGAAGCGACTCGACGGGATGGACTCTTGCTAGTGCGCGTCTGCCAGAGGGCGCTGGTCCAAAGCCCGGACTGGGAGTCCCTGGAGTCGATGTTCGGCGATGATGTGCGCCTTGTGGCCCTCGATTTGCACGAGCCGAAGTTCGTCAGCAGTCTTTTCTGGGAAGGTTGCATTGAGTTGGGCCGGCGGCTGGCCCAGACCGGCCGGCAGCTCGTCCTGGTGTACCTGGACGACCGCCAGAAGCGGCTGCTGGAACTCGTGGCGGGCGGCGCGCGGTTGCCGGTTCTGGACAGCGAGGAGGACCTGGAAGAGCGCCTCCGGTCGGCTTCGGTGGACCGGCCGTCGGCCGAGGGCGTCACGACCGAAGAGAAGAACATGCTGTGGAGCTGACCATGCCCGACGACCAGGAGACAGATTCCTCTCCCGAACAGGAAGAGGGTGCGGCCCCGGCCGATGAACTGCGCGCCGAGGACGCTGAGGAAGCTGCCCAGGACGCTGAGGAAGCGGTCCAGGACGCTGAGGAAGCGGCCCGGGACGTTGAGGAAGCTCCTTCGGCGGAACCCGCTGACGGTGAAGGCGCCGACGCAGATGCACCTGAGCCGGAAGAAGACGTGGACATTGTTCCGCCGCAGGCTGCCTCGGTCCGGCTCCCCCTGGTGGGGCCGGTGCCCGTGTGGCTGGCCGGCGCGACACTGGCGGTGGCGGTGTTCGCCTTTGCGTTGATCCTGGCGCTGGGTCTGGGCTTCTGGCGCACGACCCCGCCCGAGACGGTTGCCTCGTCGGCGACGGGCGTCCAGGGGCCTCAGCAAGAGCGGCAGGAGCTGATGTCGGTCGAGCGATTGGCACAGATGGACTACTTCGAGTTGATGGACACGGCGGAGCGGGAGTCCAACGTCGGTGATTACGGGACCGCGGCCCAGCTCTACCGTGCGGCGGCCGACCGGGAGGAGGGAGGGGTCACCCGCGTTCTGCTTGCCCGGCAGAAGCTCAGTTCCGTGCTCGCCTGCCTCGGCCGGCACACCGAGACGCTACAGATATGCGATTCCCTGCGTTCCATGAGCCGGCCCGGAGACCAGTTGTGGAAGCACGTGCTTATCACGTCCATCGGCGTGCTCGGCGAGCAGGAGCGCTGGAATGAGTTCTTCTGCCAGGCGCACCTGCTCAGGGCAAACTCCGCCCGCTATGCCGACGAGGCGCTGCTGAATCGCTGGCTGGCCTACATGAGGGCCACGGCAAACGTACGGCTTTACCTGGGGCTTGCCCGGACCGCCAGAACGCTCCACGGCGCCGAGCCGCCCCCGTTCGGACGCGGGGCCTGCACCAGCAGGCCGTTGACGGAGAGCGACATAGTGGTCACGACCGGGAAGTACGGGGATTCCAGCCTGCGGTGCGAGTACGAGATGGGCGAGTTGCGGTTGTCGTCTGAGGGCGCGCCGATGGACAAGGTGCTGGCGGCGATCCAGGACGCGACCGGGCTGACGATCGTGTACGACCAGACGGTCCACCATGCCGTGGACGCCTGCCTGGAAGCCATTGCCCCCGAACATGCCCTGACGATGGTCCTGGGGGCGGCAGGGCTCCGGGGCGAGTTCCAGGACAACACGGTCACCGTGGCCAGGTTGGAGCCTCGCCCAGTGTCCGCTGCCGAAGGGCTCAAGACAGCCCTCTGGAGCGCACAGGAATGCCTGATTCTCTATCCCGAGTCGGAGAACGTCGCCGAGGTTTACTATGCGCTGGGCCATCTGTACATGGCGAACGGGGACACGCAGATGGCTCTGGACCAGTTGGAGATACTGACCGATCAGTTCCCGAACTCGCCCTGGGCGGCGTACGCCTACTACGTTGCCGGCAGGACGTGGTATGACCGCCAGGACTGGGGCCGGGCGTCCCGGAACCTGCTGCGGCTGGTCGACGGGTGGCCGGACCATCCTCTGTCGCCTCAGGGCTGCCTCTGGGCGGGCCAGAGCCTGGTGGAGTTGCAGAACTACGACGAGGCGGTCTCGTGCTTCCGCCGGGCGCTCGCGAAAGAAGCCAACGAGCGCCTCGGGCCGCAAATCCTGTACAACATCGCTTTCTGCCTGGAGCAGTCGGGGGCCTCCCCGATGGACGTGGAGGAGAGGTACCTTGAACTGCGTGCCCGGTACCCCCAGACCGAATACGCGCGGCGCGCCGACTACCGCGTGGCGCGCATGGCGCTGGACGCGGGCCTGTACGCGAAGGCGATCGGCCGCTACGAGTTCTTCCTCAGCAACTGGCCGATCGGCACCGACGAGAGTCGCAACGCCTGCCGCGATCTGATCATCGCTTACGGCTGCACGGGCGATGACATCCGTGCCGTGATACTGGGCGAGATAATGTCCGCCACTTTCGGGTACTGCGTGCAGTACTGGCAGGCGCTGCCTGCCCTGCTGGACGCGTGCTCGGAGTGCCACCTCAACGAAATGGCGCTCCAGTTGACCGACCGTTCCCTGGAAGCGGCCGTCGAACCCGCGCGCAGGGAATCCCTGCTGGTGTACCGGGCCCAGGTGCTCATCGAAATGGGCCAGGGCGACCTGGCAGGTGCGGTCCTGGCCAGCCTGCCGGAGCAGATGGAGGACGCCGACCTGCAGGCGCGCAGGCTCCTGTGCGAGGCCCGTCTGTGCTTCTCCCGGGACCCGGCGCGCGCCTTGGCGTTGTGCCGGACGGTTGCCGGCAGCGACTGCTCGCAGCAGTGCCGGGCGTCCGCCCTGCGGCTCATGGGAGAGCATTGCGAGCGGACGAAGCAGTTTGACCGGGCGGCCCTGCTTTACTCCGGCAGCTCCCCCGTAGCGCAGGAGGAAACCGGCTTATGAAGCGGTTAGGCGCGGCGACTGCGCTCGTTGTGCTCCTGGTGGCCCAGGGGGCGCTTTGCCAGGTTCAGCGGGACGAAGAGCACCCCGAGGACCGCCTCCTGCGCACGTTCTACGGCCCGCTGGAGGACCCCAGGGCGGGTGGCCTCTACGAGCCGGCGGCCGCGCTGCTCAACGCGGCCCGGCGCCTGCCGAAGGCCGTGGAGCTGGTGCGCCCGAGCGCTGCCGAGGAAGCCCCCGAACCGCTCCCCCAGACCCAGAAGGCCGAGCCGGTCGAGATACCGGAACCCGCGCAGGAGCAATGGGGCCAGGTGGTGGACATCCCCGTGGTGGGGGAAGAAGACCTGGCGCGCGTCTGCTACTTCGCCGGCCAGTGGCGGGAGGCGGCGGCCATTTACGGGCGCCTGGTCAAGGAGGACCCAGCCGACCTGCACCTGGTGACCATGCTGATGCTGAGCGAGCGAAACGCGGGCAACGTGCAGGACGCCATGACGCTCGCCGCCAGGCTCGGCGCCGAGAGCGAGGGCCACGCGTGGTCCGACTGGATGTTCGAGATGATGGATCTTGCTCAAGACGAAGGCGAGGCGGCTCAATGAACCCTCTTGTCAGACAACTGGCAGGCGCCTACCGCGAGGAGGAGGAGCTGTACCAGCAGATCGTCGCGCTGGTCGAGCGGCAGTGCAGGGCGATAGGCACGGAGCGTGACCCCGCTCAGGTGCTGGATCTGTGCCGGCAAGTGGAGGAGATGATGGCGCGGGTCGAGGCCGTCGAGCAGGCGATTGAGCCGGCCAAGAGGGAGTGGGAAAAGACCAGGCAGGACCCCGGAGGCGAGTTGGACGCCGTCCTGGGATCCGTTCTGGCGCTTATTGACCGCGTGGCCCTGCTGCAGCAGACGGTGCAGCAGAGCCTGATCGATTACGTGAAGGCCCAGAGGCAGGTGACCGAGGGCGCGCAGGCAGCGGTCAGCGCGGGGAAGGCCCGCAAGCTGTATCGCGCCGGTTAGCGAGGACACGCCGCGTGGAACTGGCTGAACAGGAGTTGCAGGCAAGCGCAGAGGAGTTCCGCGCCCTCGAAGAGGCCTTCGCTCATTTCAGCCGGCAGACGGCCCAGCTCAGGGAAGCCTACCTGGAGCTGAAGGGCCGCGCGGAGCGGATCAACCTCGAACTGGAGGCCGCAAACCTCGAGCTGACCCGAAAGGTGCGGGAACTCGACGAGGCCAATAACTTCCAGCGCAGCATCCTGAACAGCATCCCCATCGCGGTGGTCGTGACGGACCTGGAAGGGACGATTCGCACCTTCAACCCCGCCGCCGAGCGGGTGTGGGGCGTTGCGGCGGAGGAGGCGACGGGCCGGCACTTCCGGCAGGTCATGCAGCCGCACGAAGGGCTGCTGGAGGCCGTGCTGGAGGGCCGCTGTCGCCAGGAATCCCGGCGCCGCGAGTTGGACGGCGCCCAGAGGACATCCATCTCCAGCACGGCGTGCCTGGTGGAGAACTCCGATGGTGAGCCCATCGGCGCGGTGCAGCTCGACAGGGACATCACGCGGCTCTGCGCGCTCCGGCTGCAGGTCTATGAGCAGGGCAAACTGGCGGACCTGGGAAAGGTTGCCGCCGGACTTGCGCACGAGATTCGCAAGCCGCTCAACGGCGTCAAGGGCTTCGCCAGCATCCTCCAGCGCAGGTTCGACGACGACGCGCAGCACGCGCAGTACGTTGCGAACATCATGGACGCCGCGGACCGACTGAACGGCATGTTGAGCCGCCTGCTCGATTTTGCGCGCCCCGACGGCGTCCACCTTGACACGTGTGACCTGTCGTCGTCGGCCGAACGCATAGCCGAGTTCGTCCGTGCGGAAGGCCGACCGGCGTCCGTGGGCATCGTCGTGAACGTCCCGCCGGACGCTCGCCGCGTCACCGCCGACGCCGACAAGCTGAGCCAGGTCCTGCTGAACCTGGTCCAGAACGGCTGCGACGCCGTCGAGGGGGAGGGAACGGTCCGCGTCGAGGCGCTGCCGGAGGGCGCCGGCCCGGAACGGTTCGTCCGGGTGCAGGTCGTGGACACCGGCAAGGGCATGTCGCCGGAGCAGGTGTCGAGGATCCTGGAGCCGTTCTACACCAGCAAGGAGAACGGCACCGGCCTGGGCCTGTCCATTGTGAGCCGCATTCTGGAACTGCACGGCACGCGACTGGAAGTTGAGTCAGAACCCGGCCGCGGGACGGCGATGTCGTTTCTGCTTCCCGCTGCTTCAAGCTCGGAGGACAGATGATCGGGAGAATACTGGTTGCCGACGACACCCCGATGGACCGGGAGCTCATGCACGAGCTGGTCGCGTCCGCGGACGGTTCGCTGCAGGTGGTGACTGCGTGCGACGGCGGCGAGGCGTGCAGGCTGCTGGAGCAGGACAGCTACGACGTCGTGTTCACGGACCTGAAGATGCCCGGCAAGGACGGCCTGGACGTCCTGCAGAAGGCCCGCTCTCTCGATCCGCCCGCCGACGTGGTCGTGGTTACCGGGCACGGGGAAGTGCGCACCGCCGTGCAGGCCATCAAGAGCGGCGGCTTCGACTACCTGCTGAAGCCCATCTCGCTGGATGAGGTGGAGGTGCTCCTGGAGAGGCTCAAGGAGCATCGCCGCCTGATCGAGGAGAACCGGTACCTGCACGCCGAACTGAGCGGCGGCAACGGCGGGCGGGAGATCATCGGGCAGAACGCGGCCTTCAAAGACCTTTGCGCCAGGTGCAGGCACGTCGCACGGACGGACGCGACGGTGCTGTTGCAGGGCGAGAGCGGCACGGGCAAGGAGCTGCTGTCCCGGCTGATTCACGACGCCAGCCCGCGCCGGGACGGTCCGTTCATCCGCGTCAACTGCGCGGCGCTGTCCGATTCGCTGCTGGAGAGCGAGTTGTTCGGGCACGAAAAGGGCGCTTTCACCGGCGCCCACGCGGCCAAGCCGGGCAGGTTCGAACTGGCCGACGGCGGCACGCTGCTGCTGGACGAGATAACGGAGACCTCCGAAAAGCTCCAGGCGGAGCTTCTGAGGGTCATCGAGCAGAAGGAGTTCGAGCGCGTCGGGGGCACGCGCACCATGTGCGTGGACGTCCGCTTCGTCGCCACGACAAACCGCGATCTGGCGAAGGAGGTGGAGGCCGAGCGCTTCCGCGAGGACCTCTACTACCGGCTGAACGTCGTTCCGCTGGTGCTGCCCCCGCTGAGGGAGCGCGACGGCGACATCAGGCTCTTGAGCAGCCATTTCGCGCACAAGTTCTGCGACCGGCTCGGCAAGGGGACTCCGGCCGTAGCTGAAGGCGTGCTCGAAGCATTCCGCCGGTACCCGTGGCCCGGAAACGTGCGGGAGCTGGAGAACCTCATGCAGCGCATGATCATCATGGACTCCGACGGCGTGATCGACACCGACGACGTGCCGGACTACGTGACGACCCCGCGGCGCTCGGCGGACGGCGACCTTCCGTGGGGGCGGTCCCTGGCGGACATCGAAAGGCAGGTCATCCTCGCGACCCTGCACAGGATGAACGGTAATCGGACGCAGGCGGCGGAAAGGTTGGATATTTCAACGCGGACCATCCGCAACAAGTTGAAAAAATACATGCAGGAAGGCCACATCGACGAAAACTTTTCCTGAGGGCGGAAGCTTTTTCCGCCTTCCCTCCCCCCGTGCTCCCGCTCAGGGGGCCTGACGGTCCCAGACGCCTCCAGAACGCCTCCAGGCCGCCCTCGGGCCGCCGGGTTTGGCACCCTGTTTGCTCCTTCCCAACCGGAATCATTGTGCCGTCGGGTTGGAGGTGTGCTCGCGATGGGCGTCCTGGACACTGACGTGGTGCTCGGTCTGCTCGACTCGGCCCACCGCAACCACAACATCCTGGCCAATAACCTGGCCAACGTGAGCACGCCCGGCTACCGGGCGATGCGGGTGCGGTTCGCCCGGCAGCTCGATGACATCCTGGACGAACGCGGCAGGCTCCTGCCCGGCCGGCAGATGGAGACCGAAGTGTACAGCCCGCTGTTCGCCGACGCCGGGCCGGACGGCAACGACGTTACGCTGGAGCGCGAGATCGTCGAGCTGAACAAGAACAGCGTCAGGCTGCGCCTGTACCTGGCGGTGTTGCGCAGCCGCGTGCAGAGGCTGCGCTATGCCATCGAAGGGAGATGACGATAGATGACTGGGGAAGAGTTTTTCCGCGTGTTTGACATATCGGGCTCGGGGCTGAACGCCGAACGCGTCCGTCTGGCGGTGGTGGCGAACAACCTGGCGAACGCCGAGACCACGCAGACGCCGGAGGGCGGGCCGTACCGCAGGCGCCACGTCATCTTCTCCACGCTCCTGGGCGAGCTGGCGGGCGTGACGGTCAAGGGCGTGGTTTCCTCCGACGCGGCGCCCCGGATGGTTTACAACCCGGGCCACCCCGACGCGGACGAGAAGGGCTTCGTGGCCATGCCGGACATAAAGGTGCCCCTGGAGATCATCGACCTGCTCACTGCCAGCCGGGCTTACGAGGCGAACCTGGCGGCGATGAACAACTTCAAGCGGATATGTGAGGAAACGATCCAACTGCTGAGGTGAGTGTCATGGAGATATCGAGGATCACGCCGGGCGGACCCCTGCCGCTGCCGCAGAAGCCGGCCCAGGGGCCGGACCAGCTCTCCTTCCGGGACATGGTGGGGCGCTACCTCGAAGAGGTCAACGGCCTGGAGCAGGAGGCCAGCAAGTCGGTGCTGGAGCTTGCCTCGGGCCAGACGGACAGCCTCCATCAGGTCGTGGCCGCAATCAGTGAGGCGGATCTCAGCTTCCGGCTGATGATGCAGATACGCAACAAGCTGCTGGAAGCTTACCAACAAATCATGCGCATGCAGGTGTGATAAATGGGATTCCTCGAGTCTTTCGGACGGCAGATCGGCAGCGCGTGGACCAAGTTGTCGCCCGGCTATCGCGTGATCCTGCTGCTGCTGTGCGCCATCTGCACCGCCGTTCTGGTGGCCGTGATCTCCTGGGCCGGCAAGCCCGACTACGAGATACTCTGCACGAACCTGACGGCACAGGACTGTGCGGAGATCATCTCGGGCCTCAAAGGCCAGGGGATAGAGGCGCGCGTGGCCGAGGGCGGCAGCGCCGTGCTCGTCCCTTCCGGAACGATGGACCAGGCGCGCATGGTGACGGCCGAGACGGGCATCCCGAACTCAAGCCGCTGGGGCTTCGAGGCATTTCACGAGCCCAAGATCGGCGTGACTCCCTTCGCCGAACACATCAACTACCTCAGCGCGCTCCAGAACGAACTCGCCACCACCGTGGCGTCCCTGGATTCGGTGGCCTACGCGCGCGTGCACCTGGTGATCCCCGAACGGAAGCTCTTCGCCCGGGAGTCCGCCAGTGGCAGCGCGTCCGTCCTGGTGGTCACGCGCGGCGACAGGCCGCTGAGCCAGGGCCACGCGACGGCGGTCGCCAACCTGGTGGCCTCGGCTGTCGAGGGGCTCTCGCCCGACGACGTGACCATCACCGACGGGCGGGGCAACGTGGTGACGGGGCACGGCGAGGCGGGGGCGGAGATGGCGGCCGACGGCCAGTGGGGCTACCGCCAGAAGGTCGAGCAGTACCTCTCGGAGAAGGCCGAGTCCATGCTGGCACGGGTGCTCGGCTTCGGGCGTTGCGAGGTGCGCGTGACCGCCGACATGACCTTCCAGGACAGTCGCGAGACGACGCGGGAGTATGACCCCAAGAAACGCGTCGCCGTCAGCGAGCGCATCGAGACCTCCAAGTCCAGCGGGGCCAGCATGGAGGTCGGCGGCGTGGTCGGGGCGGGCGGCTCCGCAGGGCAGGGCGCCGCCGGTGCGACGGGCGGTCCCGCCGGCAACACGCAGACGGAGAACGTGGAGGATTTCCAGTACGTCGTCAGCGAGTCGGTCAAGGAGACGGTGAACCGGGGCGCCGACATCAAGCGGCTCACCGTGGCGGCCTTTGTGGACCTGAGTGAGCCCGCCGCCGAGGGCGCGACGGAGGGCGAGGAAGCCGCCGCCGCCGGCGGCGCCGCCGCGGCGCCCACGCTCGAGGAGGTCACCCGTATCATCAGTGAGGCCGTCGGCCTGGACGAGTCGCGGGGCGACACGCTGGAGATCGTCCAGGCGCGCTTCAGCCAGGCGCCGGCGGAAGCGGCGGCGGGAGCGAGCCGGGGACTGCCGCCGTGGGCGACGGACCTGGGGCAGTACTTCGCGATAGGCGCCGTGGCGGTCGTGCTGGCGTTGATAGCGAAACGGGCGTTCAAGGGCTTCGAGAGCGGCGCATCGCCGCCCCTGGTGGTCCCCGAGATCATGGCGGGTGAGGGCGGCGGGCGGTACCTGGCGTCGTCCGGCCAGGACGAGCTTGTTCGGCGGGAGTTGTCGCGGTTCGTCGGGGACAACCCGGAGGTTGCCGGGCGCATGATCGAGGGCTGGGTTCAGGGAGAGGAGTAAGCGCTGGTGGGTGCCGAGCTGAACAGCATTCAGAAAGCGGCCGTCCTGGTGATGGCGCTCGACGACGAAAGGGCCGCCGAACTGCTGAAGCACGTCAGCGAGGAGAGCCTGGTCAAGATCCGCAAGGCGGCGGAATCCCTGAACGTCGCGCAGATAGAGGACGAGCAGAAGCGCGACGCGCTGCAGGGGTTCTTCCTGAAACAGCGCAAGGGCGGTTTCTTCCTGGGCGATCCGAAGGAGCGGTTCCGCCGCGTGCTGGAGAAGGCGAAGGGGGCCGAGGGCGCCCGGCGTCTCCTGTCTATGGACGCGGCGGCCGAGAAGGAGGCCGAGCGGAGATCCCCTCGCGAGTTCCTGGAAGAGCTGAGCGAGGAACAGCTTGCCTCCGTTCTGCAAAAGGAGAGTCCCCGGTGCAGCGCGGTTCTGCTGTCGAATCTCTCCGGCGCAAAGGCCGGTCGTGTGCTGAACCTGCTGGAAGAGGAGGCGCGGGAGGCGATAGTCGGGCGGCTGGTCGCCAGCGACGTGCCCCCGGCCGAGGTGTGCGAGCAGATTATGACCGGCTTCCAGCAAAGGGTCGAGGAGCTGGGCGAGACGAGCGAGATGGCATCCGAGGAGAAGCGCACCACAGAGCTGGCCGCCATGCTGGCGACCCTCAACAAGGATTCCCAGGACCGCGTCCTGTCCCAGATGCACGATCGCGACCCTGAGATGGCCGACCAGGTGGAGAGGCTGATGTTCGGGTTCGGCGATCTGACGAAGGTCAGCGATCGCTCGATGCAGGAGCTGCTGCGCGGCGTGGAGGTGACCCAGATAGCCATGGCCCTGAAGGGCGCGCCGGACCGCATCAGCAAGCAGTTCATCTCCAACATGTCCCAGAGGCTTCAGGAACGGGTCGAGGAGGAGAGAGAGATGACGGGTCGGGTCCCCCTGTCCCAGGTGGAGGAGGCCCGTGAGGCCATCATGAAAGTGGCCAGGAAGATGTATCGCCAGGGAGAACTCGTCGTCGAAATGGGGAACGAGGAGTATGTCGAGTGAATCCGTTCTGCGGTTTGGCCGGCCGCTGCGCGGGCTGCGGTCCGATGAGGCCGCCCCGTCCGGCGCGGACGCCGCCCGTGTGTCCAGCGTCGAGGAGCTGCAACTGGCCGACCGGCGCAAGCAGCTGGGTCAGCGCAGCCGCGAGCTGGCTCGGCGCGAGCAGGTAGTGGTGGGGCGCGAGGCGCAGTTGAGCGAGAAAGAGAGGGACCTGGACCTGAAACTGGAGGAACTGGGAGGCCTGATCGAGAGCGTCCAGCAGGAAAAGGCCGAGATACTCAAGGCCAACGAGGAAGAGATCGTTTCCCTGAGCCTGAGCATCACCGAGAAGGTTCTGCAACACGAGGTCGAGCACGGGCGTTACAAGATCGGCGAGATCGTCAAGTCCGCCCTGGAGGCCGCCCGCCAGAAGGGCGCCGTGGTCGTGCGGGTCAACCCGCGTGACCTGGCAGCTACCAGGGAAGCCATCGAGAGGCTGGCGCAACCGCACGAGGAGTCGCGCATCAGCGCCGTGCCCGATGAGTCAATATCCCTGGCCTCATGCTGCATAGAGGCGGAGTCGGGCAGGGTCTTCTCCGAGATCCCCGCCAGGCTCCGCAAGATTGAGCAGAGCCTGCTGAAACGGAACGGAGATTCGGATGGCCTTTGACCTCGCACAATACACGACCAAGATCGCTGACCTGGACTGCATGGACTACGAGGGGGAGATAATCAGGGTCACGGGGGCGATCATCGAGGCCAGGGGGCCGGCCGTGGGCGTCGGGCAGTTGTGCGACATCCACACCCGCTCCGGCAACGGCGCGCGGGCGGTCAAGGCGGAGGTGATCGGCTTCCGGGACAAGAACGTCACCATCCTGATGCCGCTGGAGAAGCTCAACGGCGTGCAGGCAGGGGACAAGGTGCTCTCCGCCAACCGGGACCTGAAGGTCGGCCTCGGCAGGAACTTGCTGGGGCGCATCCTGGACGGCCTGGGCAACCCGATCGATCAGGGAGGCGACATATCCTGTCCCTGCAGTGCACCCATAGACAGGCCCGCGCCCCATCCGCTGAAGCGGCTCGAGATCAAGGAGGCCTTTTGCACCGGGCAGCGGGCCATTGACGTGGCGCTGACCCTCGGCAAGGGCCAGCGCATGGGCATATTCTCCGGCTCCGGCGTGGGAAAGAGCACGCTGCTGGGCGAGATCGCGCGTTACAGCGAGGCGGACGCCAACGTCATCGCCCTCATCGGCGAGAGGGGCAGAGAGGTCGGGGAGTTCATCCGGGACAAGCTCGGCCCGGAGGGCCTGCGCAAGTCCGTGCTCGTCGTGGCCACGGCGGACGCGCCCCCGCTGCTGAAGATCAAGGCCGCCTACACCTCCACCACGATCGCCGAGTACCTGCGCGACTGCGGCATGGACATACTCTACATGATGGACTCGCTGACGCGGGTGGCCAATGCCCAGCGCGAGGTGGGCCTGGCCGCCGGCGAGCCGCCGACGACGCGCGGCTACCCGCCCTCGACGTTCTCGCTGGCGCCGGCCCTGACCGAGAGGCTCGGAATCTCGGAAAAGGGCAGCATCACGGGCATCTACGCCGTACTGGTCGAGAGAGACGATTTCACCGAGCCGGTCGCGGACACGGTGCGGGCCACGCTGGACGGCCACGTCGCGCTGGCGCGACGCCTGGCTGACCGCGCGCACTATCCGGCCATAGACATCCTCGGCAGCGTGAGCCGCGTGATGAGGGCGGTGGTCAGCGAGGAACACCTGGACGTCGTCCGCAAGCTGAAGTGCATCCTGAGCACCTATCGCGAGGCCGAGGACCTGATAAAGATCGGCGCTTACACCATCGGCACGAACGCGGCCATTGACAAGGCCATCGAGTTGATGCCGCAGCTGGACGCCCTGTTGTCCCAGCGCATTGGCGAGCGCGAGTCCATGCCGAGTGCGCTGGCGAAGATGAAAGCGATCACCGACGGTTGGGCCGCTTAGAGGCTTTAACAGAATGAAGCGCAGAGAACGCAGAGAACGCAGAGACAATTCAAGAAACGTGGTCGTCGGCAGGCCTATTGTCTGCTCGGCGTTCTCGGCGTGCTCCGCGTTGATTTCGTTTTGTTAGGCGTTCTTAGCATGTGCACGTGCGGCACTGGAGAATAGGGGCGGGAAGACGACATGGCCGGCGACGGGTTCATGTTTCGATTCCAGAAAGTCCTGGACCTGAGGGACCAGCAGGAGAGGGCCCTGGAGATAGAGTTGGCCGGGATCGACGAAGCCGTTGCCCGCTGCAAGGACTCGCTGCGTCGGTGGCAGGAAGCGCGGCGCGCGCTGCTGGACCAGCTCGCCGACGCGCGACGGGAGGGTGACTGGCTGGAGCACGCGAACTGCACGGCCTACCTGCGGCACGTGCGCCGACAGGTGGGGCGACACCATGCCGACCTGGACGCCCTGGGCCTGAGACGGCAAGCCGTTCGAGCCGAACTGGAGGGGGCCATGTGCTCCCGCAAAGCGCTGGAGAACTACCGGGACAAGCTCAACAGGGAATTCCTTCACGAGCGAGAGAGAGCGGAGGAGAAGATCATAGACCTGCACTCCGCCCGAACATACATCCGAACCGAGGAAGCGATGTGAAAAGCGCGATTCTCATAGGTGCCATGGCGTTCGCGGGACTTTTGGTTTTCGGGTTGAGCGCCGTCCTGCTGGTCAACATGCGGGGCGGGCTCGGGCCCCAGCACGCCGGGCTGTCTCGGGTGCCGCTGGTCGGCGGGCTGCTCAAGGTGCAGCCTGCGGACGAGGAGGAGGGCGCCGAGGAGCCTGACGTGGAACTGAGCGGCCTGCCGGCCCACCGCGACGTGCCCTTCCTGCGCTACGGCTCCGAGGCGCGGCTTCAGAGCCTGATCGAGGATCTCTCGGCCAGGAAATCCGAATACGACTCGATGTTGCGCGGGCTGGAGCGACGTGCAACCGAACTGGATGCCTGGCAGGAACAGCTTGCAATGGAAAGGGAGGCTTTGCGCGGCAGCTTCGCCAAGGAGGCCGAACGGCTGACGAACCTCGAACGGCAGCTCGCCCAGAAGGAGAAGGGCTTGCAGGCCTTGCAGGTCCACATTGACGTGGCCGAACAGACCAACCTGACGCTGATGGCCGAGATGTACGGCAAGATGGGCGCCGAGGAGGCCGCCAGGATACTGACGGAGATGTACGGAACGGGCGACATCGAGACGGTGGTGAAGATCATCCACCTTATGGAGTCCAGGAGCGCCGCCAAGACGCTGGCGGCGCTGGGCGACGCGAAAATCAGCGCGCAGATCACCGCGCACCTGAAGCGGGTCACGCAGACAGAGCAGCAGGGAGGCTGAAGTCCATGGATATTGCCACGCTACTGGGGGCGGTCTCCGGGTTTGTCCTTATTGCCGTCGCCATATTCATCGGCGGCGGGGCCGGCGCGTTCCTCAATGTGCCGGCGGTACTGATCACGGTGGGCGGCACGGTCTGCGCCACCCTGGTCCACTTCCCCCTGGCCGAGGTGCTGCGCATCGTCAAGGTTGTGAAGCGGACCTTTGCCGTGAACATCCCCCCGGCGGAGAGGGTGATAAGCCAGATGACGGAGTTCGCCCGCACCGCCCGCAAGGACGGCGTGCTGGCCCTGGAGGACACGATGCGCAGGCTCGACGACGAGTTCCTCTCGAAGGGGCTGCAACTGCTCGTGGACGGCACGGAGAGCGACCAGATACGTGAGGTCATGCTGATCGAGCTGAACGCCCTTCAGCACCGCAACCAGGTCGGCAGCAGCATCCTGTCCTTCATGGGCGACGCGGCGCCGGCCTTCGGCATGATAGGGACCCTGATCGGCCTGGTCCAGATGCTCAGGCAGCTTGACGATCCCTCCAAGATCGGGGTCGGCATGGCGACGGCGCTGTTGACGACCTTCTACGGCGCGCTGCTGGCCAACCTGCTCTTCATCCCGCTGGCGGGCAAGCTGCAGACCCGCAGCAAAGAGGAAGAGATCGTTCGCCAGATGATGATCGAGGGCCTGGTTGGCATACAGGCGGGAGTGAACCCCAGCGTCCTTGAGGACCGGCTGACCTCATTCCTGGCGCCCGGCGAGAAGCGGCCCAACGGGGAGTGAAAGTGCCCGAAAACACCACCACACAGGACGCCCCGCAGTCGGGCGGTGCGCCGACCTGGATGCTCACCTACGGGGATACGGTGACGCTGCTGCTGACGTTCTTCGTCCTGCTGCTGACGTTCTCCACGCCGACCGAGGATGACTTTCAGGAGTTCGTTCGGGGGCTGATGGTGGGCTCTCAGAGCATGTCCCTGTTCCAGGGGCGCCCGGGGGCCGGCGGCGTGACGCCTCAGGAGCGTCGCCTGGAGGAGTCCCGCCTGGACCTGGCAGGTGCTGAGAAACCTCCCATGTCGGACCAGAAGCCCATGGAGGAACTCACGAAATACCACAGTAACGTCGACATTGCGCAACTGCCGGAGCTGAAGGGCGCCGTGGTGATACGTGTCCCGTTGGACAGCTTGTTCGACGACGAGGGCAGACTGACGGCCGAGGGCAGGCGCGTGCTCGCCTATGTTGTCGAGATGACCCGGGCGCGCTCTTACAGCATCATCGTGCGGGCCCGGGCAGGCCCGGGCGAAGACGGCGCAGAGGGCGAAGAGCAGTCCATCACCATGGCGGCCGACGTCGCGCAGCACCTGCGCCAACGGGCGGCGGAATCGTGCCGCGATATCGGCCTGAGCGACGACATCGATCTGGTCGAGCCCTCGGTCTTCGAAGGCCAGTGTGAGATCGTGATGCTGGAGGTGTGAGAGAGTCCCGTGCAGGTCCCAAAGCGCCAGGATGAGCCGAAGAAGAAAGGGGCGCCGCGCTACATGAGCGCCTACTGCTCGATTATGACCCTGCTGCTGGCGTTCTTCATCATCCTGCAGACGTTCGCGAAGGAACAGCAGTCAGGGTTCTTCTACGCCGGCCGGGGGTCCTTTGTGCGCGCCCTTGAGACGTTCGGCCTCGGGGGCGTGTGGGATCGCATGGGGGGCGGCGTCGGGCCGGGAGAGGTGATCCCCCACTACCGCTCCAGCGAGGGCGAGGACGACCCGCCCGATATGCGGCGCATCGATCCCGAACACGAAGACGCCCAGCGTGCCCTGCAGTCGCTCGAGGAGGAGTTCAACGTGCAGGAGCCCAAGCAAGGCACGGGCTGGCGCGTCACGTTGCCGACGCCGTTCTCGTATGAGACGAGCGAGGACGAGTTCGGTCCGGAATACGGATGGTTCTGCGAGCGGCTGGCCTCGTGCCTGGAACCTCTGGTCAGCGCGCGCGGCTTCGTCATCCGTGTCGGCGCGCTGCTGGACTGCCCCGAGCAGGAGGAGGTGGCGCAGACGCGGCGGGCCCTGCAGACCGCGCACGAGGTGCGGCGCAGGATCATAGACAGCATGAGTCCGCGCGCGCAGAAGGTGGCGGGCTCACGGTTGTACTCGTATTGCAGGACCGCTGCCCCGCGGAACGACGGGACAACTGCGGCGCCCGCACAACTGAGGGTGGACATAATGCTCACGAAGCCGTACGTGCGTAAGGTCGAGGAACAAGGAGCTTCCGCTGATGAGACAGATGAGACTTCATGACAGCAGGGCAGGCTTTGCAGTGGCGCTCGTGGTGGCCGCAACGGTGACGGTGCTCGTTGCGGCCGCGTGCGGGTTGCTGGCCGCGTGGGCTCTGAGCCAGAGCACGGAGGGACAGAAGCCCGAGGGAGACCCGCAGGCGCGAGAGAGCCGTGACCCGCGCTACGACTACGTGGCCTTCGGCTCCACCGTGGCCAACCTTGCCGAAGGGAGGCTGACGCGCTACGTCAAAGTCAACGTGACCCTCCAGGTGCGCAAGGAGCACTCCGCGGGCGTCGTGGAACTGGTGGACGGCGGCAAGAAGGCCGTCTTCCAGGACTGGCTGCTGGCCTACATGTCCGACAAGCAGCTCGATGAGGTCAAGGGCGGGTCGGCACAGGCCAAGCTGCGCCGTGACATCCAGGACGGCTTCAACGCCTTGTTGCTGGAATACGGCGACTACAAGATTGACGGGGTCCTGTTCACGGAGTTCGCCATCCAATGAGCGGGCCCGAGGAAGGCAAGCTCAGCAAGGACGAGGTGGAGAGCCTCCTCGATCGTGTCGGGGACGAGAACGCCGCGGCCGAGAAGGCGCAGTCGTCCCGCCGCGTTCACGGCTATGACTTCCAGCAGCCGAGCCGGTTCGGCAAGTCGCAGCTGGAGCACCTGCGCGGCATGAACGAGGGGCTGGCTCAGAATGCCGCCCAGTATGCCTCCCGCGTGCTGCGCAGCAACGTGAAGGCCCAGCTCGTCAGCATGGATCAGATGAAGTGGGAGAACCTGCTGGAGGACGCGGGCGATGCCGTGGTCGCGTTCGTGTTCCTGATGGAGGGGCTGGGGCAGCGCGGCATAGTGATAATAGACAACCGGTTCGCCGTGGCGGCGCTGGACCGGATGATGGGGGGGCAGGCTGAGCTTGGCGACGATGCGCCGATCGAACTGACGGACCTGGACGTCCGCGTCCTGGCCGGGTTCGTTCGTGCCCTGCTGGAACCCCTCCCGGACCTGTGGGCGAACATCGGTCAGTTCTCGGTCCAGCTGGGCTCCTTCGTGCAGGACCTCCAGGCCCTGGACCTGTTCCCGAGCGGCGAGGACTTCGTTCAGTTCACTTTCCTGCTGCACGGCAACGTTGGCTCGGGACAGATCGTGCTGGCGGCGCCGTTCGAGGCGGTCCGGGAACTGCCTCCCGAACCGCGCCAGGCCGAGTCCGGCGTGACAGCCACCACTGACGAGGCCACTGACAGGGCCCTGCGAGAGAGCTTGAAGCGCACGCGCGTGGACCTGTCCGTGCTGTTGGGGACGACGGACGTGATGGTGGCGGACCTCGTCCAGGTGACGCCCGGCGACGTCATCGTCCTTGACACCCGCGTCGGGGACGCGCTCGACATCAGGGTGAACGATAAGGTGAAACTGCGGGGTTACCCCGGGGTTGCCAACGGACGGCTTGCCGCGAAACTCATCACAGGGGATTGAATCCATGGCGAAGAAGACCGAGCAAGATGCCGAAGAGAAGACCGAACAGAAGCCACAGGTTCAGGCGGCTCAATTCAGCGAGCTGGCCGACGAAAAGACGGGCAGCGGGTTGAGCCTGGACCTTGTGCTCGAGATATCCATGCCCGTTACCGTCGAGCTGGGCCGTGCGACCATGACGGTGCACGAGTTGCTCCAGATGGGAGCGGGGTCCGTCGTTGAGCTGGACACGTCCGCCGGGGAGCCCGTCGACCTGTACGTGCGCGGGGTGCGTTTCGCTCGCGGCGAAGTGGTCGTGGTGGACAACAATTTTGGCCTGCGGATAACGGAAGTGGCCGACCCCAGGGGGCGCGTGCGCGACCTCGAGGCGGCCCGCGCGAAGGTTGACAAATCTAACGAACGTTGAGAAACACCACGCCTTTCATCCCCCCCTTTCGTCCCGGCGGCGGTGCCGCTCCGCGCCGCCCGGACGCCGCCCGGAGGCCCTGTCGTAACTCCGCAGTAGCGCACCGTTTACGCCCGTCCTGCCCCGGCGCAAATTCGCGCTCCTGACGCCCCCCACTGGCACGCCTGTTGCGCCTGCTACGGCGTGGCCGTTCGTCCGTCTTTGGGGAGGGTCCGGGATGCGCAGGCCGGCACTGGCAGGATGGCTCCTGGCGCTGGCCGTCGTGGTCGTGATGGCGGCGTCCGCTGAGGCCGCCGCCCCCGCCCCGTCGAGCTCGGACGGCCCGTCGAACTGGCGTTGGAGCGACACGCAGCCCGACCTGCCGTGGGAGCGTGTCCTGGGCGGCACGATGGTCGTCGTCGCCCTGGTGTGCGTGGGGGTTTACGTGGTCAAGAAGCTCGACAGGGGCGGCCTGCTCCGAAAGGGCCGCCACCTGGAGGTGTTGGAGACCAGGATCGTGGGCCGCAAGCTGCAGCTTTACCTCGTGCGCGTGGCCGACCGCGTCGTGCTACTGGCGCAGACGGGGAACGCCGTGACCCGCGTGGCCGAGCTGGACAAGGGGGAACTCCCCTCATTGGACGCGCAGGAGCAGCCGGCGACGGCTCAGGGGTTCGGTTCGATGCTGAAGAAGTTGGCGAGGGCCAGCCAGTGATGTTCAGACACACATGCGCGGTGCTGGCGATCGGCCTGGCCGTGTGTTCGGCGGCGGCCCGCGCCGACGTGTCGGAGAGCCCGATGCCGAAGCTCAGCGAGGTGAGCAGTCTCGTGCAGCGCCTTGACGAGGAGCCGTCGGAGACGCTGGCGACGCCGATAAAGATAGTGCTCCTGCTGACGCTGCTGAGCGTGCTGCCGGCGGTGCTGATGCTGAGCACTTCGTTCACGCGCATCGTGATAGTGCTGGCCTTCATTCGTCAGGCCCTGACGACGCGCAACGTCCCGCCGAACCAGGTGGTGGTGGGGCTGGCGCTGTTCCTGTCGCTGTTCGTGATGGCCCCCACCATGCGCGAGATCAACGCGCGCGGCATCCAGCCTTACGTGCAGGGGAGTCTCGGGGCGCAGGAGGCCATCGACGCCGGCCTGGAGCCGCTCCGCGAGTTCATGTTCAGCCAGACGCAGCGGGCCGACCTGGCGTTGTTCGTGGACATGAGCCAGATCGAGCAGCCGGAATCCGAGGCGGACGTGCCGACGTACGTGCTGATGCCGGCGTTCGTCATCAGCGAACTGAAGCGGGCGTTCGAGCTGGGATTCGTGCTGTTCCTGCCGTTCCTGGTGGTGGACCTGGTGGTGGCGTCGGTGTTGCTCTCGATGGGTATGATCATGCTGCCGCCGGTGATGATCTCGGCCCCGTTGAAGATACTGCTCTTCGTGCTGGTGGACGGCTGGCGGCTGATCGCTGAATCCCTGATCTTCAGCTTTGGCGGAGCATTGACGTGACGCAGCAGATGGTGGTGTTCCTCGCTCGCAGGATGCTTATCACGGGCCTGATGGTCTGCGGGCCGCTGCTGCTGGCCGGCCTGGTGGTCGGGCTGACCGTGGCCATCTTTCAGGCGGTCACGACCATCCGCGAGATGACGCTGACCATGATCCCCAAGGTCCTGGCAGTCGTCGCGGTGCTGCTCTGGCTGCTGCCCTGGATGCTCCAGACGGTGGTGTCTTACGCGAGCGACATGCTGCAGTGGATTCGCTGGTACGGAGCGTAGCGCATGACCCTGGACGACCTGATGGCTTTCTTCTTCGTCTTTGTCAGGGTGGGGTGCGTGTTCGCGTTCCTTCCCCTGCTGGGTCAGGGCAGCGCTCCGAAGGTGATCAAGGCCATGGTGATACTCGTGCTCTCGCTGGCCATCTTCCCCGTGGCCGGGGTGCGCGTTCCGTTCGGGGTGTGGCAGCCGTACCGGTTCTTTACCTGCGTGGGGGCCGAGGTGTTGCTGGGCCTGCTGGTGGGCCTCGCGGCGCGGCTGATCTTCTCGGCGCTCAGGACCAGTGGCGAGCTGATCGGCCGCCAGATGGGGCTGGCGCTGGCCATCACGGCCGACCCGGTCACCGGCGTGCAGGCGACCCCGATCGGCAACTTCTGCGAACTGGTCGGCGTGCTGGTGTTCTTCTCGGTAGGGGGGCACCACTGGATGATTGCGGCCCTTTACGACAGTTTCGCGCAGTGGCAGGTCGGCGCGCTCATCTCAAGCGAGTTCATCAGGAACGTCACCGTCGCGACGGCCGGCCACAGTTTCCTGCTGGCCCTTCAGATCGCCGCGCCGCTCCTGCTGCTGACGTTCCTGGTCACGCTGGTGATGGCGCTCATGGCGCGCCTGGTGCCCGAGGTGAACGTGCTCATCGTGGGCTTCCCGCTCAGGGTCGGCGTGGGACTGGTCGGGCTGACGCTTTTCGTGCCGTTGCTGGTTCGTTGCGGCGTTGACGTCTCGCGGACGATGCTCCACTTCATCTCAGGCGTCGCCGCGGGCGGCTGAATCGGAGGGGCGGACCTCAGATGCAACCGAGTGCAGAGCAGAAAACCGAGAAGCCAACGCACCGCAGGCGGCGCCGGGCCCGTGAAGAAGGTCAGGTAGCCCAGAGCGTGGAGATCAACAACGCCCTGGTGCTCCTGGCGGGCGCCGGGGCGATGGCCCTTTTCGGCGGGCAGGCCTTCGATTGCCTGGCCGACTGCATGACGGGCTGGCTGGGCAACCTGGGCGCGTTCAGGATCACCCAGGAGGCCACTCTGAGCGCCGCGCACCGGTCTGTCATGGTCCTGGCCAGGGCCGCGCTGCCGATGGCGCTGCTGGTTGGCAGCGTCGGCCTGCTCTGCTCGCTGGTTCAGACGGGCGTGCTCTTCGTGCCCAAGAAACTGGCCCCCGACCTGAAGGCCATCGATCCGGTCAAGGGGCTGAAGAACATCTTCTCCCTCACCGCGCTCATGCGGCTCGTGACGGCGGCCATAAAGATCACCGTCGTCGGGCTGGTCATCTACCTGCTGATGCGCAGCCGCATGAACTGGCTCGCAGCCCTGGTGGGCAAGAGCGCCTGGGGCATCCTGTACGTGAGCCGCAAGCTGTGCCTGATGCTCACCATGCAGGTCGCCGCAGCGATGACGGGCGTGGCCATACTGGACTATGCCTACCAGCGCCGTCGCCATGAGAAGCAGCTCATGATGACCAAGCAGGAACTCAGGGAGGAGCGCAAGCGCGACGAAGGCGACCCGGAGATCAGGGGACGCCAGGCCTCGATGCGCCGCGCCATAGCCCGAAGCCGGATGATGCAGGCCGTGCCCACGGCGAACGTAGTCGTCAGCAACCCCAGCCACGTCGCCGTGGCCCTCCGGTGGGACGAGAAGGCGATGTCCGCACCGCAGGTCGTGGCGAAGGGCAAGGACTTCCTGGCCCAGAGGATCAAGCAGATCGCCCGAGACAACGGCGTGCCCGTCCTCGAGCGCAGGGAACTGGCGTGGGCCCTCTACGAGGCCGTGGAAGTGGGGATGGAGATACCCTACAAGCTCTACTACGCCGTCGCGCAGGTGTTGGCTTTCGTGATGAAACAGAAGAAAAGGAGGTAGCCGACCGGTGCCCGCGTTCGAGAAGACCGGTTCATTCATTTCGCGCCACAGCGACGCCGCCCTGGCGGCCGGCGTCATGGGCATCCTTATCGCCATCATCATTCCCCTGCCGACGCCGGTCCTGGACGTGCTGCTCACCTTCAACTTCGCCTACGTGCTGCTCCTGCTGATGGTGGTGCTGGGCATAAACACGCCGCTGGACCTTTCGACTTTCCCTTCGATCCTGTTGATCGGCACGCTTTTCCGCCTGGCCCTCAACGTCGCCTCCACCAGGCTTATCCTGCTGAACGCATACGCCGGCGAGGTCATCGAGTCGTTCGGACAGTTCGTGGTCGGCGGCGACATGGTTGTGGGTCTGATCATCTTCCTGATCATCATCGTCATCCAGTTCATCGTCATCACCAAAGGCGCCGAGCGGATATCCGAGGTGACGGCGCGATTCACACTGGACGCCATGCCCGGCAAGCAGATGAGCATAGACGCCGACCTGAGCGCCGGTCTGATCGACGAACACGAGGCCCGGCAGCGTCGGCGGCAGATCGTGCAGGAGGCGGACTTCTACGGCGCCATGGACGGCGCCACCAAGTACGTCCGCGGCGATGCCATAGCCGGCATCATCATCGTGTTCATCAACATCATCGGCGGCATCGTCATCGGCCTGACCAAGGGGATGAGTGTCGGCGAGGCCATGAAGACCTACGCGCTGTTGACCGTCGGCGACGGGCTGGTCAGCCAGGTGCCCGCCGTCATCATGGCCACTTCGGCGGGCATACTCATCACGAAGTCTGCCACGGACAAGGGCCTCAGCAAGGAGCTGGGGACGCAGATCTTCGCCAACGCGCGCGCCGTGGGGACCGCCGCCACGATCATGTTCGTCTTCATGCTCTTTCCGGGGCTGCCCTCGCTGCCCTTCCTGGTGCTCGGGCTGCTCCTGCTGGGGGTTTACTTCAGCCTGCGCCACCGGGCCGCCGAGAAGCCCAAGCAGATGGCCGAGGCGGAACGTCCCCGCCGTGAGGAACCCAGCGAGGAGGACGTCATCCAGTCCCTGCTCGAGCCCGACCGCGTCGCCGTGGAGGTAGGCTACAGCCTGATCCAGCTCATTGACCCCAAGCGGGGCGGAACGCTGCTGGACCGGATCAAGTCGCTGCGCAAGAAGTTTGCCCGGGAGCTGGGAATCATCGTCCCGAAGATACGGATACTGGACAACGTGGAGTTGGAGACCAACCGCTACGTCGTGAAGCTCTCCGGGCAGACAGTCGCCGACGGGGAGCTGCACCCGGGATGGCTGATGGTGATGAAGCCCGACGGCGAGCCCCAGATGGAGGGGATCCGCACCGTCGAGCCCTCGTTCGGACTGCCCGTCGTCTGGGTGAGCCGCAGCGACAGGGAGAGCGCGGAGTCCCAGGGCTATACCGTCGTTGACGCCGAGACGGTTTTCATCACCCATCTGTCGGAGGTGCTGCGGCGTCACGCGCACGAGGTCCTGAACCGCCAGGACGTGCAGCGCCTCGTTGACAACGTCAAGAAGGAGAACCCGGCCATCGTCGATGAACTGGTCCCGGACGCGCTCTCGCTGGGTCAGGTCCAGCAGGTCCTTCAGAGCCTGCTGCGCGAGGGGGTCCCCGTCAACAACCTGTCGGGCATACTGGAGCGGCTCGGCAACTACGCGCCCCAGGTCAAGGAGCTGGCCGTCCTGACGGAGGTGGCGCGGAAGTCCCTTGCGCGGGCCATCTGCGAGAGGTTCGCCGACTCGGAGGGCCGCATCAACGCCCTCTCGTTCGATCCCCACCTGGAGGAAGAGATCCGGAACTCCCTGGAGAAAGGCGAGGGCGAAGTGCGCCTGAACCTGCCGCCGGCCCGGCTCAGGCAGATCATCGCCAGCATCTCAGAACTGACCGGCTCGGCCTTCCGGGTCGGCTCGGACACCGTGATCCTGACCGATGCACAGATACGCCCCTACGTGCGCAACATAGTGAACAGCGTGTTCTCGGACGTGCCGGTCATCTCCTACGACGAGATAACCAAGGACGTCGAGGTGGTCAACGCGGGCGTGATCACCGCGCTCGACGTGGAACCCGTGGCGTCGGGCACGGCGAAGGACACGAGCATGGACTTCTCAAGCGTGGGCCTATAGGCAACATGAGCGACCAGACGAGCAGACCGAGGGTGATCGCCGTAACGAGTGGCAAGGGCGGCGTGGGCAAGACGAACATCGCGGTGAACCTGGCCGTGTCGCTGCGCCTGCTGGGGGCCAGGGTGCTCCTGCTGGACGCCGACATGGGCCTGGGCAACGTGGACGTGCTGCTGGGGCTGAACGCCCGGTACGACCTGCGCGACGTCCTGCTGCACGGCAAAGCGCTCGAGCACGCCGTGATGGACGGCCCCAGGGGCGTGAAGATACTGCCCGCCCCCTCCGGGGTCGAGGCGATGACCCGTCTGACGGACGAGCAGATCGAGAAGTTCCTGGGCGAACTGCTCCTGCACTGCGGCGGGATAGATTATATCGTTGCCGACACCGCCCCGGGGATCGGCCCCGCCGTGGTCAAATGCCTGCTGGCCGCCGACGAGATCATGCTCGTCACCAACCCGGAACCGACGGCCCTGACCGACGCCTACGCCGTGCTGAAGCTGCTCAGCCTCCGTTCCGAGGCGGGGAGCAAGGCGGCGTTCGTCGTGATGAATCAGACCGAGAGCAAGGAAGAGGCGCTCGGCAGCTTCGACCGGCTGCGCAGGGCGGCCAGGCGCTTCCTGGGCTGGCACCCCGAGTACCTGGGCTCCGTGTGCAGGGACGAGACGGTCGGCCTGGCCACCAGGAGACAGGTGGATTTCCTGACCCATTACACGGCGGCCCCGTGCAGCCGTGACGTGCGCAAGCTGGCCGCCCGGCTCGTCAGCTCCCACAGGCCGGGGGCCGAGGGCATGGGACGGTTCTTCAAGAGGATGATGGAGCCTTCTGATGAGCAGCTTTCCGAAGAGCATCGGGTTGCTTAGCGGAGTCGTGGCGTTCTGTGTCGCCGCCCTGGTGGGACTGTCGCGCGCCTCCGCCCCGCTGACCGTGATGAAGAAGGCGGCGATCTGCGCGCTCGTGCTGGGGCTGGTGGGGCGCATCGGCGCGAACCTGGCGCTGAAAGCCGTGCGGGATGGCCTGCGGCAGTATGAGAGGGAGAGGATGCCTTGACGACAGGCTGCGACATGGGGAATGCGGCCCAGACGGCCTACCAACAGGCCGATGGCGAGGCCGGCCGAATCCGGGAACTCGTGCTCGGCCACCTGCCGCTGGTCAACCACATCGCCGACCGCCTCGCCGCGGGGCTGGACGCCTCGATCTCAGAGGACGACTTGATTGGGGCGGGGGCACTGGGGTTGGTCGAAGCAGCCCATCGGTTCGACGAGTCAAAAGGGGTCAAGTTCATCACCTTCGCTTACAGGCGGGTCAAGGGCGCCATGGTGGACTTCCTTCGGCAGAACGACTGGCTCGGGAAGTCGGCCAGGGGCCAGCTCCAGCGGCTGCGCGAGGAGGTCCGCCGGTTCCGGCAGGAACACGGCCGAAAGCCGACCATCGAGCAGCTGGCCAAGGCCGTCGCGATGAGCGAGCTGGACGTGCTGAAGTACCTCGCCTATGAGAAGTGGGATTGCGTGGCGTCGCTCGACCAGCCGGCGGGGCAGGACGAAGGGCACGAGATGGCCCTGGGCGAGCTTCTCCCCGCCGACGGCGAGACCCCGTTGGACAAGCTGCAGTGGCAGGAACGGGTGGAGCGCCTGACGGCAGCCATCGACGCACTGCCGGAGAGGCAGAAGGAGGTCGTCGTCATGTACTACTACGAGGACCTCTACATGGCTGAGATGGCGGAGATATTCAAGGTCACCGAATCAAGGGTGTCGCAACTGCACACCGAGGCGCTCTATAACCTTACGCGTATGCTGGAGGAGCAACAATGACCGATGAGATACGGCCGACCAGCATTTACAGGTCGAGGCGGGTCAAGCCGCTCTCCAGGGAAGACCGTGAGGAGAACGAGGAACGCTTCGAGAAGAAGCTGGCCGAGCTGAGCGGCCTGAGTGACAAGGAGCACGACGACGCCGACTCAGACGCCGGACACGATGAGGAACGCGGCCACGAGGAGGTCCCCGCAAGTGCGCCCTCTCACGTGGGTCGCCACCTGGACATAGAGACCTGAGCAAGGCGGCAATGCTGATGAGTGGCGAGAACAGGGTGCTGAAGTCACGCGGACTGGTCGTCGTAGAGGAGGCCGTCCCGGTGCCGGTCGGGGAAGTCATTGACAGGCGGGCCCGACCGTCGGACCTGGACGGCGCGCCGGAAATAAGCATCGAGCGGGGCGAGGACGGCTCCATCCGCACCATAAGCGTGCGCTGTGGCTGCGGCCGCGTCACCACGCTCCAGTGCGAGTACTCTGACCGGGGAGACGAAGATGAACGTCAGGATGCTTAAGGTTCTTGTTGTATTCGTCGTGTCGCTGGGTGCGATCTCGTGTGCGGGCGCGCCGCCCGGCGAGGGGGCGATGCCCTACGGGACCGCGGGGCGGGGCGCGTACGGAACGGGCGCGTCGCGGCCGGCGCCGGGCCTGTCCGCGACGCCTGTGCAGGCCGAGCCGGTCCTCCCGTTCGGTGCGGCGGAACTGAGCCTGACCGAGACGCTGGACAGGACGCTGACCGGGCTGGAGGAGGTCCGCACCGAGAACGCGAGGCTCAAGGAGAAGGTCGCCCAGCTTGAGGGGCAACTCCAGCAGAGGGACGAAACCATAGACCGGCTCAACGCCCAGCTCAGCGCCGGCGGCAACAAGATCCAGCAGATGGAAGACGCGCTCCAGAAGTGGCAACAGGACGTCCTGGGATTCCGGGACGAGATGCGGGCGGCCGAGGAGGCCGAACTCACCGTGCTGCAAAAGATGCTCACGTTGCTCCAGGAGTTCGAGAAACAGAGGGAAATCCAATGAGTCCTCCGTGCACACAGGGACGGCTGTTGACGTTCTGCTTGCCGGTTCTGAGCATTCTCTTCCTGTGCGGCTGCTCCGGTGCGGGCGCAGGGGCGGGGGCGACGCGAGTGGGGGCCTTGCCGTATCGGCGGATCGCCGTCGTGGAGTTCTACGACGGCAGCCAGTACAGCTCGTACGGCTACGGCGGCGACCTCAGCAGGGCCCTGGTCGAGAAGCTGAGCGACCGGACCGAGTCGGCCGACTTCGTGCTGCTGCCGCAGGCCGCCCTGAGGGCCAGGGAGACCCCGTTCGTCAGCGGCAAGCTGCCGCTGGGCATCCTGGTCCAGGCGCGCAAGGAGTACCTGGCCGACGCCGCCATCGTCGGCAGCCTGAACGAGATCGACCCCTACCGAATGCCGTCCGCCCAGATCAGCCTCAAGCTCGTGGACACTTCCACGGGCGAGGTCCTCGTCTCGCTCTCCGAGGGGTGGGACGCCGGCGACGGCGGCGTGCACAAGCGATTGGAGGATTACTGCCGCCGCAACTGCGGCAGTGGCGACTGCAAGTACGGGACCGACATGTTCCTGAACTCGCCCCGCTACTTCCTGCGTTTCGTGGCCGACCAGGTGGCCGAAAAGGTCGTGGTCAGCCTGTGAAGCCCGGAAAGAAGTTCTTGCCCTCGGGAAAGAAACTCCCCGGCGCTGCTCCCGCCGCGTCCCCCCGCACCGCCGCCCGCCCCGCGCGTGAGAGGGCTTCTCGTGCCGTTTCCTGGCGGCCCTGAGCCTTCGGCGCCGCGCTGCCCACCTGACTGGCACACCGGTTGCACCCGTCGCCGGAGCGACCAGCAGAATCCCATGCGTACATGAGGGCGAGGGTGGGCCTGAATTCTACATCTACGCCCGGGCTCCACGGTGCCCGTGTGCTCGAAGGCGGGGTGCCCCGAGCAGAGAAGGGCGCCCGGCCGGCCAGCGGCGGGAAGTTCCTCGGAGTCCTGGCGGACGCGCTGGAGGTGGCGGTTGCGCCTGCCGGGCAGGCCCGGCGCACGTCGCCGCAGCGAGCCGAGCGGCAGAGCGGCGCCCGGGCGAGCGGCGAGGAATCCAAGAAGCTGCCCGCCGAGACGCGGGGCGATGTCTTGATCGCGGAGGCGGCCCGGCGTGCCGGCGACGTGATCCCGCTCCAAACCGGCCCCACGACGCAACATACGCCGTCCGAGCAGGTCGGACGTTATGTCCCGGAGGCTGACTCGAACGCTCCGGCCGGCGAACCGGCGGAGAGTCCTATCCACATGCCAGTTCAGGAGATACGCCTGCCGCGCGCGAACACCACCGCCCGGGGCCGCCGGGACTCGGCCCCCCGCGTGGAAACCCCCGTGCCCGCCGCGCAGGAGGGCGACGAAGACGCACGCCAGCCCGACGGGCAGTTGGCGCCGTTCGCGCTGTCAGGGGGGGTGTCAACCGGCCACCCCCTGCCTGACAAACGACCGCCGACGACGGACAGTGCGACCTCTCCGGCGGTCACCGCCGCGCCGACGCCCCGGGCGCCGGCTGCGGAGGCGGATCAGGTCGAGGAATCCCGGCCGCTTCATCGCGGAGACCTCTTCACCCGGGCCGATTCACCCGCCATACCGGAGGCTCAATCGGGGGCGAACATCCAGCGGCCCGCCGCGCAGCCGGCTGCCTTGCAGTCCACCGCCCCCGGGCGTTCAGCCGGGCCTCAGCTTTCCGCCGAGCAGCAACCCGTCCGCGCGGAGGCGCACGTGTCCGAGGCATCGGTCCTCGCCGAGGCGGTGGAGGATGGGACGCTCGACGCGGCCGCCGAGCAGACTGACGGCGGCGCGGCAAGCGGGACGGTTCGCCGGGTCGCGTCTGAGCCTTCGCCCGGGCCTCAGAACCGCCTGACGGCCGACGGCGGCGCCGCACGCGCGAACCCGTCCCTGCGCGCTGCGCCGGCTGCTGCCCAGGCGGTTTCCGCGGACGTGTCGGCCAGCAGCCAGGTGGATGCGCAGCCGGCGGCGGAGCCCTCGCGTTCGCCCGAGGTCGCAACGGACCGGCCCGTGCGCGCGCCCGTCTCCGACGTGAAGCCGGTCGCGCAGCCGGCGGGCACCCCGGAGCCGGCCGCGCAGAAGCGCGTGGTCATCTCTCCCGACGGGCAGCGGTACGGGTTGACGAGCGAGGCGGCGGAAGATGGCGACGCGGCGAGCACGGACCGCGTCGGTGCGCCGGCGCAGACTTCGGACGCGCGAGCAACCGCACAGACGGCGCGGCCCGCCGCCCGGGCCGACTCCCCGCCGCCCGGGGCAGCCGGACGGGCCGCGCAGTCCGCCGACGTGCGTGTTGCGTCGTATGGCCTGGAAACCGAGCGGGGCGCGTCATCTGCGCCTGACGTCGCGCCGCCGCCGGCCGCGGGCACCGAGCGTTCGCCCCAGGGCAGGCCCGCAGCGTCGGAGCCGGCGCAAGACGCCTCGCCGGCCGCCGAGCCCGTTGCTCGCCAGTTCGCTTCCCGTGAGCAGGCTGACCCCGGACTCCGCCCGGCCGACGGCGCCGCGGCGGATTCCGCCCAGGGGGGCACGCCTATCGCGGCCCCGGCTGTGTCGCGCGCGGCGGTCTCATTCGAGCCGGGAACCGTCGCCCGAGCGGAGACGGCGACGGAGTTGCAGACGGTCCAGGAAGGGCGTTCCCTGGCCGACGGCGAGCGCGCGCTTCCGGTCAACGGCCCGGTGAACGCGGCGGGCGCCGTGCGTGCGGAGAGGACGGCGCAACTGCCTGGCGAGCCGGTCCCTGACGTTCGGCCCCGGCCGCGGGCGGAGGCCGGGGAGGGCGAGTCCGCGCAGAGGCCGGCCCCGGCGGAGGGGACGCGCACAGTGGACGCCGCCCGGCTGGCTTCTCCCCAGGTCGCGGCGCGGCAGGGCAGTGTCGTCCGCGACGATACGAAAGCCGCGCCCCGGCAGGAGGCGGGCGGCGCGCAGGCCGTTCGCGTGACGGCCGCCGGGACCGGTCAGCGCGCGGCCGCCCCGGAGACCGCGTCCCGGGGGACCGAATCGAGCACGCGCCAGCAGGACGGGGACGCGATGCCCGACGGGCGGGGCGGCACGGACCATCGCGGTGAGCCGGCACAGGGCGCCGCGGCGTCGTCCCGCACGCCGTCGCAGAACGCTGCCGTCAGCACGGCGCAGAGCGCCGCTTCCGCGAGTGAATCGGTTGCCGCCTTCAAGGAGTCGCAGGCCGGGCAGGTCGGCGCCTCGACGGTCGGCGCCGCCCGGCGGAAGCCCGCATCGCAGCGTCGCGCCATGGTGGAGACCGTCGCGGGACGGCAGCAGTTGGTGGACCGCATCGCGGGCAACGTGACGGGTCCCGAGGTGCGCGCGGGCATCCAGCGGGCCGTCACCTGGGTGCAGGCGCAGGTTGTGCGGCAGGGGCAGTACGTCACGTCGAACGGACGCTCCGAGGTGCGCCTCCAACTGGAGCCGCCCGAGCTGGGGCGGATGAAGCTGGAAATCGAGATGAAGGGCGAGGTCCTCGAGGTCCGCATAAAGGTCGAGAACCCGCAGGTACGGGACGCCATAAGGAGCGAACTGCCCAACCTGGACCGGGCCTTCAGGGACGCGCAGGTGGACGTGGGTCGTTTCGACGTGAGCGACTACGGCGCCGGGCGCGGCGGGGACGGCGCGGCGAACGCCCGGGGCGATGACTGGCCGGGGGGCACGCGAGGGTCTTCACCGGAAGGGGGCGAACTGGAAGCGGGAAGTGACGCGGGATGGATTCACATCACCGAATCGGGACATATAAACTGTCTTGTCTAGAGGAGGTCAGTGCATGGCTATCGACTCCGTGAGTGCCGCATGGCAGACGGACAACGAGTTCATGATGAAGCTGCTGGTCGCACAGCTGCAGAATCAGGACCCGATGGAGCCGATGAGCAATGAAGAGATGGTGTCGCAGATGTGCCAGATGTCCACACTGGAGGCGATGACGAACCTGCAAGTCAGCTTCAGTGAGGTGCTGGAACTGCAAAGGCTCATGGGCGGCACCGAGCTGATCGGCAGGCAGGTCGAGTACGAGGACGCAGACGGCACCGCCACCGGCGAAGTCGAGTCGGTCAATGCGTCCGCCGGGACGATCACGCTGTCGGTCAACGGCGGCGAGGTCGCGCTGGACGCGGTCACAAGAGTTCTTTAAGGGGAAGGAGGCGCTTCTATGTCAAGCGCACTTGAGGCTTCGGTTCTTGGCATGCGTGCTTACCAGGAGATGCTGAACGTCACCGGTAACAACATCGCCAACGCCGACACGATTGGCTACAAGGAGGACCGGATCACCTTCTCGGACATGTTCTCGCGCACCCTGGTGCGCGGCATGCCGGGCTCAGATGACGTCGGCGGCACCAATCCCGTCCAGGTCGGTCTGGGCGTTCGTGTCTCCGCCGTTTCCAAGAACATGAGCCAGGGCAGCTTCACCTCGACCGAGAAGGAGTTCGACCTGGCCATAGACGGAGAAGGATTCTTTGTGGTCAGCGACGGCGTGAGCAACCTGTTCAGCCGGGCCGGCACGTTCGACGTCGATTCGGAAGGCTACCTGGTGGACCCCGCCACGGGCTATCGGGTCCAGCGCATCGGGACCACCGGCGAGAGCGCCGGATTCCAGGTGACGGGCGTCAACGACATCCTGATTCCCTATCGCACGCAGTTGCCCGGCAATGCCACGCAGGCCATTTCGTTCAAGGGCAATCTGAGTGCCAGCGACTACGAGCCGACGACCACCCGGCTGCAGGCGTGCGACGTGACCTACACGCGCATCAGCGGCGGCCTGGCCGACGAGTCGATGGAGTTCGCCGACATCGAGCAGCTCCAGTCGTTCGTTGACGACGACACTATCGACATCTCCGGCAGGGGGACGGACGGCACGGCCGTCACCGGCACCTTCACTTACGGGGCCGCAAACGACGGCACCACGCTGCAGGACCTGCTGGACAAGGTAGTGGAAGCCTTCGGCGGCGCGGACGAGTGCGTCGCGTCCATAGAGGAAGGCAAGCTGACGGTCTCCGAGGCGGAGGCCGGTTACAGCCTGATGGACGTGGACCTGTCCTGCTCGGCGCACGCCGATGCCGTGGCCGGTGACTTCGACTACATGGAGGTCGGCGGAGCCGCCGCCCAGACGACCAACATCAGTATATACGACGGCCAATCCAGCGACCATTCAGTGACGGCCACGTTCGTGCGGCAAGACCAGCACGAGAACGTCTGGGACCTGGTCATCAACACGTGCACCGGGGCCACCAACATCACGGACCGCCGGATCGCCGGCATCACGTTCGATGAGAACGGCGTGTACCAGGGCGTGGCCGAGCACGACTACTTCGGCCATACGTCCTCGGATGCTGGCTTCAGCGACCTGGACGCGAGCATCGTTCTGGATTTCCCCGGGATCACACGGTCCCAGTCAGTAACGGGGAACTTCGGCAGGATCGGTTTCTACGACGGCCTGACGCAGATGGGCGGCGATTCCTCCGCCGGCGCAGTTGACCAGGACGGCTACGGGACGGGCGCCCTTCAGAGCATCAACATCAGCGGAGGCGGGGTCATCAACGGCACGTTCAGCAACGGCGAGACGCAAGAGATCGCCGAACTGCGGATCGCCGTCTTCGACAACGCCCAGGGGCTCGAGAGAGTGGGTTCCAACTACTACTGCCACACTCCGGCCGCCGGGTCCATCGTTTACTCGGGCGGCACCCAGGGCCGCGCCGGCGCGATCCGTCAGAGCGTGCTGGAATCCTCTAACGTGGACATCGCGCGCGAGTTCACGCAATTGATCATCGCGCAGCGCGGCTTCCAGGTGAACTCGCGCACGGTCAGGGTCGCCAACACGATCCTGCAGCAACTGGCGAGCATAATCACCTGAGCCTGGAGCGGATAGACGTCTGAGCGGGGCGGGCGCCGCCCGTCCCGCCCTTTCCCCCTCTGCGGGGGGGAGGCCGGACGGGACGCCGCCGGCCTGACAGCAGCGTTGCGCTGCGGGGCGGCGGACCTGCACAGCGGAGGGCTGAAAGTGCTGTCGGGACTCAGCACTGCCGGTGCGATCTTGCTGACGGCGGCCGAAGGCCCGCCCGGGACGGCGAACGGGTCGGAAAGGCTGCGGGCCATCCGGGAGAGCATGGAAAGCAGCCCCGGCCAGGGCTGGCTCATTGCCGCCGTGGTCCTGCTGCTGCTCCTGTTGCTTCTGGTGCTCTGCCGCGCGATCGTGGTCGCCGTCCGTCGGCGCAGGCGTCTGGTGGCCGACTGGCAGGAGTTCGCCCGGAGCCTGAATGACCTGGAGCTGGCGCCTGCGCACCGGAAGCTCCTCAGCCAACTGGTCACCCGGCAGTGCCCGGACAGGCCGCTGGACGTCATGCGGGAGATTGCCGTGTTCGAAAGGGCGGCACACGCTTACCTGGGCCCCCTGTGCAAGGGCGGGCCCGGCGAGGGAGCGCGGCGCGCCGCGACTGCCATTCACGTGCTGCGCAGTCGCATGAACTTCGAGAGGCCCTCGGGCGTCACGTATTACAGCACGCGCGAGCTGCAGGCCGGCCAGCACGTTCAGATCACCTTCGGCGAGCGGCCGGAGCCGCCGGCCTGCTGGGCGGTGGTGGGCGAGCAGCGGGAAGACTTCCTTCCGCTCAGGGACATAAGGCCGCTCCCCGACGAGGCCGGCAGCCGAACGGTGCAGGTGGTTTTCTTCAACAAGGGCAGGGCCTACGGCTTCGACACGCGGGTGGTTGACCGGAGCCGGGAGGATTCTTCGTTCCTGCTGGCGCACACGCTGGACGTCAGGACGGCGGGTGCACGCGAGCACCACCGCGTCCGCGTGGACGGGCCGGTCGTCTTCCGGGCCGAATGGGAGGCCCCCGAGGCGTGGCACAAGGGCACCCTGCGGGACCTGAGCCTCGGCGGGCTGGCGCTGGTCTGCCCCTGCTACTACCAGGCGGGCGAAGAGCTCGTGCTGGACCTTCGCACAAGCGCCTACCTGCCGGACGAACCGCCGGGCGGGGAGCTGGAAGAGGAGCGCCGCCTGGAGGGCACGATAGTCTCGATGGAGAGGATCGAGGGCGGCCGCGGGCTCTATCGCATCCAGTTTCGAGACATGGACGCGGCGGAGGGCCGCTACCTGTTCAGGCTCGTGCAGAAGCTGGAGTTGAGCACCCAGGAATAGGTTTCCCACAGGGGAAAAAACTTTCCGCCGCAGCGCGGTCGCGCGGGGCGTGCGCGCGCCTCGTACGCGCGGCCGTCAGGCCGCCTGGAGGCCGTCTCGGAGCCCCAGGGCCGCCGACCCCCCTTGCACCGGCCCGCCGGCATGGTGTTTGCGTTTATTGGGATGACTTCCTGACGTGCAATGGGGAAAGGGCGAATGGACGCCACGATGTACATGATGGGCGGGCGGATGCACGATCTGATGGCGCAGAACCTGGAGATCGCCGCCGTCAACCTGGCCAACGCCAATACCCCCGGCTACAAGCGGGTCATGACCACGTTCCGCGCCGCCCTCGAGGAGGCCGGTTCGGCGGGCGGCACGCCCGCCTCCGGCATCCGGGGCACCGCTGAGACGGCGATAGACCTCTCGCCGGGCGGCATGCAGAAAACGGGACGGCCGCTCGACGTGGCCGTCAGTGGAGAGGCCTTCCTGGTGGTCGAGACGCCCAAGGGCCAGCGATACACCCGCAAGGGCAGGCTGTACCTGAGTCCCGACGGCGACCTGACGGACGGCCAGGGGAACCCCTTTGCCAGCAGTCGCGGGTCCCTCAGCGTGCCCGCCGACGCCGCGCAGGTCACCGTGAGCAAGGGCGGCGAGATACTGGCCGACGGTCGCGCCGTCGGCACGTTGATGCTGATGGACATTCCCAAGCCGGAGATGCTCGCGTCCGAGGGCGCCTCCCTGTACCGCAACGACGGCCCCCCCGCTGAGGCCGCCGCCGACAGCAGCGTGATCGGCGGCGCCATCGAGGGGTCCAACGTCCAGCCCGTGCGGGAGATGGTGAGCCTGATCGGCGTCATGAAGGCATACGAGACCGGGGCGCGCCTGGTCAAGCGATTGGATTCTCTCAGCGGCCAGCTGATAAAGACAGCGTCACAGGGGAGTTGAGCGATGAACGTATTGAAGGCGATGCACACGGCGGCCACGGGCATGGACGCCCAGGCCCTGCGCGTTGACACCATTGCCAATAACCTGGCGAACGCCAACACCACGGGCTTCAAGAAGTCCCAGGTTGACTTCGCCGATCTCATGTACGAGGTCATGCAACTGCCCGGCGGTGCGCAGACGGAGAGCACCCAGATGCCCACCGGGCTGGAGGTGGGGAGCGGCGTCTTCCCCGTGTCCACCCTGAAGGTCTTCACCGAGGGGATAATCAAGAACACCGCCGGCGAACTGGACCTGGCGATCACGGGGGCGGGCTTCTTTCAGGTGGAGTCGCCGACCGGGGAAGTGAAGTACACCCGGGACGGCAACTTCCGGGTCGGGCCGGACGGCACGGTCGTGAACTCCCAGGGCTACCCGCTCTACCCCTTGCTGAGCGTGCCTACGGATACGACGGCGGTCTCCGTCGCCAGCGACGGGACGATCTCGGTGACCACGCCGACGTCCGGCCCCACGGTCGTCGGCAACGTGCAGATGGCCAACTTCGTCAACCCCGCCGGGCTGTCCAGCGACGGCAACAACCTGTACAGCGAGACCGTGGCGTCCGGACCCGTCTCGACGGGGACGCCCGGCAGGGAGGGGTTCGGCGACGTGCAGCAGGGCTACCTCGAGATGTCGAACGTTGACGTGGTGACCGAACTGGTGGACCTGATCGCGGCGCAGAGAACGTACGAGCTGAACTCGAAAGTGGTCAAGGCCGCCGACCGGATCCTCCAGGCAACCAATCAGGTGGTAATGTGAGCATGACGAGCAGACTGACACCCCTGGCAGCAGTCGCGGCCCTGGCCCTCGGCGCGCTGTGCGGCGGCGCGGAGGACGGCCCGTGGCAGGTCGAGCTGATGGGTGAGGCGCTGGTCTCGGGCGAGACTGTCCGGCTGGCGGATGTCTCCGAGCTGGGCGAGGACGTTCCCGAGGCGGTGCGCGAAATCCCGCTCGGCAATGCCCCGTGGCCCGGCTGGGTGCGCGAGGTCAGCATTGAGCTGGTCAAGGTCAGGCTGGTGTCGGCGGGGTTCCCGATCGAGAGGTTTGACTTCAGCGGCAGCAGTCGGTGCGCCGTCAGCCTCGACTCGCTGGAGGTCGCAGCCGACCTGATAGCCGCAGCCGCGCGTGAGCACGTGGCCGGCTGCTTCCCCGAGGGCGGGCCGGACGTGGAGATAGAACTGGTCAGGGAGGTGACGCCGGTCAAGGTGCCCGCCGCCGGCGGCGTGCCCGAGCTGCGGGCCTCGTATTACGGGTCCGGCGCGCCCGTCGGCACCGTTCGGGTGGACGTGGACCTGGTCCGCGACGGCGAGCGGCTCAAGAGGGTGCCCGTCAGTCTCCTGGTTCGGATACACGACCAGGTTGCGGTCTCGCGGCGCAATATATCGACCGGCGAAGAGCTGTCCGAGGCGAACGCCGACCTCGTGCGCCGGGACGTGACGGCGCTGTCCGGCAGTTACCTGCGCACGCTGGAGGCGTTGAGCGGCAAGGCGGCGGCCCGGCCCATCCTGGCCGGCCAGGCGCTGACGGAACGCAACACCCGGGAGGCGGAGAAGCCCGTCGTCATCGAGCGCAACCAGCGGGTGTTCCTCGTTGTCGAGACCAGCACGCTGCGCGCCGTTACGCTGGGCAAGGCGCTGGAGCGCGCGCGGCTGGGGGAGGTGGCCCGCGCCGAGAACCTGAGCACCGGCCGGGAAGTCGCCGGCATCGCGGTCGCCAAGGGAAAGATCATGGTGCCCATAGGAAGGCAGGTTTACGTTGAGCGATAGGGTCAGGTGGACCGTGGTGCCGTTGCTTCTTCTGGCGTTTGCGCTCGCCCCGGCGGCGGCCAGGGCCGAGTCCATCTGGGCCAACAGGAAGGCCGACGCGGCGTTCCTTTACAGCGACAATCTCGCCAACGACGTCGGGGATTGCCTGACCGTGTTGATCGCGGACCAGAGTTCCTTCAAGCTCGAAGGCGAGCGCGAGATGGAGAAGACCACCGGGCACAGCGCCAGCATCAACGTCGAGACTTCGCCCCTGGACATATCGCTGCCGGTGGGCGCGATGGAGCACACGTCCTCGCGCACCATGGAAGGTTCGGACGAGTACACCGGCAGCCGCCAGTTCACCGACAGCATCGCCGTGACCGTCAAGGACAGGCTCCCGAACGGCAATATTGTGATAGCGGGCCGCAAGGAGCGGGTGATCGCCGGCGAACGGGCCGTGACCGTTCTGACGGGCATTGCCCGACCGGAGGACGTGGGCGCCGGCAACACCATATCCTCCGGCCTGGTGGCGCACCTGAACATCCAGTACGAGACGGCCGGAAGCTCCAACGCCTACGTCAAGGAAGGGTTCGTGAACCGCGCGCTCAGCTACGTCTGGCCCTTCTGATAAACCACGCGCGAGAGGCAACAGCCCATGCGAGGCAAGGCAAAACGAAGTATCGGGACCGTCGCCCTGGCGGCGCTGTTCGCCCTGGCGACGGCCGCCTCGACGCACGCGGCCCGGGTCAAAGACATCACCAGCTTGGACGGGATCCGCTCCAACCAGCTCTACGGATTCGGCCTGGTGGTGGGTCTGGCCGGGACGGGCAGCGGCAGCGAGTTCACCAGCTACGTGGCGCGCAACATGCTCATCAAGATGGGCGTGGGGCGCGGGCTGTCCGAAGTTGAGGCGGACAACATCGCCGCCGTGGTCGTGACGGCCGACCTGCCGCCGTTTGCCAAGGAGGGGACGCTGCTGGACGTTACCGTGTCCGCCGTGGACGAGACGGAGAGCCTGCGCGGCGGCACGCTGCTGCTGACGCCGCTGACCGGGGCCGACGGCAACGTTTACGCCGTGGCCCAGGGGCCGATAACCGTGGGCGGCTTCGTGTTCAAGGGCGCCGCCGCCACCGTCCAGCAGGGGCACCCGACCGTGGGCAGGATCCCCAACGGCGCCACCGTGGAACGGGAGACGCGCACGGACTTCCTGCAGGACGGCGCCTTCACGCTGTTGCTGCGTACTGCGGATTTCGCCACCGCCACCCGGATAGCCGCGGCCGTCGAGGATGCCGAGCTGGCGCGCGCCGCCGTGCCGGACCCCGGACGCGTGCGGGTGCAGATCCCCCCCGGGGCGGAGGGGCAGGCCGTCATGGGGCTGATCAGCCGCGTCCAGATGCTCGAGGTCACCCCGGATTCACCCGCCGTGGTGGTGATAAACGAGCGCACGGGCACCGTGGTGGCGGGCAATGACGTGAGCATCTCCACGGTGGCGGTCTCGCACGGCAACCTGACCGTCATAACGCAGGAGATGCCGCAGGTCTCGCAGCCGCCCGCGTTCTCCGGCGGCGAGACGGAAGTCGTCCCCCGCACGACGATGCGCATCCTCGAGCCGGCGCTCCGGGAGGGCGGGCTCAGCGTGATCAACAAGGCCGCCACCGTGCAGGACGTGGCGGCGGCGCTGAACCTGCTGGGCGCCAGCCCGCGGGACATCATATCCATCTTCCAGGCCCTCGAGGAGGCAGGAGCGCTCCATGCTGAGCTCAGGATCATGTGAGGCGGGCGCGTACGGGCTCGACTTCCTGCTCTCGGGACGGGTCGACGAACTCACCCGCCGCCTCGCCTCTTCCGAATCCGCCGAGGACGGCCGCCCGGACCTGGACGAGGTGTCAAAGGACTTTGCTTCGCTTTTCTACTCGTTCCTGGTGCGACTGATGCAGGACACGGTGCCCCGGGAAGAGGACGAGGACGGCCCCCTCGCCCAGGGCGCGCGGGACCTGGTGGGGATGTTCCTCCCCAAGGTGGTCGCCGACCAGGGGGGCAACGCTCTGAGCTGCTACATCCGCGAGAACCTCAGTGCCCAGTACGGAGAGCACCTCGATGAAAGAGGTTGAGGAACTTGTCTCGCTTCTGGACCAGCAGATCGAGCTGCTCCAGCGGAAGTCGGCGCTGATGCAGGGCATGAGCGACAGCGTGCGCCGGGGCGAGATGGGAGAGCTGCGCGATCTCGTGCAGGCCGAGCTCTCTCTCGAAGCCACAGCGTCCAACCTGGAACACCGCACAGGCCTGGCGCGGAAGAAGCTGGGTCGCATCCTGGGTCAGGACGCCGGCGGCCTCACGCTGGGGCGGCTCGTCGAGCGGCTGGACGGGCCGATGCGCATCGCCCTCAGTGACCGGCGCGAGCGACTGGTGGTGCTGGTCGAACGGCTGCGCCGGGAAGCCAACACTGCCGCCATGCTCGTCCGCCAGGCGATAGCGTTGAACGAACAGGTCCTCAGCGCCGTCAGCGGCCGGGACCAGTGCGGCCGCACCTACTCCCCGGACGGCGCCGTGAAGCACGTGGACGGTGCGAGCACCTTCCGGGAAACCGTCTAGGAGCATCGAATGGCCGGCTTCGACACCGGGCTGAATGCGCTTAACCTGGCCTCCGCGCTGGTCAGTCTGGCTGGCGAGAACATCGCCAACGCGGACACGCCCGGCTATCACGTCAGGCGGGCCAGCGTTGTGCCCGTTGTGGGTTCGTCCACCGGCGGCCTGTGGCTCGGCGCGGGCGCCACCATCGAGGACGTGACGCGCGTTCGCAGCGAGTTGATAGAGAAGGCCCTGCTGGAGCACGTGCAGGCCAAGGAGAAGTTCGAGGCCGAAGTCGAGACGTTGACGCACGTCGAGTTGCTCTTCTCCGAGCCGTCTGACGCGGGGCTGGACGCCCGGCTGGGGGAGTTCTTCGACAGCGTGGAACTGCTGGCGGCCGATCCCGACGATCCGACCCTCCGGGACCAGGTGGTGCAGAAGGGGCAGGCCCTGTGCAACATGTTCAATCAACTCGCCAGCAACCTGGACGACGTGGCCGATGACCTCGCCGAGAGCATGGACCTCGCCGTCAACGACGTGAACGCGCTGACCGAAAGGATCGCCGACCTCAACGGACGCATACGGAGCATCGAGACCTCCGGCACGTCTGCGCCGAGCCTCAAAGACGCCAGGGACCAACTAGTCACGGAACTGGCGGAACTCGTGGAGGTCGATCTGCACGAGACCGAATACGGCGTGGTCAACGTGTCCTGCCGGGGCACGCTCCTCGTGTCCGGCGATCACAGCACGGCGGTCACGTCGGCCCTGACGGATGACGGGTGGGTCCTGCGCTGTGAAGGCTCCGTCGGGCACCGCATCGAGATCAACGAAGGGCGCCTGGGCGGCCTGATGACACTGGCCAACGAACTGATCCCCCGGTTCAGGACCGAACTCGACGACCTGGCCGACGCCGTGCGCAGGTCCGTCAACACCGTTCACACGACGGCACTGGGCCTCTCCGGGCGCTTCCACGCCCTGAACGGCCTGAACGGCCTGACGGGCACCGACCCCTTCTACGCCCAGGGATACGGCGTCCCGGCCGGGACGAACGAGAAGCTCGTCATCAACGTGGAGGACGAGGCCACCGGTGAGGTCACCCAGTACGAGATCGTCCTGGACACGACCCAGGCGACGGACGCCTTCCTTACGGACTTGAGCGATTCCATAAACTCGACCGTCGGGCACGTCACTGCCAACGTGACGGGCGGCCGGTTCAGCCTCAGCGCGGACGACGGATACGCGTTCGGCTTTGCGACGCCCTATGACCCGAACCCGGCGGAACCGGGTGACATCAGCGGCGCCGACCCCACGAGCCCGACTGTCCTCGGCGCCTACACCGGCGAGCAGGACCTGGTGTACGAAGTGAGCTTCCTGGACAGCGGCGAGGTCGGCACGGACACGATTGACATCCAGGTCAACGTGCGCGACGAAGGCGGGTCCCTCCTGTACACGCTGGCGCGCGAGATAGACGACGGCTACACCGCCGGTGACGTCCTCCTGCTGGACAACGGCTTGAAGGTCACGCTCAGCCAGGGGGACGTTGTCGCCGGGGATGCTTTCTCGTTTGCGGCCCACGCCACGATGGACAGCGCCGGCGTCCTGGATGCGCTGGGTCTGAACTGCCTCTTCAGCGGACTTGGCGCGGCGGACATCGAGGTGGCGGACCGCATCGTGCAGGACCCGGGGCAGCTGGCCGGCAGCCTTCACCCCGCGGCGGGCGACAATAACCGCTTCCTGGACCTGGCCGCCGTTCGCTCGCAGAACGTTGCCGACGAGGGCTCGACCACGCTCAGTGGCCTGTACCAGAAGCTGGTTGGCGGGATCGCTACGTCAAAGAACACACGATCCGTGCAACTGAACAATCAGGAGGTACTGGTCCAGGGCCTCAGCAACAGTCGAGACTCCGTATCAGGCGTCAACGTCAACGACGAAATGATCCGCATGATGGAGGCGCGCACCATATACCAGGGCGCGTTGAAGTACATCTCCCTTCTGGACTCCATGCTGTCCGACCTGGTGAACCTGCTTTAGAGGTGGCGATGAGAGTCACTCAGAACATGATTAACCGGAACCTGCAGTACGCTATCTCCGACAACCTGGAGTTGCTCGGCAAGCTGAACGAGCAACTGAGCACGGGCTTGCGCGTCAACAGGGTCTCCGACGACGTCAGCGCCGCCGGCAAGATCATGCGCATGCAGCGTGAGAACTCCACGATAGACATCTACCTCCAGAACCTGGGCACGGCGGAAGGCGTGCTGTCGGTGGCGTCCAGCTCCCTTCAAACGGCCTCCGAGACCGTCTCCAGCCTCAAAGAACGCGCCATCCAGGCGGCCAGCGGCACTTTGACCGCCTCCGACCGGCTGACCCTGGCGGACGGCGTGGACGGGTTGCTGGACACCTTGCTCAACGTGGCCAATGTCAGTCACAGCGGCGCTTACGTCTTCTCCGGCGAGGCGACCGAGACTCTGCCGTTCCAGGCGACCTATGATGAGAACGGCGACGTGAGCTCGGTTGTCTATGCGGGCGGCCTGACCAGCACCGAAGCCAGGGTCGGGTCAGCCACGACCACCAGGGTCAACCTCGTCGGCAAAGACGTCTTCCAGAGCCAGGGGGACATCTTCCAGACGGCCATTGAACTGCGCGACGCAATGAGGGCCGACGACGTCGAGGAAATCCAGAGGCTCCTGGACGAACTGGATGACTGCCACGCGGGCATTCGGCGTGCAATGGGGCAGGTCGGCGAACGCCAGAACCAGTTGACGTCGCTGCGTCAGACCGCCGAGAGCCTGAAGGCGCTGAACGAGGAGTTGATCTCAGACAGCCAGGACGCCGACGTCGCCGCGCTGTCGATCCAGTACAACAGCAGCCTGACGATCCTGCAAGCGGCGCTCAAGGTTGCTGCATCGGCCGTGCTGCCGTCCCTTGCCGAGTACCTGTGAAAACACTAGAGGGGCAGGTCATGAACATCCGGCTGAACGATCAGACGCTACAGGTCGCCTGCGAAGCCCCCCTCACTCTGGGGGGGCTGCTGGACGACCTCCGCGCCCGGGGGGCCATCGCCGCGGACGAAGTCGTCGTGGACATTCGCGTGGACGGCCTGGACTGGAACGCCCAAGACCTGGAAGCACGCAAAGAGGACGCCCTCCCGCAGGGCAGCGACGTGGTCATCGCAACCGATGATTCACGCGGCTACGGCCGGCGCATCCTCACCGATGCCGCCGGCATGGTGGACATCCTGCAGGAAGCGGCTCGCACCGTGGCGCACGCCCTGCGCGAGGAGACACCCGAGCAGGCCAACGCCGACCTGTTCATGATGCTCGACGCCGTCCAACGCCTCCTGGTCTGCCTGCACCAGATACAGAACACCTACGGCCTGAAGCGCGGGCTGACTGCGGGTCCGGAGCCGCTGCTCAACGGCATCTCGGAAGCGCTTCAGGAGATGCAGGCGTGCCAGGAGTCCCAGGATTGGCCTGCGCTGGCCGAGAGCGTCGAGAACCGTCTCGCGCCGGCTCTCCAGGGCGTTGGACGCGTGGTCCAGACAATGAAGGACGAGCTCTGAAATGGCTCCGTCACGCCCGCCGGAACAGGACGCGGCCCGCCTTGTCGAGGAGTTGACCGACTACTGCGCTACGCTTCAGCACTCCCAGCAAACCCTTCGCAGGGTGCCCGCCGCCGAGATCGAGAAGGCCGTCCGCAAGCACCTGCGCGCGCGCGGGCCCGTCTGCGAGCAGATCGAGCGCATCACCCGCTCGCTGGCAGGGCGCGCGAGCGAGATAGACCGACTGCCGCCGCTGGAGCGGGACGAGATCCTCTCTGACCTGCAACAGTGTCGCTGCGTGCTCCAGGCGGTCGGCGCAAGGTACGGTGAGATGGCGGCCGCGGTTGAGGACATCCTTGGGGCGGTGCGCCGGAGACTGGCCGACCTGCGGCGGGGCGGGCAGATGCTCACCATGTATCGCAGGGGGGCGCGGCTGGCCAGGTGAACGCGCGCCGCGCGCGCCGTACTTGACACCGCCGGGGACCCCCCTGATAATACAAAGGTTCGCGACGGTGCGGATGTGGCGGAATTGGCAGACGCGCTAGGTTGAGGGCCTAGTGGACTTAACTCGTCCATGGGGGTTCGAGTCCCCCCATCCGCACCACCCCCCCTCTCCCGTGCAATCCCCCGGAAGCCTTTCAGGCCGCAGAAGCTGCTCTTGTGACGTTCTGTTCATGTCGCGGGGCCTTCAGGCTCGTGGTGCTTCAGCATGATCTCGATGTAACCGTCCACGCCGTCCTTCTCCATCGGGATGAGCCGGGTGTGGAACGGCACCATGCTATAGCAGTCCCCGCTCTTGGTGATCTGGGCCGCCTCGTAGGCCGAGTTCACGCGGCGCTTCAGTTCGTCCTTGACGTCTTCGAAGACGCCGGCCAGCCCGTTGCCGACCCAATCGTCGCCGAAGCGCTCGTGGATGTCGTAAGCCGTCCGCGTAAGTGCTCCGACGGTCTGGGCATGGAGCCAGTATCGGAGGCACTCCGCCCAGACGCCCCGCCGATAGAGCCTGTAAGGCACTGCCTGTATGAGCATGGTGACGGCGTAGTTCAGTTCCCCGGTCCAGCCGCCCTTCTGTCCGTAGGCCCTGGCCGTGTCAACGATGCAGGCGGCCAGCGCTCCGGCCTCGTCTTCGGCCGGCCCCTCCCCCCCTTCAAGCGCCGCTATGGAATCCGCGATAGCGGCGAACGCCTTGCGGTAGAGGACGGAAATCTCTGCGGTCTGATCGCTGCGGGCCAGTGCGTCAGCGATCCTGTCGGCCAGGGCGTCCACGTGCCGGTCGATGGGGGGCCGGTTCTGCGGCGGTATATAGGGCATGGGGTTCACTCCTTTCGGGCAATCGCAGTTGCATGGGGGCGCTGGCCGGCACCGGTCAGCGCAGGTTCATCACGCGCGTGTAGAAGTCCTTGCTGCCGAAGTTCCCGGACTTCAGCACGACCATCAGGTCCGTGTGGGAAGCGGGGAAGCAGTAGGGCACGCCCGGTTCCACGGGCAGGCCCACCTCGAGGGCGCCGAATCCGGCCCGGGCGCAGACCGCTCCGGACGTTTCTCCGCCGGAGATGATCAGCCGGCCCACTCGGCGTGACTCGACCAGGCGCCCGGCAATCTCCGCCAGGGCATCGGCGATCATGGCACCCGTCTCAGCGGCCGACAGGCCGAGCGTCTTTCCGAACTCCTGCACCTCCCGGACATCCTCCGGCGACTCCGCACGGGCGTAGATGACCACCGGTCTGCCGGCGCCGAGCAAGGAACCGGCCGCGTCCACGATGCGGTCGACATCGGCTTTGCCGTTCAGCACCTCTCGGGCCTCGACGGGGGCTCCAGCGAACCCGTTTCTCACTGCCCAGCGGTTCTGCGCCCGTGTGGCCGGAGACTGGCTGCCCGACACCACCAGCAGTCCGCCGGACAAACCCCCGATGCGCTCGGCAAAGCACAGGGCCGAACGGTCGGGAAACATGAGGCGGGGGATCTCCGCCGTGATGCCCGAGCCGCCGCTGATGAACGGCCAGTCCGCCGTTGCCTCGGCGACCACGCTGAGATCGGACTGCTCAATCGCATCCGTCACCAGGTAGCTCACGCCGTCGGCCACCAGCGAGTCCATGAGCCCGCGCACGTGTTCCGCCCCGCGCCGGATACCGCCGAGCCGGACGACATCGACCCGGCGCCGGGTTTGCTGCTGCAACCAGCGCACCAGGTTCGAGTCCGTCATCGGGGTGAGCGGATGGTGCCGCAGCGGTGACTCGGAGAGCAGAACACCGTTGACGAAATGGTAGCCGTTGTATGTCGTCCTGCCGTTGACCGGCAGCGCGGGGGCAACGATCGTGGCATCCTGCCCCAGCGCCTCGAGGCCCGCATCCAGGCTGCAGCCGATGTTGCCCTCCGGCGTGGAGTCGAAAGTGGAGCAGTACTTGAGCTGGACCTTCTCGACCTGGAGCACCTTCAGGCGCTCGACAGCGGCGGTTGTCCGTTCGCGCGCCTGGTCCGGGGCCATCGAGCGGATGCGCGTCCCGAGCACCAGGGCGTCGAAGTCGGCCAGGAACGACTCGGCCTCGCGCGCCGCGGCAAGGCTCAGGACAAGCGCGGTCCTGACGCCCCTCTCGGTGAGCATGCCGGCGGCGTCCGACGCTCCAGTGTTGTCATCCGCGACGATTCCGAAACGCATGCGTCGATCCTACATGGAACGTGACAGCGGGGCCTCCACCAGGCCCTCGGGGGTGGCCGCCGAGTTCATGGGCCTTGCTCCGCGTCCAGGCCCGCCACGACGGCCGCCAGCCGCTCCACCGCCGGGCGCGGGCTCGAGAGAATCGGCACCCTCTTCTCGTCGTCCACCAGGGTGTCGGCTACCCGCGACATGGACGCCTGAGCCAGGCAGACCACTTCGACGCCACCCATCAGGTCCAGCAGGTGTGCGCGCACAATCCTGTCGTGCTCCTCGCGATTGCCCGACAGCCAGGCGGGGTATGCCCCCTCGCAGAGAACCGACTTCACCTCGACCTCTTTGTCCATCTCCCGCGCAACGGCCTCCACCAGTTGGGTGCTGGGCTTCAGGGTCCCCGGATTGGTCGCGATCACCCCCACGCTCTGGTATCCCTGGACGGCCGCCCGCGCCATCGGTTCGTCGATCTTCAGCACCGGCACCGCCACCAGGTGCTGCGCCACGTCGGCACATGGCGATATGGACGAACACGTGAGCTGGATGACCTGCGCCCCGGCTGCTTCGGCAGCCACGACGTGTTCACACGCGCGTCGCCAGACGGCGGGCGTCAGCCCCTCCGCCGCGAGGATGCGCTGGATGATGCTCTCGTCCGAGACGTGGCACAAGTCCGCGTCGGGCACCAGCTCGGCGCACAGCTCGTTGAACATGCCCGTCAGGCCGCTGACAGTGTGGATGAAAAAGACTCTGACGCTCACCCGATCCTCCCGATCTCCGAGCAACCGGAAAAAGGCGCCTGCCCGGCGTCAGGCGTCGTCTTCGTCGAAGCTGATCACGACGTCCGCTTCCCTCGCCGGCCGGCCCTCTGCCCGCTCCATCAGCCAGAGCAGCTGCTCCCGCGCCCCTTCGCTGAAGTGAGTCAGCTCCTCGCTGCTCAGCAGATGGGCCTTCATCTTCGTCAGGTCATAGGTGAAGGCGGCATCATCCTCGGCGGGCAGCTCCTCGATGTCGTAATCGTAATTCGTGCCACGAATCTCATTCAGACACGTGGCCACGGTGCGCAGAAGCTCGTCCTCGCGCATGTGATGCTCTTGAGAAGCGATGGTGAACAGGGGCAGTGCGGACTCAGGCAACTGGAGACCGCCCGACCGGATGAAGACCTTGATGATGTCCCCAAGATAGGCCGGCACGAGCCTCTTGAACGGCTGCCTCACGTCGATGCGGTCGCCGGGGCGTGCCTCCAGCAGCCTCTGACAGGCCTCGGACACCGCCTGGGGTGACTCATCGCCCGGCCCGTAAACGTTGCTCAACCGCAGCACCAGGCCCCCATAGTCGAGCACGAACCGCTCCGCCAGCAGCTTGGTCAGGCAGTAGACGTGGTAGCTGTCGCTGCCGTATATCATGGGGTCAAAGGGGGGCGGCAGCTTCTTGTGAATGCGGAGGATGGAATCCGCCGCATCGTCGAAAGACCTGCCTCCCGCCACGATGGAGTCTGTCAACTCGTGATAGCCGCCGTTGACCGCATCTATCCACGCCACGAAGTCCTGGCGGAACGGATAGTCGTCCTCCCGGATGAGACCGCAGTAGTCCCCGGCGAAGTAAACGCTGTGCGAGGACGTGAAGACGAGCCGTTTGCCCTGGTCCTGGCACAACCGGCTCACCACGGCGGTGGCCAGGCTGTTGACGACGAAGACTTCCGTCAAGCCCGGCAGCGGCGTGTTGGCGAGCCACGCGGCCAGGTGATAGACGACATCTCCGCCGTCAACCACGGCTCGCAGCACGTCCAGGTCGGTGACGGCTCCCGGCAGGACGTGCATCCTCGGCGAAGCGGGCAGTCTTTTCGCCCTTTCGCTCCTCATGTCCCTGCAAGTGGTTGTGATGCGCTCCACGTGGGGTAGCTGAGAAAGGAGCACCTTGTGGAACTGGCTGGCCACGGTGCCGGTCCCGCCAGTCGTGCTGACGCTGCGGAAGGGGAACAATGTCTCTCTGATCAGCTCAGGCATGGTCGAGAGCTCAAGAAGCGTTTCAGGACAGCCCTTCGGGGCCGGTCCACACAGGGGGCAGAGCATGATAGCCGCAGCCGCCGGGACGGTCAAGCCGAACGCCATGCCTCGGACAGCAACTCCTGCGCGGACGGCAGGCAACATCCGCACCACGTGTGCCCGGGCGGGGGCTCGCGGCGCGTTACCGGATTGGCTGCACCGTGCGCGGGTTCGTCAGGCCGGCCTGCCCCTCCTCGACGGGGATCCAGACCTTCTCCCCGTCCTGGAACAGTACCCCTGTTCCGCCCTCGAAGGGCGGCCAGTAGTACGCGACCACCTCGTCGGCGGCTTCCGAGCCCGGCACGGCGTAGTGCAGTTGCACGCCCGGCATCATCTCGAGGGCGACTCCCCGGATCCAGATGCCCTTTATGGCTCAGACCTCCTCCTCTGCCCCGCACCGCCCGCCATAGCGGAGAGTGTGTGTCTTCGCGTTCTATCCACGCAGCCGGGGCCGTTCAAGATGCGTTCCCGGGCGCTGCCACAGGCGGGTGCGTTGGCCCGAACGCGGCGGTGAGGCGGGAATTCCTTTGAGGCCGGGCGCCCCTTACGGTATACGTGTTGGCCCGTTGGCATGGACGCTTCTCTCGTGGGGGGCCTCGCGGCGCAGATGACGTGGCGCGCATTCATCCTGGGCCTGCTGGCGGTCATCGGCGTAGCCCTCCTTGACCCCTACACGTCCTTCAACAGGAACTACGGCTGGAACACGCAGGGGCACCTGCCCGTGGCGGCAGTCTTCCTGCTCGTCGTGTTCGCCGTCGGCCTGAACGTCGTGGTGAAGCTGGTGCGCAGGCGCTGGGCGCTCAAGCACGCCGAGCTGATGCTGATCTGGTGCATGTTGATCGTGGGCTGCGCCGTGCCGTCGAACCTGATGCGGTTCTGGTTCCCCGTGCTGGCGGCGCCTCCGTACCTGGCGCGGCGCCCGGACATAACGTGGAAGGACACGGCGCTGGAGCTGGCGCCGGACTCGCTGCTCCTGACGAAGGACCCGCGCTCCCCGGCGGTCGAGCAGTTCTTCGAGGGCTGGCGGGGCGGGGAAGGGCGGGTGCCGTGGCGCCACTGGCTCAGGCCGATCAGCCGCTGGGCCGTTCTGCTGGCCTTCTTCTACCTGGCCACGTTCTTCATGTGCGGCCTGCTGCGCCGGCAGTGGGTGGACAGGGAGCGCCTCCAGTTCCCCCTGGCGCGCGTGCCGCTCGAGTTCACGCAGGAGGGCCCCGGGCGCAGCCTGCTGCCGGCGCTCTTCTCGAACGGCGCCTTCCTGGGCGGCCTTATCACCGCGGCGGCCATACGCCTGCTGCGCGCGGCACCCCTGCTGACCGGGGCGGAGACCGGCTGGAACCTTGCGATCCCCCTCCAGACCGTCCTCCGGGACACCCCCCTGGAGCAGATGCAGTTCGTGAACTTCGACCTCAACTGGATCCCGATCGGCCTGGCCTACCTCGTGCCGGCGGACGTCTCACTGAGCGTCTGGTTCTTCTACCTCTTCGGCCGGTTTGAGTTACAGACGGCGGCCTGGCTCGGCTCGCCGCTGCACTACGGGGGATCGGGCAGCGAGTGGATGCTCTGGCACCGGCCCGGCGCCTACGTGGCGTTCACCGTCGGTGCGCTCTTCATGGGGCGGCGACACATAGCGGACGTGCTCCGCAAGGCGCTCGGGCTCCGGGGCGGCCTGGACGATTCGGCGGAGCCCGTGGGCTACAGGCTCGGCTTCTGGGGTTTCCTGCTCTGCGTGGGGGGCGTCGTCTGGTGGTTCGTGCACTACGGGATGGGGATCGGGGCGGCGACCGCCTTTCTCCTGCTGCTGCTGTGCACGCAGTTCGTGCACGCCCGGGTGGTGTCCCAGAGCGGCATCTACAGGACGGCCCCTCTGTCCCGGGGCCCGGCGCTGCTGCAGGCCCTGAGCTTCGGTCACCTCTTCTCGCCCACGGGCGCCGTGGTGGCCAACATGCAGTACACCGTGATGATAAACGGCAATAACTCCATGCTCGGCCCGGCGGCGATCCACGCCTTCCGCATAAGCGAGGTGTTCGAGAAGCGCCGCCGGCTCCTGCTGCCGGCCCTTGTTACCGCGCTGGCCGTCGCCATCGCCGCGTCGTCCTGGACGTGCCTGCACCAGGCGTATTCGGAGCGCGCACTGACCTTCTCCAACGTTTGGGCGGTTATCGCCAACCCCAAGAGCTCCTTCGACATGGCGCACCTGATGATCCGCCGGTCAACGGACATCGCGACGCTTCGGCTCGTCCCCTTCGGCCTGGGCGCGGCGCTGACCGGCATCGTGATGTTCATGCGCGCGCGCTTCTTCTGGTGGCCGATCCACCCCATCGGCCTGCTCGTGTTCGCCGACTACGGGGTGGACAGGATGTGGTTCTCGTTCCTGCTCGGGTGGCTGATAAAGGTGTTGTTCCTGAAGTTCGGGAGCGGCCGGCTCCTGCGCCAGGGGCGCTACTTCTTCATCGGGTTCATCGTGAGCCAGTTCTTCGTGGACGGCGCCTGGAGCCTGGTCAGCTTCCTGACGAGAGGGGGGCTGCCCGGCGCCGGCGTCTGGATCTAGTGGGCTGATAAGGAAGTCACCTTGGGTTTTCCGAGTTACGTCTGAGTGGGGCAGCGGGGCCATTATGGACACGATGAGTGGCCCCGTTGCGGAGTAGCCTGCGTTGCCGCGCCGAACGCCTGCGCGTCCCCTGTGCGTCAGGCAGTTTGACTGGCCGTGATGGGCTGAGCAAGGAAGAAAGAGCGGCGTTTCCTGATGGTTCCGAGGAGGGCGAGGCATGGCAGGCTGTCAATCGGGCAAAGGGAACGCGCGCGGGCCGGACCTACCACTACCGCATCCGCTGCGGCGGCGCCGTCAGCGAGGGCTGCACGTTCCGGACGGCGCCCCCTGCGGACGCCGGGGCGTCCTTCACGTTCGCCGTGATCGGGGACGTCGAGGGGCACGCTGCGGGCTCGCCCCCCTTCGCCAGGCTGTCGGAGGCGCTCGCGGAGCGGGACCTGGCGTTCTTCGTCGTCCTGGGCGACCTGGTTTACTACGGCCAGCAGCAGTCGAACTGGGACGGCTTCTTCCGGCTGGGGGCGCCGCTGTTCCGGCGCATCGTGTTCGTGCCCGTGATTGGCGACCACTCGATGGAGCGGCTGATGAGCCCGGGCGGGGAGCCGCGCATCGTCCGGGAGCCGCCGCTGCTCTACCTGGACCAGTTCCTGCTGCCGGACAACGGCACGGCCGAGAGCTACACGCTCGGGCGGCGGAGCCACCGGGGGCTCTGGTATTCGTTCGACTACGGCAGCGCGCACGTCGCGTGCATCGAGAACACCGGCGAACTCACCCCGCCCTTCCTGCAGAGAAGCGGCGAGTTGCAGCGGCAATGGCTGGACTCGGACCTGGCCGGGACAACGCGCTCCTGGCGGTTCCTTCTCGGGCACCGGGTTCTCTACCCCCTGCCAGTCCGCGAGGCCGCGCCCGGCCCGGGCGAAGGGGGCACGGTCCACGTCCGGCTGCCCAAGCTCGGCACGCACTACCCGAAGGAGCGCACGCCGGCCGGCTGGCAGGTCATGGCGCCGGGCGAGGGCGAGGAGCGCATCCCCGCCATCATCACGCTCGTCACCGTCTCGCCGGAGCGCGTGGAGGTCGTCTCGTACGCGTGGACCCAGGAGCGGGCGTATCACAGCTTCGTTCTGACGGACGGGCAACCGGCGGCGGGCGGTCCGTAGCGGGCGGCATCAGGGCGCCCTACGGTCCCGTGACCATTTCTCGGCATTCTTGAGGAGCGCGCGGGCCTCTTCCTCGCTCTCGCAACGGGTCTCGATGAACAGGCCCCGTGCGGAGAGGGCGCCCAGCGCGTCGCGGACCTCGCCGGCCGGGATGGTGATGTGCAGGCCCTTGCCGGCGGCCTGGACCTTCCGGAGCACGTCCGTGTAGTGCAGCGGGCTGGGGTTCCCCGCGCCGGGCAGGACCTGGATGGCGTTCAGGTCCGGCAGCTCGCAGAGCGCGTCCGCGTGGACGAACGCCCGCGCGCCGTCCAGGTGATAGACCGAGAAGTCCAGGAAGCGCACCTGCGCCTCGACCGTGGGCAGGAAGAGGTCAACGAACATCTGCGGCGAGATGTTGAACGAGAAGTCGTTCTGGGCGGCGTAGAACTTGCCCGGCGCCCAGAGCGAGAACCAGCAGGTGGAGCCCTCGGCGGCTTCCCTGACGATTCCGTAGAAGCGGTCGTAGACGTCGCACCAGATATCCATCAGGTGCAGGTCGGCCGCGCGGACCTGGTCCGGCCGGTCCACCACGTCGTAGAGGAGCCGGTCGGTGCTGCGCACCCAGGCCAGGCTGTCGCCGGAGCCGCCGAACGCGCCGACGCCGGGGATGGCCTTGCCCCGGGCGTCCTTGGCACATCGTTGGAGCCACCGCAGCGTGAACTGGAAGTGCGGCTCGTTCTCGTCGAGAGCGAGGGATGCGTATTCGATCTCCTCGCCCGTCAGGACCGGCTCCGCCCAGCCGGTGTGCCAATCCAGGCTGACGCGACATCCGAGGAACGCGCCGAGCGACTTGTCGCCCGGATAACCGTAGCCCCAGGTGGGGAAGGCTTCTCCGCCGAAGAAGGTCCGCGCGTTGCCGTACTCGCTCAGGGCGCTGATGTAATCCAGGTCGGTCCAGCGCAGCTCGGGCGTCGGCGGGCAAGCCGGCTCAGGCATCGGAGGCGGGTTGTCCCTCGGTGCGGTGACCGCGATGGCGGCGCGCCCGATGGCCTCTCCCGCCCACCAGGCGCGGAAGCGTCCCTTCGCCTCTTCCCAGTCGTCCTTGTAGAGGAGCCCCACGCACCGCTCCGAGCCGCAGTCCTGCCCACGTATCGGCGCCATCTTAGCCCGCGCGGGCGGGCTGTCAACGTTCCCAGCCGGGCGCGCCAGCAGTTGACAGCCCCTCCGGAGGGGACTACATTGCGCTGCCGGGGGAGCCCAACGCGGGACTGAGCGGGGGGAACCATGTCACAAGCTTTTGCCGTCATGCTGATTCTCGGCCTGCTCGGTCTGGTCGTGGTAGGCGCCGTGCTGGGTATCGTCGCCTTCATCCTGGTCCTGCGCGGCGGGCGGGAGGCGGATCGCCAGGCCAGCCGGCTCGACACGCTTCTGAAGAGGGTGAGCCGCCTCGAAGGCGTGCCCGAGGTGACGCTCCCGACACCGCCTGCGCCGGCACTGCCGGAGCCCGAGGAGAAGGCCGAGACCGTGCCGCCCGAAGCCCCCCCGCCGGCCCCGGCGCCGCGGCCCGCGGCGGCCGGCGAGTGGTGGACGACGCTGGAGGACCGGGTCGGCAAGCGCTGGATAGCGTGGGCCGGGGCGCTGGTGCTGTTCCTCAGCGCCGGTTTCTTCGTCAAGTACGCCATCGACAACGACTGGATCGGGGCGACGGCGCAGGTCGGGGCCGGCGTCGTGTTCGGGATCGCGCTGCTGGTCGCCGGGGACCGGCTGGTCAGGCGGGAGATGCGCGCGCTGGGCCAGGCGCTCATGGGCGGCGGGCTGGCGATACTCTACGTGTCGCTGTTCGCCGGCTCGTCCATCTACGACCTGATGCCCCCGGCGGTCGCCTTCGTCGCGATGGCCGCCGTGACCGGCGCGGGCATGGCGCTCGCGGTGCTGCACGACGCGCAGAGCGTCGCCTTCCTGGCGATCCTGGGCGGCATGTTGACGCCGGTGCTCTGCTCGACGGGCGAGGACCGGCGGGACGTGCTGTTCGGCTACCTGGTCCTGCTGGACCTGGGCGTGCTCGGCGTGGCGCTGTTCAAGAGGTGGCGCTGGCTCGACGTCCTGGCGTGGGGCGGCACGGCGGCCCTGTTTACGGGCTGGTTCGCCGAGTTCTACTCCGAGAAGGCGCTCGCGCCGACGCTGGCGTGGCTCGGCGTGTTCTACGTGATCTTCCTGCTGCTGCCGTTCGTCTACCACCTGCGGCACGCGGCGCCGATCAGCCTGGAGCGTTTCCTGCTGGCGCTGCTGCACGCGGCCGGAGTGTTCGGCTACGCGTACGGTATGCTCTGGGGCGAACACCACTACATGCTGGGATTCGTGGCGCTGATCATGGCGGCGTGCTACCTGGCGCTCGGGGCGCAGACGCGGGGCAGGATCCCGGCCGACCGGCGGGGCCTGTTCGGCTTCATCGCGCTGGCGGTCGCCTTCCTGACCATCGCCGTCCCCGTCCACATGGAACTCAACGGGATAACCCTCCTGTGGGCTGTGGAGGGACCGGTGCTCCTCTACCTCGGGTACCGCTACCGCTACCTGCCGGTGCGGGTCGGCGGCCTGATCGTGCTGGGCCTGGCGGTGATTCGGGTATTCGCCGAGCACTTTCCATTGCACGACATGGCGTTTGTGCCCGTCTGGAACGTAAGCTTCGGCGTGGCCGCCTGCGTCCCGGTCGCGGCGGCCGCGTTCGCGCTGATCCACCAGCGCTGGCGGGATTCCGCGGGGCGACTGGACCTCTTCTGCAAGGTCCTGGCCGCGCTGGCGGCGTGGGCGCTCGGGTTGATAGTGTTGCACGCCGAGGGCGCGCTGTGGCTCATCTACCGCCCGCTGGTCGCGCGCGCGGCTGGCGAGTACGCAGCGCTCGCGTACGGCGTCGCCCTCTGGTCCGTCGGCGCCGCGGGGTGCCTGGCGGCGGGGCTGCGCCTCCGCTCCCGGGCCGCGCGGATAGCGGGCATCCTCGCCTTCCTGGTGCCGCTGTTCATTGCCCTCTGCATTTACGCCGAGGACGCGCCGGAGGAGTACGCCCTGTTCGCCAACCTCCGTTTCGCGGCGTGCCTCGTCGGGCTGCTGGCGGTCTTCGGTTGCGCCTTTGCGCTCGGGCGTTGGCGGGAGAGGATCGCCGCCGGGGAACTCACGCTGATGAAAGTGATCTACGCCGCGGGCGGGCTCCTTACGCTGGCGCTGCTGAGCGCGGAGTCCTACGCCTACTGCTACCAGGCGGTCGCGGACGCGGACAGGGCGAGCTGGACCGCGTTGATGTCGCTCTCCATCGTGTGGGGGCTCTGCGCGGCGGTCGCGCTGGTCATAGGCTTCCGCAAGCGGCTGCGGCCCCTGCGGCTGGCGGCCCTCGGCCTGTTCGCTGTCACGGCCCTCAAGCTCGTCCTGGTGGACGTTGCGGGCGTCAAGCAGATATACCGGGTCATATCGTTCTTCATCATGGGGCTCCTGATGATCGGCGCGTCGTACCTGTATCACCGTATCGAGAAGCGCCTGGAGCAACTGATGGGAGGGGGCGAGTGATGGGCAAGTCCGCGCGCGTGGGAATCGGCTGCATGATCCTGGCACTGTTGGCGCACTTCGCGGCGGGGGCCGACCTGGACCCGACCGAGTGGCCGCACACGGCGCCCATCGAGGCCGAGGGGCGGCCGGAAGCGGGGCTGGTCGAGTTCGCGCTGACGCCCGAGGTCTTCGACCTGTCGCAGGGGGACCTGCGCGCCGACCTGCGCGTGCTGGACCGCCTGGGCAGGGAGACGCCGTACTCGATCAGCATCGGGGCGCCGGAGACGATCACCAGGGAGGTCGAGGCGGTCAAGGTCTACAACCGCTCTTACGCGCCGGGGAAGCAGAGCACGGCCACGGTGGACTTCGGCCGGCGCTTCCTGAAGAACCGCGTCGAGATCGTCACGCCGGGCACGAACTTCCGGCGGGAGGTCCTGATCGAGGCCAGCGACGACGGCCTGGACTGGCAGGAGGTGCGCGAGGGCGCGTTCCTGTTCCGCATCGCCGCCGGCGAGGACCGCCCCGCCTACGACAAGAGCACCGTCTCCCTGCCGGAGAACAACCAGCGCTACCTGCGCCTGACAGTCCACAACGCGCCCGACGACCCCGACCGCGTCGAGATCGGCGCCGTGCGCGCGTGGCAGCTCGTCCGGTCGCCGTCGGAGACCGCCGACGTCCCCGTCCGGATCGAAGGCCCCACCGAGGATGAGGAGCACGACACGACCGAGATCATCCTCGACCTCGGCTACCGGAACCTCCCCCTGTACGAGATCGCGATGCGGTTCGAGGACGCCGACTTCTTCCGGCGCGTGCGCGTCTCCGGGCGCAACTACGTCGAGCGGCCCGTCCAGGTCGAGATGGAAGACGGCGGCGTGCGCGAGAAGCTCGTCGAGGAGCCGTGGCACGAGATCGCTCGGAGCGGGGTCTATCGCTATTCGAGCGGGGACGAGCTGGACGAGTCGCTGACGGTCGGCCTGAACGGCGCCGCATACAGGTACCTGCGCGTCCGGGTCGAGAACGGCGACGACGCGCCGCTGGGCTTCCTGGGCGCCGGCGTCACGCGGCTGGTCCATCGCGTCGCCTTCCCGCCGCGCGGGCAGGGACCCTACGCGCTCTACGTGGGCAACCCTGACGCGCGCCGCGCCGATTACGACATCGCCCACTACGTGGACCGGCTCCGGCGGGAGGGCGTCCATCCAGCGACGCTCGCCGCGGTGACGGCCAACCCGGTCTTCGGCAAGGAGCGGGAGCTGCCCTGGAGCGAGCAGTACAGGTGGCTCATCTGGGTGGTCCTGCTCGCCGTGGTCGGGGTGCTGGCGTGGTTGGTTATCCGCCAGGCCAGGGCCTTGCCGCAGGCCGGCGAGTAAGGTCCGCGCGGGTCCGGGAGGCGCGTGTCATGCTGCAAGCTCCCGTCATAGTGATTGCCGTGGTTGCCTGTCAGGTTCTGGCCGCCGACGAACCGGGGCTCTACGGCCCCTGCACGGGCGAGCAGCCGGAGGTGCGGTCGGCCTACGATGACGTGCCGCGCAGGGCGTGGACCGAGGAGCCGTTCGCCGTCGTGCGCAGCTCGCTCAGCCCGGCGTGGCTCGTCCGCTCGGTGGGCAGGGGGCTGGAGTTCTTCGCGGACATGCCGGAAGGCCCGGCCTTCGTCCTCATGCCCGTGGGCGGAGGGACGGCGACCATAGAGGCCGGCGGCCGGCTCGACGGGTCCGCGATGGCGGAGCCGTGGCTGCTGGCGTCCTTCGCCGGCGCGGGAGGCTGGGAGCGATTCGACGCCCCGTACCTCATCGTCCTCCAGCACAGGCCCGCCGGCATCGTCTTCGACGCGGGCGGGCTGAGGCTCGACTTCCCCGCCGAGGCCGGCTACGTGGCCTGCCTGCCGCTGTACGGCTACCTCAAGCTGCCGCAGCAGGCTCAGGACTTCCGCCGGGAGCACGGCCTGCCCCCGCTGGGTATCCAAAGCTGGACCTGGCGCGGCGCCGGCCCGCCGGATGACGTGATCGAGCGCTGCCGCTGGTGGAGCCGCGTCCTGCGCGCCTATCCCCTGAACCTGCGCGAGACCTTCTCCATTGACCGCTCGCGCGAGACCGTCACGATGCGCCAGGACGTCGAGTGGCTCGAGACCGAGGACGACTGGGGCACGGAGCCGCTCCGCTTGCACCCGCTGCCGCCCACGCTCGGGCTCGTCTACCTGGACCCCGGCTTCCCCATCGAGTATTCGCACCCGATCCACGACCCGCACTATTTCACGCCTTACGGGCCGTACCTGGGCGCGCTGGAGACCGACCGCCTCGAAATGGAGTATCACGTCCTGCAGTACGTCCACAACCGGGAGGACTACGGTTTCCCCGACTGCGGGACGCCCGGCGCCCTGACGGCGCTGGAGGTGCTGCTGCCCGGGTTGGCCGGCGAGCGGCGGGAGGAGGCGGGCCGGCTGGTCGAGGAGCTGAAGCGCATCACCAGCCCGTCCGGCCCGCCGCCGGCCTTCGTCCCGCTGCCGACCAGGGAGCTTGTCGAACGGCTCAGGGACCTGCTCCGGGAGGCCGGGAGCGCCGCCGCCGCGCAGGAGCTGGACGGGCAGCTCGACGACCCGACCAACCGCATCGCCTGGACCTGCCTGTCGCGCCTGCGGGCGGCCATGGCGCAGAAGTTCCGCGACCCGGGCGCGTACGCCTACGACCATGGCGGCCTGAACAACTACGTCTGGTCCGTCATGGGGGACATCTGGTATGCGAAGGCGCTCCCTTACGTCGGCGCCGAGCTGTGCGCGACGGCCAGCGCCAGCCTGCGCCACTACTTCGAGGGGGTGGTCCTGGACGAGTCCACCTACGACGCGCACGAGCACAAGCTCATCGTTCACGGGCCGGGCATCGGCTCCTGGGGCGGCTGGGACGACGCCGGCAAGATCGCCACGAACATCCTCCAGACGATCTGGGCCTACGCGCACTACACCGGCGACTGGGACCTCGTCCGGGAACGGTGGGACCTGGTCAGGAAGCTCTTCATCACGCCGGAGGAGATGTGCTGGCCCACGGTCGGGCGCGTCGCCATCGCGGAGATGGGGGACGAGGCCCCGCCCTGCGCCGCGATGGCACGACTGGCCTGGCGCGTGGGCGACGTGGACGCCTACCGGTTCGCCGCTTACTGCCACGCGCGGGAGCTCGTCCACGATTACGTCAAGTCGCTCGGTGCGGGCTACTTCGTCGCCAACCAGCCCCTGAACCACTGGGAGCCGATGACGGAGCCGGTCTTCCTGACGAACCTCTGGGGCGACACCGCCGGCTGGCGGATCGACGGTCCCGACTTCCCCCTCAAGACCGGCGAGAGGCAGTCGAAGAACCGCTGGGTGCGCTTCCAGTGCGAGGACACGGCGCGGTTCTACCGCGACACGCCGGTCCTGGCGGCGGCCGTCGCCGCGGAGCTCAACGACCCGGTCACGGGCCGGGGCCGCTTCGAAGGACACCTGCGCAGGGACGACTCGCACATCCTGCCCTCCTTCGTGCGCGTGCGCTCGCTCATCCTGGACGAGCCGGCCGAGGCGCTGGCCGCGCTGACGCCGCCGGAGGAGGTGCAGGGCTACGGCTCGATGCTTATAGCGCCGATGATGGCCTACATCCGGGCGGCGGCGCCGGTGCGGACCGTCCGCCTCATACCCGCCTCGGGCGGGCCGTCGCCGTTCCTGCCGGGGATCGAACGCCGCGCCGGGCGCACCGGGCATCCGACCCTGGTCCAGTCCAACGACTGGAAGGCGCACTGGCCCACGCCGCGCTGGTTCTACTGGGAGAACGGGTTCGGCGCGATCCGTCCCGCCGAGGGCGATGAGACCTGGAAGCGCGAGTCGCAATGGATCGGTCAGGCCACGCAGGTCGCGTGGTACGAACGCCCCGGGCCGTGACACGCACGGAAGGAGTGCCTCAACGTTCGGAGAGGGAAGCATGGAGATAGAAGTCCCGTCGGAGAAAGTGCCGGTTCTGGCGGAGGCGGACGTGGTCGTCTGCGGCGGAGGGTGCGCGGGAGTGACCGCAGCCGTGAGCGCCGCGCGGCACGGTGCCTCCGTGGTCCTCGTCGAGCGCTGGCCGAGTGTGGGCGGCATGGCCACCAACGCGCTGGTAAACGGCTGGCACCGCAGCGACCGCGAGAAGGTCGTCATCAACGGGCTGGTCGAGGAATCGGTGCAGCGGGCGCTGAAGCACGGCTGGATTTGGCGTGTCGCCGAGTTCCCCCGCGTGCATGAGACCCACTGGTTCGACTCGGAGGGCATGCGCATCGTCTGGCAGCGCATGTTGGACGAGGCCGGCGTGCGGACTCTCTGCTACCTGGCGGCGGGCCGGCCGCTCGTGGAGGACGGAAGGGCACGGGGCGTCCTTGTGGAGACCAAGCGCGGGACCCGCGCTGTTCTTGGCCGCATCGTGATCGACGCGACCGGCGACGGCGACGTCGCCGCGAAGGCGGGGCTGCCCTTCGAGTTCGGCCGGTCCGAAGACGGCCGTGTGCAGGGCATGACGATGATGTTCTGCCTGCGCGGGATCGACCGCGAGGAAGCCGCCGCCATGACCCCCGAGCAGGCCCGCGCGATCGTGGACCTCATGCGCGAGCTGCGGGACGCGGGCGAGTTTCCGCCGTTCAACGAGGGCAACGCCTTCGGGCTGCTGGCGCTGTGGGGCATGCCTGAACACAGCGCGTGGAACATGTGCCCTGTGGCCGGCGACCCGCTCGACGAGGAGGAGCTGTCCCGGCTGACGGCGCTTTCCCGCGAGCGGATCGCGCAGTACCTCGACTTCTGGCGCGCCAACGTGCCCGGCATGAGCCGGACGGTCCTCGAGCAGAGCGGCTTCGCGCTGGGTGTCCGCGAATCCCGCCGCATCCGCGGCCTGAAGACCCTCGAGCGGGACATGGTGCTCGGCGCGGTCAAGCAGCCCGATGCGATCGGGCACGGCGTCTGGATGATCGACATCCACGACCCGCTCGGCACCGGTTACACCACGTACACCGACCGCGGCGAGAAGAACATGCTCGCCGTCGGCACCAGCTACCATATCCCGCTGGGCATGTGCCTGAACCGCCGCATCCCCAACCTGGGCGTCGTCGGCCGCTGCGCCTCCTCAACGCACGAGGGGCTCTCTTCCGTGCGCGTCCAGACCCACTGCATGGTCATGGGCCAGGGCGTGGGAACTGCCGCGGCCATGGCGCTCGAGCTGGACGGGGACCTGACGGCAGTGGACCTGGCCGGCCTCCAGCAGGCCCTTCGCGCGGACGGCGTTTACCTGGAGGACGTGCCCCCTCACACGGAAGGAGCGACCGGTGCCTGACAAGTTCAGCCCCGGCGTTGCGCCGACAGTCTTGATCGCAGACAGAGAGACCTCGACGACCAGGCCACCGGCCGGGCTGGTGCTGAATGAGGAGTTGGGACTGCTCGTGCATCCCGCTCTGGACGGCCGGCTCCTGCATGTCAACCGCCACGGCGGCCTGTTCGAGACGCGCGCCACAATCACGCCGGGCGGCGACTATCTTCTCATGTTCCCCGATTGCCTGCCCGGCAAGCCCCACGGCCATTACGGCAACCGGACGGAGAAGGTCAACAACCTGGTCGCGTACCGCTCCCCGGACAGGGGCAGGACCTGGCACGGGCCGACCGTGGCGTTCGACATAGACTACAACCAGCACGGTTTCATCCCGCTCATCCCGCGCGGCACCACGCGCATCTACACCTTCGGCACGCAGCCCATCTGGGGGCGGTGGAGCGGCGAGGAAGACGCCCTCATCGGCTATCGCTGGTCCGACGACGACGGGCACACCTGGTCCGACCTGACCCTCATCGAGCCGGCCAACGACCCGGGCTTCCTGGGCATGTCCGTGATGCGGATGTGCGAGACGGACTGCGGAACGTGGCTGCTGGGCACGCACACGGGGGAATGGCATGACCGGCCGGACGGCAGCCACACGCCCACCTCGCGCCAGTACATCCTCCGCAGCACGGACCACGGCGAGAGCTGGTCCCTGCTGCCCGGGCCCCGCCCGGGCGGGTGGTACCTCCGGGAGTTCGACCGTATGGACGAGCTGCGCCCGATCAGCCTGGGCGGCGGGGAGGTCTACGCCCAGGCCAGGACGTGCGCGGGCCACCTGTGGGAACTGCGCAGCACCGACGACGGCCGGACGTGGTCCGATCCGAAGCCGAGCCCGCTGGTTCACCCCGACGCGCCGCCCATGCTCTTTCACCTGGGCGACGGCGAGACGCTGATTGCGTTCCATCACAACGTCGCGACCGGCACGCACTTCAAGTGCGAGGACCGGGCGCAGGTCTGGGTGGCGCTCTCGCGGGATGGCGGCCGCACCTGGAGCGAGCCGCGATTCCTCCTGGTGAATGCGCAGGCCCCGACCGAGGGCGACGGATGGCGCGACTACCAGTGCTCCTACCTCGACATGTTCGCCGACGGCGGGGAGCTGCACGTCTTCATGCCCCATCGCTGGCGCCGGGCGCTGCACCTGCGCATGAAGGAAAGCGACCTGGACGCCCTGCCGACCAGGGCCGAATTGTGAGAACCGCCCCGACGGGCGCGGACAACGCGTCGCTGGCAACAACAGGAGAAGATCAGTGAGCGACCCCCAAGCCAATCGCCTGACTCATGCCGAACTGCTGGAACTTAAGCGCTGGAACACTCCCACCATCTACAACGGCTGGGAGCAGATCACCTCGCACGATCCGGCCGGCGACGCGTTCAACCTGGAGGAAACGCGCGACTTCATGCCGCAGATGGGCCCTATGGTCGGCTACGCCGTCACGGTGGTCTTCGAGCCGAGCAACCCGGACCACGTGGGACGGAACCCGGACGCCTGGAGCGAGTACCGCCGATACGTCGCCGGCGAGCCAGGGCCCAGGATCGTCGTCGTGCAGGACCTGGACAAGCCGCGCGTCGTGGGCTCGTTCTGGGGCGAGGTCAACGCCAACGTCCACGCGGCGCTCGGGTGCGTCGGGACAATCACCGACGGCGCGATCCGGGACGTTGACGAGATGACGAACGCCGGCTTCAAAGCGCTGGCCAGGTGCTTCTGCGTGGGTCACGCGCACTGCGTCCCCCTCCGCTGGGGCTGCGAGGTCGAGGTGTTCGGGCGCACGGTGCGGCCCGGACAGCTCATCCACGCCGACAAGCACGGTTTCCTCGCGATTCCCGCGGAGGATGAGGCGCGGCTGCTCGAAGCCGCCCGCTTCATGGACTCCAACGAGTGCCGCACGCTGATCGCCGCTGCCCGCAGCGCCGCCGGCAAGACGACCGAGCAGGCACTGGCCGCGCTTCAGGCGGCGGGCCAGGCGTTCGAGGCGGCAACCCGGGGGAAGTTCGGCAAGCGCGGGGAGTGATAGGGGCGGCAAACTGCCCTCTTGTTTCCTGCCGGCCGTTCGCGTACGCTCAATCCCGACGAGCTCCCATCTCCTGACCGGAGGCAGAGACGATGCACCCTCATCTGGCCGTGGTGTTCGCACTGTTTCTCCTGCTGCCCGCGGCGGCGCAGCGCGCGCACGCGGCGGCTGAACCGACGGACCTCGACGCCGCCGTCCGCGCCAACCGCATGGGCACGCTCATCGTCCGCGCCGAGCCGGGTGCGACGGTGAAGGTCACCCAGCAGCGACACGAGTTCTGGTTCGGCACCGCCATCTCCCGAGGGATGTTCCGCCCGGACGTCGACCCGGACGCGCGCCGGCAGTACCTGGCCGTCCTGAAGGACAACTTCAACAGCGCCGTCCACGAGAACGCCCTCAAGTGGTACTCCACCGAGCGGGTGCGCGGCCAGGTCTCCTACGAGGAGGCCGACCGCATGCTCGACTGGTGCGAGGAGAATGGCCTGGTCATGCGCGGACACTGCCTGTTCTGGTGCGTGGACCGTTACGTGCAGGGCTGGATCAAGGACCTGGACGACGCGGCTCTGCGGGAGGCCGTCCGTCGGCGCGCGCTCGACGTGACGACGCGCTACCACGGGCGCATCGTCGAGTACGACGTCAACAACGAGATGCTGCACGCCAGCTTCTACCGCGGCCGGCTCGGCGAGGACATCCGCGCCGACATGTTCCGCCTGGCCCGCGAGGGCGACCCGGACGCGCTGCTCTACGTCAACGACTACAACATCCTGTCCGGCCGGGACGCCGCCCGATACGAGCAGCAGATCGAGGACCTGCTGGCGCAGGGCGCGCCGGTCGGCGGCATCGGCTGCCAGGGGCACTTCGGCGGCTCGATCGACATGGGGAAGGTCCGCGAGACCCTCGACCGGCTCGGCCGCTTCGGCCTGCCCGTCAAGGTGACGGAGTTCGACATCAACATCGCCGATGAGCAACGCAAGGCGCGGCTGCTCGAAGAGTTCTACCGGACCTGCTTCGCCCATCCGGCCGTCGAGGGCATCCTCATGTGGGGGTTCTGGGAGGGGGCGCACTGGCGGCCGAAGGCGGCGCTCTGGAAGCGGGACTTCACGCCGACGCCCGCCGCCGAGGCATACCGCCGGCTCGTCTTCGACGAATGGTGGACCCGCTGGGAGGGGCAGGCGGACGCGGAGGGGCGCTGCGAGGTCCCCGCCTTCTTCGGCCGGCACCGCGTCGAGGTGGCCGGCCGGGGGAAGGACGTTGACCTCCCGAAAGCCGACCGGACCGTCGAGATCACCTGCACCGCCCCCGACCCCGCCGCGTGGGCCGTCCGGCCGGGATAGGCCGGCGCACGGGGCTGAGACGGCCGCGCTACCCAATAGTGCGTGGTCGGGCGGTCATTCGAACAGCGCGGCGGTCTGGCGGCGCCAGGCGAGCGCCGTCTCCGCACGGGCCAGGTCGATGGGGTTCAGGTCGTCGGTGATCACCGCGCCGCCCGGCCGGTCCGTCTCGACGCGGCGCCGGGCCAGCTCGTAGCTGAGCCGGTCAACGCCCCCGCCCGGCCCGCCCTGCCGCCAGAACGGGTAGAGCTTCATCGGCCGGCGGAACGCGAAGATGATGATGACCTGCACCTCGCTCGCGTCGTCGCGCGTGCGGTAGGCGCTCAGCATGTCCGACCCGAAGACCTCAGCGAGGGTCCGGAAGAGCGAGTTGGTGACGGAGTCCCCCTCCGGCCGGCCGATGTAGTTGATCGCGAGGATCCCGTCGTCGGTCAGCCGGTCCCGGACGATCTCGAAGAACTCCCGCGTGATCAGGTGGAAGGGGATCGTGTCCGAGTTGTAGGCGTCCACGACGATGAAGTCGGCGGGCTCGGGGTGCGCCAGCAGGTACTGCCGGCCGTCCTGTATGATCGCGCGGCCGGCGTAGGCTTCGTCCTCGGCGGGCGGGGGCGGCTCCGGCCCGTACGGCGTGCCGTCCGGGCGGCGGACGGCGCCCCTGTAACCGAAGTAGTCCCGGGCCAGTTGCGCAACCTTGACGTCGATCTCGACGGCAGTCCAGTCGATGGTGTAGAACTCCATGACGCGCGGGAACATGCCGCCGGCCAGGCCGATGAGGACGCCGCGCCGGCCGTCGGCCAGGTCCAGATGGAAGTAGGGCAGGAGTTCCAGGTAGTAGCTGTCGGATTGGAGGATCGCGCCGGCGCTGACCAGGTCGATGTCGAGCGGCATGCCGGTCTGCATGATGCCGTTGACCATGAGCATGCGGTGTGCGCCGCGGTTGGGCTGGGTGCGCTCGATGACGCGCAGGTCGCCGTAGGCGCTCTCGGTGTGGAAGAGCTCGCCCTGCGCGGCCGCTTCCGGCGGGCCGGCGAGGGCCGGCGCGACGGCGAGCAGGAGCAGCGGGGCGCCCCTGCCGCGCGAGAGGACGGCGAGGCCGACCGCCCCGAGCGCCATCAGCACTCCCGCCAGGACGAGCATGGAGGTCCTGGTGCCGAGGGTCGGGATCATCCAGAAGCCCGCCGCGAGCGCGCCGCCGACGCTGCCGAGCGTGCTCACCGCGTAGACCGTCCCGCTGGCCGAGCCCACGCCCTCGACCCGACGGGTGAGCAGGCGGATCACGTACGGGCCGGCCATGGCGAGCAACGTGAGCGGCAGGAAGAAGATGACGCCGATGCTTGCCAGCGCGCCCCAGGCCAGCCCGAGCCGCTGCCCCAGCGGCGCCAGCACTACCCGCAGCGGGCCGGTCAGCAGCACCGACGCGCCGCCGAGCAGGACCAGCAGGCAGAGCATCCACGCGTGCGGCACGCGGTCGGCCAGCCGGCCGCCGACGGCGTACCCGACGGCCAGGCAGGAGAGCGTGACGCTGAGCACGGCGGCCCAGACGTAGAGGCTGCTGCCGTAATACGTGCCGACGACCCGCGCGCTCAGCACCTCCAGGGCGAGCAGCGACGCGCCGGTGACGGTGACCAGCGCCAGCAGGAGGGGCCGGGACGCGGGTGCCGCGCGTTTGTCGGCCGGTTCGTTCATGCGATGCTTTCCAGGTGGCGGCGGCGCGTCAGTCCGCCGGCAGCGGTATGGCGGCCACGCCGCTGTAAGCGGCCAGCCAGAGCTTGCCGCCGTGTGGGTCCTCGCAGAGCACCGCCGGCCGGAAAAGCCCCTTGAGGAAGGCCGCCCGCTTGCCGTCTCTCAGCACGTAGTTGCTCTTGCTCTGGCAGGAGAAACGGCTCCCTGCCGGCTGCACCGGCTCCGAGCCGGCGGACCACGCCTGCCCGTCGAAGACGACCACGTCCGCGTCGGGAAGCTCCGTCGCCGAGCGGAGATAGACGGGCAGCACGACATCGCTCTTCTTGCTCTGCACGCAGACGCGGCCGCCGTCTGCGGCGATGGAGACTATCTCCCTGCCCGGCACGACGCCGACCAGCTCGAGCCGCCCGGTGGCGCGGTCGTGCCGGCTCACGGTGCCGCCGTCGCCGCCGAACCAGACCGCCTGCTCGCTCGCCGCACCGGCCGAGGGCCGCCAGTAGAGGCGCGGCCCCTCCTGCACGACCGGCGCGAAGCGGTCGCTCCCTGCGTCGTGGACGAACACCCCGTTATCGAAGACGGTCCAGGCCCTGCCGGCCACCTGCTCGACGCCCAGCAAGGTCGGATGGCCCTCGGCCAGCACGATGTGGACCCCGTGGGACTGCGACAGGAGCATCAGCTCCGGCTGCTCGCCGGTCAGGTTGAGCTCCTCGGTGCGCAGGTCGAAGGCTCCCTGCCACTGGTCGGACGACCGGGCCGCCAGGCAGCCGAACGACAGGTAGTAGCCGGCGTAGTAGATCTCAGGGATCATGCGGTAAACGCCCCAGAGCCGCCCGCCGGAGCTGCACAGGGCCTCGACGCGCTTCGGTCGGATCGAGTCGTGCTTGAGCGTGTTCTGCTGGCCCATCACCCATCGTGGCTCGGAGCCGAGGTCCCGCCGGCTGACCAACTGCCAACCGGCGCCGGTCCAGCGGAGCAGGCCGAGCCCGTCAGCGTGCGGCTGCCATCGCTTCACGTGGGCCATGCCGGGGTGGGCGCCGAGTTCGACGACCTTGTCGTACGTGGTGCACGCGGCCCAGACGTCGTCCCCGTCGGCCAGAACGGCGCTGAGGAAGCGGATATCCGTCCCGTCCACCTGCTCCGTGACCGTCCATTCGCCCGTGGCGGTGTCCAGGCGGCTGATGCCGCCGCCGACGAACTTCCTGGCCCCGTCGTCGTAATCCGGTTCGCTGGCAAGGAAGAACCCGCCGCCCGCGGCGGCCATGGCGACGGGCCGGCCGGCGGCCGGGCCCTGCCCGGAGGGATACTGCCGGCTCTGCCCGGTGGCGCCGTCGTACCGCAGGACTCCGCCGGTGGTCATCGCCCAGACGGTGCGGCCATCCGCCATCGCCTGCCAGGCGTCGCCGCCGATCTGCCGCCACTCGCCGGCGTCCGGCGCGTAGCGCAGAAGTCGGTTCATGCAGACCACGTATAGCCCGTCGGCGTTGGAGAAGACGGACGGGATGCACCCGAGCAGCTTGCCGCGCCAGAGGGCGGCCCAGAAGCCCCGGCGGGCGACCTGCGCCAGCTCGCCCTGGCCGGGGAAGTCGGGCAGCTTCCGCCACTCGGCCTCTCCCGGCGCGAGCCGGAACGCGCCGGCGTCGCTGACGATCCAGACTCCCCCCTCCCCGGCAGTCGCTCGCGCCAATGTGAACTCCACTGCGGGCACGGGCGTGATGGCGCCGGCCGCCGCGTCACAGCGCGCCAGGCCGTCGCGCGTGATCAGCCAGACCGTGCCGCCGGCCGGGGCGATGCACTGAATCGGCGCCTCCGGCAGGCCGTCCCGCGAGTCGAAGCGTTTGACCAGCCGTCCTGCGGCGCCGTCCAGTTGGTAGAGGGCCTGGTCGTCGGCGGCCCAGAGCGTCTCCCCGTCGGCCGCGTAGCACAGGAGGCGGCCCTGACGCGCCAGCACGCGTGGGGCGAACACGGGGGTGTCGCCCACGTCGCGGGGCACCGCGGACTGCTTGCCCGCCGGCTCGTGCACCGAGCTGAGAAGACAGTTCCCGCGCCGCCACAACTCCCGCATCGCCGCCTTCACCTCGGGGGGCGGGTCGCCCTGCTGGGCGCTGACGGCCGACGTGAGGAAAAGCAAGGACAGGATCATCCACCGTTTCATTGCCATGCCCCTCCCAAGGGTTTCCATAGGTTTCGCCGGACCGCTCATTGTAGCGCGCCGGCAGCGGGCCGCCAACCGGTAGCTGCGATGCCGGGGGCGCTCAGCCTTTCCCCGTGGAAAGGCGAATCCCCCGCGTGAAGAAGCGCTGGCCGATGGCGAACAGGATCAGCATGGGGACCAGCATCATCAGGCTGCCGGCCATCAGCGCGCCCCAGTCGGTGTCCCGCAGCCCCTGAAAGCGCGTCAGTCCGAGCGGCAGCGTCATCTTCTCCTCGGACACGATGAAGACCAGCGGCGCTATCAGGTTGTTCCAGCTCCCGATGAAGGTGAACAGCGCCAGCGTCGCCAGGGCGGGCCTGGACAGCGGCAGTATGACGTGCCAGAAGATGCCCGCGTAGCCGCAGCCGTCTATCTTCGCGGCCTCCTCGTACTCACGCGGGATGCCCAGGAAGAACTGCCGGAGCATGAACGTCCCGTAGGCGCTGAACATCGCCGGCAGCGTCAGCGCCCAATACGTGTCGATCCAGCCGAACACCTTCATCATCACGAAGGTCGGGATCATGACCACCGTCCACGGGACCATCATTGTCCCCAGGTAGCCGAGGAATATCCTGTCGCGGCCCGGGAAGCGAAGCCTCGCGAAGGCGTATGCGGCGCACGCGCTGGTCGTCACCTGGCCGGCCGTGACGACGAGGGCGATCAGCAGGCTGTTGAGAAAGAACCGGGCGAAAGGCACGATGCTCAGGGCCTTCCGGAAGTTGTCGAACGGCCCCCGCATCTCCCTGATCTCCCGGGCATAGGCGGCCTGCAAGAGGAGCCGATTGAGCCGCACGACCTTGCGCTCCGGGGCCTCCTGCACGCCGGTCCGCAGGATGTCCTTGGCCTCGTCCGGGACGGCCACCGTCTCGAAGGCCTCCTCGCTGTAGAGGTCCCTGGACCTGAGCGCCGCACTGATCGCCTCGACGAGGTCGGACTCCTGCTCCTCGCCGGGCGGCGCGTCCTCGGAGACGTTGCTGACCAGCGTGCGGGCATCGGCCGGCAGGCGGCTCCAGAGCCTGGCGCCGGGGGAGGGCTCCGCCGCGGCGGCCTGGTCCCGGAGCTTCGCGCAGAAGCCGGGCCAGTCCATTATGTCCCGAGCCCTGAGTCTGGGAGAGAACGTCCACTGGCGCGGGTCGGGGAACATCCTCAGCGGCCTCCTCGTGATCTCGTCGCTCGGGCGGAACGCCGCGCCCACCACCCAGAGCAGCGGGAAGGTCGTCGTGACGGCGAACACGATGAGCAGCAGATAGACCAGGGGCGTCAAGGAGGACCTGCGCCCTCCCTTGCCCGCCGGGACCACCGGTCTGAGGTCTGGTTCGCTCACAGGCCGAACTCCCCGTGCACGCGTCGGCGTCCGTAACGCCAGTTAAGGAGCGAGAGCACAAAGGTGATGATGAACAGTATCCACGCCACGGCCGAGGCGTAGCCCATCTCGAACCGGCGCGAGAACGCCAGGTTGTAGATGTAGTAGCTTATGGCCGTGGTCGCGCCCGCCGGCCCGCCCTGGGTCATCACGTAGGCGACCGTGAAGCCGCCCTGGAAGCCCCGGATGAGCGACATGGTGAAGATGAAGAACGTCGTCGGCGAGACCATGGGCCAGGTGACGTGGAAGAACTTCTGAAACGCGCCGGCGCCGTCGATCTCCGCCGCCTCGTAGAGGTCCTGCGGGATCGACTGGAGCGCCGCCAGGTAGAGCACCATGTTGTATCCGCCGATGCTCGCCCACAGGTGTATCATGATCAGCGCGGGCTTGGCCCACATCTCGGATTTGTGCCAGAGCAGCGGGTTCTCCACGCCGAGGCTCGCGGCCAGATCCTTGATGGGGCCCGCCAGCCCGACCAGGTCCAGCATGGCGTTCGCCAGGCCGCTCTCGGGATTCAGCAGGACCCCCCACAGCACGAAGGTGGCCACTCCCGTCACGATGGACGGAAGGAAGAAGACGGTGACGAAGAACGGCGCCCCCTTGATCTTCTTGTTCAGCAGGTTGGCGATGAACAGCGAGCCGATGATGGATATCGGTATCCCGGCCATCAGGATCATTGTGTTGGCCAGGTATTTCCAGAAGAAGGGGTCGTTCAGGTGCCAGTCGCCCGCCGCGTGACGGTGCGCGCCGATGACAGACCAGAAGTTGTCCAGGCCCGTGAACCGGGCGCTCTCGGCGAAGTTGGCCGCTCCGTGCAGCGGCGACCACTGAAAGAACGACAGCGCCAGCGAGGCGACGATCGGGAAGAGCATGAAGACCAGGAAGCCCAGCACGTTGGGCAGGATGAAGAACAGCGCTGCAAGCGCTTCGACCTTACGCTCTTTCCTGGTGCCTGCCATCGCGCCTCTCTACCGCAGGGTAGAGCAATAGGGACAGCTGCCGTCGAACCTCGACTGCATCTTCAGGAGCTCCTCGGTTATCTCCTCGCCGCTGACGCTGCCCAGCAGGACGCGGTCGCGCAGGTCCGCGATGGGCTGCTCCATCCATTCCGAGACATTCGGCCCGATGGGCTGCGAGCGCCCGTAGGGGACGACCTGGAAGATGACGCCCAGGTGGACCTCGGGCGGGATGCCCGGGGTTTGCAGGTCCTGCGCGACGGACTTCCTGGCCGGCAGGCTGCGCCCCTCGCGGGCGATACGGCGCTGCCACTTCTCGGAGACCATGGCCTTCAGCAGCCGCCAGGACTCCTCGGGGTGCCCCGTGGCCCCACAGATGACCGGGCTGCCGCCGAAGACGAGCGTGGCCCGCTCCTTGCGTCGGGGCGGCGGCGCGATGTCCCATCGGAAGTCGTTGCGCCCCCGTATCTGGTTGTTGACCCACGTGCCGCCCAGGTTCATCGCCGCCATGCCCGCCACGAACGGGTTGGCTGGCAGCGTGTCCAGGGCGGCCTCGGTGGGGTGGACGTGCTCCTCGAGCTGAAGGTCCGCGCAGAACTGAAGGGCCTCGACGTTCGCGTTCAGGTAGCCCGGCTTGCCGATGACGAGCCTGTCCTCCTCGTCGAACATCTCGCCGCCGTTCTGCCACATCATCATCGCGTAGGTCAGCCACGGGCCGATGCCCATCACGCCGTAGCGCGTCGTCCTGCCGTCCTCGTCGCGCCTGGTCAGCGCGCGCGCCTTCGCCAGCATGTCCTCCCACGTCCAGTCGTCCGTCGGGTAGGAGACGCCCGCCTCGTCGAACATGTCACGGTTGTAATAGGTCACGACCGTGTTGAACGACGCCGGCAGCCTGTAGAGCGTGCCCTTGTACCGGCACTCCTCGACGACGCGCGGGAAGAAGTCGTCCAGGTCCACGTCCGGGTCCTGCGCCACCAGGTCGTCCAGGGGCATTATCAGTTCGTTCTCGGCCAGCGTGGGGAACATCGCCTCGTGCACCATGAAGACGTCGGGCGGGACGCCCCCGGCCAGCATGGTCGCCAGTTTGATCTGGTAGCCCGTCCCCCCCGCCTGGACCAGCTCGACCTGGATGTCCGGGTTGTCGGCGACGAACTCCTCGAGTTTCTCGCGTTCCTGGCGCACCTCGTTCTCCCTGCCCCAGATCATGTAGCGCAGGGCGACGCGCTTTTCCACGGGCGGCGTTTCGGCAGGGGAGCTGATCAGGCCGGCCTTGACGGGAGAGAGCGCCAATCCCCACTTCGTCAGGACAATAGCCAGAGCGGCGAAGCAGGCGAGACCGAACGCGGAGAGAAACCGGCGGGCTGACATCGGGCGGACGCTCCTCACCTCAGCGCAAGAGGGATGCCGGAGAGCGATAGCATAGGCGGCGGGGCCTCCACTGTCAACCGGGACGGTCGCGCGTTCGGGCGGCGCCCTATTGCAGCCCCGGCCACTCGCCCGCGACGGCCTCCATGGCCGCGACGACGCGGGCCTTGACGGCCCCGGCGTCGAAGCCCTCCGGCGCCTCGCGCTGGTTCAGCTTCACCTGCGCCGTCAGCCCCTCCAGGAGGTCGGCCGCCGCGGCGACTGCCGCCGTCTGCCGGCCCTCGGCCCGGGCCCGCTCGACCAGGTCCCAGAGCGTCTGGTAGAGGTAGAAGTCCTCGGCCCCCTCGCGGCAGCGCTCGAAGTGGATCGTCGGGTAGATCCGGTCCCGCCCGTAGCATATCATCGCGGTGTCCGGCTCGCGGCCGTCCAGGTCGAAGAACTGGTAGCCGTGCAGGCTGCTGAGGTGCCACTGCCAGCGCGCCCGGACGCCCTTGCGGAACTCGCTCCACTGGTAGAGGCCGAAGGAGTAGCGGGAGCGGCCCTGGTTGTAGATGTGGATTCCCTTGCCGAGCTTGCGCGCCTCGGCCATCACGGTTTCGTCGTGGCCGTTCAGCGAGCTGATGTAGAGCGCCTCGAAGAATCGCTGGTGCCAGTAGGCCAGGTCGTCCCTGTCCTGGGGCCGCGCCGCGAAGTTGACGCTGTACGAGCCGCTCGTCCGGACCGTCTTGGGAAAGGTGCGGCTGACCTTCGCCATCATGCCCATGAACTCGAGTTCGCGTTCGGCCTTGTCGCGCACGCGGGTCTCGTCGCACATGGCGTAGAAGATGGTCGGCCAGCCCTGGGGCCGTGCGTGGGCATCCACGGCGCGCCAGCAACGCATGAGCGCGTCCTCATAAGGCAGCCCGCTCTGGCGCTCCACCTCCGCCCCCACGCGGCCTTTCTCGTAACCCCAGCGTTCGTGAAGGCCCACAAAGCGCACGCCGCCGTAGCCGTTCAGCAGCCGGGCAAAGCCGTGCTCCCGGAGCAGCCCGAAGAACCGGTCCATCTCGCCGAAGTCAATGACCGGCTCGCCCTTCTGCCAGCCTGCCAGCTGCCAGTTCGGCCCGCCGGAAACCGCGTTCATCCCGTGCTCGCGGAGCATCGTCAGCGTCTGAGCCAGCAGGTCCCAGCGCCGCTCGTCCGGCACCGATGACGGCGGCATGAGGCCGAAGAAGCCCATCAGGAACTCCGTGTCCCGCCGCAGTATGACCGGGCGAACGGAGAGCCGCAGGGGCACGCGCAGCAGCGTCTCGCCGCCGGCCGACAGGACCTTCAGCGCCCCGGCGTACTTGCCCGCGGGCGAGGCCCGATCCGTGCGGACCGTCACGATGATCTCGCGCGTTACGTCCTTCGCCAGGTCAACCGTCCCCGCCGGGCGGAGCGTGTGCGGGGCGACGCGGTAGGCGATGCTGTTGAAGCCCCGGCTTGTGCCGTAGCGCACGATGGACGCCTCGCCCGCCAGCTCGCTCGGTCCCGCGAGCGGCTCCAGCTCGACAGTGCAGGCGCCGAGGTCGCGCAGCGGCCGGACGGCCACGCAGAGCGGCTCGTACTCGCCCCGGACGGCAAGCCCAGAGGCGGCCACGCCGTCGGGCGGGGCAAGGGAAGCGGGGGGAGTGCTGTTCGGCGTTATCGTCTCCTCGATGCCGACGGGCCACGCCACCAGGCCCCGTTCCCGCCAGGCCGGCGGAACGGCGAGCGGGGCTGCGGGCGCGTCCAGGCAGACGGCGGTGCGGCGGAACTCATCGGCCACCAGGTCAAGCTGCTCCCGGAGCCACCCGGTGGCCGCCGCGTCGCCCGTGCGGTGGAGCGCCAGCGCGGACAGCTTGCTGCCCCAGGCCCGGTCTGCCTCGAAGCGCAGCGTCAGCCCGCCCTGTGCCACCTGCACGTCGAAGGCGACGGGCCGGGCGATCTCTTCCGCCATGTAAGCGTCCCACAGGTCGGCGCCGACGGGCTCGACGTCCTCGAAGCGATAGAGCACGTGGGCCTGTCCGTCGGGCCGTTCCTCGCGCCAGGCTTCGCGGCCGTCGGCCAGGATGCGCCTGGTGCGCTGCATGGCCTGCTCGCCGCCCCAGTAGCCGCAGTTCTCGTAGATGACCAGGACACTGTATCGTCCGGGCGGCGCGTCCATGTGGAACTCGTAGCCGCCCGCCTCGCAGAAGTCGCGCAGCAGCGGCGGGCCGAACGTCGTGTCGCGGTCGGCGCCGTCCCAGGGAGCCCCGCCCCGCGGGCCCCAGCCGAAGCCCTGCGCCCCCGCGTAGCGCGTCTCGTGGGAAACGCCCGTCCAGCCGAGCATAACCGCCTGGCTCGGCGGGCCGAAGTCGAACGCCCAGACGCCGGCAGGCCGGGCAGCCTTCACCAGCCGCAGCCCGTCTATGATGACCCGCCCGCTCGTCCCCCGGGCGCCGAAGCCGAAGTCCAGCCGCACGATGCTGTCGGGATCTATGTCCCGCTTGATGTCGTTGTTGCGGCTTCCAGCCTCGCCGCGGTACATGCCCCGCAGGGGAATGATCCACTCCGTGCGGCCCGGCGCGAGCGTCCTGGAGGCGTTGTGGCGGTTCCAGTAGGAGCTGCCCTTCTGCTGCCAGGCGGCGTCGCCGACGAGGACGTAGCCCGGGATGGGCTGCGGGTTCGGGTTGGTCACGTCGAGCACGAGTGCGTCGAACTGCGACCAGTCGCGCGACAGCCTGTAGGAGTTAATGTAGGCGGGATGGTACGGGCCCGCCGGGTCGAAGGTGATCTGGAGCGCGCGCTGCCCCTGTGTGACCCCTTCGGCGACGAACGCTGCCGTCCCAGCGTTCACCTCCCACAGCCTGAGCGACTCCGGACCCTCGAAGTCGCAGAGCACGCGGGTCTCTTCGGCGCGACAGGGCGCGCACGACAGCGCCAGTATGCACGCCGCCCAGAACGCTCCCCACCAACGGGCACCGCGGCGCATCGCTGAGGCGGCCATAGATTCCCTCCACAGGGCTCGGACGGCGGGATTGTAGCGCGGCGCCGCCGGTGGGGCAAATCACGGTCGCACACCCGGGCACCTGTCCGAGTTTTGACAGACCCCGGTGGGACACTTAGAATCGTCTCGTAAGCGCCGCCCCTTCGTTGACTGGAGAGACGCACGGTGAGACGCCGACCCGTGACAACGTTCTGCCTCCTGCTCTGCGCACTGGGGCGCCTCGCGGCCGGCGCGGAGCCGGAGGCGGTCATGGAATCGGCCCGCGAGATTCCGGTCGCATACGAGGTGGACGTTGTCGTAGTCGGCGGCAGCACGGGGGCCGTTGCCGCCGCGGTCGCAGCGGCACGCGAGGGTACGAGCGTCTTCCTGGCCGCACCCCGGACTTACCTGGGTGAGGACATGGTGGCCCCGCTGCGGCTCTGGCTGGAGCCGAAGGAGGAGCCGCGCACGCCGCTGGCAAAGCTGCTGTTCGTGGGCGCGGCCGAGCGGGCGCTCGCGAGCCGGTTACCGCAGGGACTCCCCTTCACCTACGAAACCGGCAGGCCGTCGGCGCCATCGCACCGGGATACGTCCCCCCTTTCGCGGCTGTGCGACCGGCGTTACCGGAGCGCGATTAGCGAGAGCGTCCAGTACGACGGCGACGTAGCGATCACCTGCGATCTGGGGGAACTGAAGCAGGTGGAGAGAGTCCATCTGCTCGTCTACCAGCGGGTGGACGACTTCGAGGTGGGGCGCGTCGCCGTGCTCGTCTCACCGGACGGCGCCGATTGGAGCAAGGCCGCGACGGGAGAGAACGACCTGGTCGGCGCCCGGGGCTTCGAGACCGACCCGCTGGACCTGCCGGCGGACGTGAACGCCCGGACGCGCTACGTCCGGTTCCAGGTTGAGCCGGCGCCGGGCAGCGGCCGGGTGCTGCTGGCGGAGATCGTGATCGGCGGCGAGGAGCAGGAGCCGGCCGACGTGCCGCCGCCGCTGCGAGTCGCGACGCCCATGCAGGTCGAGCGCACCCTGGAAGAGGCGCTGATGGAGGCGGGCGTCCGCTTCCTGTTCGGCTGCTACGCGACCGACCTTGTGCGGGACGCCGACGGGCAGCCGGCCGGCATCGTGATGGCCAACCGTGCCGGCCGCCAGGCCGTTTTGGCGCGTGTCATCATCGACGCCACCGATCGCGCCACAGTGGCCCGGATGGCGGGAGCCGCTTCGGGGCACTATCCCGCCGGCAGGCACGCGTTCCGACGCGCGATCATCGGGCGCGACGCCGGCGCTGCCGAGGGCGTGACGGTCCGAGAGCTGCGAGCGACCCTCCCCTACCGGACGCGAGAGCAAAGCGGTGACGCGGCGCTGCTCGAGTGTATCCTGCAGTTGCCCATGACCGACGGGAGCTTTGCGTCCTTCGCCAGCGCCGAGCAGGCGGCGCGCGACAGGACGTGGAGCGCCTCTCAACTGCGCGGCGCCGACGTGCTGTTCCAGGTGCCGCCGGACCCCGTCGTTGGCAGGGCCCAGCCGAAGGGCGAATGGCCCGGCGCAGATCGGGTGGACCTCGACGCCTTCCGGCCGGCGGACGTGGGCCGGCTCTACGTCCTGGGCGGTTGCGCGGACCTGCCGCGCCCCTGGGCCGAGAAGCTGCTCAGACCACCGGCACTCATGGAAGCGGGCGAACGGATCGGCGCGGCCGCAGCCCGGGAAGCTGCTCAACTGCCCGGCCCGCAGGGAGCGCACGTGACCGGGGGCCCATCGGCGGCGCCGGACATGGGCGAGGTCATGGAGGTTCTGACCGGCATCCGGGCCACGCAGACGCTTCCCAGGATACCCCAGCCCGAGCGGCCCCTGCCCGTGCTGGGACGCTACGACGTGGTCGTGGTCGGCGGCGGCACGAGCGGCGCGCCGGCCGCCATCGCCGCCGCGCGGCAGGGCGCCAGCGTCCTGGTCGTCGAGTACCAGCACGGCCTCGGCGGCGTGAGCACCCTCGGCCTGATCGGCAAGTACTATGGGGGCTACAGGGGCGGGTTCACAGCGGAGATAGACAAGGGCGTGGGCAGCCTCGGCGGCGGTTCCGTCGTGGGAAAGATGGAATGGTACCGCAGGGAGATACGCAGAGCCGGCGGGGAGATATGGTTCGGTGCGCTCGGCTGCGGCGCCCTGGTGCACCGCGGCCGCGTCCGGGGAGTGATCGTGGCAACCCCACAGGGCCGAGGGGTAGTGCTGACAGAAACCGCGGTCGATTCGACCGGCAACGCGGACATCGCGTCCGCCGCCGGGGCCAACTGCATCTACACGGACGGTGCCTTCCTGGCCGTGCAGGGCGCGGGCTTGCCCCCCCGGCAACTGGGCGCCAGCTACACGAACACGGACTACACGTTCATCGACGAGACCGACATGATGGACGTCTGGAGGGTGCTCGTGGCCGCCCGCCGGAAGTACCGCAACAGCTTCGACCTGGCGCCGCTCCTCGACACCCGCGAGCGGCGCAGGATCGTCGGCGACTTCGTCCTCTCGCCCTGGGACGTATTCGCTGAGCGCACCTATCCCGACACGATCGGCCAATCGAGAACGGACTACGACACGCACGGATTCACCGTGGACCTGCTTTTCTTCATCCAGCCGCCGGACAAGCGAGGACGCCTCGCGTGGACGCCCTACCGCTGCCTGCTGCCCGCGGGGCTGGAGGGCATCCTGGTGACGGGCCTCGGCACAAGCGCGCACCGGGACGCGGTCCCGTTCATCCGCATGCAGCCCGACCTCCAGAACCAGGGCTACGCGGCAGGCGTGGCGGCCGCCATGGCAGCCCGGCTCGACGGCAAAACGCGCAGCGTCGACGTGCGCGGCCTCCAGGAGCACCTCGTCGAGACGGGCAACCTGCCCGGGGAAGTGCTGGAGCATCAGGACAGCTTCCCGCTCCCTCCCGAGCGCCTGGCGGAGGCCGTCGAGCAGCCGCAAAGCCTGAAGGGCATCAGTCTCATCCTGGCCCATAGCCAGGCCGCGCTGCCCTTGCTGCGGGAGGCCCACGGGAAGACCCGGCAGGCCGACCGGATCCTCTACGCCCGGATCCTCGGCCTCCTGGGCGACGCGACCGGCCTGGACGCGTTGATCCAGGCCGTGGACGAGTGCGAGACGTTTGACGAGGGGTGGGACTTTCGCGGGATGGGCCAGTATGGCGGGAGCGTCAGCCGGCTGGACGGGCTCATCATCGCCCTCGGGCGCACGGGCGACCCGCGCGCCCTGCCGCCGGTCCTGTCCAAGCTCAGGCTACTCGACGCCGACAGCGAGTTCTCCCACCACCGCGCCGTGGCGCTGGCGCTGGAGGTCCTGGGCGATCCGGTGGCGGCCGCGCCGCTGGCGGAGACCCTCCGCAAGCCGGGCATTGCCGGCCACACGATCCGCGGGCCGGAGATAGAGGAGAACCGCTCGCTCTCGCTCCGCGAGATCGTCCTGGCCCGCGCGCTCTACCGCTTGGGCGATCACGAGGGCGTCGCGCGCGGCGTACTCGAGGGTTACGCCTCGGACCTGCGCGGGCACTTCGCCCGCCACGCCCACGCCATCCTTCAGGCCGGCCAGGGCGCGGGGAGCAAGTGAGCGCGCCTCGCCTTGCAGGCGCATGTCACAGGACCGGCAGCGGCCTCGCAGTCGGGCAGTCCGGGCGCTCCGTTGCGGGCGAACCCCGATAAGGCTATATTGAGTAGTTCTCCGTCACGCTCACCACTAAGCCCGAGCGGGAGCCCGGCGTCCCATGCATCGCCTCTTGATGGTGCTCGCGCTTTACGGCGCGATGCACCTCTACTGCTTCCTGCACGTTCGCGCAGCGTTTCCCCGCAGCGGCGCGCTGCTGTGGGTGGTGGCGGGGTTCTTAGTCCTGATGGTCGCAGCGCCGTTCCTCATGTTCGCACTGAGCCGGGCGGGGGCGAGCTGGGCCTCCCGGCCGTTGGCCGTCGCCGCCTACGCGTGGCTGGCCGTCATCTTCTGGGCGGTCCTCCTCCTGGCGGCCTTCGACCTCTGGAACCTGGGCGTGAAGGCGCTGGCGGCGGCCACGCACCGCTCCCCCGCGCTGGTGCTCGCAGCCCGGGCCGAACTCGCGGCCGCCGGCATTGCCATCCTCTGCGCCGTCTGCTGGGGCCTCTGCGAGGCGGGCGCCATCCGGCTCAAGGAGATAACCGTCGAGACCGACCGCCTCGCGCCGGGCTCGGCCCCCGTGCGCATCGTGCAGGTCTCGGACCTCCACCTGGGCGCGATCCTCTCCCGGGGCAAGCTGAAGAAGGCGCTCGGCATCGTCGCGGCGGCCGAGCCGGACGTGCTCGTCGCCACGGGAGACATCGTGGACGGATCCTTCCACGGAGTGGACGATGAGGCCGCCGTGCTGGCGCAGTGCAGCCCCCCTCTCGGCAAGTTCGCCGTGCTCGGGAACCACGAGTACTACGCCGGCGTGCAGGGGAGCCTCGACTTCCTGGAGTCGGCCGGGTTCACGGTCCTCAGGGAGGAATCTGTCCTGGTTGGCGACAGGCTCCTCATTGCGGGCGTGGACGACTCGCCGGGCCACATCCGGGGCCAGGAGGTGAGGGCGGACGAGGACGCCGCCCTTCCAGCCGAGGAGGGGCGCCCCGCCACCGTGCTGCTCAAGCACCGGCCGATAGTGTCGGACGCCTCCCTCGGGCGGTTCGACCTGCAACTGTCCGGCCACACGCACGGCGGACAGTTCTTCCCGTTCGGGCTGATCGTCGGCCTGGTCTATCCCCACTCGCACGGGCTGCACGAAGCAGGGCAGGGCGCGATGCTCTACGCGAGTCGCGGCGCGGGCACGTGGGGACCGCCGCTGAGGGTCTTCGCGCCGCCCGAGGTGACGCTGTTCATCCTGTCGCCGGGGGGGAGCGACCCCGCCGGGCAGTAGCCGCCGCGCCCAGTTGCGGCCCGCGCCCGCAGCGCATACGCTGGCCGCACGTGGAAGGAAGGGGAGGGTTTCTCGCCAGGCGACCTGCCCCGACCGCCAAATAGAAGGGAGGTGACATGGCCAGCAGGAAACTGACCGTTCTCGACCTCCAGCGGATGAAGGAAAAGGGCGAGCAGGTCGTCTGGATCACCGCCTACGACTTCATCACGGCGCAGCTTGCCGAGCGGGCCGGCATCGACATGATCCTGGTCGGCGACAGCGTGGGGATGTGCGTCTACGGTTACGGGGGCACCATCCCCGTGACCATGGACCAGTGCACCTGCCACTGCGAGGCCGTCCGCCGGGGCGCAGCGCAGACCTTCGTCATCGGCGACATGCCCTTCGGCTCTTACCAGATCAGCGTCGAGGACGCCGTGGCCAACGCCGTCCGCTTCCACAAGGAGGCGGGCGTGGATGCCGTCAAGCTGGAGGGCGGCGAGCGCGTGGCCGACGTTGTCCGCCGCATCGCCGACGGCGGGATGCTGGTGATGGGGCACCTGGGCCTGACGCCGCAGTCGTCGAACGCGCTGGGCGGCTTCAAGGCGCAGGGACGCACCGCCGAGACGGCCATGGCCGTTATCAAGGACGCCCGCACCATACACGAGGCCGGCGCGTTCTCGATACTGATCGAGGCCGTGCCGCCGGAGGTCACGAAGGTCATCCGGGACGAGCTGCCCATCCCGATCTACTCCATCGGCGCCGGGCCGCACGCAGACGGGCAGTTGATGATCGTCTCCGACCTGGTCGGGCACTTCCAGGCATTCACGCCGAAGTTCGTCAAGCGCTACGGCGACGTGGCGGGGGAGATGAGCAGGTCCTTCGAGGCGTACATCAAGGACGTGAAGGAAGGCGAATTCCCCACCGATGAGCACAGCTACAGCATGGTCGAGGGCGAACTGCCCAAACTGACGGAAATGCTGGGCAGGTAGCGGGCGAGCCCGGCCTGCCGGGAGGAACGCGCAAGCATGAGAGCCATCCTGTTCGAAGGCCCCAGGAGGATCCGCCTGATTGACGACGTCGCCACGCCCGAGATAGGGGAGGGGGAGGTCCTGGTCCGCTGCACGCACGTCGCACTGTGCGGCAGCAGCACCGTCCCCTACACCGGCGAGGGGCGCTGGAGCAGGACCGAGTGGCCCGCCCCGCCCGGCTGGATGGGGCACGAGAACCTGGGCGAGATAGCCGAGTCGCGATGCGACGATTGGGCGGCCGGGACGCGGGTCCTTGCCCACCCAAGGGACCGCACGGGTTTCTCAGAGTACTTCGTCTCCAGGGGGGAGTGGCTGGAGCGCCTGCCGTCGGACGCACCCGATCCGGGCGTGTTCGTCGTTGCGCAGCCGCTGGCGACCGTCCTGCGCGCCCTCGCCCGCATAGACTCCGTCGCGGGCCAGACCTGCGCCATCGTCGGCCAGGGACCGATGGGATTGATCTTCACGCACATGCTCAGCCGCGCGGGCGCCGCACGGGTGATAGGGGTCGATCTCGTGCCCTGGCGGCTCGACTGGTCCAGGCGCCTCGGTGCGACGGACGTGATCGACGCCTCGCAGCAGGACACGGTCGAAGCCGTCCGGGACCTGACCGGCGGCGAGATGGTGGACTTCTGTGTCGAGGCCGCTGGCACGCGCGAAGCGGTGATCGCCTCGGCCTTACTGCCCCGCCGCAGGGGCCGGCTCTGCGTCTTCGGCGTGCCTCACCACGACTCGCAGGAGTTCCCGTGGCTCCACGTGACTGCCGCCGAGCTGGACATCTTCACGTCGAGGGGCACGGTGGAGGCGACGGAGTACTTCGGGACGGCCATCGACATGGTCGCTGGGGAAAATGCCGTCCTGGCGGAGATCGTCACGCCTTTCCTGCCCTGGGAGAGGGCGGCGGAGGCCTTCGAGATGTACACCCATCCGGCCGAGCACGAGGGCACGCTCAAACTCACCCTCGTGCTTTGAGGCCGGCCGATGACGGCGCGCGTCCGGGCCGCTCAACGCCTGTCAGCCTTCCTGCTCGCCGAGTTTCGCCCTGATGGCGGCCGCGTGCCAGCTTTCGTTCATCGCGAACTGCTCGAACATCTCCTGCACGCGCGGGTCCTCCGCCTCGCGCTGGTATTCGCGGTAGAGGCTGATCGCCTCCTCCTCGTGTTGCAGTGCTTCCTTGAGCCGCTCCTTATCGGTCATGGTCTCTCTCCCGGGGTCATGTCTTCGGCGCGCAGCCGCACGCTGCGACAGTTCCTTTTTCGCACAGGGACGGCGGGGAATCAAATGCGGGGGCGCATGGTGCCCCCCGGCCCAGGCAGGTGTGGCACAGGCGCCCTCGCCTGTGGCTCTCTCCGCCGGGGGCGGCTGAGCTACGTTCTGCAACGGACTGTCAGGCGCCCAGCACGACGCGCGCCACCTCTTGCAGGGACGTGATACCGCGGGCCGCCTTCTCCAGCCCGCAGCCCAGCATGGACCTCATGCCGGCCTCGAGGGCGGCCTCCCGGATCTCCTGCACGCTGCCTGACCGGGCGACGACATTGCGTACCGCGTCGTCCGGAATCAGGATCTCGTGGATCGAGGTCCTGCCGCGATAGCCCGTCCCCTGGCAGGCGTGGCATCCTCGGGGCGCGTAGAACGTCGGCCTCTCCATCTGCCCGATCAGGTCCGGCGCCTCTGGTGGGAGGGAGTGCAGCGCCGGCTCCGTCTCCACCTTGCACTCGCTGCACAGCACGCGCACCAGGCGTTGAGAGATGACGCTGGCGAGCATGCCGTTGACCACGAACGGCGCCACGCCGATGTCCAGCAGGCGCTTGACGCCGGCGGCGGCCGTGCGGGCGTGAAGCGTGGTGAGGACCAGGTGACCGGTCAGCGCGCACTGGGCGGCGACGTTCGCCGTCTCCGTGTCTCGGATCTCGCCGATCAGGATCACGTCCGGGTCCTGGCGCAGCACGCTGCGAGCCGCCCGGGCGAACGTCAGGCCGACCTGCGGCCGGACCGCGATTTGGGCCACGCCCTCGATGTCGTACTCGATCGGGTCCTCGACCGACATGACGTTGCATCGGTCGCGGTCCAGTTCATTGAGCATTGAATAGAAGAGGGTCGTCTTGCCGCACCCGGTCGGCCCACTGGCCAGCACCAGCCCGGTCGGCAGGCCGACCAGGCGGCGGACCTTGGCCAGGTCATCTTCCAGTAGCCCGATCCGTTCGAGTTCGAGCCGCACCGCCTCTCGGCTCAGTATGCGCATGCAGACCCGCTCCCCGTGCAGGGCGGGGACCGTGCTCACGCGCAGGTCCACCTTCCTGCCGCTTACGTTCAGCATGATCCGTCCGTCCTGGGGCAGGCGCCTCTCGGCCGTGTCGAGAGCGGCCATGACCTTGACGCGGCTGACGACCTGGTCGTAGGGCGCCCACGCGGGCGCGTCCTGCTCGGCGGGCATCTCGAAGTCGCGCAGGACGCCGTCCACCCTCAGGCGGACGCGCCCCTTGCCGTCCTCGGTGGGGTCAATGTGGATGTCGCTGGCACCGTTCTGGATCGCCACCAGGATCAGCGCGTTGGTGAAGCCCCGCGCCGGCTCCATGTCCTTCGACATCACGTCCAGGCCGAGCAGCGTCAGGTCGCCCGCCTCCAGGGCCGCGACGATTTCGAGGGCTTGCTCGTCGAGCTTTCCGGTTTGCTCCCCCAGATTCACGGCACGGCAAACCTCGGGGGGAAAGGCGTCCGGGACCTCCGCCATCGCCTCCGCGATGCTCCGGCTCTTGAGCAGTTCGTCGTGGATACGTCCGGCAGCCTCGGCCAAAGCGCCCTCGGCAGCTTCCAGTCGGATGGCCTCCAGGGTCTCCAGGATGCCCCGGTCGATCTTGTCCGCGAAAGCACGCCAGAATCTGAGTTGCTCGTCAGGCGTGAGCGTCATCTCGTGACTCCTTATCAGTTTACACCGGCCAGGATTTGCGCCACCTCGCTTTCGGCGCGTGCCCTCACATAGGCACGCTCGCGTTGCTCGATCCATTCCACCAGGCGTGCACGGCGCACGCGGACGTACCCGCCCAACTCGAACGCCGGCAGTTCCTCCATCACCTCGGCGAGCGCATCCTGCGGGACCCGCAGGAACTCGGCCACCTCGCCGAGCGTCATGACCTCCGGCCCGCCGCCCCTCACCTGGCGCGACAGGGTCCGCCGCGCCTCCAGGACGGCCCCCGCCGGCGGCTCGATGCGCCGCAGTTGCCGAAGGCGCCCGTCGAGCGCGCGCAATGCCGCCTCGTGCCGCCGGCAACGCTCGCACGAGCGCAGATGGTCTTGGACCTGCCAGGCGCGCTCCTCGTCCAGCTCGCCCGACGCGAACCGGGACAGCTCTTCGTAGCTGACTTCGCACTCCATCGAGTTCACTCCCGTTCGTATTCTTCCAGGCCTGCGGCCAGCGCCGCGCGGCCGCGATGGATCAGCGTCTTGACCGTGTTGATCGGCACGCCGAGCGTGCTGGCGATCTCGCCGTAGCTCATCCCCTCGAAGGCGCGGAGGACAACCGCCTCGCGCTGCCGTTCGGGCAGCGCTGCAATGAGCCGGTACAGGGCGTCCGCGTGCTCGTCGGCGGCCAGCCACTCCGGCGGGCGCGCCTCCCGCGAGACCGGCTCGGCCGGGCCGAGGCCCGTCTCCACTAGAGCCAGCCGGCGGCGCGTCGCCGCCCGGAGGCAGTCCAGGCACTGGTTGCGGGCGACGCGCATGATCCACGCCCGGAACCGCCCGCGCGGCTCGTAGTCCCCTGCGGCCCGGGCCACGGCGAGGAACGTCTCCTGGAGCACGTCATCCGCCCCCGGCGCGCCGTCCAGCATCATGCGGGCGAAGTTGTAGACGGGCGCGTGGTAGCGGTCGAAGAGCGCGTCGAACGCATCCGCGTCGCCCTCGCGGTACATCCGCATCAGCTTGTCATCGGAGAGCGCGCCCACCTGCCCGCCTCCACTCAGGTCCGGAGACACCGGCTCTATTGTACTTAACGGAGCCGCCGACGAAATGTTCCGCGCTTTCCCGAAGCTGCTTCACGCGTTGACAGCCCCGCGCCCGGCGAGTATGGTTGGGCTCGGAGGGCTTCGGATCGCCGTCGAGAAGGAGACATGAGTTGAGCAAGCAGCGTGGTTGGCGTGCGTTGTCACTGGAGCGCATCCCCGGCATGAAGCGGCCCTCGCGGGTCTGCCTCGGCACCGCGCCGTTCGGCACGGGCATCGAGAGGGACGCCGCCTTCGCCGTGATGGACGCGTTCTTCGAGGGCGGCGGCAACTTCATTGACACGGCGCACGTCTATGGCGCCTGGGCTCCCGACGGCGCGGGCGCGAGCGAGCGGACGGTCGGCGAGTGGCTCCGCGTGCGGGGGGTGCGCGACGAGACGGTCGTCGGCACGAAGGGCGCGCACCCGCCGCTGGGCGACATGTCTGTCGGCCGGTGCAGGCCGGAGGACGTCGAACAGGACCTCGCCGAGAGCCTGGAGCGCCTGGGCACGGATCGGGTTGACGTCTACTGGCTCCACCGCGACGACCCGCGCGTGCCGGCGGGGGAGATCATTGACGGGCTGGCGCGGTTCGCGCGCCAGGGGCGCATCCGCTGCTATGGCGCGTCGAACTGGCGGCCGGAGCGGATCGAGGAGGCGCAGGAGTGGGCGGAGGCTCACGGCGTGGCGCCGTTCGTCGCGAGCCAGGCCGCCTGGTCGCTGGCCGACAGCCGGCCGGGGGGCGGGGGGACGGCGATCGTGGACGAGCCGTTCCAGCGGTGGCACTGCGCGACCGGCCTGACTGCCGTGCCGTACAGCTCGCAGGGGAGGGGGTACTTCAGCGAGGCTAACGCGGCGTGGGCGCGGGCCGGCTTCCCCGGCAAGCCGCCGACCACCCCCGGGCTCGACTCCCCCGTGAACCGCGCACGGCTGGCGCGTGCGACCGAACTGGCCGGCCGCAAGGGCTGCACCGCGAACCAGGTCGCGCTGGCCTACCTGATGGCGCAGCCGTTTCCCGTCTATCCCATCATTGGGACCAGCACGCCCGATCACGCGGTGGAGGCCCTCGGCGCGACGGCGGTCTCGCTGAGCGAGGAGGAGCGTGACTGGCTGACGGCGTCATAGCCGGCGCATGACGCCGACGACGGGGCCGTAAACGGCGAAGTCGGGCGAGTTTTTGTCGAGCACGATGTCTTCGTAGTCGGGGTTCTCGGCCTTCAGGCGCACCTGGTTCTTGCTGATGAAGACCCTCTTGACGGTGGCCTCGTCGCCGATGGCCACGGCGGCGATTGCCCCCTTGCCCACGCCGGCGCCGCTGTCAACGATGACGTAGTCCCCCGGCAGGATGCCCGCGCCGATCATGCTCTCGCCCTCGACCTGGAGGGCGAACGTCCTTTCGTCCACGTTGAAGAGGCCGTTGGTGGACAGGGAGCCCTCGAGGTTCTCCACGGCCAGTATGGGCGAGCCGGCGGCGATGCGGCCGACCAGCGGTATGCCTTGCGGGGAGAGTTCCTCGCGGACCTCGATGTTGCGCGCCTTGCGGTTGCGGCGGATTATGTAGCTTTTGCGCTCGAGCGCGTCGAGGTGGTCCGTGGCGGCCTTGGGGCTGCGGAAGCCGAAGTGGTCCGCCACTTCCCGCACGGTGGGCGGGCGCGACTCCTCGCGGATCACGTTGCAGATGAACTCGAAGACCTGGCGCTGTCTCTTGGTCAGGCCCTTTGCCATGGCTCAGGCCCCCTCCTGAACAGGGTTGGCATGGATATCTGTCCGTCGGCCGGTCCGGCGCCGCGCGTCGGGCCGGGGCATTCCTCTCAACAAATGTATTATACTTCGGCCCCCGGTGCAATGCAAGCGGCCATCGCGCTTTACTATTCAGATATCCCGGACCGTCGTTGAGCTGCCGCACCTCGTCTGCGTTTGTCCCTTGCAGCCGCGGTGAAGCGGAATCGTCCTTCGTGCGCAGGGAGGCCTGCGCGCTCTCTCAGTCGCCCGGGGCGGGGCGCTCGGGCTTGCGTGCCAGGAACTCGATGCCGCGCTCTCCGCCGAGATCAATCAGCTCGAAGTGCCCCAGCAGCCTCCCCAGCTCCTCCTCGGTGAAGTAATGGTGCGGGACCCCCTTGTCGTGTCCGAGCGCCGGAACGTACGTGCGCGGCTCGATCTCGACGGGTTCCCTCTCAAACCATTTCTCCGGCGGAGGGTGCCGGGCAACCGTCGCAAAGAAGTAACCTCCCGGCCGGAGGACGCGCGCCACCTCGGCAATGGTCGCCTCGACCCCCGCTGCCGTGTTGTGATTGATGACCCTGACGGAGATGACCGCGTCGAAGCTGTCCTGGGACCAGGGCAGGTCCTGCATGTCCCCGTGGCGAAGGTCGCATTCCAGTCCTTCCCTGGCAAGCCACTCGCGCGCCAATCGCAGCGCCGTAGGGGCGTAATCCAGCCCTGAGACTGTGAAGCCCCGCCGTGCAAAGAAGATCAAGTTGCCACCGTCGCCGCAGCCCAGGTCGAGGATGGAACTCACCCCCTGCTCGCCGAACAGCCGCGCAAGGGAGGGGGCCCGGGGATGATGGCCGGCCTTCCCGTAGCCGGAGGTCGGTCGTCTCCGGTAAGCCGCTTCCCAGCTGCTCGGGTCCTGCTTCACGCCCTGTGCCCTCCCAATGGCTCCGGCGGCGCTGCATTATACCCGACAAGGGCGTCCGTGCTGCGGCTCGTCGGGCACCGTGCCTGCGGTTCCCTTGCGGAGCGCGCCGCGCGATGTAGAATACCGGTGTACCGCAAGGAGCGCGCGCGATGGCGTCTGACCAGATGGTGGAGGACCTGTACCGGGAGCTGCAACGCCGGGCCGACCGTATCGGCTCGCTGATCGTGGCAACCGACTACCCGGCCATTGACGTGGTGATTGAGATCGGGAAGCTGCGCGAGTTCGCGCGGGAGCACTTCCCGGACCGGATGGGCCTGTTCGGGATGGTTTACGAGGCGCGCTTCCGGCGCCTGTGGGAGCAGTTCCGCGCCGACGAGGGCGAGGCGCTGCCGGACTGGTAACGGGGTACCTTCACGGGGAGGCGGGAATGGGCAGGAGCAAGGTGGCGATCATCTACCATTCGCAGCAGGCCGGCAACACGCAGGCCGCGGCGGAGTGCGTGGCCGAGGGGGCGCGGGCGGCGGGGGATTTCGAGGTCGTGCTGTTCAACACCAATGAGCAACGGGTGGACCCGGCCGTGCTGGCGGACTGCGCGGGCGTGGCGTTCGGGACGCCGGACTATTTCAGCTACCTGGCCGGCGGCCTGAAGGTCTTCATGGACGACTGGCTGATCGCGCAACGCGCGGGCAACGAGGAGATAAACGGGATGCCGGTCGCCCTGTTCATGACGCACGGCGGCGGCGGGCGGGCGAAGCAGCCGTTCGAGGAGCTTTGCGGCCGCGTGGGGGAGCGCGTGGGCGAGACGGTGGCGATCAAGGGCCGGCCCGGCGAGGAAGAGTCGGAGCTCTGCCGCTGCCTTGGCGCTCTGCTCGTCGAGAAGGCGGCGGAGTTCGCGGAGAAGGGCAGCTAGACGACCTTCAACATCGAGATTGCGGGCTAATGTGCCACTCGTGCTCGTCCTCCCGGGCGTGGGCGCGACGTCGAGGACGAGGACGACGACGAGGACGAATGGCGCGCGCACCCCGCATTTCAATCGTGAACGCCCACTAGATCCCGATCAGCCACTCGGCGATCAGCAGGGCGGCGGCCAGGAGGTAGAGCCAGGGGGCGAGCGGAACGCCGGCGCCCTCGGCGCGTGCGACAGCGCGGCGCAGGCCGGGGGGCGCGATCTCACCGGCCGCCGCGGGCAGCGAGCGCCCCTGCGGGGTCACGCTCCAGGCGCGCCCGCCGCCGGCCTCGGCCCAGGCCGCCATCTGTTCGGGACGGGCGCGCGTGGCGACGGCCGCCCGCCCCGGCGTGCCGCGAATCTCGATGCCCTCGGCCGACCCGACGACCAGCGTGTGCAGCAGGAAGCCGTCGCGCTTCATGCGGGCTATGCGGGCCTGCGCCTCGGCGTCGTGGAACTCCCCGTCGCTCACCAGGACGACCGCTGCGGGGCCTCCGGTTGCCTCCCGCGCGACCTCTGCCGCCCTTTCCAGCGCCGGCGCGAGGTGGGAGCCCGTCCCGCCGAACCAATCGGTCCGGGCCTGCTCCAGCAGGGCCAGGAAGGCGGCGCGGTCGGCCGTCAGCGGGCAGACGACGGCCGCGTCCTGTGCGGCGGCGATCAGGGCCGTCGCAGCGTCCGGCACGGCGGCGCAGATCTCGCGGACGGCGTCCTTCGCCGCCCCGAGCCGGTTGGGGGCGAGGTCCTCGGCCTCCATGCTGGCCGAGACGTCGAGGATGAGAACGAGGGGAGTCTGCCGACCGGCGACCTCCCCCGGTCCGAGCAGTATCGGGTCCGCCAGACCGGACACTAAGACCAGCAAGGCGGCCAGCCTGACCGCGCCGCGCGTCCAGTTGACCGCCCGAAACCGGACATCCCCGGGCGCTGCCTCGGAGGCCCTCCGGGCCCTGCGGCAGGCCGCCCACCAGAGCACTGCCAGTGCGGGCAGCAGTGCAAGGGCAAGCAGGACCGCCGGACGCTGAAAGTGAATGACGGGCATGGCTCAGGCGGGCGTCGGGTGCTTGAGTATCTCCGTGCCCACTCCCCTGTCGGTGAATATCTCCAGCAACAGCGAGTGCGGCAGGCGGCCGTCAATGATGTGCGCCTTGCGCACCCCGCCGTGCAGGGCGGCCAGGCAGGCGGCGATCTTGGGCATCATCCCGCCGGAGATCACTCCCCCGGCCACGAGCGACTCCATCTCGCGCTCGTCCAGTGTGGAGAGCAGGGAGTCGGGGTTGCCCGGCTCGGCCATGATGCCGTGCACGTCGCTGAGGAATACGACCTTCTCGGCGGCCAGCGCCGCTGCGACCGCGCCGGCCGCCGTGTCGCCGTTGACGTTGTAAAGCTGCCCCGTCTCATCCTGCCCGACGGGCGGGACGACGGCCACGGCCCCGCCTTCGGTCAGGGCCAGGAGGGCCTCCGAGTCAACGGAGACGATCTCGCCCACGTAGCCCAGGTCGAGCGGCTCGGCGGCGGGGTCGGCCGGGTCCGCGAACAGCTTCTTTCGGGCCGTGAGCAGGCTGCGGCCGTCCCCAAAGGCGGGGCGGCCCTGCCCTCCCCGGGTGCCTATGCGGCGGATCAGGTCGGCGCTTATCTGCTCGGTCAGGACGCGCACGACAACCTGTAGGGCCTCGGCGTCCGTGACGCGGTGGCCCTGCACGAACCTGGGCGTCAGGCCGGTCCGCTTCATGGCCTCGGATATCTGCGGCCCGCCCCCGTGCACGACCACGGGCCTTATCCCCACGGTTGCCAGGAAGACCACGTCCCCCAGGACCTCATCGAGCACTGCGGGGCTCTCCATGGCGGCGCCGCCGAACTTAATGACCACGGGCTTGCCACCGAAATGCCGGATGTACGGCAGGGCTTCGATGAGCACTTCGGCCTTTCTGATGGCTTCTTCCATCCGTCCGGTCGGTCCTTTCACAGTGGTGTGGGCGGCATTTTACCACGCGCGCCGGCGGGCAGTAAAGCCGGCCGGGGCGCGAATGCGTTTTTCGTTGACACCAACTGGACCCTGCCTATAATGGGGCCGAAACTGGGATGCTTGTTGCGAGAAGTGCCGAGCATGGGCCTGAAACGCCGTCCTCTCAAGCTCTTGGGCGTCCTGCTGTGTGTGGTTCTGGCGCCGGTCTCGGCTGCCCAGCCCGGCGCCCTGGACGAGCCCCTGGCGCAGGACCTGGCCAGCATAGACCCGTCCGGGCACATCCGGTTCTTCGCCAGTCATCGAAGCCGCTTCACGGGCTATCCGGGCTGTGTCGAGTCGGCGCGGTACATCGCTGATAAGTTCGGCGAGATCGGGCTGGCCAACGTCGACGAGACGCCCTTCCAGGTGGTTGTGCCCATCGTGCCCGTGGACGAGCGATGGGGCAAGCCGGTCCCGGAGGCCGAGCGGGGCCCCAGGCCCGACCACGGCGGCGCGCTGACCGTCGGCGAGCAGGAGATACCCCTCCACTGCATATTGCCCAACTACGTCCGGCACTCGATGACGCCCCGGGACGGCATCGACGGCGAACTCATCTGGGCCGGCACGGGCCAGTTGAAGGACTTCAACGGCAAGCGGGTTGACGGCGCCATCGTCCTGATGGACTTCAACTCGGTCAGCCGCTGGTTGACGGCCGCCAACCTGGGCGCAAAGGCGATTGTCTTCGTCGAGCCGCTGCACCCGTTCCGTTCCGACGCGGAGCAGAAGTACAGCGAGTTCCCCATTCCCGTGCCGCGGTATTACCTGCGCCGCGCCGAACTGCCTCAACTGGCAGCCGCCTTAACGGGCAGAGCCGTTGAGGGCTTCACCGTGGAATCGGCGCTGTCGGAGGTCCGCACTCTCGGCGGCGCCGACGCGACCGTGATGGCGAACGTGCGGGCGGAGCTGCGCTGGGAGGAAGTGACGGTCAGCCGCATCTCCGGCGAGATTCCCGGCACCGATCCCCAGCTGGCGGATCAGGCGCTCGTTGTCTTTGCCTACTACGACAGCGTGTCGGTCGTGCCTGCGTTGAGCCCCGGCGCGGAGAGTTCGTGCGGGGTCGGTGCCCTTCTGGAGATCGCGAAATTTCTCAAAGAGCATCCCCCGCGCAGGAAGGTCAGGTTCGTCACCGCGCCCGGACACTACCTGGCGTTGGCCGGCGTTCGTGACTACGCGGCCAAGCTCATGTACCCGCGCCGCAACGGCGCGGACAAGGCGGCAGGCGAGGGGTCGGGGGAGCCCTATTTCTTCGTCGGGTTGGACCTGTCGAGCCGGCACAACAGCATCGGCGCGTTCTACAAGGGGAACTTCTACGACCAGCTCACGACGACGGGGGGCAACAGGGAAGTCGAACTCCAGCGGGCTTACAGCGAGTTGTCCGGCCTGATCGTGGACTGGATGGAGTCCTTGAGCGCCGGCACGGGCCCGGCCCGGACGCTGACCTACCAGAGCGGCATCGTGCCCCAGCAAGGCCGCGACTGGAAGTCGCTCCTGCCGGACCTGATGGCCTTCGACAGCGAAGTGATCTCCCTCTGCGGCTATCCGGCGATAACGCTGGCGACCACCGGCGACCCGCGCAACAGCGTCAACACGCCGCTGGACACGTACGAGAGGATGGAGCCGTACCTGGAAAACGTTCGTCGCCAGGCGATCGGCTGCGCCCACCTGGTCAAGCAGGTCGCCGACGTGCCGCTGCTGCCGGTCAACAGGAAGGACGTCTGGCAGAAGCGGCAGGCCGGCAGCCTGTTCGGCAGTTCGGTCGAGTTCAGCCGCCTGCCGTACATGCCCAGGGTTTCCGTGCCCAACAGCGTCGTGGCGGTCAGCATGCTGGCCGCCGACCTGCCGGCCAAGGCCAAGAGCATGATGGGCGTGCAGACGCACGACTTCCAGTTGAGCAACGTGCAGGGGTTCTTCGAGGTGTTCGGGCTGCAGAAGACGAAGCAGTTCCGGGTGGACGGGTTCCTGCTCTCCCCGTCCAACGGCGCCGTGGCCAAGGTCGGCGAGGTCGAGTTGGTCCCTGCCACGGACAGGGCGCGCGCCAGCGATTGGACTGAGCGCGAGACGGACGTGCGGCTGAACTTCTTCCGTGCCGTCTGCACGACGCTCTTTGACCTGACCGATCCGCTCTCCCTGCGCACGCTCGGACAGAGCACGGCCAGGCAGGCCGAGTCGAACGGCGAGTTCCAGTACATGGTCCCCTTCGTGGGGCAGGAATCGGCCAACGACCAGTTTAGCAAACCGTTCGCGATCTTCTTCACCGAGCGTGACAGGAACGCGAAGTTCCTGCTGGCGGCCGGCGCAACCGGCTACGAGGGCCTCCTTTTGAACTTCGAAAGGAAGGACACCGCCGCCGAGGAGGAGAAGAAGGAACGGACCGGCATAGGCTACAGGGTGGACGAAACCGAGAACTTCCTCTATCGGACTGCTTTCGCCGTCGTGCAGGACATGCACGAATTGGACAGATACCGGCTGAACCGTCTGAAGCGGAGCGGCATACTGAAGAGCGCTGTCTGGGACCTGTTCAAGCAGGCCGAGGCGCACATTGAGGCGGCCAGAAGGGCGCTGTCAGACCTCCATTACGGCCGGTACAGCTTCCACGTCAGCATGGCCTGGGGCCTGGAGAACCGCGTGTATCCGGACGTCCGTGACACGGCTACGGACGTCGTGAAGGGCGTCGTGTTCTACTTCGCGCTGCTGCTGCCCTTCGTGCTGTTCGCCGAGCGGCTGCTGCTGAACCTGGTCGAGATACGTCGGAAGCTGGCCGCCGTTGCCGTCCTGTTCGGTCTCTCGTACCTGGTGCTGCGGCTGGTTCACCCGGCGTTCCAGCTCTCTCAGACGCCGATAATCATCCTGGACGGTTTCTTCATGCTCGTTGCCGCAGCCGGGACGATCTGGTACCTGCTGGGCAAGTTCGGCATCGTTATGGAGTCCATCCGGCAGAAGGTGGACATGATCCACCGGGCCGACGTGGCGCGGGCGAGTGCGGCGATGGCCGCGTTCGTGCTGGGCATCTCGAACATGCGCAAGAGGAAGGTGCGCACGGGCCTGACGGCCGTGACGCTGATCCTGCTCACTTTCACGATCCTGTCCTTTACCAGCTTCGAGACCGTTCCGGCGCGCATGCTCGACTATGCGTCCGCGCGCGAAGCCCCGTACGAGGGCGTGCTGCTGCGCGGGCTGGGCTGGGGGCCGCTGGCCGAGTTCGTCGAGTACGACATGCTGAACTTCTTCGAAGTGCAGGGGATGCGCGTGGCCCCGCGGAGCTGGTTCGTCAACCGCAAGAGGAACGAGGAACTGCAACTGGAGATTGCCCGCACGGACGGCCACGAGGGCAAGGCCGTGGCGAATGCCATTCTCGGCCTCAGCCCGGAAGAGAGCTACTTCTCCGGCGTTGACGGGGAGGAGTTCCTGGACAACGAGTGGTTCGATTCCTCGATGCCCGATTGGCCTTTCGTGTGCATCCTGCCCAGGCGGATGAAGCAGAGCCTGCGCATAGAGGACAACGAGGTCGGCGAGGCGCGTCTCTCCGTGCTGGGCCGGCAGTTGAGGGTGGTGGGCGTGCTCAACAGCGACGAGCTGTTCAAATTCGAAGACATGGACGGCGAGGAGATCACGCCGGTCGACTTCGTGGCGCAGCAGTTCAAGGAAGCCGGCGGCGGGGGCCAGCAGGCGGGAGGCGGCCTGGCGCTCACGGCCAGCGGCGAGATGGACGTGGAGACGTTCGTCCACCGCAAGTCGGCCAAGGAGGAGGAAGAGGAGCAGTACATCCACATGGAGCCCGACCGCGTGCTGTTCGTGCCCCATGAGTTGAACGTGCGTCTCGGCGCGACGACGCGCTCCATGGCGGTTGGTCCGGGCGCGGCATCGCAGGCGCAGCGGGTGCTCCGGCCATTCAAGCAGGTGCTGATGCAGTTGCTGAGCCGGGTGAACCTGGCGCTCTACGCCGGCTACAGCGAGACGCCCGACGCGCCGACCCAGGTGCACCGGGTCGCCACGCGCGCCCGCCTCAGCATGGGAGGCTTCCAGGGCTTGCTGGTGCCCGTAGTGATTGCCGCGCTCATCGTCTTCAACACCATGCTGGGCGCCGTTTACGAGCGGATGACCGAGATCAAGACCTATGCCTCGGTGGGCCTGGCGCCGATGCACATCGGGGCGCTGTTCCTGGCGGAGAGCAGCGTCTTCGCCGTGATGGGCGCTATGCTGGGCTACATATTCGGGCAGGTGATGAGCAAGGTCCTGGTTCACATGCCGTTCCTGATGGAGGGTGTTTCCCTCAACTATTCCAGCATCAGCGCCGTCTGGTCCGCGGTGCTGGTGGTGGTGGTCGTTCTGGCTTCCACGGCGTATCCCGCCCGGATGGCCGGCAAACTCAGCGTGCCCGACGAGACGCGGAAGATGGAGCTGCCCAAGCCCGTCGGGGACACCTGGGAGATATGGTTCCCGTTCACGGTCAGTTCCAAGGAAGCGCTGGGCGTGATGTCGTACCTGCACGACTACTTCGAGAGCAACGACGAGGACGCCGTGGGCAGCTTCACGGCGGATAACCTGCGGTTCTACACGGAGGCGGTCGAGGGCCGGGAGAACGTCTGCCTCGAAGCTGACGTCTGGGTGGCCCCCCTTGACATGGGAGTGAGTCAGGGGGTAAAGATAGCCTCCATTCCCGATCCGGAGGAGGGCCAGATCACCTACCTGTTCTTCACGATCAACCGCAAGAGCGGCGAGTTCCAGACCTGGCATCGGATGAACCTGGGATTCCTGAAGGACCTGCGAAAGCAGTTGCTGATCTGGCGGCTGGTCACGCCGGAAGCTAAGAAGCGGCTGACCGAGGAAGGGAGGGATCTTCTGGGCAGGCCGGCTGCGGCCCGAAGTTGAGCCTGGCGGCCCGCTTAGCGGAGTGAGCACGGGGAGTCGATCGGAAACCACCTGAGCAATGGCCAAAGAAGAAGACTATCTCCAGGTACGTGCCGAACAGGGTGAACCCACCGAGTTCGCCGAGGGGTTCGGCATAAAGGCCATTCTGGCCGGCCTGTTCGTGGCGTTCGTCGTCATGCCGGGCTCCATGTTCATGTGGCTCATGCTGGGGCAGCAGCTCGGCACGCCCGCCGTGTGGGTCACGCTGATCATCTTCCTGGAGATCGCCAAACGCTGTCGCACGACGCTGACGCGCCAGGAGATGTTCGTCATCTGGAGCGTGACCTTCGGCATCCTGGGCGCGGCCATCATGCAGCAGGGCATGACGTTCATCTGGATGCAGTACTTCATGCGCAGCGATGCGGCGACCCAGTTCGAGATTGCCAATCAGATCCCGTTCTGGAGGGCGCCCCCGCCCGGCAGCGAGGCCCTGGCCGCGCGCAACCTGCTGCACCGCGACTGGTGGCCCTATCTGCTCCTCATGTCTTTCCTCATCCTGTGGGGGCGGCTCAGCTTCTTCAGCCTCGGCTACGTGCTGTTCCGGCTGACCAGCGACGTCGAGCGCCTTCCCTTCCCGCTGGCGCCGATCCGGGCCAAGGGCGTGATGGCGCTGGCCGAGAGCGAAGAGGAGACGTGGCGCTGGCGGTGCTTCTCGATCGGCAGCACCATCGGGATAGCCTTCGGGGCCATCTACGTTGCGGTGCCCGTGCTCTCGGGGGTCTTTCTGCGTCGGGAGCTCTACCTGATACAGGTTCCCTTCTACGACTTCACCAAGCAGTTGCAGGACGTCTCGGTTTTCCGTGCCGTCCCTCTGGCCATCAGCACGAACCTGGGCGCCGTGTTCCAAGGGTTCGTCCTGCCCTTCTGGGTTGTCATGGGCAGTTTCTCGGCGGGCGTGGTTGGCAGGCTCATTCTGAACCCCGTGCTCTACCGTTACGGCGTGTTGCAGATGTGGGAGCCGGGGATGGACTACATCGAGACGGGTCTGGCCAACCAGTTCGATTTCTGGCTCAGCTTCAGGATCGGCACGGCGCTGGCTGTTGCGGTTCTGGGCTTCTACGCGGCGATCAGCCAGGTCATCAAGAGAGCGGGTTCCAGACGTGCTGGCACTGCGACGAGCCTGGCCCCGCCCCGGGGACGCGGCGACGTTCCCATCAGCGTGGCGCTGCTGTTCTATCTGGCCAAGACATCCTGGCTGATACTGGCCTGCCACCTGTTGGTGCCCAAGTTCCCCATCTGGATCCTGGTCGGGTTCGGCTTCTTCTATACGCCGCTGATGTCCTACGTGAGCGCCAGGCTCAACGGGTTGACGGGGCACATGGTAGGGATCCCGTACGTGCGTGAGGCGGCCTTCGTCCTGAGCGGTTACAAGGGGGTGGACATATGGTTCGCTCCCGTGCCGATGGGCGATGCGGGCGCCGGTGCGGCGCACTTCCGTGAGATCGAGTTGACGGGCACGAAGTTCACCAGCATCTTCAAGGCGCAGCTGTTCCTGCTTCCGCTGGCCGTGGTCACCAGCCTGCTTTTCTGGTCCTTCCTGCACCGGATCAGCGACATACCGGAAGACTATCCCTTCGCCATGCGGTTCTGGCCGCGTGATGCCACTGTGAGCGCGTTCTGGATGACGGCGACGACGACGGGCAACGCGTTCTTCGTGAAGGCGATAAAATGGCGTTTCATCGGCACGGGGGCGGCGTACGGGCTGGTGCTCTATCCGATCCTGCGCGTGATTGGGGCGCCGACGTTGTTCGTGTACGGCACGATCCAGGGGATCGTGTCGGACCCGGCCATGGCGTTCCCCCAGTTCGCCGGCGCGCTGCTGGGGCGCTACTACATGCAGAAGGTCTTCGGCCGCGCCCAGTGGCGCGAGTACACGCCCGTTCTGGCGGCCGGTTTCGCGTGCGGGATGGGCCTGGTGGGCATGGGCGCCGTGGCCATCCGGCTGATTGCGCGCGCCGTTACGATGGTGCCGTTCTAGAGCATCCGGCGGCAAGATGAGTGAAATGACCGAAACACAGCAAGGGCACGAAGCCCGGGACGTGCGCGAACCGGCCGCAGGGCCGCTGCTGCCGCGCTGGTTCAAGGTGGCGTTTTACGGGACGCTCGGCCCGTTCTCGCTCTTCGCCCTGGTTTACATCGCCCAATCCCTCTATGTGCAGCAGGTGATGACCTCTGCGGTGGCGGTCCTGAAGGGAGACGTGGCGGGGCAGCTTTCGGACCTTTCGGCGCCCCAGGCGCAGGCGGCGGTGGACGTGCTCAAACGGCACCCCGTCCGGGCCTTCCTTTACTGCAATCAGGAGTTGCTTCAGAGCGAGGAGGGCGACCCCCGGATGGCGCGCGCACTGGCCCTGCGGAAGGCCATTGCCTGGGGAACGACCTCCACAAGAAGGGACACGATCCGCAGCGTCCTCGCCGGCATGACCGACGCGGGGTTCGTCGAGGCGGATGTGCTGGATGACCAGGTCAAGGGCATTCTTGAGGGAATGATAGAAGAGCGGCGGGCCAGCCCGGAGATGACCTACGCGGAACAGCGCATCACCGACGTCCTGGTCTGGCTGGCGGACGGGGCCGTGACGCGGCCCACGGGCGTTGAGAAAAGAAGGCTCGGCTCCCTGCTGGCCCAGTACGAGAAGAAGGCTTTTGTCGGTGAGGAGGCGGAGGCGTTGATCGCGCTGGGGGCCGAGTGGAGCGGCTCTTCGGATGCCGCCGCCGCGCAGGCTGCCGAGCGCTTTCCGGAGATGCTGGCCGGCGAGCGGAGCGAACTGCCGCCCGAAGCGGCCGAGTTCTGCGCGCAGCGCGCCGACCACTGGGAGGACATGTACCACCAGGGCATGCTTTTCCTGGCCGAGGCGGGCAAAGCGGCGCTGCAGGAAGCACTGGCAGGCGGCCGCCGTGTGGACCATCCCCACGTTTACCAGTACATCAGCCTGCTGGGCAGCCGGTTCGACGACCTGCGCAGCAGCGCCAGTGAGGGTGTCTGGCTGCTGCGGCACAACTACTTCTGCGTCCGGTTCCTTTCCTACTTCGCCTCGAAGACGGCCATCAACCCCGTCATGGCCGTCGAGACCATTCGGCTCACGCGCGAGGAGCACGAGCGGGAGATGCGCCACGCCAATGCCAGGCGCATGCGCGAATGTGTCCAGTTGCTCGGACGAGTCGGCGTGGACTACGTTCGGAACAGGGACGACTATCCCCTGCCGCAGGCTGACGATGCCGACGAATACGTGAGGAAGTACGTCGTCCACGCGCTCGAGGTGCTCACCGACGACGAGCGCGTCGGCGACCTGGCGCAGCAAGCGCTGGCTGCCATAACAGAGGCGGACTCAGCCAGCCCGGCCGGGCATTCCCTCACTGCCCAGTGAGGCGCAGTCAGCCGGATGGTCCCCCTTCTTCCTGCCTGCTCTCTGCGTGGACCGGCACGACCGCCTTTTCCCACCTGCCGTGCAGGAACAGGACCAACGCGAGCGCGGCGCAGCAGACGTTGCCGATGACCATGGCCCAGTAGGTGCCAAGGCTGCCCCAGCCGAGCACAAACGTCAGCAGGACGGCCGCGGGCACGCGCAGGACCCAGAGCCGCAGCACGCCGATCACCATCGCCGGGAAGGTGTGCCCGGACCCGTAGAACGCCGCCATCAACACCATCAGCACGCCGAACAGATAGGAAGAGAGCGGAACGACCGTGAAGAACCTGCCCGCCTCGGCTATCACCTCGGCGTCGGGGGTGAAGGCGCTGGCCACCACCTTGCCGAAGGCGAGCAGGAACAGCAGCGGCACGAACAGCGTGCCGGCCACAAAGGTTGCGCTTGAGCGGACGGCGCGCCGGGCGAGGCGGGGCCTTCCCGCCCCCAGGGCCTGCCCGACGATCGGGGCGGCCGCCGCTGCCACGACGTGGGCCGGCATGTTGAAGAAGTGAATGATGCGGAAGCCGATCGTGAAAGCGCTGATGACCGTTGTCCCGAGCGTGTTGATGATCGTCTGAAAGACGACGAACCCCAGCGAATCGCTGCTGCGGTTGAGGGCAACGGGCAGGCCTATGGCGAGCATCCTCTTCAGCGTCGGCCAGTGGGGCCTCAGGTCCGCCAGACTGATGCGCAGCCCCGCCCGGCCACACCTCAGGCACGAGAAGCAGATCAACGCCACCAGCGACCGGCCGACGACGCTGGCCAGCGCCGCCCCGCCCGCTCCCATGGGCGGCAGGCCGGCCCACCCGAAGATCAACAGCGGGTCCAGGACCAGGTTGACCAGGTTGCCGACCAGACCTACGATGACGACGGTCACCGTGTCGCCAAGGGCACGGAGGACTGCCGCGTAGCCGATGGTAAAACCGACCAGGGGCAGGGCGACCAGCGAGATCCTCAGGTAGACCTCGGCGGTGGCAACGGTGTCCGCGGGCACCTGCATCAGGCGCAGCAATTGGGGGGCAAGGATGAACAAGGGCGCGGCAACGGCCGACGACAGCACCCCTAGCAGCAGCAATGTCTGAGCCGCCGCGCGCGCGGCGTCCTCGTGGCGCCCGGCGCCCGTGTGCTGGGACACCAGGACAGTGCCGGCGGTTCCGAAGCCCATCGTGGCCGCAAGGACGAAGAAGAACAACGGCCAGCAGACCGCCTGCGAGGCCAGGGCCGTCTTCGCCCAGCGGCCCAGCCACATCGCGTCCACCAGGCCGTAGAGGGAATAGAGCAGTTGCCCCACGACCATGGGACCGGCCAGGCGGAACATGTTCCAGCCCAGGGAGCCCGACGTCAGGTCCCACTTCGCTGCTGCTTGTGGTTGACGCTCCGACATTGGGGCTGTCGCTTTCTCGCCGTCTCCGGGACCGGCCGGGCGGGCCGCGCGCGACGCCGCCGAAAAAGCAGAGGCTGCGAGTTGACCGCAGCCTCTGCTGACTATGCGTACAAAGCCGATCAGGTCGGGTTCAGCGCTTGGGCTCGCCTGCGAAGTTGTAAGCCGCGTCGCTGTAAAGGTCGAGGCACAGCGCCGACAGGGCTAGGTCCACAACCTGGGACAGGTCGAAGCCCGCGCGGAAGTAGAACCCCGAGTGAAGGATGAAGGGCTCGGGGATGGCGAACTCCACGGAGACCATCTCCCAGTCCTGCCAGCCGCGGGACATCCAGGGCAGCGAGCGCCAGACAAAGGCATCCGGGTCAATCTCGTAGCCCAGGGTCTTGTTCTGGGATTCATAGATCAGCACCTTCGCCGGGCTGCCAAACACGGGGTCTTTCATGGCAGCCATGTGCTCGCGCCAGCCGTCAAGTTCGTTGTCGCGCGTCTTGTAGGCGTTCGCGACGATGGGTTCCTGCTCGATGAACACGTCATGCAGCGGGCCGATCCCGATCTTCCGTCGCACGTCTATCGTGGCGCCGGCCCCGCGACGGTCCCACTCCAGGTCGCCGGTGGCCTTGAAGAGCGCGCCCAGGTGGAGGAACTCCGTTACCTCGACGTATGCGCCGAGGGCCGGCGGCAGGAGGCCGATAGCCTTCACTTCCTCGTCCCCGGGCGCCACGGGCGGGACGTAGCCGACGGCCAGCGTGCCGCAGTCCATCGCGTCGTCCCGCAGGTTCTTCAGGTAGCCGCAGCCCGTTGTCGCCAGCACAAGGCCGATGAGCACCGACAAGAGGAGTCCCGTCCGCAAGATGCGCCTGCTCGCACTCATGTCTATCCTCTCCGGTCAGATTTGCAGAACTCTCCGCCTCCACACACACGACACGCCCGAAACTCATCAGAATGTTACAGCCCGGCGCCCTTTCCGTCAAGGGTCTTTAGGGCACGGGCCCCCAGGGAGTCGGCGCACAGTGGTTGGGCTTGCGATTCCGTCGCCTGCTCACGCGGAATACGTGATGATGCGGTTGCCCCCTTCCGCTTTTGCCCTGTAGAGGGCGCGGTCTGCCGCCACGAGCAGATCGTTCTCGTCTTCATATTCCGGCGCCATCTCCGCCACGCCGAAGGTGGCGGTCAGCGAGAGTACTCTACCCCCGTCTGTCTGGAACGGCGCCTTCTCGACGTCTTGCCTTATGCGTTCCACGCAGTTGACGGCCGCGTCCGCGTCGGTATGGGGCAGCAGCATGCAGAACTCGTCCCCGCCGTACCGGCCGGCGATGTCCTCGGCCCGGGACCTTCGCTTTATCAGCTTACCGACGTGGGAGAGCACCTGGTCGCCTGCCGCGTGGCCGTGCGTGTCGTTGACTGCCTTGAACCTGTCGAGGTCGCACAGGCAGATGCTGAGGGGATGGCCGTAGCGGATTGCCGAGTGGACCATCTGCTCCAGGCGCGCCATGACGTAGCGCCGGTTGAACAGGTCAGTCAGGGAGTCGTGCGTGGCCTCGTAGATCAGGCGCTCCTCGACTTCTTTCTGCTCGGTGACGTCCGAGAAAAGCAGCAGGAAATCAATGATGTCGCCCTCGTCGTTCAGGACGGGCGTCCCCCTCACGAGGGCCGTGAACGGGCTGTCGCCGGCCATGCTGTGCATCTCGACCTCGCCGGCCCAGTGTCTGCCCTTCAGGATGGTCTGGAAGATCTGCTCGGTGACGTTGCGGTTGACGAACAGGGACTCCAGGCCGGCCTGGTCTATGGTCTCCGGCGTGCACGCGAACAGCTCGCGGAACGCCTGGTTGGCGTACACGGCCTTCCTGTTCAGGTCGATGACGAGGCCCGCGTCGAACGCGCCCTCCACGGCGGCCCCCACGCGGGCCAGGTGCTCCGGCGCGCGAGCCGCCGTCCGCATGTCCCGGACCAGGAGGCATATCTTCTCCTTGTCGTCAACGTGCAGGGCGCGCGCCGTGACCTCGACGGCGAACGTGCCACCGTCCCGGCGGCGGTGGTTCTGGCCTGACGTCTCTGCCGACCCGCTGGCCACCATGGCGCGCAGCGTGCCGACGGCTTGCTCCGGTTCGACGCAGATATCCGCGAAGGCACGCTGGAGGAACTCCTCCCGGCGGTAGCCATAGAGCCGGACGGCCGCGTCGTTCACCTCCTTGACGTGCATGGTCTGCGCATCAAGGAGGACAACGGCGTGGGGCTCAGCCTCGATCACCTGCTCCAGCGCCTGTCGGGCCCCGCCCGCAGTCGATTGTGGGCCTTTCCGTGCCGCCAGCAGGTGCTGCAATTCCGCCACGCGGGCGCGCAGCGCCTGGAGTTCCTCGATCAGCTCGGCCTTGGTCCTTCGTGTCTCTTTCAAGGCACATGCATCCCTCGGATGGGCTTGCTGTCTCAATAAAACGGTGCCCCTGCCGGCAGTGGCACGCGTGCGACGAATTGGCACAAAGCCATCTCTTTCGGCTTACTGCAATGCCCGTGCCTTGTTTCCCGGCGCAGCGGGCAGTACGCCCGGATTCGAGGCGACCGGCGGCGGGATCGGGCGCGCGTTCAGGCCCCGGTGGCGGGGGCTTTCTGCCCGCGGGCCCTGCGTTGCTTGACGCGCTTGAGCAGTTTGAGCCCCTCGAACACTGCGAGGAAGGCGCCGGCGGCTCCCCACACGTAGAGCCAATCGGCCAGCCCAATGCCGGCGAACGCCAGGAGGCCGCTGATGAACGGCCCGTACACGCCTATGCAGACCATCCCGATGGAGGCGATGATAGAACCGAGTAGTATCTTGTTGGTCCAGAAGTTGCCGTGGAAGACGGACGAGTAGTCGTAGCGCCTGGACAGGATGTTGACGAACTGGCAGTACGCGATCGTCAGGTAGGCCATGGTGGTGGCGCGGGCGTAGTGGACGGTGTCCTCGGCGCCGACGGACAGCCAGCGCCCCCCGTCCGGGAAGGGCCCGTGGCGCCACTGGTAGAGCACGTAGTTGGCCACGGCCAGCGCGCCGATCAGGGAGCCCAGGAAGAGCACCTCCCCGCCGGACGCGAGGTCCAGGATGTGCTCCCGTCGGCTGCGGGGCGGGCGGTCCATCAACTCCTCGGACGGGGGATCGAAGCACAGGAACGTCAGCGGCATGATCTCCGCCAGCAGGTCAACGGCCAGTATCTGGATGGCCAGGATGGGGATGGCCATGTCGTGCAGCGCCACGCCGACCAGGCCGAGGAGCACGGCCACCAGCTCGGCGACGTTGGTCGTTAGGCTGGCCAGGACGACCTTCCTGAGGTTGTTGTAGATGGTGCGGCCCTGCTCCACCGCGTGGACGAGCGTGGGGAAGCTGTCGTCCAGCAGCACCACCTCGGACGCCTCCTTGGCGACGTCGGTCCCGGTGCGGCCCATGGCCACGCCGATGTGCGCGCGCTTGAGCGCGGGGGCGTCGTTGACGCCGTCCCCCGTGACCGCGACCACCTCGTTCTGCTCCTCCAGCAGCCGCACGACGCGCAGCTTGTCGCCCGGATCGACTCGGGAGAAGATCAGCGAGTCGTGATGCTCCATGGTGTCGACCAGGACCGAGTCGCTGATGCCGCCCATCTCCTGGCCGGTGATGACGGGGGAGGGCCTGCCGGACTCCGAAAGGCCGATCTCCCGGCCGACGGCCTGGGCGGTGACGGCGTGGTCGCCGGTCATGATGAAGGTGCGGATGTGGGCCCGGTGGGCGCTCGCTATGGCCTCGCGCACCCCCTCCTTGGGCGGGTCGATCATGCCCACCAGCCCCAGGAAGGTCACGTCCTTTTCCACCTCCTCCAGGACGTAGTCCCGCCCGTCCGGCTCCAGGGGGCGGTAGGCGATGGCCAGGACGCGCATGGCGTCCTGCGAGTAGCGGTCCACCACCGAGCGCGCGGCCTCCTTGTCCTGCTCGGCGATGGGCGCGGGCCTGCCGTCGCGGTAGATGGACTTGCTGATGGAGAGCACGCTGTCGGCAGCGCCCTTCATGGTCAGCACTTCGCCCTGACCGAACTGGCGCACCGAACTCATGCGCTTTCGCTCGGAATCGAACGGGAACTCGTGCAGTTCAGGGTTCTCCTCGTCTTCCTCCGGGGAGCGCGTGCCGAGCTTCGTGGACATCGTCACCAGGGCCGCCTCCGTCGGGTCGCCGACGGGATACCAGCCGGGGTGCTCGTCGTCCGGCGGGTGAATCTCCGCGTTGGAGGCCATCGTGGCGGCATCCATCATGATCTCGATCTCGTCGATCTGCTCCTGGCTGAGCGGCTCGTCGTTCTCGTCCTGGATGCCTCCCTTCGGCTCGTAGCCGATGCCCGTCAGCTTGTAGTGCCGGCCGTTGAACCAGACGGCCCTGACGGTCATCTCGTTCTTCGTGAGGGTGCCCGTCTTGTCGGTGCAGATCACGTTCGTGGAGCCGAGCGTCTCGACGGAGGGCAGGTTCTTGACAACGGCGTTTCTTTCCGCCAGGCGTCGGCTGGCCGTTGACAGGGCCACGGTCACCTGGGCGGGCAGCGCCTGGGGCACACAGGCCACGGCGACCCCCAGCGCGTACGTCATGCTGAGTATCCAACTGAACCCCTGCCACAGGGTGACCACGAACAGGAGGGCGCTGATGACCACGACGATGCTGGTCAGCCGCCACGCCAGCAGCTCCAGCTCCTGCTGTAGGGGCGACTTGCTCTCGACCGTCTCCTCGGTCATCGTGGCGATCTTGCCCAGTTCCGTCTCCATGCCCGTCCGGACGACGACGCCCGTCGCGTTCCCGCTGGCGACGGTCGTGCCGACGTAGGCCATGTTGTCGCGGTCCGCCAGCACGCAGTCCTCCGCGATGGCGTTGGTCTGCTTGCCCTGGGGCATGGACTCGCCGGTCAGGGAGAAGTCGTTGGTGCGCAGGTTGAAGGACTCGATGATCCGCATGTCGGCCGGGATCTTGTCGCCCTCTTCGATCTGGATGACGTCGCCCGGCACGAGGGCGTCCTGTCCGACCTCGGCCAGGTCGCCGGAGCGCAGGGCGCGTGCGGGGGAGCGGATCAAATCCCGCAGGCGCTCCAGGATCCGGCCGGCCTTGTACTGCTGGACGAAGCCGATCCCGGCGTTGATCATCACGATGATAAACATGGCCGTGCCGTCGCGGATGTTGGTCCAGGAGCCTTCCACGAACCCGATGCCGTAGGACAGGATGCCCGCGACGATCAGCACCAGCACCAGGACGTCCCTGAACTGCAACAGGAACATCAGCCACGCGGGCGTGCCGCCGCGAGTGGTCAGTTCGTTCCTGCCGTACTTGCGGAGTCGGTTCTTGGCTTCGTCCTGCGAGAGTCCTTTCTCGCTCGTCCCGAGGGCGTCCAGGACCTCCTGCACGGTCATCTGGTAATGATGTTCACCAGCCATGTTCTCTTCTCATTCGCGCCGGGAAGGCCGATCGCTCGGTATCCTAATGGCTCGGGCGTCCTCTTTTCAACGCCGGCGGGTGGGACGCCTGTCGCTGCGTGTCGTGTGGACGCGGGTTGCTCAACCCGTCTGCTCGCCCAGGAGCCGGTCAGCGCACTCCGCGACCTTGCGATAGGCGTCGGCGTACTGTTGTATGACCTCGGGGCGATTGTGCTTGAACCAGGGCACGGCGAAGACGGTGTGCGGCACGGCCTCACTGACGGGCAGGTCACCCCGGCCCTGGCGCACGTCGCGCTGCCCGAAGGCGAGCACGGTCGGCCGGCCCTGCCGGAAGAGGTCGGCCTCATGGAAGACCGGGTGCAGGTGGAGCGGCTCGTTGGCGCCGGGCAGGCAGCCGCCGAATCCCTCGGCGCGCACGGCCTCGCAGAAACGCTCGATGGGCAGCCCTCCCAGCTCTTCTTCGCAGTAGAGCCCGCGCGGGAAGTACCACGGGCCCATTGTGCTGCCCGAACCGGGCGGGACGCGGTGCGCCCTGATGCCGGGCACCCCCTCCAGCAGGTCCCAGAAGCAGTTCATGGCGGCCTGGATCGCGGCGATCCGCTTGGGGAAGTACTTCAACTGCGTCCTCCCCAGCGCCGAGCACATCTGGTTGATCCTGTGCTTGTAGCCGCCGATGGGCACGCCGGCGAACCGCTTCAGCGCCTCGTCGGTGACCTGCGCGTCCGGCGCGCTCCATCTCGTGGCGCCGCCGGTGCGCTCGTAGTGGCCGTAGGCGACGGCCCGCTCGTAGACCTCCCGGTCGTCGGTCAGCAGCATCCCGCCCTCGCCGACGGCGAAGCCCTTCCCGCTCATCATGCTCATGGCGGCGGCGCGGCCGAACGTGCCGACCATGCGGCCCTTGCGGAGGGTCCCGGGCAGGCAGTCGGCGAAGTGGACGGCCGCACCCACGGTCAGCGCGCAGGTGGCGCTCGCCCAGTAGGTCATGCTGAGGCAGATCATCTCGTCCCCTGCGCCCAGGCCGCAGGCCCAGACCGCCGCCCGCACGGCCTCGGCCCCGTTCGGATAGGCCAGCGCAAATTGCCTGCCCGACCAGGCGGCGAACTCCCGCTCGGACTCCCTTGTCACGTCGGAGCCGCTTATCGCCCGACGCCGAAGCACGTCCAGGACGGCCTCCTCGTCCTCGGCCGTCAGGATCGGCCAGGTGAAGATGTCGCCGGGATCGAGCGTGACGCTCTTCGGGCCGCCGTGGATGGCCAGTGGCGATTTCATTCGGATGGCTCTGTTGGCGTTGAGCGCAGGTCCAGGAGGCCGACCGCGTTTTCACGCGCGATCTTGTGGAAGACCTCCTCCGCTATGGCGCCTTCGGAGAGAAGGCCCTGGAGGAAGCCTACCAGGGGCGTCGGCGTGTCGGGGGCGCAGATATCCGTGCCGAAAAAGAGGCGGTCCTGGAACTCGTCGAGGAACTCGGCGGCGTAGCCCGGGTCGCGGGCCAGCGCGTTGTAGCCGCTGTGTGCCGAGAGGTCCCCGAGCAGGTTCGGGTAACGCCGCATCAGCTTCGGCACGACGCCCTCCGCCGTGACCGGCCCCTTCGGGTATGCGTAGCGGTCGGCCGGCGTCTCGAGGGGCGCAATCTCCGCCCAGAAGACCTGCGAATGCCCCAGGAACTGCAGGCGCGGGAACTCCTGCAGCGACCGCTCAAGCTGCGGCAGCCCCGGGTCATCATAGAGTCCGTACGTCCCGCCGATCTGCGCGGCGGCGTGGAACGTCAGTGGCATCCCCACCTGCTGCGCGCACCGGAACAGGTTCTGCACCATTGGATCGAGGAACGGCAGGTTCGCCGTGACCTCGCCGATGCCCCTGCAGCCCCTCTCCTGCCAGAAGCGGAGCAGCCGTTCCAGCGGGGCGGCCGGCGAGTTCGTCATGCTCCGCGGGTCCACGTTGCAGAACGGGATGAACCGGCCCGGAAACGCCTCGCAGATGTCCAGGACCTCCTGGTTCGACTGGGGCACGAAGGCGCAGTCCGGGCTCACGCTGGGGAGTATCACCGCCTTCTCGACCCCGAGGGCGTCGTAGCGCTCGACAAGCTGTTCGGGCGTCGCGTACGTGCTGCCGTCGTCCCGGGGCGGGCCCGGGACCCGCCTCGTGTGGGTGTGTATATCGATGAACATTTTGGGGGTATGTCCCTCCTTTTGAGTCCGGGCCGCCCTGGCGATCAGCCGCACCGGCCGAGGGCCTGGTCGAGGTCCTCAATGATATCCTGCGGGTCCTCTATGCCGACCGAGAGCCGGATGAAGTCCGGCGTCACTCCGGCCTGAAGCTGCTCATCCTCGCTGAGTTGCTGGTGCGTCGTGCTGGCGGGATGGATGGCCAGGGTGCGGGCGTCGCCGATGTTGGCCAGGTGGCTGACAAGTCTCAGGCTGTTGATGAACTTCGTGCCGGCCTCGAGCCCGCCCGCGACGCCGAAGCCGATCATCGCCCCGAAGCCGCCGGTCAGGTACCTGGCCGCCAGTTCGTGGGTCGGGTGGTCGGGCAGGCCCGGGTAGGTGACCCAGCTCACCTTCGGGTGCCCGGACAGGAACCGCGCGACCTCCATCGCGTTGTCGCAATGCCGCTTCATCCGAAGGGGCAGCGTCTCGATGCCCTGGAGGATCAGGAAGGCGTTCATCGGGCTGATGCACGCGCCCAGGTCGCGCAGCAGGTGCACGCGCGCCTTGGCGACGTAGGCGGCCTCGCCGAATTGCTCGACGAATCGGACCCCGTGGTAGCTCGGGTCGGGCTCGACCAGGTCGGGGAATCGCCCCGCCGCCGCCCAGTCGAACCGGCCGCCGTCCACGAGGATGCCGCCGATGCTGTTGCCGTGCCCGCCCAGGTACTTGGTCAGCGAGTGCACGACGATGTCCGCGCCGTGGCTCAGTGGCCGGCAGAGCCAGGGGGAGGCCACCGTGTTGTCCACCATCAGGGGGACGTTGTGCGCGTGGGCCGCGTGCGCGAGTCGCTCGAAGTCCGGCACGGTCAGGCGCGGGTTGCCGACGGTCTCGACGTAGAACAGCTTCGTCCTATCCGTGGCGGCGGCCTCGAACCCGGCGGGGTCGTCGGTGTCCGTGAAGGTCACGTCGATGCCGAGCTTGCGGGGGAACGTCTGGCTGAACAGCGTGTACGTGCCGCCATAGAGGCCGCTGGATGAGACGATGTGATCGCCCTTGCCCGCGATGGTCAGGCAGGCGGCCGTGATGGCGGCCATGCCGCTGGCGAAGGCCAGGCCGCCGACGCCGCCTTCCAGCATGGCCACGCGCTCCTCCAGCACCTCCGTCGTCGGGTTCATGATGCGGGTGTAGATGTAGCCCGGCTCCTGGAGGGCGAAGAGCCGCGCCGCGTGGTCGGTGTCCCTGAACGTGTAGGAGGTGGTCTGGTAGATGGGCACGGCCCGCGAGCGAGTGTCGGCGTCGGGCGTGTGCGCTCCGTGCACGGCCACCGTGTCAAAGCGGTACTGCATGCTCTCGCTCATCCGGTTCTGCTCCTTTCTGCGGGACTGCCGGTGGGCAGGCGCCGGCCAGTTTGCAAAACGTCCCCGCCCGCCGTATGATGAGCGAACCGTATCGGGAAGTCAACCCACCGACGACAGTTGATAGTTGGTGTGCAGAAAGCACGTCCTGGGTAGCCCCCGGCGTCTCGCCGGGGGTACCGGGCGCGTGCGAACGCCGGGCGAGACGCCCGACGCTACCCCGAGAAGGGCCGCGAGGCGCCAAAGTTGAGGGCCATAGAGGAATACCTCAGGCCGGACGTCATACAGGAAGTCACCCGACTGGACCTGAAGGCGCGGTTCATCGTCGAGGGCTTCATCTCCGGCCTGCACGACAGCCCCTACCACGGCTTCTCCAGCGAGTTCAGCGAGCACCGCAAGTACACCACCGGCGACGAGCCCCGCTACATCGACTGGCGCGTCTTTGCCCGGACGGACCGGCTCTACGTCAAGCGCTTCGAGGCCGAGACTAACCTCGACTGCAACATCCTGCTCGACGTCAGCGAGTCCATGGCGTACAGCTACGGGGGCGTGATCACGAAGTTCGAGTACGGCCTCTACATGGCCGCAGCCCTCTGCTACATGCTGATCCATCAGCAGGACAACGTTGGGCTGATCACCTTCGACGAGGCCGTGACGAACCAGGTTCCCGCTCGCAGCAAGCGGGCGCACCTTGTCGCGCTGCTGGCGGTGCTGACGTCCGCGTTGCGGCACCGGCCCTCGTCCCTGTCACGGTGCCTGCACCGGGCCGCCGACATGCTGCGCAAGCGCGGGATGGTGATCATCTTCAGCGACCTGATCCCCGCCGACGACGAGGGGCAGGAGCAGGTCATCGAGGGCCTGAAGCACCTGAAGTACCGCGGGCACGACGTCGTCTGCTTCCAACTGCTCGATCACGCGGAGGTGACCTTCCCGTTCCGAGGCCCCGTGCGGTTCGTTGACGTGGAGACCGAGCGGACCACACGGGCCGACGCCGACGCGGTGGCCCTGGATTACAGGAAGGAACTCCAGGGCTTCATTGCCGGATATCGCGACGCGTGCGTCAACGAGAACATGGAGTTCACCCAGGTGGACACGGCGGATTCGTTCGACCACGTATTGCTGTCCTTCTTGAGGGCGCGCCAGGCGAAGTTCTGAGACATGGGATTCCTCACTTTTCTGCATCCGGGAGCGTTGTGGCTGGCTACGGGGGCCGCTCTGCCCCTGATAATCCATCTGTTCTCCCGCCAGAAGCCCAGGGTCATCCTGTTCCCCGCCGTGCGGTTCATCCGCAGCAGCCGCCGTCGCAGCGTGCGGCGCACGCGGCTGAAGCATCTGCTGCTCCTTCTGCTGCGCATGGGACTGATCGCGCTCTTTGCCTCTCTGATAGCGCGGCCGATCTTCGGGGCGGGGGCAGGCGTCGCCGGCCAGGACCTGCTCGGCACGCCCGCCGCCGTGCTGATACTGGACGATTCGCTGAGCATGGGCTACACGGTCGGCGACACCAGTTGGTTCGACGCGGCGCGTAATCGGGCGCTCCAGCTTCTGGGCGAGATGCCGCGCCATGGTGCGCTGGCGGTCCTGACCTCTTCGCGCCCGACGGGCAGTCTGACGCGGGAGGCGAGCGACGTGGCACACCGGCTTCAGGGGCTCAGGCCGACGATGCGCGCCAACTCCTGCTGGAGGGCGCTCGAGAACGCGGCAGAACTGCTCAAGCCGGGAGAGGCCGGCCGGCGCGACGTCTTCCTGTTCACGGACATGACGCGCGGCGCCTGGCTCGGGTACGAGCGACGAAACGTGGACATGGGGCCGAACGTCAACCTGTTCGTTGTCGACTGCGCCGGGACGGACCCGCTGAACGGCGCCGTGACGGAACTGCGCGACGAGGGGCAGCCGGCGCTGGCCGGCTCGCTGCTGGGCCTGCGGACGCGCGTGCTGGCTTCCGGCGGCCCCATCGCCAGAACGGTCGAGTTCGAGTTCGACGGCAAGGCGCTGGATCGGCAGGACGTGAGCCTCGACGACGGCGAGGAGACCTGGCTGCGCTTCACGGTCCGGCTGACGCGGAGCGGACACCACTGGGGACGAGTGAAATTCCTGAACCCCGATTCGCTGGCCCCCGACGACTCGTACGTCTTCGCGGTCGACGTGCAGCCTGACGTGGCGGTGCTCTGCGTCGAGGACGATCCCAACCAGGAGGCTGACTCCCCGTCGTACTTCTTCCGCCTGGCGCTCAACCCCTGGGGCGAGGAGGGCAGAAGCGTTTTCACCGTCCGGCGCGTCTCTGCCGAAGGACTGGACGATGAGTCCCTGGGCTGGGCGGACGTCGTGGTCCTGACCGGGACGGCGCGGATGGAGCCGGAGAACTGGCGCCGGCTGGGCGCGTACGTTTCGGGGGGCGGGGGGCTGCTGGTGTTCTGCGGCCCTGAAACCGAGGATGCCTACCGCGTCGATGACGCCGTGGGGACGCTGGGCGCCCGGATCGACGAGGTCGTCGTGGCGCCCGCCGGCTCGCCGTTCGGGCTCCGCACCGTTCAGATGGACCATCCTTTCGTGAAGGCCCTCGAGTCGTCGGGCGCCCGACTCGGGGAGGTGCGGTTCACCCGGTGTCGGCGGATCGTGTCATCTGGCTCCGCAGAGGAGGTGATGAGCTTCGGGGCGGGCATGCCGGGCCTGCTGATGGATGACCGGGGGGGCAGGACGGCCCTCTTCGCGGGGTCCGTGGACGAGCGGTGGGGCCTGTTTGCCAGGACGCCCGTCTTCGTCCCGTTCTGCGAGGAGACGCTCCTGTACCTGGCCGCCCGGTCCGGCGCGGGCGCCCGCAGCTATGGGGTCGGCGCCCACGTCCCCATAGAGTACGACAGCGCGCTCTGGCCGACCGTCGTGCAGGTGACGGCCCCGGGGTCGATGGCGCCGGAGCGGCTCCTGCCCGGGACCACTCCGGGGCGCGTCACTTACTGGAAGACCGACGTGCCCGGCTACTACAAGGTGGACTTCGACCATCAGGACAGCCGGTGGCAGGGAGGATTCGCCGTCAACCCCGTACCCGTCGAGAGTTACCTGGAAAGGGCCGGCTTCGACGACGTGAAGGGCTCCCTCCACGCGGCGTCGGTGGAGTTGATGACCGAGGCGACGTTTGAACTCGACTCGTCCCCCGGCGGGCCCGGCTCCCGCGAGCTGACGCCGTCCGTGGCCTTGCTGGCCCTGTGCTTCCTGGTGGCGGAGTGCTTCCTGGCGAACCGTTTCTACGGCCGACAGGACCCGGCCAACGAAGTGCCGGCGGCGTGACGGCGGGCCGCTCGAGTGTCAGGTCCCCCGGAGCCAGTCCGCGATGCGGGTCGTCCAGTTGCCCGCCGCCTCGATGGCGTCGTAAGGGCAGGCCTCGGCGCAGCAGAAACAGCAGATGCAGCGCCCCCGGTCCACGCTGTAGCGGCCCGTATCCTGGTCCAGGACGATGGCGCCGCTGGGGCAGTTCCTCGCGCACTCGCCGCAGCGCTCGCACCTGTCCTGCCTTATCCCGGCGTAGCGCGTGGTCACCGAGCGGACGGCGCCCCGTGCGAGCCAGCCGGGCACGAGCCTGGCCAGCGGGCGGCAGGCATAGGTCGGCGGTTTGGCGAAGTGCTCCGGCGCAAAGGCCCCCGCTGGTTCGCCCCTGACGGCGACGTCGCCCGGCGCGACCGTGCCCAGGCCCCGCTCGCCGCATTGGGCCAGCAGCGGGACGCGCAGTGGGTCGAAGCCCATCACTTGCGCGCAGAAGCTGTCCAGCGCCACCGCGTCGTCGCCGGCGCCGATCAGGCCCACGGGGCGCAGCTTGCCGTTGCTCGGCCCCCGTCCCTCCATGCCCACGACGCCGTCAACGAAGGCCACGCCGGGGCGGACCAGTTCGTACAGGTCGCACAGCAACGTGGCGAATTTCACCGGATGGGGGGCGATCAGGTGGGCATCTTTCTTGGCGCTGCCCGGGACCAGGCCCAGCATGTTCTTGACCGGCCCGGTCGTGTAGGTGAGCATGTGCGTCTTGAGCTTGGCGACCGAGACCACCAGGTCAAACTCGCCAAGGGTCGCCGGAAGGGGGACCTCCTTGAGGATGAGGCCGGCCGGGTGGGGGACGACGTGGCGGGGCTCGGTATCGACGTTGTAGATGCGTGCGCCGACCCGTTCGGCGACAGCGACCATCCCGGAGACGCCCAGGGCCTGCGCCGTCGAACGGCGTGCCTGCGAGCCGCAGGAATCCCCGATTGCGACTTCGCACCCGAAGTCGCTGATCAGTATCGCTGCCAGCGCCTGGACGACGGACGGATGCGTGTTGACGTGCCTGTCCGGGCCGTGCCGGTCTGAGAGCAGGTTGGGTTTGAGCAGGACGCTGCCGGCCCGGCGGAAGGCCGATTGAACGGAGGGAAGCGCGGCGACGCATCGCTGCACGGCCTCGCGGACGGCCGCCGCGTCGTGCGACGCCGAGCGCGCCGTAGCCACGGTCGCCTCTCGCTGGTGCCCGGCCCGGTCGTCGCCGGGAGGACCGACTGCCATCGCTCCGTCCTCGATGTCTTGCCTCAGGTTGGGCGGGAAGGTCATTCTACATCCTGCCCCGCTCGCCCGAAAGGCGCGCCCCAGAATGGAAATCAGCCTGCGTTTCGCCTATAATTGCCTGGCAGGCAAGGAATCAGGAACGGACCGGGCAGCTTATGGTGATGGGGATTCTCGATAAGATCGGCGGGGCCTTCAAGGCTGTGCTCGGCACTTCGAACGAGCGCCTCCTGCGGGACATGGTGCCCCCGGTGGACAGGATCGGCTCTCTGGAACCCGAGTTCCAGCGCAAGTCGGACGCCGAGCTTCGCGAGATGACCGAGAAGTTCAGGGAACGCCTGCGCCCCGAGCGGTCCCGCGAGGACAGGGCCGGGGTCCTGGACGACATCCTGCCCGAGGCATTTGCCGCGGTTCGCGAGGCGGCCCGGCGCATGCTCGTCACCCCCGCGCCGGACAGCCCCTATCCCACGATGCGGCCCTTCGACGTGCAGTTGATCGGCGGCATTGCGCTGCACCGCGGCATGATAGCCGAGATGGTCACCGGCGAGGGCAAGACCCTGGTGGCGACCTTTGCCGCGTACCTGAACGGGCTGACCGGGGGCGGGGTCCACATCGTCACAGTCAACGACTACCTGGCCCGGCGCGACTGCGAGTGGATGAGCCCCGTCTATAACCTGCTCGGCATGACCGCCAGCGCCATCCAGGCCGGGCAGGACCCCGCCGAGAAGCGCGCGGCCTACGCCTGCGACATCACTTACGGGACCAACAGCGAGTTCGGCTTCGACTACCTGCGCGACAACATGCGCTACAGCCCGGAGGCCCAGGCCCAGCTCGGCTGCGGGCTCAACTACGCCATCGTGGACGAGGTGGACAACATCCTCATCGACGAGGCGCGCACGCCCCTGATCATCAGCGGCCCCGTCATGCAGCAGTCCGAGAAGTACTACAAGGCCAACAGCATCGCGAAGGCGCTTCGGGCCGGGCAGGACTACGAGGTCAAGGAGAAGGAGCAGTCCTGCCACCTGACCGACGAGGGCGAGGCGCGCGTCGAGAAGATGCTCGGCGTGGACAGCATCCGCACCGAGGAGACGATGGAATGGCCGCACTTCCTGGAGACCGCTCTGCGCTCCCATCACTTCTTCGAGCGTGACAAGGAGTACATCGTCAAGGACGGCGAAGTGGTGATCGTTGACGAGTTCACCGGCCGCTTGATGGAAGGGCGCGTTTGGAGCGACGGCCTGCACCAGGCGGTGACCGTGAAAGAGGGCCTGAAAATCCGGGAGGAGACGCAGACCCTCGCCACCATCACGTACCAGAACTTCTTCCGCCTCTATGACAAGCTGGCCGGCATGACGGGCACCGCCATGACCGAGGGGGAGGAGTTCCACAAGATTTACGACCTCGCCGTCGTCGCCATCCCGACGAACCTGCCCTTGATCCGCGCCGAGCACCCGGACGTCGTCTTTCGCGACGAGGACGACAAGTGGAAGGCCGTCGTCGAGGAGGTAAAGGACACCCACGGGGAGGGGCGCCCCGTCCTGGTCGGCACGACCAGCGTCGAAGCCAGCGAGCAGCTGAGCACGCGCCTCATGAGGCTCGGCGTCGAGCACGAGGTGCTTAACGCCAGGCCGGAGCAGGCGGCGCGGGAGGCCGACATCGTCGCCAAGGCCGGCCAGCCAGAGTCCGTGACCATCGCCACTAACATGGCAGGGCGCGGAACCGACATCGTCCTCGGCCCGGGCGTCGCGGGCAGGGGAGGACTCCACATCGTCGGCACGGAGCGACACGAGGCCCGTCGCATCGACAACCAGCTCCGAGGGCGCGCCGGCCGGCAGGGCGACCCGGGCAGCAGCCGCTTCTTCGTCTCCTTCGAGGATGAGCTGATGCGCATCTTCGCCCCGGAGTCCATGCGCAACTGGCTCAGGCGAGTCGGCATGGAAGACGGCATGGCCCTGGAGAGCAGGATGGTCTCCCGCTGGATCGAGAAGGCGCAGAAACGCGTCGAGGAATACAACTTCGACATCCGCAAGAACCTGCTCGAATACGACGAGGTGATGGACGAGCAGCGCAAGAGCATCTATTCCTGGCGCCAGAAGTTCGTCGAGAGCCGCGACGTCGAGCAGGAACTGCTCACGCTGGTCGAGGACGCGGTCTGCGACGGCGTTGACCTTTACGTGAACCCGAAGGTCGCGTCCGCCGAATGGGACCTGAAGGGCCTCTGTGACTGGTTCGAGCGCAAGTTCGGCGCGCCCGCCGACCTGCCCGAGGGCGCCGCCGCGGATGCGCGGGCGCTGGAAGACCACCTCGTCGGGGCGGCCGTGCGACTGTTCGAATCCAAGTGCCAGGACATCGGCAAGGAGCGGCTGCTGGACTTCGGCCGATACGTCGCCTTGCGCACCATCGACATGAAGTGGAAGGACCACCTCCACGCGATGGACGTGCTCAGGAGCGGCATTGGCCTGCGCAGCTATGCTCAGCTTGACCCCAAAATCGAGTACAAGAGCGAAGCCGGCGTCATGTTCGAGCAGATGTTGATCCGGGTCGCCGATGAGATGACAGACCTGCTGTTCCGCGTCCAGGTGGAAGAGCGCGTCGGCCGCCAGGTCAGCGGCATCTGGCAGATATCCGAGACGCGCCACGAGGATTTCGACCGGGACGGCTACGCCCGGGAGCAGGAGCAAGTGGCCGACGCGGCCGGCGCCAGGCGCGCCGCCAAGCCCATCCGCGTCCAGCAGAAAGTCGGGCGGAATGAGCCCTGCCCTTGCGGCAGCGGCAAGAAGTTCAAGCACTGCTGCGGCCGCACAGGCTGAGATTCACCACAACGCCACGACGATCACCACGAAGGATACGAAGAACAGCGGAGAAGGGAAGCAGAGAAACAGGCAAGAAGCAGCGTTCCTCTTCATCCCTTCAGTCTGGCGCCACGGCGCGGCGAGCGCCACAGCCTTCCCTTCATTCCTTCGTTCGTTAACGTCGTGCTCGTCGTGTCGCAGTGGTGGTGGGGCGTCGTCACTCGGCCGGGATGAGGATCTCGACTTCTTCCAGCCTCTCCAGGTTCACCCGCGGCTCGGCCGTCACGTCGAAGAAGAGGGGCCGCATCCGGTCGAGCTTTACCTCCCGGACGGTCGCGGCCGGCAGGCCCTCCGGCACCCGCAGGCGCGTTGCCGACGCGGCTTCCAGCCGCGTGGTGACCAGCACGTCCTTTGCCTCCACGAATGCGTCCCGGTCAAGCCAGTCCACCCGGCACACCTCGCCGCCGGTCCCCAGCAGGAGGCAGAGCGCCCGGGTGCGGCTCACGCGGCAGGCGATGACGCTGTCGGGGTCCGTGATGAGGCGGACGCGACACTGGCGAGGCCCGGCTTCCTGGACGACCCCTACCAGCGCCCCGTCCGCGGCGGCAGCCATGCCGGGGGCGACGCCGTCCCTCGTGCCCGCCCCGACGGCTATGCTGCGCCGCGTCGCGCGGGAGTCGTAGGAGCTGACCAGGGCGCGCACGGCCCGGAAGGGGAGCTTCTGCACAAGGAGTTTCTCCGTGCTCTCCAGGCGCATCTGCTGGCGGATGAGTTCCTCCGCGAGCAGCGCATTCTCGTTGCGGAGCCTGGTCACCTCGCGGGCGAGTGCCTTCTGGCGGTTCACTCCCAGGAACATCTCCGTCAGCGTGCCGCCGGTGGCCAGCGCCCGGCCGGCTCCCTGGTAAACGCCGGTCTCCAGGGGGCCGACCGCTTCCGTGAACAGCACGCGGGCGGGCGCGGTGAACCTGGCCGGCATCAGAAAGAGGAAGGCCGCCACCGCCACCAGGGCCAGCAGCAGCCTCAGTCGCTTCCACGTCTTAGCGCTCAGGGCACGCAACGCCGCCACCTCGAAGGGGAGAACCGCTCGGGCCGGGCTACCCAATACGACTAACGCACCCCGGACCCCGCTTGCAAGGGCAGAAGGAGCAGACGGTTGGGATGCTGTCCGCGTCAGGGCCCGCCGCGGTAGAAGCGCTCCCTGGGGCTGGGGCCGGCCTCCCGCGGCATGAGGCGCTCGAGCGCTTGCAGGCGCTCTTCGGCCCGGGTTCTCTCGAAGCCGCTCAGCCCCGCGTCCAGGGCCTGCCGATAGGTCACCCGGGCCGCCCCCGGCTGGTCGGTGCGGTCATAGCAGGCGGCCAGCGCATAGAGCGGCTGCGGCTCGTCCGGCGCCGCCTGAATCACCCGGCGAAACGGTTCGATCGCGGCCCTGTAATGCTCCTGGTCGTAGTGCGCGGTTGCCAGTCCGTACTGGGCGGTCAGGCTGCCGGGGAAGGCCCGCGCCGCCCTGTCGAACTCCCGTTGGGCGGCCGCGTGGTCGCCTTCGGCCAGGTACGCCCGGCCCAGGCCGATGGTGGCCAGAGCGTATTTCCCGTCCAGTTCCAGCGAACGCCGGTAGGCGGCCTTCGCCTCGCCGATGCGCTTGAGGCCCAGCAGGGCGTCCCCTTTGAGCCGATGGAAGGCGGCCTGGTCGCCTTGCTGCGAGATGGCCTCCTGCGCTGCGCCGAGTGCTCCGTCGAAGTTCTTGCCCTCCAGCAGCTTCATGCCCCGGTCGTAGGGCGCGAAGGCCCTGTCCGCCCGGTGCAACCTCCCGAGCCTGCGCTCCCAGCGCTCCGCGTACACGCCGTCGCCCTGGACGTAACGTGAGGAGATATCCTTGGCGTTAATCATCGTCCTGATTTCGACGATGCGGTCGTCCTTCGTCGGATGCGTCGAAAGATACTCGTCCATCAAGGTGGGCTCGTGTTCGTCGAAGGAGGCGAGGAGTTCCTGCATGCGGACCGCCTGGGCCGGGTCCCAACCTGCCACGGCCATGTAGTAGGTGCCGACGCGGTCGGCCTGGCGCTCCTGTTCCCGGCTGTAGGAGAGCCCCAGGACGGTGACGCCCACCTCTCCCGCGGTCAGCACCGCGCTGCCCCATCCGGCGTCGCCTGCGGCGTAGTCCACGATGCCGAAGGAGAGCGACAGGAGCGCTTCGCGGCTCAACTGCTTGGCCGTGTGGCCGGCGGCGACGTGGGCAAGCTCGTGTCCCATCACTGCGGCGAACTGCGCCTCGTTCTCGAGCCGGGCCAGGAACCCCCGCGTGGCATAGACGTGGCCGGGCGTGGCGAAGGCGTTGATGATCGAGGTGTTCAGCATGGTGAACTCCATCTGCAGGTGCGGCCGGTGCGAGCAGGCGTGCAGCCGCATGACGATGGTGCCCAGGTAGCGGTTCAAATCGGCGTCGTGGTACTCGCCGTCATACATGAAGACGACGTTCGGATGGGTCTGGTTGCCGAGGGCGAGCTCTTCTTGCTCGCCCACCAGGATGAACTCCCTCTCGCCGGTGACCGGGCTGGTGCGACAGCCCAAGGTGCCGAGCGCCGCGACCGCCGCCAGGCAGAGAAGGATGCGGATGTGGAGGGATCGCATCATTTCCGGCGTGCCTCGCAATCAGTTGATAGTCGCCAGTTCGCAGTTGACGGATGCGGCCGGCTGCTTCTCCGTTTCCTATGTCCTCGATCCTTCATACTTCGTCGTTCGCCCCTGGTCATCGTCCGTAGATGTAGTCGGGTCGCCCGTCGTCGGGGTCCACGTAGTCCAGGTGCTGCTCCAATTCCTGCAGGGACGGCTGCTGGGGCGGCGCCACGTCGATGATAGTCCGGCTGATGGTGCACCCGGCCAGGCACCAGAGGAAGGCGGCGACTAATAGGGCTCTTCTCAACACAGGAGTTCCCTTTCCTGTGACTTGTGTCAGGTTCAAGATACACCAGGAGGGGGCGCCCGCGCAAGGGGGCCGGTTGACAGACCGACGCGGTCCGCGTATGATGGCGCGGCCCCGGCGCCCGCGGCACACGTGCGGGGGCACGTGGCCTAAAGTCTTGCTTGCACGCCTTTTGTGACTGCTCGGTGCGTTTTGTCCCGGCGATATCATGCGCACGTCCACCCGTCTGAAAAGAATCACTTCGGACCTTACCGAGCCGCAGCGTGAGGCCGTTTGCCACGGCGAGGGCCCCCTGCTCGTGGTGGCTGGCGCGGGCAGCGGCAAGACGCGCGTCATCACGCGCCGCATCGCCTGGCTGCTGGCGCAGGGCGTCGCGCCGGATCGCATGATTGCGGTCACGTTCACGAACAAGGCGGCCGACGAGATGGGCCGCCGGGTTACGGCCCTGGTCGGCGAAGACGTTTACGTGACCACCTTCCACAGCTTCTGCGCCCGCTTCCTGCGCCGCGAGGTCGCCCGCGTGGGCGGCGACGGCTCGTTCACCATCTACGACCGGGCCGATTCGCTGCGGGTGGTGCGGGGGGTAGTCAGGGACAAGCAGCTTGACGAGACGACCGCCTCGCCGGCCGGGCTCCTGGACTTCATCTCCCTGAACAAGGACCGCATCATCGGCCCGGACGAGTGCGCGCGGAAGGCCCTTGGCATCCAGGAACAGACACTGGCCGCCGTTTACGCTGACTACCAGGAGAGGCTGGCCCGCAACAACGCCCTGGACTTCGACGACCTGCTGCTCAGGGCGCTGGACGTGTTCCGCGAGTGCCCGGGCGTGCTCCAGGACTACCAGAACACCTACCTGCACGTGCTGGTGGACGAGTATCAGGACACCAACCTGGCACAGCACCTGATCGTGCGCGCGCTCCAGGGCAAGCACCGCAACATCACGGCCGTGGGCGACCCCGACCAGATGATCTATACCTGGCGCGGCGCCCGGTTGGAGAACCTGCTCGAGTTCGAGGAGGACTTCCCCGGCGCGCGCGTCGTCAAGCTCGAGCGCAACTACCGCTCCTCGGCCAACATCCTGCGGGCCTCCTCGGCGTGCATAGCCCTCAACGAGCTGCGCCATGACAAGACGCTCTGGACCGAACGCCCGGCCGGCGAGCCGGTGACCGTGCGCGGCTTCGCCACCTCCTACGACGAGGGGCGATGGGTCGCCGAAAAGGTGGACGAGCTGGTCCAGGACGGCGCCGAGCCGTCCAGCATGGCCGTCTTCTACCGAACGAAGGCGCAGTCGCTCCCGCTGGAGGACGCCTTCGCCGCTCTCACCCTCCCGCACCAGGTCGTGGACAGCGTGGGCTTCTTCGACCGCAAGGTGGTCAAGGACCTGCGCGCCTACCTCCAGTTGCTGGTCAATCCCAGGGATGACGAGGCGTGCGTCCGGGTGATCAACACGCCGTCACGCGGCATCGGCGCGGTGACCGTGGCGAAGCTCCGGGCGGCAGCGGCGCGGCTGCGGGTGTCTTTGCTGGAAGCCGCCGGCAGGGCCGAGGAATTGCAGTCCCTGGGCACCCGGGCGCGGGGGGCCGTCGCCGGGTTCTGGCAGCTCTACAGGGAACTGGACGCTATCGAGGCCGGGGGCATGAGGGAACTCGTCAAGCAACTGGTCGAACGCACCCGCTACGTCGAACGGACGCCCCCGCTCGAACGCCCGGACACCCAGGAGACCGTGGACATGTTCCTCGGATACGCGGGCGAGTACGACGAGCGGCACCCCGGGGGCGACCTGATGGGGTTCCTGGAGCAGGCCGCCCTGGTCAGCGACGTGGACGGCTGGAAGGCCCAGGCCAGCGCCGTGCCGTTCATGACGCTCCACTCGGCGAAGGGGCTGGAGTTCGACACGGTGTTCATCGTCGGGGTGGAGGAGGACCTGCTGCCGCATCGCAGGGCGCTCGACGAGTGCATCCAGGGCACAGAGCAGGGCGCCCTGGAGGAGGAGCGACGGCTCTTCTACGTGGGCATGACGAGGGCGCGGGACAGGCTGTTCATCACGCACGCCCGCCGGCGCACCGTCCAGGGCCGCGAGCAGATGTCGGCGCCGTCGCGCTTCCTCGACGAGCTGCCCGACGAGGGCGTTGACCGGCAGGCCGCGCCGCAGCCCGCCGCGGCGGCCGGGTTCGCCCGGGAGATGGAATACGTCCTGAAAAGGAAGCGCATCTCACTGCGCATCCTCGACGGGGACGGCGACCGGCTCGCGGCGGGGGTCCGCGTCAGCCACCCCCATTACGGGGAGGGCACGATCCTGGAGGTGCAGCCGATGGGCAGCCGGTACATGGTGCGCGTCAACTTCGCCCAGCACGGCACCATGGTCCTCCTGCTCGCCTCGGGGGACGTGGGCCGCGAGTGACGCGCGCGGGCCGTCACCTGAGGCGCGGCGCCGTGCGGAGGAAGGTGGCCGACAGGACGACCAGCGCCCCGAGCGCCGCGACGGCCGCGAGCGCTGCCAGGTCGCCCCGGCGCCGGGCAGGCACGGCGCGCATCGCCTCGGCGGGCTTCTTCTCCAGCGCGTCAATCTCGGCGAAGACCCGCTCCAACGCATCGGCGTCGCCCGCCCGGAAGTACCGCCCGCCCGTCTGCTCGGCCACGCGCCGGAGCGTCGCCTCGTCCAGCCGGTAGTCTTTCATCTCGATGCGCGTGCGGCCGGAGGGCATTCGGGCGGGCATCGGCACGGGGCCGTCCGTCCCAACCCCCACCGCGTAGATCCTCAGGCCGCGGTCGAACGCTGCCTCGGCGGCCTCGTCCGGGCTGACGTCGCCGGCCGTGTTTTCGCCGTCGCTCAGCAGGACCAGCGCGCCCCCCCGGCCGTCCCCGGCTGCGAGATCGGCCCGGAGACGCGCCACGCCGAGCGCGATGCCCTCGCCGAGCGCCGTCCTCTTGCCCGCCATCTCGGGGCTCACGTAGCCCAGCAGCGCCTGCGCCACGTTGCGGTCGAACGTCAGGGGACATTGGGTGAGGGCACGGCTTCCGAAAGCGACGATCCCGATCCGGTCGCCCTCCCGCCGGCGGATGAACTCCGCGCTGAACCGGACGGCGGCGTCCATGCGCGAGGCCGGCGCGCCGTCCAGCGCGTAGTCCATCCCCCTCATGCTCTCGGAGGCGTCGATGACGAGGACGATGTCCCGCGCGTAGCGGCGGTCCGGCCGCCGCTGCGCCTCCCCGTACGGCCCGGCGGCGGCGATTACGGACGCGCCGATGGCGAGGACCGCCAGAGCGCCGGGCAGCCAGAGGAGCCGGACCCGCAACGAGGCCGGCCCGTCGAGAAGCTCCGGGGGGACGGCGAGCAAGGGCGCCTTCTGCCGGAGCCGGCCGGCCAGCAGAAGGGGCAATGCCGCCAGCGGCAGGAAGGCCAGCGCCCACTGGTGCTCAAAGGCCATTGGCGTCCCTTCCGCCGCCCGGCGTCTGCGCCGGGATGCGCGCCAGCAGGTCGTTGACGAACAGCAGGTCGGCCCGCCGCCGTTCGGCGTCCACGGGGACGGACGCATAGAGAGCCTTTTCGGCGCGTCGGCACAGCGCCCGCCAGGATTCCGCGCGGCCCGCGGCGTCCTCCCCTTCGCCGTCGGTCAGGGACAGGCCGGCCAGTTCACGGGGCGTCAGAGCGCGGACCCGTGCGCCCTCGCGGTGCAGGAGTGCCCCCCGGACGGCGCCGAGCAGACGAGCGTAGAAGTCGCCTGCCTCGAGCGAGTCCAGGGACGCGAGCGACGGGGCATCGTGTGGGGTCCGCCCACGTGCGGCGCGGCGGCGCCACCTGCGCCTCAGGAAGTAGGCGGCCACGGCGACGAATCCCAGCGCAAGCGCAACGGCGAGCAGGCGCGGGAGGGACGGTCCGCCGCTCGGGTATTCCATCGGGCCGATGGGGCCGAGAATGTCCGTGTCGGCTGCGGCGCAGCCCGGGCACGCCCAGGCTCCCAGCACGCACGACACGACAGCAATCCGGCGTCCCACCGGTCGCCCCTTTCGTCATCCCTGAACGAGGAGCCCCCAGTCTAAGCCCGGGGCGCAGGCCGCGCAAGGCCGTAGAGTGCCACAGAATGCCTTGGAACGGGCGATTGTTTGCGCTATATTACCCGGACAGAGCGGGGATGACGGAACAAAACCCGTCGCTGACCGTCTAATAGGGTGAGGACAGGCATGGTCGAGGCCGTCCCGAGTGACGCCGCGCTGGTCCACCGGGCCCGCGAGGGTGACGTCGAGGCATTCGGACAGCTTGTCGAGCGCCACCAGGATTACATGTACAACGCCGTGTTCCACCTTGTCAGAAGAGAAGAGGACGCCGAGGACGTCGCTCAGGAGGTCTTCGTGCGGGCCTACGAGAATCTGACCCGTTTCCAGGGGAGGGCCAAGTTCACGACGTGGCTCTACGGCATCATGCTGAACACGGTGCGCAGCTTCTGGCGCCGGTCGAGCCGGCATTCCGTCCTGAGCATTGACGTCCCGTCCGACGGCCAGGACGGCAGGCCGCCGGAGATTGAGTCCGGCGTTGAGGACCCCGCCGACGCGACGATGCGGCGCGAGCACGTCCGCATGGTCAGGGCGGGGATTGCCAGGCTGGATGATCAGTTGCGCGAGATCATAGTGTTGCGCGACATACAGGGGCTCACCTACGGCGATCTGGCCGATGCGCTGGACGTGCCGGAGGGAACGGTGAAGAGCAGGTTGTTCCGGGCGCGCCGTGAGCTGAGGCGCGTGCTGGAGCCTTACTACGACGGGGTGTCATGAGCACCGAATGCCAGAAACACCGGGAGCGGTTCTCCGAGTACCTGGACGGGGAACTGGGGGAGGCCGAAAGGGCCGCCCTCGAAGCGCACCTGGAGGACTGCGCCCTCTGCCGGGCGGAGCTCGACATGTGGCAGCGGACCGTCCGCGCCGTGTCTGAACTCCCGTTCCGCAACGCGCCGGAGGGATTCGCCGGCCGCGTCTTCGAGCGCGTGCGCGGGCAGCGGATCGTCCCCGGGCGGCGCAAGCTCGTCGTGCTGTGGACCAGGGTCCTGCCGGTGGCCGCCATGTTCCTCGTGGTCGTTGGGCTGACCCTGATGCTGAACCGCGAGGCCCTGCTGAAACATGCGGAGGAGCCCGAACCGCTCGCAATGGCCGAACCGGAGGAGATCCCGGCGGGAGGCTTCGGCACGCGGGCGCTGGAATCCGCGCCGGCCGTTGACGAGGAGGGCGCGGCGGCGGGGGAGGCCCTCGGCCGCTTCTATCTCCGCGACGAGCTCCTCGGGACCGAACTGGATGAGGCGCGCCGCGCGGAAGCCGCCCTGGGGGAGCGGACGCGCCTGAGCGCAGGCGGAGGTGGGCGGGCAGCCGTGCCGCCAGCGCACGCGGCAGCCAGCGAGGAGACGGCCGCGTTCGCCTGGCGCGGGACGGAAGGTGCGACGGGGGAGCTGGAAGCGCCGGGGCGCAAGCAGGCGAACCTGGTGTTCCAGCAGGTCGCGGCGGAGCCGCCCCTGCTCCGGCGGCCGCCGCAGCAGGTGCTCACCCTTATCGGCGAGGACCCGACCGGCCTGCTGCTGCGCACCGTCGTGACGGCCAACCGGTACGGCTTGCCGGCCTCCTTCGAGGTCGTGGAGGGCGACGGCATGAACGTTTACCTGGAGGCGCCGCAGGACGGCTACGACGGGCTTCTGCGGGAGCTGGCCGGCCTCGCCGCGCCCCAGAGCCAGGCGCTGTCGAACACTCTTCATGCCAAAGACGACTACTTCCAAGCCGTCCTGATAGACTATGAGAACCGCCGCAACGAGGCCCTCGAGGAATTGCGCGGACTCATGCGCGCGCGAGAGCCGGGACGGGCCCTGGGCGTGCTCGATCAGCCGCGCGCTGTGCCGGCGGAAGACGCCCGCACCGATGAGAAAGCGGAGGCCGAGGAGGCCGCGCCGAAGGAAGTGGACAAGCTTGCGATGCCCATCATGCTCCAGATAGTCATCAGCCGTCCGGCCCGCGAGACGCAGTGATCACTTCTTCCGGTAGCGCGCGAGCCATCCCAGCAGGCAGCCCGGCGTATCGGCGGGCGCGCTGGAGGCCATGAAGTCCCTCTGTTTCCGGCGGGCCAGCATCTCCGCTACCAGGCCCTCCACGTCCTCGTAACGCGCCGAGACGTCCGGGAATTCGCCCCGCAGCGCCAGCAGCTCTTCGGCCTCCTTGCAGAGCCGCTTGAACTCGCCCTCGCCGCGCTCCAGGTGGGCGCAAAGCCGTTCGCGCAGGTCTTTCAGGTGCAGCTCGAACTCTTCGGGCGTCAGGGAAGTTGCAGCCACCTGTCGCCTCCCCCCGGCAAGGGCATCGCCTGTCGGCGTCATTGTACCGCCCTGTGGCCCGTGCGCAACACGAGCGTCAGTCCGGTCGCCGGAGATTCCCGAGCGCGTCATTGGTCCGGTCCCGGTTGGTCCTTCAGGTGCAGGTCGAACCAGCCATAGATGATGCGGCGGACGTAAGGCGTTGTGTCGTGTCCGTCGCCGTGGACCAGCCTGGCGAAGTTGCGGTCCTTGCCGAGCAGCCGGTAGACCTCGAAGACCCTGTGCGCCATGACGGACACCAGGTCCGTGCGCGGGTTGGGCCCGTCGTTGGCCGGGCTGACGAGCATCAGGGGCCGGGGGGCGATGAGGCCGGTCAGTTCGTGCTTCTCGAACGGCAGGCGGCCGTGCTCGAGGATGTACTGCCGCACGGTGGGAAGCGGATCGTGCGCGGGATGGGTGCGGAACAGGCGGAAGTTGCCGGTGAACGGCGTCAGGCCGCAGCTTATGACCGCGCAGGCCACTCGCTCGTCGAAGGCCGCCAGGTAGTGCGTGCTCCTGCCGCCCATCGAGTGGCCGAAGGCGCCGATGCGGCCGGCGTCCACCTCCGGAAGGCCGCTCAGCAGGTCCAGAGCGCGCATGTGGTCCCAGAGCCGCTTCCCCTCGATCGTCCGATCGGGGAACCGCTCGTAGAACGGCCTTGTGTCCTTCTGACCCGCCCCCGGCAGGAGGTGCTCGCCCATGCCGATGTCATCGGGCGCCAGCGTCACGTAGCCTTCTCTTGCGAGCTCCGGCGCATAGGCGCGGTTGGCCCTGTCGGTCATGCCCATGACCAGCGACTTGCCTGCGCCGGTCGTGCCGTGGAAGCACAGCACCGCCGGCAGCGGCCGCGCGCCGGCGTCCGGGATCAGCAGATACGCCCGAGCCCGGTCCCACGCCTCCGTGGAGAACTCGATCTTGCGCTGCGTGTAACCCTCGCAACGCTGCTCCTCGATGACCTCAGTCGCCAGCGGGACGGTCTGCTCGGGGAACGGGCCGAGGATCGAGGCGATGCGCGCCTTCATCTGTTCCCTTCGCCGCGTCCAGGTCTCGGGCGTGTCGTCCCTGAGGACGAGGTCGTGTATCCATTCCATCGGCGGCCCTCCCCCCGGCTCAGGCCGGTTCAGTCCTTGCCGACGAGCCTCTTCAGCGCCTCGGCATAGTAGCAGTAATCGTCCCAGGACACGTCGTCCGGCACCAGGTGGTCGAGTTCGGGGATGTAGCGGCCCTTCTCGACGGCCGGTCTGATCCTCTCCATCTCGGCTTCTATCGCCGCGGGCCCTGCGGCCAGGGCGCGCTTGTCGATCCCGCCCATCATGGCGAGCGTCGGGTAGCGGGCGCGGAATTCGTTGACGTCGCACCCGGCGGCCACCTCCATCGGGTAGAGGTAGTTGACCCCGGCCTCCATCATGGGCGGCGTGATCAGATCCGGGTTGCCGTCCGTGTCCACCGAGATGAGCCGGATGTCGTGCTCAGCGGCGAAGCGCGTGATGCGCCGGTAGCCCGGTCCCATGAACTCCCGCCAGTGGGTCGGCGAGATCAGCGGGCCCTGCCGCCCGCACATGTCCTCCCAGATGTGGATGACGTCTATCCGGACCTCCCGGACCACCTTCTCGAACACCGTCAGGTAGAGCGACGTCAGGTGATCCATGATCTCGTGGATCAGGTCGGGCGCGGTGTAGAAGGCCAGCAGGCACTCCTCGTCGCCGAGCAGCCACCTCACGCCGCCGTAGAGCGTGACGTCCGGGTAGTAGCCGAGTTGGATGGGTCGGCCGGCGGCCGTCCACTGCGCGCACCGCTCCCGCCAGTCGGCGGCGAAGCGTTCCGGGTCGTCTGGATCGAGCCGTTCCTCCTTGAACGTCTCCCAGTCCGCGCGCGTCTTGACGGGGAACTCGAGGAACTCGGACATGGACATGCCGCCCTTGTAGTCGCGCCGCTTGATGCCCCAGCGGTCAATGAAGACGACGTAGTCGTCATCCTCTTCGAGGACGGTTCTCTCGAAGGGCGGGCACGGGCCGCAGTTGACGGGGACGCATGCCGGGGGCTCGTCCGGGTCGAAGATGGAGCGGTGGTCGGTCACGTCGGCCGGCTTGCCCTCCCTTTCCCAGCGGGCCCACGTCGTGCTCCACGGCCCCCAGCACAGCCAATAAGGGGGCCGGTCCACCGGCTCGCCCAACATGCACGCTACGAATCGCTCTCTATCGTCCATGCGAATCCTTCTCCGAGTAGGCTTTCTATCGCTCACCAACGCCACCCAATCCTGAGCCGCGCCCCCGGCAGTCCGTTGAAGAAGGAGGATTCCCCGGAGAGTGCCTGCGCGAGGGGCCGTGTCGGTGTAGCACAGGCGCCCTCGCCTGTGGCGTTCTCAGCCGGGGGCGGCTGAGCTACATTCTTCAACGGGCTG
>Ga0180432_10000065_pt1 | contig 153517 bp, 219 predicted proteins | sample SS_ome_10_FD_132414 | JGI IMG/M metagenome (GOLD analysis project Ga0180432, IMG submission 132414) | Hypersaline lake sediment archaeal communities from the Salton Sea, California, USA - SS_1_MS_2 metaG | ecosystem: Environmental > Aquatic > Non-marine Saline and Alkaline > Hypersaline >... | reverse complement strand
TTGGCTCGGTGAGACCGGGGGGCTCCCGAGCAAGGCCACGGTGCTCGAGCTGATGCAGTGGTCTGCACAGCAAGCCAAGATGGCCAAGGCGGTGGGCCAGGAGCAGCCGGTGAGCCGCGGGATCAGTCCAGCCAAGGTGGAGCGGCCCGTCAAGGTGAAGGTGCTCTGCCCGGCGTGTCAGGCGAGCATGGACACGGTGCCGGCCAAGACGCTGATCTGTCCGACGTGCCGGACGCTGTTTGCGATGGAGACCGGGGCAGTGCTCGGGAAGGTGCCACTGTGAGCGACCGACAGCACGATTCCCATGTGCAGCTCTACATGGTGTACGAGCATGTGCGCCGGTCGGTGGAGCTCGCCACTGACTGGATGGTGGGGCGCCGGAACGACAGGGACTTGGTGGAGCGGCTCAAGGGTGTGGACTGGGGCAACACGCTCTACCAGATGATGTACGGTGACCGCGAGAAGCCAGATCTTCTGCGGGACGAGGTAACGGTGGAGGAGTGCCCAGTCCAGGAGGGGCTCTACCATATCACGGTGGCCTTCCCGGAGCTCAAGCTGCCCGACGACAAGATGCTACTGCACACCACCGGGGAATGCGGGTGCCCTCAGTCGGTGATCATTGACCGACCCAAGGACTTCGTGGTGATGCGTTTCACTGAAACGGTGCCGGTGGGGCTGGCGCCAGATGAAGGGAGCGAAGATGGAACAGACGAAAGCTGATCTGAGACGGCTGGCGAGAAACCTGGCCGGCAATGCCCATGGTGAGCTGATGCGCCTCGGGGAGGTGCTTCGGGCGATTCGCGGTGGCCAATTCCACTACGAGTGGGGTTGGGACACCTGGGCGGACTACGTGGAGAACGAGGTGGGGCTCACGGCCGGGATCACCTATGAGCTGATGGCCATCGCTCGGTGGTCGAGTGACCAGCGGCTCCTGAAGGCCCAACGCGAGGCCCTGGCTCGACTGGGGCGATGCAAGGCGGCGATCTTGGCCCGGATGGGCCCGCGCCGTGAGAGCGCGGACTACTGGCTGCGGTGGGCGCGGGGGCACACCGTGTCGGAGTTGCGAGCTCGCGCTTACGGTGAGTCCATGGAGACGGCACCCAAGACGGTGGCATTCTGGATGGATGGACGCCAGCGCCGGGTGCTCATCAGGGCGATGAACCGGGCGAAGCGCGAGGTGGGTGAGGAGTACCACGGGGAGCTCCTGGCGACGATATGCCAGGGCTACCTGGCGAAGATCAAGGCGGCAAGGAAGGCCGGGTAATGCACGCCTGGGTGGTACAGGAATTCGAGCGCCGGGTGACGGTGGAGCTAGAGCGGATAGTCCAGACGCGGCCGGCGGCTGACCATGAGGCCGAAGGGATGCTCCAAGCGGTGCTCCGTAGTGTCCTGATCGGGCTCGCCAGGGACCTTAACGCGGACTGTGGGCGCATCATGCAACGCTACAGTTTCCGGATTGAGGGACTCGGCTCCAACCTGTGCCCCACGTGCTTCTACCAGATGCCTCACAGCGGCACCGTTCATATCACCTTGGTGGACGCCAAGGCGCACTTGCACCCCGATGACAAGCTCTGGGAGGATCGGGAGTGCTGGGGTCCAGAGGTGCAATACCGTGGAGGGTACTGGTGATACAATCTCGGCATGACTACCAAGCGAACCTCCAACGGCTACTTGCGGCTGATGTGCGTGGAGGATGTACTGCGGCTCCTCGAGGAGCACCCGGTGATCGATCTGGTGCGGTACAACTACATGCCGGAGACCAGGGGCTACTACTGCGTGTTTTGGTCGGGCGAGGAGGGGTGCGGGTACGGCGGGATCCATCTATCGAAGGCTCAGTTCCACGAGCTTCAGAGGCGCACCGAGGGGCGCCTACGCTTTGTGCTTTGGACTGGGCGCGGCGTGACATGAGGAGACCATGACGATTCTCGAGGAGCTACCGCTTCACTTCACTCCGGTGATGGCCCTTGCGGCGGCCGTGGGCAACAAGACGGAAACGCGCCGGGTGATCACCAGCGCCAATTCCCTTTTCGATGGAGCTCCGGCGGCGAAGTACGCCTGGGGCGAGCTGCACTGGGATGAGGCGTGGATCGATCCTGGCCCGTCACCAGTCGGGAATCCGGGCCCATACCTGAAGGTGCCACGGACTTGGGAGTGGGATGGCAGCGGCGAGCGTACCGTCCACCGAATTTATCCGCGCTACCAGGTGGGCGTGAAGCTGTGGGTGCGTGAGAATTGGTGGACGGCGGCGAGGCATGATCGCCTGTCCCCGAGTAACCTGCCCCCGGATGCGCCGATCTGGTACGAGCGCAACTGGGTGGACGCGGACCTTCGGCTCGAGCTCTGGGGGCGCAAACGGCCGAACATTCACCTCCCCAGGCGCTTCTGCGGGATGGAGCTCGAGGTGGTGTCATGCCAGCCCGAGCGTGTCCAGGAGATCACCGAGCAAGGGTGCCTGGCGGAGGGGACCGGGTGCGCCAGGATTCAGCACGCCAGGGACCCGAGCCGTGGCCCCCTCATCGACGGATTCGCCAACCTGTGGGACCGGATCAACCTGGGCCGCGGGTACGGCTGGGATACCAATCCATGGGTGTGGAAAATTCGCTTCAAGCTCTTGAGTGCTGTTGACGCACGTTGATTTGGGTTATTGTTTGGGTTATGAGAGCACGAAAATCAAGGACCAGAAAAGGTGTTGAGCAATGGAAATGCTCTGCGTGCGGACGATGGAAAGATTCGTCTGGGTTTTACTCTGATTCTCGCACGCCAAACGGACTCAAAAGTCAGTGCAAGAAGTGTCATACCAGAGCATCAATTCGCACAAGGGACGAATCTAGGCACAGAAGAGACAATCGGCGCTACATGCGGCGCGCAAGGGAGGAAAACCCTGATTTATTTAGAGAGCGTGCGGCGAAAAGAAGGCCAGGTGACGCGGTGAAGGTGAAGGCAAGGCGTGATCTGAATTCGGCTGTGAAAAGGGGTGTTCTGCAAAAGCCTGAATCTTGCTCAAGGTGTTGTGAGGAGAAAAAGGTGACTGCTCATCATGATGATTACAGCAAGCCGCTAGAGGTTAGATGGTTGTGCTATCTGTGTCATGCAGAGGTGGAGCGAGGCGAATGACCCTGTGGGACTTCCTTCACCAGCATCCCGTCTGGGGACTGGTCTACCTGGTGATCAGTGTCCTGGGTGCGTCCCTTGCGCTGTCCACCATCAGCGCAGCGGTCCGGCGCCACGGTGAAAAGGACGAGGACGAGGATGGAGATCTTGGCTGACTTCGGCGGCAAGGTGTACCACCTGGTCAGGGTGGCCAGCGAGGGCGACGTGACCATCTGTGGTATCCCATTGAACACGGCGAACGGCACCACGGCCAGTGGTCAACAGGTGCCGTGGATCGTGCGCCGCAAGCCGTCCAAGCGCCTCTGCAAGTGCTGTTCAAAACAGCCAAGGAGCACCGAATCTTGACGCGCGCAAAGCCTTTCGCTTATATTCGCTTATGGCCCCCTTGCGGGCCAGATGGAGGGTATGATGTTTGACGATTGGACCCCCTCCGATCCCATTGCCGAGCTGGGCGGGAGCGTGCTTCCCCAGTGGGTGTCAGAGGACGGAACACACGAGCCAGGGAAGCTGGAACACGCCACCGTGGTGAGCCGCATGAGCGCGGGCCAGGATGAGGACGAGGGGATGCCTCGCCAGCTCGAGCTGGTGCGGAAGTGGGCGAAGCATGGCATCGAAGCCAGGCGCACCTACGTGCAGCTCACGGACGCAGAGACCGATGCCCTCACCATGCTGTGGCGACTGGTCTATCCGAAGCCCGGGGATGAGCGTGAGCCGTTTGCCACGCCGGACGAGGGTGAGTGGGAGTACCCGGCCCAGGTGTATCGACACGTGAAGGGGCTCCTCGAGGAGTACACGGCCCTGATGGACGCCATCCGGGTGGAGCTCCGTGCGATGGGCGCGGCGGCTCCACCGGAGCTGGTGGCTCTGGTGGGCACCAATGACCGTGAGGCCCTCCGGGGCATTCGAGACCGAATCAGCCAAGCGCGGGCGCGGGGGCGCGAGCGCACGAAGAAAGTGAGGGAGCAATGAGCGGAAAACACGAAGAGAGCGTGCTGCACAGGGCGGTCCAGGTGCTGGACGCCATGGAGGCGGCCGGGTGGGACATGGACGATGCGCGCCACAAGGCGAAGATCGCAAAGGAGGCGTACAACCACGCCACGCGGAAGTACCACAACCAGAGGTACTACAACAACACGGTGCGGATGCCCACGCGGGTGCTGTCCAACATCATCAACCTGGACGACTACCTGGGCATCGGGGACAAGTGGTGCCTGGGCACCATCGCCAGCGAGCTGGACGGTGACAAGCGCCGTGGAGCTCCAGGTGTGACCGCGGATACCATCGTGGTGCCGGCGCCCATGGTGATCGATCTGGTGGACGCCTTCGAGCGTGCGGTGGACAAGATGGTGCGCCAGGCCATCGAACGCGAAGTGATCGCGCCCGAGCACCTGGACCGCTTCAAGGACCAGATCGAACGCGAGCTCAAGCTCCGGGCGGAAGCCAAGAACACGCGCGGCAACTTCACCCAGCCGGGGGCACGGCTGATCGAATCCTTCGAGGAGTTCACCGATGTGTTCGGCGGTTCGGCCGAGAAGACCATCATGGACGCCATGGAGGGCGAGCTGGGGCGCGAGATAGACCGTGAGCTGGTGGGCGACACCAAGGAGTACACCAAGCGGGTGGAGCGCCCCGCATTCATGGGGGCCCTCGCGTGCGCGGCGGACGTGCGCGGGATCCAGGACGGCTGGGCTGCGACGGTTGCGGTGGATGACCTGAAGCGCAACTGGCGATTCCAGATTGGCCCCTTTGCGTGGAGCCCGGCGCTGGCCAAGGTTGAGTACCGGGTGGGTCTGGACGGCAAACCCGACCAGGTGGCCGTGACCGTGGCGGCGCGCGACAGCGGCAGCGGCAAGCTCCCCGACGTGGGAGCCATGCTGGACAGGGCGATCCAAGAGGAGCGCCCGGTGTGCGCGGAGCTCCGGCGTGAGAACGGGGGCCCCGCGTCCTGGTACTGGGGCGCCAAGGCCAACATCGAACGGCTCCGGACCGGCAACGGGCAGCTCCACCTCACCTTGGTGACAGACGTGGCGTACATCGCCCACGGCAACCCCCTCGAGGTGGAGGAGGCCAGTATCCAGTTCCGCAAGGAGGAGTGTGGCCAGCATCGCCCGCGACTCGGCGGAGCTCTGCCGACGTTCTGATGGGCTTCACGATCCCCTGGTGGGCCTACGCGGTGCTGGGCGCCGCCGTGGCGGTGACGGTGCTCCTGCCGATCTTCGCCCTGGTGTGCGCCTGGGCTGGGTGGCCCCGCCAGCGGGAGCGCGAGCTCGAGAGGTACGTGGACATACTCCTCGAGGAGAACGACCGATTGGAGGCCCAGTTCGAGGGCCAGGAAGGGATAGACCGATGAATAAGCAATGGATCTTGAAGGGAGACCGCGGGCCAGGCGTGCGTCGGTGGCAGGAGCTACTTCTGGACGCGGGCTACAAGCTCCCCCAGTGGGGCGCGGACGGCGACTTCGGGGACGAGACGGACGAGGCTACCAGGAAGGCTCAGGCGGACCTGGGTGTGACCACGGATGGGATCGTGGGCCCGAAGACCATGGAGGCGATGCACGCAAGGCTGGACACCCCAGAGGACCAGAAGCCCAGCGAGCCCATGACGGTGATCGATGGGGTGGAGGTGTTCGATTACCGCGGCCAGCTTGCCCCGCCGAAGAACGGGGTGCCGAGCAAGGGCAACCGGTGGCCTGAGCTCTCCGGGGTGGTGCTCCATCGGACCGCGTGCCGGCTCGGGGAGAACCCGGAGCGGTACTTCAAGGTGAACGCTCACATGCACGTCACCCTGGGTGGTCGGATCATCCTGTGCCACCCGTGGGACCTTCACATCTGGCACGGTCACCGGCCGAGCCTGTGGACCCTGGGGATTGAGCTGGACGGCAATCCCGAAGGCTACCCGGGCTACTGGTGGCAGCCAGGAGGCGGTCCGGACCCGATCACCCCTGAGCAGATCAAGGCGGCCGGGGTGCTCCTCAACCTCATCCTGGCCGGCTTCAAGGACAATGGGCGGCCGTTCAAGTACATCTACGCTCATCGCCAGGCGTCGGATCAGCGCGAGTGCGACCCTGGGCACGAGGCGTGGGCCAAGATCGCGGTGCCCTGGATGGAGCAGACCGGGGCGATCCCCGGTGACTCCAACGGTTTCGGTGGCACCACGTTCGGGACCGGCTTCCAGATTCCGCAGAGCTGGGATCCTCGCTCTCCTACCAAGGGCTTCCGGGTGCAGTGATGCGGGCGCTACTCTACACGGCTACTACGCTCCCGGACGCATGGTTCCAGCTCGTCTACGCGCTGGTGAAGGGGGACGCGCCCCGGAACATCTACACCATCGACAAGGGCAGCTACGTGGGCCAGAGGCGCCTCGAGTTCCCCTACGTGACGGTGCAGATCGATCTCCCGGGGACGCGCCCCCTCATCCCGGAGATTCCGCCGCTCCTCAACATCCCGGCCCCGGTGGAGTCCATGGAGTACGTGAACGACTACTTCACGCGCTACCTGATGGGCACCGAGCTCGAGAAAGGTGAGACCTACATCTACGGCACCTGGCTTGCGCCCGGGGTGGAGCGGGTGATCGAACAGCTCGCGGGCGCGCCCGGGAACAACCAGGCGGCCATCAGCATCGGAGGGTGGGCGCCGGGTGAGCACAACCAGGTGATCCGCGAGGCGGCCATGGGTGTGGTGCGGCGGCTGATGCCAAAGCACCAACGTGATCTGGAGAAGCTGGCGGGCATCACGGCCACCTGTACGGACACGGACAACTTCATTGACCCGGGCACCGGCCAGCGCGATCCGGCGTGTCTCCGGGTGGTGGACTTCCGGCTCGACCAGGATAACTTCCTGCACATGGTGGTCTACTTCCGGAGCTGGGATCTCTGGGGTGGTTTCCCCGCCAACCTCGCTGGGCTACAGCTCGTCAAGGAGTACGTCGGGCAGGCCATCGGGGCGCACGATGGCGCCATCATCGCCAGTTCCAAGGGGCTGCACATCTACGACCATGCTATCGACGTGGCGGCCCAGCGGCTCGGCATGGCCGGGGTGGGCAGCATGGACGACCTGGTGGGCTGGATCGGTGACCAGGGATGAAGTACCGGGGCTGTAGCAAGTGCCAGGATCTCCCGGAGAGCTCCAACCGGATGCGTGACGCTATCTTGGCATACGCCAGGATTTTGCATCGCTACAACAAGCCCCGCGTCCACGGGCGCAACATCGACGCCTTGTACGACATTCTGGACTACGGCGAGGACCCCACGAAGGTGCCCAGGTGGCTCACTCCTGGGGATGGAGGAGAGTGATGGGGATTCATGCGGATGATGCCATCGGTGCGATCTTGGACCCGCTTGGGGATGAGGAGGAGTGGCAGCGGATGAATGACGAGGATGGATCCTGCCCACCGTCCGGGAACGTGCTGTACTTCGAGACGGCTGCGGATGCGGACCGGGTGATCCGCGAGGACAACATCCGCGGGCCGGTCCAGTGCGACTACTGCGGCGAGGACGCGGAGCTGGTGAAGTCCAGCAAGATCTACGGCCCCGGCCGCAACTACGGCTGGATGTGGGTGTGCTGGCCGTGCAAGGCGTGGGTGGGGTGCCATGATGGCACGAAGAACGCCCTGGGGCGACTCGCGGACGGCGAGCTCCGCCAGGCGAAGATGGCGGCCCATGCTGCTTTCGATCCGCTCTGGCGGGACCACCCGGATCCGCCGTGGGGGCGCCCGGGGCATCGCAAGTCCGCTTACACCTGGCTGGCGGACCAGCTCAACCTTTCCCCTCGCCATTGCCACATCGGCAAGATGGGCGTGGCCATGTGCCAGCGCGTGGTGGCGGTGTGCCAGCCCTACCTGGACGAGCTTGAGGAGATGGGCTCCGAGGCGGCTGACGGTGAGGACATGACGTGGGGTGACGACGATGCGCGATGAGTACGTGGGGCTCCCCTATGCCAGTGGCTCGGAAACATCCATGGAGGCGGCTAAGAAGTCGGCTGGCAGCAAGAAGACGATGCGGGACCGTGTTGCGATCTTCGAGTTCATTTGCGGCAGCAATGGTGTCTCTGATGATGACATTGACGTGGCGCTAGGGCTCGGCTTGAACACGATCCACGCAAGGCGCCGGGAGCTACAGCTTCACGGGCTGATCTTCCCCAGGGGAAAAGGCTTCACGCGCAAGAACAAGCGGGCCGTACTGTGGCGTCCAACCGGAAAGCCATTTCCGGACCCATGGACAACACCCCCCAGGGCGAAAGCACAGCGGCCTGAAAGCAAGGCTTTCCGGGCGGCCGTGGCGGAGATCCGGGAGATGTACCTGCGAGACCGCGCAGCCACGGGCAACACGTTGAGCGACAACACAATCAAGGTTCTCCAGTGGATGGAGGGACCAAAAAAGGAACGGTGAACACGATGGCAGTAGCGAAGAACATCCCCGAAGAGTGCCCCCGGTGTCGGGAGCAGATCCAGACTATGGCCACCATGACAACGGCCGGGGTGAACAGGACGACCGGCATGGTGACCCGCGCGCAACCCAGGTGGCTCTGCTCTGAGTGCGGCCACCAGTGGGAGGTGGACCCCGACCTGGCGCAGCTCTGGCTCGCCGGTCTCTTCGATGGGCCCAGGAGCGTGGCCCCCAAGCGACACGTGCGGCGCGCGGGCGCAAGGTGACCCGAACGTGAGTGCGACCTGTTGGCGGTGCGGGAAAGCTCCACAGCGAGCTCGCGCCACATGCGACCGGAACGAGGACATGAACGATGCCCTCGAGGGGTGCAGCATCTGGTGGAATTGCTGTGGGGCCTCCTGGCCGGTGGCCGAAGACGAGGTGCCCGATTGGTGCCGGACATACCAGGCGGCCCATGACGGCGTACCCTATGACAGCGCGCACTGACTTGGCATGGCTGTTGCTTCTGCTTAATTAACCTTATCTCCCTCTGTGGGAGATAAGAGTCAAGAGGGTGTCCGATGGCAGACTTTGAAAAACTGGGTCGCGAGATCGGGCGTCTCGTGGAGACAAAACAAAAATCGTATGGCGATGCGTTCGGGCGAAGTGGCCAGGTGATGCGTACCCTGTATCCGGAGGGTGTCTCTCCGGACCAGATGGACGATGCCCTGGCAGTGGTGCGCGTGGTGGACAAGCTGTTCCGGATTGCCACGGACAGGGACGCCCTGGGCGAGTCTCCCTGGAGAGATATTGCAGGGTATGGACTGCTCGGGTGGGCCCGGGTGGAAAGCGAGCGAAGATGAAGTTCAAGATCACGATGAAGGATCCGGATGGCGTCTACGAGTGCGTGGAGGATGCTGTCACGATGAGCCTCAAGGGACTTGAGCTCTCCGAAGACGAGCGCGAGGCCGTCATGGAGAAGCGCAGGGAAGCCGTCATGGAGGCCATCAGCAAGTGGTTCGAATACGGTGAGTGCCTGAACGTGGAAGTGGACACGGACGCTGGAACCATCGAAGTGCTGTCCAGGTAGGACCAGGGCGCGAGCGATGATAGGATCGATCCATGGCAGCTCTACCTCCAAGCCGGACGGTGGACTCGAGCCCCACGGCGCCCCACGACTACCAGGTGGTCAGCTACACGTGGAACAGCGAGCCGGAGAGCTCCACCAGTTCCAACACGGTGACGTTCTACGCGGACAGCACGGGGACCACCGTGGAGCCAGAGCTGGAGCTGCGCCTACCGCCACCACGGCCGCCCGTGTGGGACATGATGCCCCTGGCTCCTCACGTGGAGCCATTGCGCCGTGGGCGGGGGCCAATGGACGCACGGCCGGCTATCTGGGCGTGCCGGCCGCGCCATGGGCTTTCCGGAGGGTGACGTGAGCTGGGTTGCCTTACGCAAGCTCCTCGAGGTGTTCATTCTCGAGGCGATCATGCTCTACAGGGCATTTTCAAGGATCGGTGAAGTGGTGAGAAACGAGCTGGAGTACCGGCGCAACCGGAGGGCCTGGGAGCGGGCGATCCGCGATGGAGGGCCGTGGCCATGGTGATCCTCGAGTGCCCCAGGTGCGGCGAGCGGATGCGTCCGGTGGTGGCGGAAGGTCGCCTCGGGTTCCAGCGGGCGCTGGTGCCTGCGTTCCGGTGCGACTGCCATCGGGCGGACTACCCCACCGGGAATGAGGACGAGCTCCGCGGGTGGTGGGCGCTGGTGTTGGCGGATGGTTCCCCGGCGGACGTGCCCCCTCGAGCTCGCCGGCCAGGTGGGTCGGTGGTGGTGGGCGAGGGGCAGCCGGATGGCTCCGTGGTGGGCAATTTCGACATGATGATCGGCTCCACGATCCCGGTGTGCCGGGTGTGCCACGATCTCCTCGAGGAGACCTTGAACGTCCAGGAGGACGGCTGGTATTGCCGGCGGTGCGACCGGTACGAGATGGACCCGATGACTAGGGCGGAGATTCCTGGTTTCGGGGTGGGCAGTTCCGAGCACATGGGTGCGTGGCCGGTGCCGAAGGCCACCTTGGAGCTGCGGTGCCTGGACGGCGGCAAGGACAAGGACGATGGCAAAGAAACGTAAGCCACCGAAGGCGCCAAAGCGCTACGCTCCCCCGAGGAAGCCGTGGCGCAAGATGAAGTGCCCCAAGTGCGGCAAGGTGATCTGGCGCAAGCCCTACGTGTCGGACGCAGCCAAGTGCCATGACTGCGGCTTTCAGGGGAACCTGGTGCTGGCATGAGAGTGGAGCGGATGCCAACGCCACAGGAGCGTGAGAAGCGGCTCAAGACGAGCATCCCGCGAGCTCTCAAGGCGTGGGGTCTCCAGGTGGACCGTGAGCGACTGGCAGAGCCCCGTGCTTTTGACCGGGCGGTGGCTCGGCTGGCGCGGGTGATCCGGATGATTGAGGAGGGCAAGTCCCATGATTGACCCTGTAGTGACTGGATTCTGGAAGCGCCTCCTGGTTGGCGCTGTGCTCCTGGCCGTGGTGGTCGGGATCCTACTGATGGTTTCTTCGATGATTGGAGGATGACACGATGAGCGAAGAGAACGAGAAAGACCCGAACGCGGACGTGGAGAACCCATGGGAGGTGCCCGTAGGCCACATGGTGCCCACCATCACGGCAGCGTGCCCCCACTGCAAGGCTACCCTCGGGGTGCCGATCCAGATTCAGCCCGTGGGCGTGAACCAGGAGAACCAGGTGGTGGCCCTCGAGTCCGAGGAGCAGATCAAGGCCCTCAAGGGGGTGCTCCTGGTGCTCGCCAGCCCGGTGCAGACTTTCATTTGCCCGCAGTGCAGCGGCCAGGGCGCGCCAGAGGACAATGAGCCCAAGCGGATCATCACGCTGTCATGAAACGCACCATCATGACAAAGGAAGAGTGGGAAGCCCGGGGCACCGAGCTGTTCGGGGAGAACCAGATGAAGTGGCGATTCGTCTGCCCGAGCTGCGGCTACGTCCAGTCCGTGGAGGACTTCAAGGAGCTCCACGATCAAGGGGTAGACGTGCAGCCCAGCACGGCCTACTTCTCCTGCATCGGGCGCTGGAACGGTCACATGGACAACGATGCGTTCGGCGGCAAGTCCCCATGTAACTACGCGGGCGGGGGCCTACTGCGGATCAACCCCGTGCTGGTGAAGGATGGCGAGCGTGAGCACCAGGTGTTCGCATTCGATGAGGGACAACATGACGGCTGAATACATGGGCTGGCTCAAGGCGGCCGGTCACGTGTCCAAGGCGGGGCTCTGGTTCGGTCTGGCCGTGGCGCTGTTCCCTGTGGCCCTGGCTCTCACCATGGCGGAGGAGGTGAAGCGGTGCAGATGAAAATGTCCATGCGGAAGATGACCACCCAGGAGCGGCGCGATGACGTGGTGGGGACCCTGGACGCCTACCTCAAGGGCGGCGCGGAGATCACCGAGGTGAAGGTCGAAACCGAGGTGGTGGAGGAGCCACCGGAGGACGGCTCCCCATTCATGCGAAAGCGGCCCGGGCGCGGGCGCATGATCACGATCCAGCTCGAGGTGCCCAAGGACGCCGTGGAGCCCACGCCATGATCGTCGCTGCGGTGCTGATCTTGGTGCTCGCTGCGATGGTGGCTGGCCTGTGGGTGTGGTCCGTGGCGGAGCGGCGCCGGGCAGAGGCGGTCAAGGACTACCTGGAGCGTGCCGAGAAGCGTGGCTACCAGGTGCTCCGCGTGGGGTCCGAGAGCCGGTACAAGGTGATTGCAGTTCCACCACCGGAGCCAGACAAGGAGCGATGGAATTGAAACCCAAGCGGCGCACCGTGAGGTGCTGGTTTTGCGGGAACAAGAAGCGGCGCGTGCCGTCCACCAGGGGGATCCCCCCGAGCTGGCTGGACGAGCGCGGGCGCGTGAAGGTGATCCTCCGCAAGCGGACCGTGGTGCCCTACGGTGCGTGCGGGGCGATGGGCCACCCCTGGGAGCCAGATGGGTGCCGACAGCCGATGCTACTGCCCAAGGACGTGCGCTTTGTTCTGCGAGCGGCTCTCCAGTATGACCGGGGCGGCGGCAATCACAGGAGCGAATACGATGTGTGCTGAGTACGTGATCGATGACCAGGCGCTGTTCGATGCGGCGCTGGCGCGGCTCGAGGGGAAGGAGCCGCCTTCGGTGCGCGCGGGACAGAGCGGGGCGGTGGGGTTTATCAACAACGTGGAACAGAGATTCGACCACGATGGCGCGGTGGAGTCTATGGACGTGACGATGCGCGTCCGGTTCACCGACAGGAACGTGATGGCCATTGGCCGGATGCTGGACGCCATGGCCACGGTGGAGATCATGGAGCGAAAGCGATGAAGTGCTCACAGTGCGGAGACGATGGCCTGGACACCAAGTGGGACGGCACGTGGGCGGGCGCGCCCGTGTGCGAGACCTGTGCCGGCGTGCTGAAAATGGTGAGCAAGGCCAATACCAGGTTCGCCAGCGGGGATCTGAGCTCACCCCTCATCGGGATGCCATTCAGCGCGGCCCAGGAGATTGCCGCGGAGGCCACGAAGCGGGCCAGGGAGTGGCACGCGGAGAACCCGGGGCAAGGTGTTGGCCCTGGTGACTGGGTTGACGTGGCCCAGAGGGTGTGGGGCGTGGACCTGGTGGCTCACATGGAGCGAGGGAGGCAGGACGTGTTCACCCCAGGGAGGCGAGACGACGGATGCTGATCACCATTACAGAGGGCTGGAACGGCCGCGAGGTGGCGCGTGGGGAGATCCTGGAAGGCAACGTGGAGGTGGTGACGGCGACGGGCAGGGAGGACAGCTACAGCTCGCCAGAGGAGCTCCTGGTGGCCTATCCGCCGAGCATGTTCTGGATTCTATCGGCACCAGACCACTGGGAACTCGCCTTGGACCCGTTCCACCCTGATGCGTTCAAGGGGACCCCAGCGGAGGGTCTGGTGGCAGATCCCGAATCCTCGAGGAGCGTGGTGTGGCTGGCCACCGACAGCTACGGCAACGCGGTGGGCGTGGCCGGGGTCCAGGACCTACATCCGTCCCCGCCGGGCCACCCCTACGCCAAAGGTGAGCCCAGGGAGCTCGAGTGCGAGGTGTGCGAGCGGGGGTTCCTGAGTGACAGCTACCAGGAGGAGCCGGTCTGTCCGAAGTGCCAGCGGCCCGTGTCAAGGGTGATGCTGGCGGTGGAGGCCAAGGCGTGAGATCCGAGACCACAGCGGAGGGCCAGTGCTACCCGGCGTGGATCCCATGCAACAACTGCGAGGACTACTGGTGCCGGATCCACGATGCCCACGTTTTCGAGTGCGGGTGCTCCCCAGTGGAGGACTGGGGCGACGTGGACCCGTACTGCCAGGGCGGGCCACCGTGTCCCGAAAGGAGGCCGTGATGGCCAAGCGAGGCGTTCACAAGACGCTACAGCGCGGAGGTGTGTGCTGGGACTGTGGGAGACCGGGCGCAAAGCCGGTCTACAGCCTGAGCAAGAACAGGGACGTGGATCGCATCGGCTGGGAGTGCGAGTGCGGCCGGTGGTGGCCGGTGAAGGCGGAGGACTTCAAGGCGTGGCACCAGGCCATCGAAGGTAACCCCCTCGGGCTGCCACCGAGCGGAGGAAAGCCATGAACAGGAAGCTGCTATCCGTGAACATCGGGCCCCTTTCCGTGAACATCTACCGCCTGGACGGGTACAACCATCGCCCGGCGCTGTGGTGGAGCCCACAGGTGACCCACCTCCGGCCGCTGCCCGGGGTGACGATCAACATCCCTCGCCGCTGGTGGCCCGGGCGCAAGGACGGCTACCGCCAGTGTGGGTTCTGTGGCCAGGTGCGCTGGATGGAGGGCCCGCCAAACGGGGCGTGTCCCGAGTGCAAGCGAACGCTGGACTGCATGGAGACCTACATGAAGGGGCCACCATGGTGGCCTGAGATGGTACACGAAGCCTACCAGCGGGCCACGGGAAGGATGTGGAAGCGATGAGCAAGAAGTGGAGCGGCAAGCAAGCTGAGCCGAGCTGCCCGGAGTGCAGGGTTGAGCTCGAGATCGCCGGACACCTGGACTGGTGGCTGTGCCCCAAGTGCGGCAAGGAGTGGCGCCAGGCGGGTATGCGCCTTGAGGAGATCCCTCCGCCCCAAGATCACGGTGGCATCACTAGCTTGGCCGACATGGTTCACCGGGAGCTCTCCGCGGCCCTGAACAGCCCCGAGCTCCAGGCGGCCAGGGAGCACGTTGGCCTCAAGCCCACAGTGCCCGATGAGGAGATCTGGGAGGCGATGAACGGGGCGCGCGAGCTGGTGGGCCTCGGGCCCATGGAAGGAATCGCCTACGATCCGCTCAAGGACACCGAAAGCCGATCACACTGCTACCCGGAGCAGTGCCCAGTGGGGTGTGGGACAACGCTGGCGCGGGTGAGCGAGCCGGGCAAGGAGATCGTGTGGAGGTGCCCGGAGTGTACCTGGAGCGGGACGGACCAGGATCGCCTCGAGTACCTGGGCTCCGAGGTAGAGGACGCCGTGGTGGAGCGGCTACACCACAGCGGTGCCCAGGTCGAAACGGTGCGACTGAGCAGATCGGGCGCCCAGGTGCCTATCCAGGAGCACGGGTACTGCCCGGAGTGCGGCACTGGGATGAACCGCGACAAGTCCCCGCGCGGCTGGGAGTGCAAGTGCGGGTGGACCGGCGGGACGCCGCTGGCTTACCAGGTGAGCTTCCCTGTGGACGGGGTGGATTTCGGCATGAAGTACGCACCACAGGAAGACAAAGAGATCCCGGTGGCGCGAGTGGGCCTCGGGGACGATGGCACCGTGACCCTCGAGGCCAGCAAGATGACCCTGGGAAGCCCGGACGGCGAGCCAGTGGTCAATGTGCCCCTCGCCATGGACGTAGCCCAGGCGGCGCGCGTGGCCCAGGGCGGCAAGGGTGGCCTGGTGGGCCACGTCGTCTTGGGTGACGGCGTTGTGCTCCCGGTGATCATCCCGGGTATGGAGCTGGGCATCATGTCGCCCATGACCCCATACACGCCGCTCCAGGCGAGCATCGTGAAGGTGCGGGACGATGGGGGCGCAGACGTGAACTGGGAGTCAGTGGACCACCTGGTGGGCTACGCCAAGGACCATGACACACTGGAGCTCCACACCCATTCGCGGGGCGGTGAACCCTTGTCCTTTGAGGATGTGAAGGATGTGGCTGTCCGCATCGTGGAGGAGATGGACCAGGCCACCCGGGACAAGCTCTACCTCACCCACGATGGCCAGCCGTGCCCAGGTACGTGCGTGACGCTGGCCACCGAGCTCGAGGATGCCCGGGCCGAGCTCAGGGAAGCCAAGTCGGGCAAGGTGGACTGCCAGGTGTGCGGGGACAACGGCTCCAACGGGCTCTGTCCAGCGTGTGGCCGGTTCCAGACGCCGGACACGGCTGCCCAGGTGCGCGAGCGGCTGGTCAAGACTGTTGGCCGGCTGTACGAGGAGAACGGGCGCCTCCGGGATCAGCTCTACCCACCACCCGGAAAGCCGGTGCTGGACGGCGAGCTGGACCCGTACACCCTGGTGGACAGCGTGCTACGGAACGGCTGCCCGGAGTGCGGCAAGCCGGTGATGATAGAGGCCCAGGTGCCGGAGGGTGGCATTGACTTCGCCTGGGCATTCACGTGCGCGGGCCTGGGGCGCGGGATCGGAACGTGCGGCTGGTGGGCCATCAGCGTGGTGAGCCTGGCGGACGCGGCAAGGGTGGCTCTCCGCCACCCGGCGGCAACCAAGGAGGACAGCGATGATCAAGCAGGCGACGAGCATCATGATGCGCCTGGCCCAGATTCAGATTGAGCTCATGGAGCTCTCACAGGACTACGCGCGGGACGGATCGAAGCATGGCTCCGAGGCGTGCGACACGGCTCGGCTGCACGTGAACGAGGCCCAGAGGACGATCCACATGAACCTCAAGCCCCCTGGGTTCCCAAAGCTCTCCACGCTGCCCAGCGTGGGCGATCCGTATCGGTTCCAGGCGCCGTGGCACACGGGCTACTTCGAGGGGCCGGAGAGCCCTTGCTCATGCCGCGGGATTGTTCACACGACTCCATCGGTGCAGTCCCAAGAAGTCCAGGTGCAGTGTGGGGCCTGCGGTGGTCGATGGACTTGGAATTCCGATGAGCATAGGTGGTATGTAGACTTGGCGATCATCGAAACATGGCCGGAGGAGTAGTGATGGGACGCAAAGGAAGCAAGACACACAAGTGGACTGACGATGAGCTGAAGCTCCTGCTGGAGACGGTGCAGGAGGCTACGCCGATGCTGGAGCACTACCAGCGCCAGGGCTACACGCAGGTGGACTGGTGGGCCTCGGTGAGCGGGATGCTGTTCCAGAGGGGTGGCCCTGTGGTGACGGGCAAGGCGTGTGCTCGACAGTTCGAGCTATGGATGGAGAAGCAGGGACCTGAGCCGTTTGAGCCTTCTCCGGAAGAGGAGGACGTGGATAAGTGGACGCAGATCGCCGTGATGGTGGACGACTATGAACAGGGTCTACTGGAGTCACTGGATGAGCGGTTGGAGCACGTCGAGCGCGGGCTCAAGTATGTGGCGCGAGTGGTGGACGCGGTGGCCCGGGATCTCGGTGTGAAGGAGTCATGGGAATGATGATGACTTTTGATGAGTACCGGATCAAGTATCCGCATCTAACGAGACCAGTGGCGCAGAACCTACTCCGCGCTCCAGCATGGCAGCCGACTTGCCCGCAGTGTGGAGCCAGTGCAGAGTGGACGGCTGCACAGGACCTGATTGTGCGTTGCACGGTTTGTCCACACTGGGCACTTGGGGTGTATCCAGAAGACGGCGGCCACGAGCACATGGAAAAAAGATGGCGGCGAACAGGCGGTGACAATGCACAAAAAAGACTGGAAAGATGATGCATGGGTAATCGCACACATGCGCCAGTGGAGGGCGGCTGGCCTGTTCGATTGGCCCAGTGAAGCGTGCGGGGTGGAACAACACAAGCGATTCGTGGAGTGGTGCTATAGGCATGGCCATGTGCCCACCGATGACCCAGAGGGTGTTGCCCATGAGTATGCCGACGCCCTGGAGCGAGGTGATGTTCCCATGTTCTGGGGAATCAGTAAAAATGGATTCCTAGTGAGGGTGCCGGAATGAAACAAACCAAAACGAATGCCCATCCAATAAATGGCGAACGATGCCAGGTGTGTCCGGATTGCGGGGGGAACAAGCGTCTTCCGTGTGAGTGTGTGCCGCGCGATGTTCCCGTGGAAGAGATGGTGAGTGACCCCGGGTGTCAGGTTTGCGGAGGGGAAGGCGACAATTGGTGTGCAAGGTGCGCTGGGACTGGTGCGGTTTTGTGTGATCAAGATGAGATCACTATTGATGAAGATCTGCTCAGGGAACAGATTGCCGCAATCAAGATCCCCGGCCTGGATGTGATGGAAAAAGACGTGGCCGATCCGGTGGACGTGGAGAAGTACATCCGCGAGCTCCCCATGGACTCCCTGAGCGACCGGGAGCGGACCCTGGTGGCCGGCAACATCCGCGGGTTCGCCATGGAGGTGCGCCAGGCGTGCAAGGACAACGGGCCCGGGAATCTTGAGCCGTGTCCTGAGTGCGGAAGGAGCTGCACCTGCCCATGAAAACCATTTTCTGCTACCAGTGCGACAAGAACACGATCCACCTCGCTGCAAGCCTGGCTTTCATGCGGACAACCAACGTGCGGGACAACAACGGGCGCCCACGGTGGGACCGGGGCGGCCCGAGCTGGGTGTGCGCGGGGTGTGGTGGCGTGATTCCGGCCTTGCCAGCAGAGCAAGCCGAGTGGATCAAGGATTGGTTCCTGGACCCAACAGGGGTGGACTCTTGGGGCAAGCTCCGGGAGCCCATGCCGCGGTTGAGGGAGCGCCCCGAACGCCACAAGGACAAGGAACCATGAAGCGGCTCTGGTACATCGCCCACCAGGTGGGCGCGCAAACCCATGCGGGTGTGCAGGTGAACCTGAAGTCCGTGCTGGCCTACCAGCGCGAATTCGTGCGCTCTGGTGTCCATGCCGTGGCCCCTTGGTACGCCATGGCGGCGGGACTGAATGACCACGATCCAGAAGACCGTGAGGTGTCTCTGGCCATCGGGCGGCGCTTGGTGGGCCTGTTCGGTGGCGTGATAGCCGTGGGGCCGAAGTGGTCCACCGGTATGCGCGGCGAGGTGGACACGGCCTTGGCCAAGGGGCTCCCGGTGCTGGACCTGGTGGGCCTGAGCCCCAAGGACGCGGCGGACCACTTGGTGTTGGAGATCAGCTTGGTTGAGCCAGACGGAGGGAGCCAATGAGCAGAACAAGCGGAGCGGACCTGATCGCGGCGGAGCGCCAGCGCCAGGTGACTGCGGAGAACTGGACCCCAGAGCACGATGACCGTCACCGGGGCGGACAGCTTGCCATGGCGGCCATCGCCTACGTGGCCAAGGCGGTTGGGGTGGAGGTGCGGGAGGTTCACCTGGGGCCGATGCGTCACATTTTCACCCAGGTGTGGCCGTGGGGCGACAAGTGGGACAAGCGGGAGAAGCACAGCGCGATGCGGTGCCTGGTGATCGGCGGGGCACTGATCGCAGCCGAGATTGACCGGCGTATTCGGGCCGGGGAAGGCGAGTCATGAGCAACGCAACCGAGATGAAGGTGGGACAGATCTGGGAAAACAACGATCACAGGGATCACATTCGACTGAAGCGGGTGGTCCGGGTGGAGGGCACGCGAGCCTATATCACCCCCGTGGACGGTGGCCGGATGGTCCAGGTGGACTGCGAGAAATTTCTCGGGCGCCAGGGGACCAGGAGCGGCTACACGTTGGTGGGGGAATTCGATGAGTAAGGCAACCGAGATGCTGGCCGTAGAGGACGTGGTGGACGCTTTCCTGGACGGGATGCGCCGCGAGATCACCGAGTGGCTCCACACCGAGGCCGTGAACCAAGGGGACCTGATGCGAGAGCTTGGAAACCTCAAGCTGACGGTCATGTTTCGGCTGTGGGCCGGGGGATTCATGAACACGGTGCTCCTGTCCGACCGAACGGAGACCGTCTACTTGCACAAGGAGTATCCGCCGGAGACGGGTGGGAAGGAGTGAGGCGATGGACCGTCCGAGCTGGCCACTGTGGCCCGGGGCGATGAACGCGCCCCAGTGGGAGAAGCGGGAGACGACGTGGCACGGGCTCCGCCTAGAGCTCCTCAAGGACTACATCGGGTTCAACGTGAGTGTCTACCGTGGCCAGGAGCGGATCTACTTCGGCCACGGGATGAACATCCGGAGCGCGAAGTACCAAGCGGAGGGCGCGGCCAGGGATGCCCTCGAGGAAGGCAAGCCATGAGCGATCACAAGTGGACCGGACACCAGGGCAAGCCGTTGCCGAGCTCTCTTCGTGGGTTCAACTGGCTGGCTCCAGACAGCGCCCTGATGGCGCCAGGGGATGCGTGCTACGTCACAAAGATGGACCGCGTGGAAGCCATGACGGCAAGCGGTGAGATCGTGCCAGTGGTGAGCGGCCAGGTGTGGAGCAGACACAAGAAGCGTTGCGGCGGCCAGGACGTGGTGGAGATCTGCTACGACCGGGACACCGGGGAGCTACTCGCTACTGGGAGAGAGGCCAGCGACTACTACCTGAGACACGCCAGGGCGGCGAAGGAGCGGGGGCAGATCATTGCCTACGCCAGCGGGGAGACGGACGGGTGGGACGCCATGCGGCTCCTCGAGGATCCGGACTACCGGGTGGCCTACGGCAGGTTCCGGCGCGGGACCGGAACGGGAGCGAAGCGATGAGCAACCGACCAAAGTGCGCGTTCACGGACTGCGACAACCCCGTGATGAAGGGCGAGACCACCGGGCGGCTCCTGTCCGTCTGCCGGGAGTGCTACGAGCGGGACCGGATGCTTGAATGGGAGCCATCTCGGGACACGCTGATCCTCTGCACGAAGCAGCGGGCCCATGGGGGCTATGCTCTGTGGTGGGGCCCGGAGGGCCGGGGCTACTACGCAGAACTCGAGGCGGCGGGGCGCTACACCATGGAGGAGGCGGAGTGGATCTGCCGCGGGATCGATGCCCACCCGGTTCCGCTTCGAGAGGCTATGGCCACGGCGGTGACCGTGGCCGACTACCCGATGCCACGCCAGGAAGGGAGCAACCGATAATGGCGATCAAGATGGTAGTGGTTTGCGACGTGTGCGGGGACGTGGGATGGAGCCAGGTGGTGACCCCGGGCCATCCGAGCCGGGCCTACGCGGCGGCCAGGGAGGCCATGGCCCTCGAGATGAACGGCCGGCGCTGGGAGGTGGTGGACGGAAAGCTCTGTTGCTCCATCCGGTGCCGGCACGAAGCCCGGGAGCCACCCAGGTGCTCCTGCGAGCGGCCAGTGAACCCGGCGAACGACCGGCGCGGAGATGGACCCAAGTGCCTGGTGTGCGGCGGGGACATGCGGCCCCGGCTGGCCCGGGTGAAGCTGGTGGACAACACGCTCCCAGTCGGCCACCAGAGCGAGACCAGGCGGGAAGCCTGGAAGCGGCTTCAGGAGGCCGAGCGGCTCTACAGGGCGGCCGTGGAGCGCAGCGAGGAGGCGAAGCATGGAGCGTGACAACCGAGTCCAGGAGCTCCTCGAGTCCATGCGAGGGAAGCCTTTGAACGGCATGTGCCGGGCGTGCTTCCTGGCCAATCCGGCCGTGGTGGAAGGAGATCCCCCCGTGGCCAGGTGGGAGCCCGGGGGCCAGCGGTGCCCGAGCTGCGGGGCCGAAGGGACACTCCACAGTGTGGCGGACCCCACCTGGGAGTCCCCCACCAGCAAGATCATCCGGGAGTGCTTTACCGTCCAGCCCATGGCGGCCCCGGTGGACGGCGTGTTCTTCTACGAGCACAGGGAGCCAGAAGTCTGGGAGGATTGCATCCGGTGTCACGCCGTCAAGTCTGTAGATCCAATGACGAATCAGTGCCTCAAGTGCCTGAGACGAGACCCGAACATGAAGGGTGGAACCGATGGGGCGAAGTAGCGGACCAGGGAGCCCTCTGAGCTTCAGGTGCTGGAAGTGCCGGCGGATGGCGGCGCGGTCCGGGAGAATCCCCGACTACCGCGGGCTGTACTCGGATGCGCGGGATAAAGGCTGGGCTGGCCGGGTGCTCCTCACCGGGAAGACTAGGCCCAACCCACCCAAGAAACATCACGCGCGGGGAGCCCGAAGCAGCGAGCTACAGCGCGAGTACGTGTGCCTGGACTGCCAGCACGTCGGGTGGAGCGCCCACATCGACCTGGCCGGGGAGGCTATGGCGCGGGGCGGCGCGCCAGGCGGACAGGGCAAGGAGCCATGATGAGGTACAACAGCCGAGAGGCGATTCCGAACATGGGAGTGACGGCGATGGATGCGAGGGTTGAGTGTGATTGGTGCAGCGCCTTCGTGTTGGGGGACCACGCTCCAGATGACTGGGAGGTGATACCGCCAACGCCGGGCGATTCGCTGCTCGGCATCGCGAGCTCCCCAGGCGGCCACAAGTGCCCTGCGTGTATCAAGGCGAGCGCCGAGCGAGAGGTGCTGTCCGCTGCGAAGATGTACCCCTACGGGAGCGAACTGGAACTCACCAAGGACGTGCGATGCGTCTACAGCGGGGGCGGCCTATCAGCAACTCCGGAGCGCCCCATCCGCGTCCAGACTTCGATGCGTGGGGTCAACCTGCGTGACGGGACGGCCTACCTGGAGTGGGTAGGCTTCACGTTCGGTGTGAAGCTCCTCGAGCTGTTCACCGGCGGGGTGATGGAGGTAGACCCAGACGACCCAAGCAAGCTCACCGAGCTCAAGCTGGCGCCCAAGGAGTAGACCCATGGACTGGAGAACCGAACAGCACCAGCACCTGATGGCGGCATTCAAGCGGCTCCAGGAGGACCACCCAGCGTTCCACATGGAGCTCAAGGTGCGCCTCAAGTCCGAGTACGCAGACCCAAGGCCATCGGGGCCAGACGAGAGGGATGCGGTGTTCCGTGTCCTGGGGCATGAGCGGCGCGGTGGGCGCATCAGGGTGCGAGTGCCAGACCAGAGCCGCATTGACCAGGTGGGCCTAGTCTACATGCGGTTCTATGATGGCTGGCGAACCAGGGACCACGTGCGGATCGATGGTATCGGAGACAAGGATGGGGTCTACCGGGTGTTGGGAGCTGGGCCTCACGACGAACTTCTACTCGAGGCCATTGACTCCACCGAGCCCACCCATGGGGACACCCCATGAGCAACCCTGACTACAGCCAGGAGACGTGCCTCGGGTGCGTCCACTACAGCCCCGCCTGGCCCGAGTGGGCCCGGGCGCGGGTGGACAATCAACTATACCAGCCGTGCCAGGCGCCCCTTCCAGAGCGCCCCAGCACAGACCTGGAAGACGAGGCGTTCGATGAGGCCATGGTGGCCTGGGATGACCAGGTGGAGGCCATCAGCGGGGCAGGCCCGGGCTACAAGTGCGACCGGTTCCAGCCTACCCTCGAGTGCCGTGCGGTCCGGGCATCAGAAGAACGGAACGAAGCCCTCGCCGGGATCCAATGGGAACTCCAGGTCCGGCGTGAAGAGTACAGGTGAACCATGAGAGAGCCACTACACGATGCGGTGCTCGGGGCCTTGGAGCGGATGCAGGGCTACGCCAGGAACTGGGGCGATGGCCACCTGCCCAGCCGGAGAACGATCCAGGGCTGGGCCGCGTTGCTCAGGGCTGGCCTGGAGCAGTCAACGCTACAAGAGGACGTGAGGCGCCTCGAGGCCGAAAGGGACAGGGCGCGGGCCGCGAACGAGCGAGACCGATCCCTGGTAGCCGAAGCGGTATCAGCGGCGCGCAAGGTGATCAAGTCCTACGGCTGGGCAACCGAGAGCAGGGGGCCGTACTCCTGGGATGATGACGAGTACATGGCAGAATTCGGGCGCTGCCTCACGGCGCTCGAGGCCCCACTTTCGCGCCTGGACAGCGTGATCAAGGACCTATCCGACTGTCCGCAGACGCAAGCCGAAGTGATCGCAGCTCGGCTCGGAGAACAACCATGAGACGACACCCCAAGCGAGCCCGGTGCTGCCCGAAGGGCGGGGACTACATCCGATGGATGACCGCGGGCGAAGCTGATGACGACGTGGACGGCTACTACATCTCCCTCCACTGCGGCTACCCGGACCCGGTGTACGAGCTGGTGACAGTGTGCCCGTTTTGCGGCGCTTCAGTGGACGTGAAGGACACCGGGACCGTGCCATGCGAGGCGTGTGCCAGCAAGGACACCTACACCGAGGTGACTGTCCCCAGGCGCGTCGGGAACGCCCAGCTCAAGGGCGGGACCCTGGTGGCGTGCCGAGAGTGCGGCTACGTGCGCCACAGGCCCTGGGGATGGCCGGCGCGGGCCGGGGAGGCAGGCCAGTGACACCTACTGACACCAGGCCCCCATGGGAGCCCCCGACCCCAGTGATGTGCTGTCCGCATTGCTTCAAGCCGGTGGTCTGGCGCACGGACTTGGCCACCTATGAGACCATCCTGGAGTGCTCTGAGGAGCCAGAGGAACACATGGTGATCCGGTTCAGTGCAGACCTACCGCGGGCGGCTCGGGCGGAGCTGTACCACCGGTGGGAGCTCGAGATGGTCCGCGTGGGCATGGCCTGGCTGGACCACCTGGTGGCCGAGCGGCGGGGTGCGGAGGAAGGAGAACCATGCGAGTAGACAAGCCAACCAGGGACGCCATCAGGGAGCGCATCACGAAGCTCCGGCCGGGGACCAGGAGAGTCCGCATCAGCTTGGACACCATGCTGGCCATGCTGGACGACCTGGACGACTACCAGGAGCGTAGCCGGTTCATGCGGCGCGAGCCGCCGGACGGAAGGCTACGGCCGATGGTGATCCAGGGCCCAATGGACGGGCGAGGCCGTGGGAGCAAACCCCTGGCCACAGTCAGCACCAGCAGTCCCCGGGGGCCTGGCCGGCGCGGGGCCGGGGACTAGAACCCATGTTCAGGAGTACATTCTGCCGAGCCATCCTGGGTGACTTCCAGTGGTACAGGCGCTGGTACGGCGGGGTGTGGGAGCTCTGGTGGGTGGACTATCCGGTCTGCACAGCCGTCTGGCACGACGTACCAGAGCCCACCGGGCGGGGGCCAAGGCCAACTCCACTATGCCGGGGGACCCCGGTGGTGGAAGACTACAGGAGATGACCCATGGAATGGGTAGACGAATCATCGTACAGCCGGGGGCAGCGTGGCGAGGTGGAGCCCAGCGTCTGGGAGCTCAAGGGAGCGCCAGGAAGGCTGACCGTTCACCGCTACATCGGCCTGGAAGGCTGGTTTGTGACGTGCCGGGACCTGGATCTGGAGCGCCATGAGCTCAGGGCGCGGGGCGCGGAGGAAGCGAAGCAGGAGGCCCTGGACCTGGCCCTGGACACCATCACCAGGAAGGCAGCGGCATGGCAGCGATGCCTGGCCAGCGGGTGACCCATGGGACGAATCTACGCCACCAGGGAGGATACGGGGGAGCGGGTGCTCCTCGAGCTCGAGTGCGATGGGTGCGGGGCGACTATCAAGCCCCACCCGGAGATCTCTTCCTCGGGCTGGGTGAAGCACGCGGTGGGCACCACGTCGGTGGGCACCATGGAGTGGTACTACTGCCCGGAGTGCGCCCGGGCGCGGGGGCTCGGATGAGCAACGGACACCAGCCCAAGGGGCCGTCCACCACGCCGCCAAAGGGATGGTGCCCCAACCCGGGTGGGACCGGCGTGCTATCGCCGGGGGACCAGGTGGCCAAGGGGAAGCGCCCCAGGAAGGTCCGGGTGGCCGTGACGCTGGACCCGGAGCTCCTCGAGCTGGTGGACCGCTACCAGGTGACCCTACAGCGGGAGCTGCCCCCAGGCGTCCAGACCAGCCGTTCCCAGGCGTTCGGTGTGCTCATCTACAAGGGCCTCGAGGCGGCCGGGGAAGAGACCCCATGAGCTATCGCACCAGCACCAGGAGCAACGGGGACGGAACCGAGACCACGGCCACCAGGTGGGTCGGGTGGACTCCATGGGACACGGTGGCCACGGTGCTCTGGCTGGGCTACCTGGGGGCCGTCCTGGCCACGGTGCTTTGGTGACCGTGGTGGCCGTGGTGGAGCCCGAGTGGATCGGCGGGGGACTGATCGAAGTAACCGAAGAGGACGTGCTACAGGGGGCCGTCCAGGTGGACTGCCCGGACTGCTACGGGTGCGGTCTGATCCCTTGGCTGCCATGGGGCGCGGTAGAGGAGTGCGTGGTGTGCAAGGGCACCGGGCGCGTCTACCTGGGCCTGTAGCCCACTGTGGCAACTGATATACACCCCACTGCTACACGTTGGCCGGGACACGAAGGAAACGTCCAGAGTAACCAGGGTGGCGCGGGCGAATCGGCGGGGACTAGATCCCAAGAACAATACCAGCTATCCTAGAACCATCATGCAGAGCACAGTAGGCACCACCAGCTACAGCTCCACCTTGAGCTCAAGCTCCACCTCGAGCCCAGCTACGCCGCCCATGCTGCCCATGCCTACAGCTATGCCTACGCTCTCCCCTTGCCTACAGCTACACCTAACGCCTAACAACCTGCCGCAACTGCTATCGTTTCCAGATGACCCCGAGCGTGTTTACAGGGTACGAGATCACCGTAAACCCCCGTTTTCACGTCCTACACCCCCTTTTTTTTACGCACGCTCTCCCGCGCGGGGCCCGGATTCGAATCCCAGATCTGGATCCAGAGGCGCACGTGCGTGCGGGCAGATTCGAATCAGATCCAGTAGGAGGCCCCCATGGTGACCATCAGCGACAGAGCGGACGAGGCCCCGAGGCGGCGCGGCCCGGAGCCGGGCCAGCGGATCCGCCAGCTACCGATCCTCCCGGACATTGTGGAGTGGATCCGCGAGGGCTACCCGGCGGCGGAGGTGGCCAGGCGGATCCACGCTAACGGCTTCCTCGAGGACGTGGCCCATGACCTGCTACGCCAGGAGATCTCACGCTACGCCAAGGCGGCCCTCGCCCCCGCGGAGGTGATGAACCCCACCCAGATGAGCGCCATGCAGGTGCGCGCCGCGGGGGCCCTCGAGACGGCCCTGGGGGAGCTGGTGGAGCTCGGGGAGCTCTACCGCGTTGAAAAAGCTCTGCTATGCGAGGCCACCGGCGTGGCGCCCAGCCCGGGCACCGTGGGCGCGGAGGAGCTCAGGGACGCGCCCCAGGTGGCGCTACCCAGCCCAGGCGAGGGGGGCCTGGACGGGGACACCGAGCCCACCCAGGCGGGGACTACCAACCCCGGGGTGAGGCCCAAGACGTTCCGGGACGTGCGCGAGCTCATGGGCGAGATGCGCCAGACCCTGCGTGTCCACGGGGGCCTACGCGAGCGCCTCGGTGGGCTCGGGGGCGGCCCCGAGGAGCAGCGGGCCACCCTCGAGGAGCGCCTGGCCGGGGTAGTCAAGGGGCGCTTCGCCGGGCGCCAGGACGTTCAGGAGGCCCTCCTGGACCCCAGGCGGCGCACCAAGGTGCTCGGGGTGCTCCACCGGTTCCTCACCAGCCAGCGGAGCCAGGATGCAGCGGCGGCCAGCTTGGCCGGGGAGCTGGTGGCCTTCAGTGATGACGAGCCCGAGTAGCCTTCCACGAAATCATTAAGGAAAGAACGAAAATCACGGGCCTGGGAGCGCCGGGGGCCGGAAGCGCCTGACGGAATCATTGCGTTTTTCGGTGCAGCGGGACGCCTCGAGGGGGGCCACCGGGGGCCACCGGGGCCTCGAGGGGCCGAAACCGGGGGTAGCCCGTCACGGAATCATTGACGAAAGAACGAAAATCACGGGCCTGGGAGCGATGCTCTCCGGGTGCGACGGGGCTTGCCCAGGGGATCGCCCTGGTGTAGCCTGTAGGCCACCCTGGAGCCCGAAGCGGGGCGGCGGCGGGCCGGGGGAAGGGAGCTCAGGCGGGGCACCTACACAGGGCGCCAGACGCCAGGGAGGTTGAGCAGATGGATTCGATGAGACTCAAGGACGGAACCGAGGTGGGCTTGCCGGGGGGCCTGATAGGACTGGACGCAAAGGGGCAGCTCTGGGCGAGCCAGATGGAGGAGCCGTTGCCCTTGGCGGAGGGTGACCTGGAAGGGTTCCTCGGTGGCCAGGCGGCCCGGGTGGGCCAGGCGATGGCCTACCAGGCGGAGCGGGTAGCGGCGTTGGCGCGGGGGGCTCACCCGGACGTGGTGATGGACCCAGCGGTCTACCACCGGGGTGGCCAGATGATCATTCCCGCGGTCCAGGTGGGCCAGGTGCAGCTCCGGTTGGACGTGCCCCACGGCGTGCTGGCCATCGGTCCCGAGCTGGACGTGTGGCGCCCCGTGGAGAGCCGGCTCCTGTGGAGCCCCACCGATGCGTCCCCCTACACGGGTGGCCAGGCGGCTGAGCTGGTCATGGAGGCGGCCAGGCGGTGGCACGGCTTCGTGGAGGAGCAGCTCCGGCTGTGGTGCGCCCCGATGGCTCCCCGCAATCCGCCCCGGGTCCCCGGCGACTTCCCCGTGAGCTGACCGTTCCGGGCGCGCATCCCTCGCGCCCCTGTCCCGGCCCGGGCCCGCCCCGGGCGTCTCCACCTCGAGTTCCCCGAACGTGAGTGCAGCGGGCCCCGGCCCGGGCGGCGCCTCGCCGTTGTGGATCTGGGTCCGGCCACCGGGGGGGGGAGTGGATCCGACCGGGCTCTGCCCGGGGGCGCCTCGAGGCCACCGGCCCCGGCGGAGCGGAGCGCCTCGCCGTGTGGATCCGACTGTGGATCCGACCCCCGGGGGTGGAGGGGGGGGTATTCCGGAGGGATCCAGTCAAGAAAGTGGATTCGAATCCGGTTCCGGAGACCCCGTGCGGACCCCTCTCACATTGGGGGAGTGTTTTTTCCCCAGAGGGTGTGACGCACGTGCGTGCGGACGGGGTGAACGCGAGTGCGGGGCGCTGGTGCGATGCGCTGGTGCGGGGGAAGTGCGGGGGAAAGTCTTGGGAGTGCGGCGGAAGGTGCGGTGGAAGGTCTGGGGCGTTTCGGGGTTGCTTGTCCAGGTGAGGTGCGAGCGAAGCGAGCGGTAGGTTTCGGGGTACTGGGATGGGGTTGTGGGCGAGCGTTCTGGTGGAGCTGTGGAAAGCGTGGGGGTAAGCGTAGGAGAGCCGATGAGCGTGTCCAAGCGTGGGGGGAAGCGTGGGGGGGTACGCCGGCCTGGTGGCCGGAGCTGTGGACGAGCCCCCGCGCCTCGCCGCGAAAAAATTGGACCGAAACGGCAACATCTGGTCTGTGGCGCCCATTAGGTAGGTAGGAGGTGAGCGACATGGGAGAGCTGGTGGTGCTGTCATGGGAGCGGCTGGCGCGGGAAGTGCGGCGGGAGATGGAGTTGGTGGAGCCGGTGGCCGGTCCGTTCGGGTGGAGTCCGCGGGCCCCGCGGCTGGACGAGTTGGACGGCGATACAGACTGGATACAGGACCCGTACAGTCTGGATACAGAGTGATGTGCTCCTGGCCGGAGGGGCGCTTCCCCGGGGACGGGGAGGAGGAGGGCCACACCTGGTCCCCCTGAGAGCGCCCCGGAGGCCCGCGCACAAAGTTGCCGGTGTGTCAGTGACCTTGGCGGTGCCCCGAGGTGCCCCTGGGCGCGCCCCCGAGGTTACCGGTGGGGTCACCTGTGCTATGGTGGAGCCCGGAGGTGAGCATGAGCACCATGGACGAGCTCCTCGAGGGCATTCGGCGCGAGGCGGGGCTGGTGGAGGCCAAGGCCACGCGGGAGGAGAAGCTCGCGGCGTGGCGCGCGGGAGCGCGTGAGCGGGCGCCCGGGGTGGTGCGCGCCATCCGGAGGCACCTAGCTGGGATGGAGTCGTGGTCCGGCTCGCGGTCTCTGGGAAGCGCCATTGTGAGCAAGGCCGGGGCGAAGCCAGGATTCCAACTGGTGAGCGATGGCCGTGGGTGGGAGGCGGACCATCGTGGCGTGCAACAGCTCCGGCACCCGGCCGTGGCCCACCTCACGGACCTGGACCGCTACCTGCACCATCAGGACTTTGCCGAGAGCCCCACCGGTGGCGCGTTCGGTTACCTTCGGTTCAACCGGGACGGCGTGGTCTACTACTCGGAGGCCATCGGTGGCCGTGGGGGGCCCCTGGTGGTGAGCGTGTGGGGCCCTGGTGACGCTGACCCGCCCACCGTGGCCCGGCGCCTCGGGGCATCCGCGGGCTCGGTGGAGGACACCCTGAGAGCGTGGATTCCCGGGAGCAAGAAGCGGCCCTGGCGGACCTGACACTCGCCCCCGCGAAAAATGCGGATCGAATGGCTCAGGTTTTTCCGGCGGCAAAAAATCGTAAACCGGGTCCAAGTGTGCGGGCGGCGGCTCGGCCTGCCAGGTGTCGAGTTGATTCGAATCCGTGGCCAGGTGTCCGTGATGTAGGACACGAAGGCTTCCCCGTTGGGATCGCCTCTGGTATGGTAATGGGCAATCCCGAGGAGGAAGTCCATGAGCCAGAATCTGATCGAATCCATCCGGAGCCAGGCGGGCTTGAGCGAAGCCAAGGGCCTCACCGAAAGCGCCGGCAGGAGCATTGCCAGGAAGCTGGCAACCATTGGCGCTGGCGCCCTGGACGGCGCAGCCAAGAAGATGGGCCTCAAGCTGTCCCCCGGGCAGCTTGGGAAAATCTTTCAGGCCACCATGGCTGCCGTGATGCAAGAGTTACCAGCAGCGGCCGGGCGCTCAGTGGGGACATTCCGCGAGGGTGTGGACACCGAGCTCGAGGCGGACCTGGTGGAAGATGTGCGCCAGGCGGCGGGGCTCATCGAGGCGATGGCCAGCCACAACAAGGAGGGCCTCAAGTTCACCATTCAGACCGCCAGCGGCAAGAAGTACACCGGCATGGTCCAGGGCTCCGGTGGCACGATCAAGGAGCTCAAGCGCCTCAAGGCTGCCATCCGCATGGCCACCGATGGGCAGGACTTCGAGGACCGACTGAACATCTATTCGCCCAAACCGCTGCACGTGAAGGTCTACCGCGGCTCGGACACCGGCTACGGTTCCAAGTTCGACGTGGTGAACCTCGCTGGCGCGAAGATCCTCGCCGCGAAGTAGGAGCGCCATGAACATCACCGAGGAGATTCGCCGGGCAGCCGGACTCGAGGAGAGCGACTCGTTTCCGGACCAGCGCCGGGACCAGTGGGACGAGACGATCAACAAGCTGGTCACCGTCAACCTCCCCGCGGCCGTCAAGAACCTCACCGCAAGCCACAAGGCTCTCATGGCCAAGCTGGCGCAGTCCGGCTACGGCACCCCCGACTCGCAAAAGGCGATCAAGGACGTGTTCAACCAGGCAAACAACGCCATCAGGAAGCTGTCCAACACGGCGGCTCGGATGGAGGCCCTGGCGAAAAAGAAGTAGGAGCTCACCCATGAACATCCTCGAGGACATTCGCTCCGCGGCCGGTCTCACCGAGTCCAAGCGCAAGCGCCGATTCGGAGACCTACAGCGGGACGCGAGCAACGTGGCGGCCCTGCAAACCAAGCTGGCGCAGCTCAAGTCCAAGACGGGCGTGGACACCTCGAGCCGGGCGTTCAAGGCCGGCGTGGCCACGGCCAAGGTGGACATGCGGCGAGGCGGCGCCAAGCTCGCAGTCCAGGTGCCACAGAAGTCCGACAACAAGGACTGGCGTGATGGCTACCTGTCCGCGCTACCCCTCGAGGTGGCCATCCAGGCCAGGCGGCGCCTCGGGGAGTCCACCGAGCTCGAGGAGGCCAAGGCCAGGCGGTACACGGGTGACCTACAGGCGGCTTACAGCCGGCTCAAGCGGCACGCCCACATGCCCCCTCTGGTTATCCAGAAGTACGGCGGCAAGCTCTCTGGTGCTCCCATGTTCGGGCTCCAGGACAAGCAAGGCGAATGGGTGAGCGACGGGCGCACCAAGGTGCTGTTCAATGACCGCAAGGACGCGGAGCGTTTCCATGTCAGGGCCAACTCGCTGGCCATGCAGGCGTATGCTCCACGCGAGTCCACCGAGCTCGAGGAGTCCAAAGGTGCCGACTTCGGTGAGAAGCTCAAGGAGAAGCTCAAGGGCACCGGTTCCTGGAAGTACCAGGACACCGCCGGCCCGATGAGCTACGCCCTCAAGTGCGACGACGTGGGCAACAAGGGCGACGAGGTGCGCCGCAAGGTCAAGCGGTTCCTCCTGAGCCAGGGCTTCAAGCTCGCCAAGACGACTGGCAAGCCGGACGGTTTCGAGTGGGGTGAGCCCTACCGTCAGATCTACAAGCGGGACCGGGACGAGGTGAGCATCGAATCGTCCACCCCGTTCAAGGGGATTCGGATCATCTACTCTCGGAATACTCAACTCCGTGGGCCCGAAGGCCCCGGCAAGCCCCGCGCCCCCAGGCGCGAGTTCACCGGCCAAGGGGCACTGTTCGGGGAAAGCCGGCCCCTGGTGGAACCGGACGTGGCGTTCGCCATGGCGCTGGCCAAGGCGATCAAGCGGTACGGCCGGTTCAAGGTGGAGCCGGGCAAGGGCGGCCAAGGCATGGTGCTGTCCAAGGACGAGGTGGGGCGCCCCCACGAGTGCCGGAAGGCCATCATCGACTGGCTCAAGCGCAAGGGGTTCACCGAGGCGGCGTTCAAGCCGGGCGGCTGGGAGCATCGCAACCGGTGGATCTACCGCAAGGGCAATGCCCAGGTGGAGATCGCTCACCAGGCCATCTACGATTCCATGACGGTCACCATCAGCCCCGGGGCCGGCGGCTCCGAGGCCCGGCGGCCGGACCCGATCCAGACCGGCATGTTCGGAGAGTCCACCACGAACCGGCTCGAGCGGCTCCTCGAGGCCGTCAAGCTGCACCTCCCCTCGGGGGCAGCCCACCAGATCAAAACCAACCCCCTCGAGTACATCACCACGGCGGCCATGGACGCCCAGGTGGACCTGCGTGGCGCGGACTCCCTGGCGGACCTACTCGGACGCATGGACCCCCCGCCCCCGCGGGCGGCGATGATCGATGCTCGGAACGCAGCCGAGCTGGTGGGCAAGGCCCGCGCGGGCGCATGGCGCGCGAAAGGGCTCCTCAAGGACCTGGTGCGCCAGCTCCAGAGCCGGCCATCAGCCCGGGCCATGGCCCTCGAGGACAGCGAGTAGCATGAACAAGGCCGTCTACAAACAGCGATACCCGTTAATACTCCTCGAGGAGCTTGCAGAGCTGATGGAGGGGCTTGGCGGGCCAGACCCGCAAGACATGATGAAGTCCCTCAACTCCCTGGCGAAGTACAACGGGGGCAAATTCAAGTCCCCGGCCCAGGCAAAATTTCTCTACCGCAAGCTCCAGGACCGATGGTTCAAACCGAATTCACTGGTGAAGCAGTGGGCCCGGCCGTACCTCAAGGGCCCAAACGACATGGCCGTCATGGTGACGGACAGGATCCAAGGCTTTGGCACACGGACGGCAAGCAAGGTCCGCTATTACGGCTTTGCCTTCGTGGTGGACGGCGGAGGCGTGGTGGCCCGGGCCAAGCTCAAGGTGCGTGCCGGCCGGGGCAAGGAGGCGGACTCGCATCACGGCGGCGAGGTGATCGGTGTTACCCAGACCACCTTCGAGCGCGATGGTGATGCGCCTACCCTGTACGATGCCCACGGTGAGCGGAAGGCCAAGGAGGCGCGAGCTCAAAAGAACGCTCCGCTGATTTCCAAGATCCAAGCGATTTCCACCTACCAGGACGATGACTTCCTCCAGAGCATCGTGGCGCAGCTCCAGACTGGAGCCACGTTGTCCCCCGGCCAGGAGCGTGTGCTCGCGCAAAAGATGCCCTATCAGATGAGCTCCAGGGACAAGTACAAGGAGCTCTGGGCAGAGAGTGAAAAGATCCTGGCTCGCATCGCCAAGGAGGTAGCGCAAGGCATGGCTGTGGTGGCCAAGTCTGACAGCGTGCCCAAGCGGGACAAGGAATCCTCGCAGGTCTACGGGCAGGGCATCCTGGATGGGTGGAGGCTATTCAAAAAGCGGCCCACCAAGACGGGGGAGATCGGTGAGACGAGCTCCCTGTCCGGGTTTGTAGGTGATCTGGCTGGATGGGATGAGCAGAAGCAAGGAAGGGCAGGCGGAGGGTATTGGACCCTGGCCTATCTTGGGGCGCTTTTTCACCTGGCAACCAAGGGATCAAAGGCGCCAAAGTGGGCCACGAAAATGGCCCGCGGCGGGGAAATGCTGGCCAAGGAGCTCAAGAAGATCCCGGCCGGCGCCGCCAAACGCGATTACGTGAGCTTCTACTCAGGGGCAGATGACGATCCGTTCGCTGAATTCGAGGACGATGATCAGCACCACGTAGGGCAAGGCGTGGACCATGATCGCCTGGTGTCCAAGGTGCTCAACAGGGACTGAGCCATGAAGCAACTTCTCGAGGAGCTCGCAGAGCTAGTGGAGGCGGCCAACGGGCTCATGAAGTACACCGGCCCCACGTGGGACGTGCAGCGCGCAGCGCGGGAGCTCCAGCGGTTCGATTTCATCGCCTCCTTCGTGGCTCGGATGACCAGGCGCAAGGCGGGCCGCGCCACCGTCAATGGGATGCAGGTGAAGCGGGTGAAGGGCAAGTGGGTCTACGGCTTCCCTCCCGAGCTGTGGAATCCCCCCGCCCGGGACGCGGCGGCCCTCTATGACACCATCCGGCGCAGCCCTCTCAACTACTACGTGCGCCAGGCAGAGGATCTCCGGGACGAGCTCCTGAGCGAGGGGCACCTGGTGGAGGCGCGCATCCGTCTCAACAAGACGGAGCAGAAGATCATGAAGCAGCTCCTGAACCCTGCCAGGGGCTACTACACGGCGGAGGCGTGGTCTTACAATGGGCCACGGTCTGCCCACGGAACACGAGGTGGCAGCCGGGATTACAACGCTTGCAAGTCCTTGGTGGATAAAGGGCTGGCCGTTCTCAGGAGCGCGGACGGCTATCGCGTGCCCAGAGAACCAGGGTACATGGCGCACGTTCAAAGCATTGCGATTGAGCTCGCCCCTGGTGCCAAGGAGCTCCTGGGCGAAGCGAGCCAGATCGGTCTCGACTTCGCGGCCAGGACGAGCAAGCGCAAGCCGGCGAAACCCCGGCGCACCCGCGGGAAAGGCGGCCTGGACCCGGACACCATCGTCAAGATCTTGGACGTGGTGGACACTCGTGAGTACGAAGAGATCGATGACCGCTGGGTGCCGATCAAAGGCTCGGGCACCGAGAGCTGGTGCGCCAGGTGCGGGCGCCCCCACGAAGTCCACGCCACCGTGGAGCTCGCGGACAAGCGCACGGCCGTGGTGGGAACGAGCTGCATGAAGGGCAGCTCCCTGGAGCGCGAAGCCAAGGCAGGGGCCAGCGCGGCGAAGACCATCGCCAAGTGGGAGCGCGAGCTCGCGGTCAAGCGGGAACAGGCCAAGAAGTACGCCACGATCAAGGCCCAGGTGGACAAGATGCGCCCCCCGCCTGTGGAGGTGAAGCCCTCCGGCGGGAAGTACGGCACCAACTGGAAGGTGGTCTGCGGAGACGCCTACGTGTACTCGCGCCAGCGCACCCCAGAGGACGCCCTCAAGGATGGGAAGTTCGGGGTGGAGCGGGAGTGGAGGCGAGGCCGGATGAACGAGCGCGGAGCGACCCTGAAAATGGCGGCTGCCAAGGAGTGGGTGGACGTGCTCGAGCGCAAGCTCAAGGCCAAGAAAAAGGCCCTCGAGGCCCTCTTGGCCAAGCGCGCCTGATCCCTACTTCCGGTTTTGGCGACCCGATTGAGGGTTTCATCACACGCCGAAAATCAGGCGTAACTTACTGAAAAGCACTGGAAAAACCACTGCGGCGTGGCCGGAGGTGGTGAAAATCGGCCGAAAATTATTCCGGGCCGGTCCCCGGGTGGGCTACCCTGGTCTGCACCGGAGGTGAATCATGAACCGGACCCTGACCCTCATCCTGGTGGCGCTCCTGGCCATCGCCTGGCTCCTTACTGGCGGCGGCTGCAAGCGGTGTGACGTGTTCGGAGGCACCCAGGAATCCAAGGACAAACCCTACCGCGGGGACCCGGCCCAGGCGAAACCCCACCAAACCGTGGTCAAGAAGCTGTGGATCTTGCCCGGCCAGTGCGACAACACCGGCTGCACCTACTTCGTGACCGTGACCGTCTGGCTCCACAACCCCACGGCCAAGGCCGTCACCGGGGACGTGACGTGCCACCTGAAGTTCGATGGCGGCAGCCACACGGACGGGGACACCACCGTGAGCTCGGAGTACACGGCTTCCACCAACTCCCGAAAGGGGGTGACCGTCAAGCCGGGGAGCTCCAAGGAAGTCAAGATCCAGCACAACGTCTCGGCCTCGAGGCCCACCGAGCTGGTGCCCGACTGCAACACCGTGTTCCGATGAAGCGCCTCACCATGCTCCTGGCCGGGGCCGCGGTGGCCCTGGCGGCGTGCGGCTGCCCGAAGCTGGTCAAGCCCTACAGCGCCTTCCTGTCCAGCCCCACCAGCCACAAGATGCCCCCGTGCAAACAGTGGCGCGCCACCCCCAAGGGCACCCCCATCTGGACCCCCGCGGACCAGGACACCGAGGCGTTCCGGGCCCGGGTGGACACCCTGGTGGACCGCCTCGAGGCGTGCCTGGTGGCGGCCGGGGAGCTCAAGGAGATCCGACGCCGGAGCTTCGCCGTCATGGTGCCCTCTGACTGGTACGTGTCCAAGTGCTCCGGGGAGCAACTCATCCCCTCGCTCGCCAGGTGTGAGCTCTGCCGGGCCAAGGGGCTCGAGATCAAGGACGAGTGCTGTGGGCTTCGCACGCCTACGCCCGCGTGCCCGTGCGTGTGTAACTTCCGGGCGACGGTCCAGTGGGGACGCATCGTGGTGACAGCTCCGAACCTCAAGCTGTTCAAGGCCGAGCTCGCCAGGATGGTGCTCTACCCGAAGCACAACAACCCCTGGGTCACGCCGGCCGTTGCCGCGTGCGTGCGCCCCGAGTAGAATCGGGGGCACAGGAGGAACCCATGCCAGAAGAGACCGATCCTATTGTCGCAGCGAGAGCCCTACTCGGTGAGCCGGACGAGGCCACCCCGGGCGTCACCAGCATAGCGGACAAGACGATGGCCCAGCGCGAGCAATGGATGATCGGGCGCCAGGCGGCCAAGGAGGCAATGCGCCAGGCGGTGCGCCCGGACGGCAACCCCGACGACGTGCTGGCGCTTCCCGCGGAGGGATGTGACCAGGACTGGCTCGAGGGATACCTGAGCGTCCTGCCAATCTCCGCCGGTGAGCAGATCACCGAGCGCCTCAATTCCTGATGCCATGGTGGGGATGGCTTCTCGCAGGGACGGCCACCGTGGCTGTGGTGGGCGCCATGGTATGGCTCCTGTGGGCCGGCGCCAGGCGCGCCATGGCTCGCATCGGAAGCAGCTTCAAGCGCCGCTAGCCCATCGGACACCCTCTTGACTCTTACTCTCCAAAGGGAGAGATAAGGTTAATTAAGAAGAAGCAACAGGCGTGCCAAAACCGGGGGGGTCCAAAAATCCGCGTGACTTGTCAGGTGTCCGCCATGTAGGATATGCAGGACACTATGCAGAACACACCAGGAGGCGACAATGCCCACCGAGACCGGAAGAGACCTGATCGAATCCATCCGCTCCCAGCTCGGACTCGAGCCCGAGGAGACCAATGAGCCCGCGGAGGGCTTCGATGCCTGGCTCCAGGAGTACGAGCCCGAGATGTTCGGGGAGGACGAGGAGCTCGAGGAGGGGCGCAACCCCACGCGGGACAAGTTGAGCAGCCTGGCCCTTCGGTCTAGCTTCGTTGCCACCCAGGCCCAGGCTTTGAGCAAGTGGGCGGAGGAGTACATGCGGAAGGATCCGTCCCTGTACGCCGGCAAGGAAGCGGCCATCAAAAAGATGCTCAAGGCTGCCCAGGATGCGTACAAGATCCTCGAGCCCGCCCTTGGCGAGCTCAAGCGCCGCTAGGAGAACGCCATGCCCCTCAAGCCCAAGGACAAGAAAGTCATTGCCGCGTTTGCGGACAAGAAGCCCCTCGAGGGCAAGCTCCTCACAAGTGACGGCAAGACCCTCGAGAAGCTCGGCATGGGCCGCCAGAAGATCGCCTGGTGGGAGGGCCACTACGTCAAGGTGTTCCCCACCCTGCCCCACGTGAAGTCCGATGAGGTGATCCTCCGGGCGCTTCGCAGGGCCATTCCGAAAAACTGGCTCAAGGAAGGCTCCGAGAGTGGCATCGAAGAGAAGCTACGCAATCTCCTCGGTGAGCTCCGCGAGGGGCACGACGTGGAGATGGATCCAGCGGACGAGACCGAAGCCGTCCTGGACGAGGCCACGGCTGGCTCATTGCGTGCCAGGCGCGAAGCCATGATGGTGGACTTCCTCGAGGAGGCGGCGCGCCGGCTCCAGGGTCCGTTATCCAGTGCTGCGAAGCTCTCCCTGGCGAAGTACAAGTGGGGGGTGAAGGGGAAGATCCTCCGAGTGCGCGCGAGCGGGCGCTACGGTGGCAGCTACACCATGGCCGTGGAGCTCCAGTGGTGGGACCGTGAGCCGGTGCTCAAGTACCGTGCCACCGGGAAGACCATGAAGGGGAAAAGCATCTACACGACGGGCGAGCAAGCCATGTCCGATGACAGCACCCCCGCGGACATTGCCGGGCAGATCGGCACCTTCGTGACCATCGTGGACACCGAGATGATCGAAGGCTACACCACCGGCGCCCTTCAGATGTACGGCGACAAGAAGACCGGCCGGGCGCCCAAGGACAGTTTTCAAATCCGCGGTGGCAAGTACCGGTAGGAGGACACCATGAACACCGACAAGCTACGCAACCTCCTCGGTGAGCTCCGGAGTGGAGATCTCGAGGAAGGCATGGCCAAGTATTCCGCCTACTGGGTGAAGCAGCTCCCCACGGACCTGATGACCCAGACCATGCGGACCATCACGGAGCTCGGCGGCGAGACGGATCGGTTCGGTGTGACGATGCGCGACGATGCGCCGATGACCACTGGGAAGATCCACATCCATGAGGCCAGCCTGGCCTACCAGGTGCAGAAGAACCCGAACGCGAAGCTCCTCAAGGCGTTCATGCCCGAGCTCCGCAAGTGGGGGCTCAAGAAAACCGAATCCAAGGCCCGCGGCAAGCGCCGCGAGGTGCGATTCGAGGGGGCGAACAAGGAGCGCGTCAAGATCACTTTCGAGTACGAGCCCAAGCGCGAGTGGGGCTGGGTGAACGTGCAGAGCTACGATGCTCGCAGCCGGCTCACCGAGGACACTCTCGAGGAGCGTGCGCCCCTTCCGCGCCCCGGAGACCCCTTTGAGGCAGACGGGCAGACCTTCAAGATCGTCCGCGTCTATCCCACACGGGACTGGGCGCAAGGGCCGATTTCAGTGCGCCTATGGCGCCTCCTTTCGAGGAACGGCGCAGCGGCCATCGGGAAGCAGATCAAAGGCACCCAGGACAAGGGCCACTACCTCATCCTGTTCAACAAGCATGGCGACCTGGAGGGCCACCCCGTCTGGATGAAGCCGGCCCAGGTGAAGCGTGCCATGAGGTATGAGTCCGTGGAGCTGGACAGCGAGCTCCTGGACGAGGCGAAGTACCCCACCACGGCGGCGGGAGACCTACTCGAGAAGATGGCAAACCGGGTTATCCCCATGGTGGCCAGGAGTGTGGGCGCGGTGGATGATGTGCTCCCCTACTTGAGCGGCCAGAAGTCCAAGGAGATGGTGGCCAAAGCCAGGCAGGCGGCAACGCTGATCACCCAGGCGAACACCAAGCTCTACGAGGCACACGGGCTCCTGAACGAGATCAAGCGGGCAGGCAAGTAGGAGAGCACCATGAAACAGCGTTCGATCAAGGACAAGCTCAACAGCCTGCACGTATCCATTCAGCAAATGGAGACGGACCCGGACTACCGAAAGGGGCAGCCGGTAAGCGGGCGCATCGCCGGCAACTACGTGGACAACCTCCACGCTCACGTGCGCGAGCTCAAGGACGTGTCCAAGGAGGTTGGGCAGCTCGAGTGGGCGGCCGGGATGCTGGAAAAGGCGGCCAGCAAGGGCGATGTGTCCGCCCAGCACTTCGGCCAGGTGATCAAGATGCTCCGCGCCATCGAAAAAGGGATCAAGCGGGACGCGCGCAAGGTGCGCGAGGACACCGATGCTCTGGGCGAGCTCCTCGAGGGGCTCCAAGTGGAGGCCGGCCTGGTGGAAGCCAAGGCAGTCCGAGGCAAGGCGCAGAAGTTCGTGATGAAGGCTTTGCAGGACCTTGGCGGCGAGGCGGAGCTGACCAGCCTGGCTCGCCACCCCGGAGGACGCGGCATTCACTTCGCCCAGATCATGAAGTCCGTGGAGGCCCTCGCCAAAGTCGGCCACGTGAGCTTCAATCCGCAAACCCAGATGATCAAGCTCCGCCAGGACGAGAGCATCACCGAGGCCCGAAAGGCCGTGAAGCGGTCCAAGTCCAGGGCCATCGTGGACGTGATGGACAAGGTGAAGGACTACCTTACCGGGGCCGGGTGGAAGCATCGCCAGATGGGCAACGCGGACACCTACACGCGCCGGGTGTCCGACAAGGAAAAGGCGATCAACTTCGTGACGGCGGCCCTCAAGGCCAACGGTCTGGTGGGCTACCACAACAAGGTGGAGCAAGACGGGCTCACCGAGTATCACTTCGAGCACCGGCGCTACCGCAAGCTGGTGGCCACGCTCGAGGACTGGCACGACACCCCTGAGATGGTGCTGAGAGTACAGGACCTGGCGTAGCATGAGCTGGTTTCTCGAGACATACCGCGAGCTCTCTGGCCTGATGGAGGCCACGGCGTTCCGCGGCCTGAGCAAGGCAGAGCTCAAGGAGCTCATGGCCGAGCTCAAGTCCAAGTTCGGTCCGCTCCGGGCCAAGTATTGGACCACACCGAAGCACGCCACCGGACAGGTAACCCTGAAGCCCTACAGGCGGGACCAGGACGCCTGGGGCGAAGACCTGGACCGATGGGTGCGCCTGGTGGACCATCTCATCGCCTGGGGCGCATTCAGCCCCACGGTGAGCCTCGAGAAGCAACGCGGCGAGCCTGGCGTGTGGGGTAACCAGTTCCCCCTCGCTGGATTGACGTTCTATAGGAGAGCCTGATGCGGAAAAATCATCCCTATCGTGCCACCATGCTGGCCATCAGCCGGCGGATGCAGCGCAGCGGCTACAGCGTGGCCTACACGAAGCATGGGGACCATGAGCTCGGGGTGCCGGACCCACCGGCCGGGGCGGCGTGGATCTCGTTCACCGAGAGCGAGGACTGCCAGGGCTTTGCCCATGCCCTCGGGTTGCTCGGGCTCGAGGAGTCCGTGAGCAAAAGCGGCCGGACATGCTTCGAGCTCCCGGACGGCGGCGCCGCGTGCGTGGTCGAGTCCGGTGACGGTACAGGGTATCTGTACCTGAGCGAGCTGGGCCCGGTGGAGGAGACCAGGGCGGCCAAGCTGGGCACCCTCCTAGAGACCATCCGCGCGCCGCGCGTCAGCGAGCCAGATCCGCTCACCGAGGCCCGCGCGAGCCGGCCAGGGATGACCCAATTCCGCGATCTGACCCTCCGCAAAAAGGTGGTGGACCAGATCATGAAGGCCGTCATGCAGGACATTCCGATCATCCTCACCGGCCAGCCCGGGTCCGGGCGGATCATGATCGCCCGACGTATTGCCCAGATGGTGAAGGGGCCCCTCCGCGCTCCGCACTACACGGTGAGCATGAAGGGCCTGACCGGGACGGTGCGGAACGGCCGTTACGTGGAAGGCGATCTCACCATGGCCAACCAGGGGGTGCTCCTGTTGGACGAGGGGGCGGAGATGCGGCGGCCGGCCCTCGAGGCCATCGGCCAGGCGGTGCGCTTGAAGCAGGTGCAGCTCCCTGGGATGCAGGAGCCCCGCCAGGCGGACTTCCACCTGGTGATGACGGCTCCGGATGCCTCCGGGGCCAAGCGCGCATTGAAGTTCATGGGGCTCACCAAGGTGGCCACCATTCACATTGCCAAGGGTGACTTGGCGGTCAAGTAGCAGGAGAACACGATGAGCATCAGAACCCAGAAGCTGGCCCGGCTACTCGAGCAGATCCGCGGCGGCTCGGACGAGCCCCTGGACGAGACCATGTACGCCATCGGGTCCGGCGGTCTCCGCAAGCTCGGCGGGATGACCATCTTCCCGAACCAGGTGTATTTCATGGGCGCCTCGAGCTCGCCCAGTGGCATTTTCGTGACCCGGGTGACGGACGATGCGGTGACCTACAAACAGCTCTATTCGATGGGCAAGGAGCAGCGCATTCAGCGCCCCATCGCGGACGACTTGGTTCGCCAGGGCACCGAGACCTGGCTCAAGTCCGGTTACCAGAAGTACCAGCCGGAGCGAGCTCGCAAGCTCAAGGCTCTCCTGGCGGGCAAGAAGCAGCCCCCGGAGAAAGAGGAGGACTACGTGCGGTGGCGCGTGGAGGTGAAGGCGGTGAACCCGCCCACCGGCAAGATGACCAGGGAGACGGATCCCTGGTATCGCGCGGAGGAGTACGGCAACGTCGGCTCGCGCGAGGACCCGAAGCACGGCACCGTCTACGAGATCACCAGCGTGACCGGGAAGGCTCTCAAGGAGCTTCGCAAGGACAAAGCATTCAAGGTGCTCAAAGCCACCCGCGAGAAACGGTAGGAGGACACGATGACCCCGACCCAGTACATGCTCCCCGTCCCTTACGAGACCATCGAAGTGGACGGCCAGGAGTGGGAGGTGGTGACCGCGGGAGCGGATGCCAAGTCCTACGTGGTGAGCCTCAAGAAGCCCGGCAAGGGTGGCAACCTCTACTACCTCGAGCTGGACCTGGAGAGCGGGGAGCCGAAGGGGTCCCCGCGCAAGATTGGCAACATCGAAATGCTCGAGGGTGATGCCCTTGGTGGGCTCCTCGGGCAGCTCCGCGAGGAGTCCGGTTTGGCGGAGGCGCGCCCACGCCTTGCCGATCAGAGATCGGTGGTCAAGATCGGCCGCTCCGGGAAATCCTACAGCTACTTCTACCAGGGTTCCACGGCGGGGCGCTGGGATGAGCTCGAGGGGCTGGACGCCCAGGAGGTGTTTCGCAAGACGCTGGCCGTTCTCAAGATGTACCCGCAGACCACGGTGCTCCTGCCCAACAGGTGGAGCTTCGGGCGGCGATCTGAAGCTGTGCGGAGCCAGCGCCTCCCCTTTGTGCTCCTGGCGAAGCAGGGGCAGGAGGTGGACGCCACCGACAGCCCAAAGGACTTCTGGACCGAATACGGGATGCAGCTCCTACGCGGCCAAGTGAAGCTCAAGCCGCGCGAGACGCGCCCGGCGCCGGGGTGGTAGGGATGAACCTCGAGGCGATCCAGGGGCTCCTCATGGAGCTCAGGTCCCAGGTGAGCCAGATCGGGCTCGACTTCACTGGTGCGGCAGAGCGAAAGCGCGCCAGGCGCACCCGCACGCGCGTGCGACGTGTGCCCAACCCACGGAAGCCCCGGCGCCCGTCTCCGGCCCGGGCCGAACCAGTGCCCCTCGAGCCCCCGCCAGAGCCAGCTACCCCACGGGTCAAGCTGGCTGACTTCCGGTTGCCACCTACGCGCAAGGAGGCCCACACCGGCGAGCTCCTGGGGCGCTGTATCGACTGCAAGCGCAAGCTGGCCAAGACGGCCGGCAAGGGCACGAAGTGGTGTCCACGGTGCAACAAGCTCCACCAGCAAAGCATCCCGGTAGACCTGGGCAGCGGGGAGCGCAAGGTCAAGAAGCGGACCAGGTGCCCCACGTGCGGCGGTGTGAAGCGCAAGACGGACTACCAGTGCCAGAAGTGTTTTCAGGCCAGGCATACCCGGTTCGCCCAGATCGAACACATCGTCCAGGCGATCCGTGAGCTCGGCAGTCTGATCCTCGAGGCCAATGCCCAGCGGCGCGACCCGTGGGAGCTCATGCCGATCCTGGACCAGTGGCTCAAGGACAAGGGATGGCGCCGCAACACGAAGGCCCCTCACTGGGTGAAACGGGCCTGGTATAAACCGGTCTACCGCGAGGCCAAGGGAGACCAGTGGGCGAACCTTCGGAGCGCCCTCCGCAAGCTCGCCCCGAAGCTGGGCGGCAAGTACATCGAACAGCCGGCGCTGGCGGACGAGGAGGACACCCTCCTGGTGACCGTGCCGGGCTACTTCACCATCACGGCCCAGGTGCCCAACGTCCAGTTCGGCGTGGCCAAGCTGTCCGTGACGACGCGCAAGAGGTGACAGGATGAAAACGCTGGACAAGATCGCTCGCAACGACAAGACGGGGTTCATGAAGTGGTGGGGCGAGGTTGCCGGCCTACTGAACGGCACCATGGGCGCCAATCCGGGCTACTCCAAGATCAAGATGAGCGACACCATCGGGGTCAACGTGCCCACCGGTGTGATCTACGTTTCGCCCATGCGTAGCGGGAGCGACTTCCGCGCGGAGTCCTGGATCGACAGCGAGACCGAACAAGGACACAACGCCTTCAAGTGGCGTTCCAAGGGGCTCACTCCTCGCAAGGTGGCAGCCGACATTCAACGAAAGTGGGGAAAGCATCTCTGGGAGAACACGGACGAGCAACGGATGGGTGCCATCATGGGCGTGGTACTCGAGGAGTCGGACAATATTTTGTTCCACGCGGGGCTCCTCGGGGAGCGCCAGAAGCGGCCGGGGACGGGTGACTTCCCGGACGAGTCCAAGGTGCGTCAGGGTTCCTTCAAGATCGGCCAGGACTTCATGAAGCTGGTGAAGCAGGAGAAGCTCGACGGGCCTCACATGCTTCTGTTCAGGGAGGTGCGGGACCACATCAACAAGATCCCCAGGGAGAAGCTCCCGGAGATCTGGGGCCTGGACAACATCCCGGATGCCCAGGACGAGATCGCCCGAGCTCCACGCAAGGCGTTCCAGGCGTTCCTGCGAAACGTCCACAAGGTGGACCGCAAGCTCGCCGGGTACATCCGGCGCATCGCGGACAACGTACCGCTGGTCTGGTACATGATCATGCAGAGGATCAGCGGCAAGGACATGGCGGACATCATCCTGAACCGCTACTTCACAACCAAGAATTACTACGAGCCGTCGCAGCGTGTGAAGATGCGCGACAAGCGGCGCCGTAAGGCAAGCAAGATGCCCTCCGGCAGCCAGCCCGGACTGTTTCCCGAGGGGCAGGAGCTGGACGAGGGCATTATGAAAAAGCACGCGGGCCTCTACAAGGCGCCGGACCGGGGAAGCTCGCAGAGCTATGTGCTGGTGAAGCGTGGTTCCGAGGGCTATCTGAAAAAGTGGGCCGAGCGCCAAGGACTCGTGTTCCACGGCGGCCACGGCCTGAGCGGGGAAAAGGGTTACTTCGAGGACCCGAACACCGGGAGCTACTACGTGCTGGGCACGGGCAACAAGCGCAGCCCGTTCGCCGCGAACGAGGATCAGGACTCCCTCGGTGAGCTCCTCGGTGAGCTCGAGGAGGCCAAGGGCAAGTGCGGCCGGAAGCCTCGAGGCGGTGGTGTCCAGGACGGCAAGGGCCCGCATGGGGCCGGGCGCGGGCGCGGGCGGATGGAGCTCGAGGACCAGGAGCTCGGGGAGGCGGCCAGCCCCGAGCAGCTCCACCAAGCCAAGATGATGATCATCAAGATGCTGGACCAGGCGGTCCGCAAGGCCATCGGTGGCAGCGTCAAGGGCTTCACCGGTGACAAGGGCGGTGCCGTCATGGGCCGGTGGGTCACGAAGTCCAAGCTCGGGGAGCACACAATGATCGTTCGCATCCCGCCCAGGATGACCGAATTCAGTGTGTCCACTTACACGAAGCACAAGAACGCCAACATCAAACCCAAGGTGCTGGACGAGACCATGGTGGACATGCGGAAGGTGTGGAAGGGGGACAAGAAGTACGATTGGCGCCCCATCACAGATCTGTTCAAGCAAGAGATCGCCACCGGCGGCAACCGCAACGTCGTGTCCGTGGAGGACCAGGACAACCTCGGTGAGCTCCTGGGCGAGCTCCGCCAGGCGTCCGGGCTCGAGGACCTGGACGAGGCGGCGCGCCCCAAGCTGATCAAGGGTGACACGGTGCCCAAGGACCTGGCGGCCCTGTGGCCAGTGCTCCGGCGGTTCGGCTTCAAGCGCCCCAAGCTCAAGCGGACGGTGGAGTACGAGGGCACGCCTCACCAGTACACCATGGTTATGCCGGCCAGCGGGATCTGGGAGCGCAGCGGGAGCCGCAAGAAGTCCGCGTTCACGTCCAAGGAACGCTGGGAACTCTCCAAGGCGATCAAGGAGTGGGCCGCGAAGCACGGATGGACCCACAAGATGGGTCCGCGGGGGTTCCACGGCAATGAAACGGACACCTTTGCGAAGATGCAGCCCAAGCTCCCGACCCACAAGGTGCCCAACGAAGCGCACCTCACCATGCGTACTTCCGGGCGCCTCAAGAGCGGTTACGCCCCCGGCGAGGACGTGCTCCAGAACGTCTACTTCAATCTCAGCTACGCCACCAGATAGCACTCCTCTGAGGCATAAGCCCTTGACAGGGCTTGTATCCCCTCCATATTTCGGGCACGATAAGGGTAGTTAAGGGCAAGCAAGCGAAAGCGGCCCGACGAGGTGTACCATGAGCTACGCGGCGCAGTTGAAAGAGGAGGTTCGGATGCGGGCGGACGTGCCCACTGTCCGGCCGGCGGCCGGCGAGGACCGCGAGAGTGCCGTCTCGGCCCTCCGCGCCCTTGGGGCCCAGGCCACCCAGCTCGCAACTCAGCTCGAGCGAGGCCAGCTCTCCGAGGCCACGCTGGACGGCGTGTGGGAGCACATCAACGGTGCCACCAGGGCGATGGTGGAGGCCACCCGTGCGGCCTTCGATGCCCAGCGGCGCAAGTAGCACCTCAACCTTGGCACGGCTGTTGCTTCTTCTTAATTAACCTTATCTCTCTCTGTTAGAGGAGAAGAGTCTTGAGGGTTTGATTTGCGGGCCGTGGTGGCCCGGGGAGATTGGAGCCATGAAACAAGATCGGAAACCGAAGATGATCGGGTGGGTGTTCCTGGTGTTCGGGGGCATGTTCCTGTTGGGGACGGTGCTGTTCGGAATCATGGACCGCACCATCATGGACAACATCGCTGCGGCCGTGTGCGCGTGCGGGATGGTGTTGTCGGTGGGGTTCTGGGCGCACGTGTGGGTGGCGCGCCAGCGGCTCCGCCAGAGCGAGCTCCTGGAGATCCGGCTGCAACAGCTCGGTGAGCACTGGAAGGCGAGCGCCCGGTAGTGCTAGGATAGGGGCGCGAATCCAAGCAAGCCCCGGCCATCGTGCCGGCGAACAAGGAGGCAACGATGGATCGGCTAGACGCATTGCTCCAGGAGGAGCGGGGGCACCAGGGCCTGGTGGACCTTCCGGCCATTGGTGGTCCGGTGGTGGACGAGGGGGCAGACCGGCACGCAGTCCATGAGCTGGAGCTCTATATCGACAACACTCACCAGCTCTACAAGGACAAGTGGGAAAACTTCTTCTCGAGTCTCACGCGCAAGGTGGCGGCCGGGAAGTATGATCGCAAGCGGGCGCTCAAGATGATGGGCTACCTGGTGGACCGCGCGGCCAAGGAGTACGCCAAGGAGTTCGGGGGCACTTGGAATCAGATCTTCTCGGTGCCCACCCGCAAGGCCGTGGCGGCGTCACAGGTGGAGGAGTTCGAAGATGTGGTGAAGGACTCTCCGGAGGACTTGGCCAAGTGGGTCCCCAAGAAGTACGCGAAGAACAAGCTCAAGATCTGAGCTCCCTTCCATCGTTCGATCTGTCCGTGGTAAGCTGCCCTCCTCGCTGTAGGAGGAACGCAGCATGGCAGACACCAGGACCTATACGGCCGTCACATCCGAGGTGATGGACGCCATCCGTGCCGGCCTCGAGGCGGCAGCCATCGACATGCCAGATACGCCAGATGGGGAGGTGACGTTCTTCGGCACCCTCCGGTTCAAGTTCGGGTACACCTGGGATGACCAGGCAGAGACCCTCGAGCTCGAGATCCTGGACAAGCCGTTCTTCGCCCCGGCGGACAAGCTGTGGGAGTACGCAGACGCGGGGGTGAGTGCGTGCGGGGGGACGCCTCCGGCATAGCAAGCGTGGCCCGGGGCTGGGCCACCAGGAGGGAGCCGATGGCGAGCTCGTTTCGCGTTGGCGAAGCAGATCTGAATTCGTTGGCCAGGTTGGTATTCGAGAGCCCAACTCACTCCAGGCGCGTGTACGCGAAGCAAGGCGATGAGCTCAAGTACATCGAACGCAATGGGCGCGGAGGCCCGCGCGTGGGCGCGTGTACGGCGGAGGAGTTCCGGCTGTGGTGCTCGAGGCGCCAGGTGCGAAGCCGGCCAGCCACCAGGCGCGAGACGGCGCGGGACTGGAAGATCATCCGGGCGATGCCCGGCGAACCATGAACGGCCCCGAGGGGGCCAGGAGGAGTCCAAGATGAAACGGATGATGCGAGTGCTCCCGGCAGTGCTGGCGGTGATGCTGGTGACCGGATGCGCGGACAAGTTCTTCGCGGCCAAGGTGGCCGTCCAGTCGGGCCGGGCGGCCCTGAGCATGGCGAACATTGGCCTGACCACGGCGGATAAGGCAAAGCAGGATGCGTGCAAGATCCCGATATGCGAAAAGGTGGACAAGCCGGGGACGGTGAAGTACCGAGCCTGCATGGGGCAGGACCACAGCGCGGATCCGACCTGGGTGAGCTGCTATGCCAAGTTTAAGCACTTCATGACGGTCACGTGGCCCCAAGCCGAGAAGACGGCCAACGCCGGGTTCACCACTGCGGAGGCGAGTATCACCTTGGCGGAGGCCCAGAAGTCAGGTCTCCCCTTGGACGTGCTACCCGTGGTGAAGGCCAGCGCCTGTTTCGTGGCCCAGGCCCTCGAGTTCCTACCCGAGAAAGCGAAAAAGACCGTTCAGATGTTCCTGGACATGATGAAGGCGTTTGGCTGCCAGGCGCCCCCGGCCCCGGCGGCAGCTCCGCCGGCCCCGGCGCCAAGACCCCCGGCGGCCCCTCCGGCAACCGATTCACGTCCAGCCCCCGCGCGCCCGTGACTGCGGCGCGGGATCCCTTCGATCTGGTGTTCCCCCTGGCGGGCCAGGAGGAGGAGCCAGAGGAGCTGGTGTGGCCCCAGGCGCCTCGGAATTGCCCCACCTGTGGAAGCGGTAGGCTTCGCTCTGGTGAGGACGGACAGGGGCGCTACTGGCGGTGCCTGACGTGCAAGCGGACGGGCGCCATCGAACCCCGCTCAGAGCAGCCGCGTCGGTATCGGATCCGCAAGCGATAGATTTCTCACGCGATCCCGGCTAGTATCTTGGGGTGAAAGCGACACCAGCATGGCTCGCATCAGTGGAATACTGTGCCGGATCTTCGGCCATTCGTGGTACACGGCCCGGGGGCAGAAGTTCCGATATTGCCGGAGGTGTCGGCGCGTTCAGACAAGATCCCAAGCCAGCGATGAGTGGCAATGGATGAAGCAGTACCCATGATGCCCGTAGCGCCTAACTTCGTGTCCGGGGCCAGCCTTGGCTTCGTGATCGGTTTCATGCTCGGGCTTCTGGTGGGATTCAATGCAGGCCAGGGGCCGCGAGGATGAGGTAACAGATGGCGAACCTGGGCAATCGGATCGTCAACTACGTTCGGGGGATTTTCAGCCGCGACACCGAGGAGCGGATTGAGGCAGCCGGAGGGGTGAACGTCGGGGACTTCCCGATGGATCCATTCGGAAACCTGCAAGTCCAGCACATCGGGCAGAACGTGGTCCAGGACGCCCTGATGGTGTCCAATGCTCTGATGGCGCGGATGATCGACTACGAGCGCATGGATGAGTATCCGGACTGCAATGCCGCGTTGAACATCTACGCGGACGATGCAACGGTTCCAGATCCGAGCACAAACCATGTGATGTGGTCCGTGTGTCGGGACGAGCAGATCCGCGGGATGCTCGACACCATGCTACACAGGCGGCTCCACGTGGACGATGAAGCGTGGGAAGCGATCCGGATGCTGGTGAAGTACGGAAACGACTTCGAGGAGATCCTGGTCAACTCCCGCGGTGTCCAAGGACTCAACTTTCTTCCAGCGCCTACGTGCCGACGCCTCGAGGGGAAACAGGGCGAGCTCAAGGGCTTCGTGCAGAGCTTCAGGGGCAACTTCACGGTGAACCCAGGCCAGCTCCAGGGGATGCAGTTCCGCCAGGGCGTGGGGCGTGAGCCACGCAGCGGCGTGGCCCTCTTCGAGCCGTGGCGTGTGGTTCACATGCGGCTCCGGAGCAACCGGCGCCGGGCGATGTACGGGATCGGGATCCTCGAGGCGTGCAGGTGGGTCTGGAAGCGCCTCATTCTCCTCGAGGACGCGGCGCTGATCAGCCGGCTGGCTCGAGCTCCCAGTCGCTTCGCGTTCTACGTGGACGTGGGCAAGCTGTCCACCGAGAACGCGGAGAAGTACCTGGACGAGATGCGCCGGAAGCTCAAGAAAAAGAAGTTCGTGAACCCACGGACCGGCCAGCTCGATCTACGATTCAACCCTCTGTCCACGGATGAGGATTTCTTCCTCCCGGTGCGCGACAGCCGGGAGGTGGTCCGAGCGGACGTGCTCAACACGCCCACCTGGACGGGCGTGGAAGATGTGGCCTACTTCCGCGACAAGCTCCACGCCAGTCTGATGATCCCGAAGGCGTACCTGGGCTACGATGAGAATCTCCCGAGCCGCGCTACGCTCTCCCAGGAGGACGTGCGGTTCGCCCGGACGGTGCTCCGGGTCCAGCGCGAGTACAAGGCGGGGATGCGGAAGGTGGCCAAGGTACACCTCGCCAGTCAGGGGATCGATCCGGCCTATGTGGACTTCGATCTGGCCATGACGGTGCCGAGCTCCATCTTCGAGCTCGCACGCCTCGAGATCCAGAACACCCGAGCCACGTTCGCTGCCCAGATGGGTGAGCTCGTTTCGAAGCACTGGCTTCTCGCCAACGTGTTCAACTTCTCGGACGCTGAGATCGAAAAAGTGATGGTGCAGCGGCGCGAGGAGCTCACCGAGGAAATGAAGATCCAGCAAGGGCAATTCGAATCCAGGGCCCTCCCCGTCAGAAGCCCGAACCGAATGCTCACGGACAACCGTTCCGCGCCAGCGCGCACGCGCGAGCTGTACGGCGTGGAGCGGGATCTGTTCGCAGGAAGCCGCGAAGCGGAGAAACGCCTCGAGGGACGACTGGACCAGATGCTCACCGAGAACAGGCGTTTCGGAATGCAGCTCGCGCAGATCCAATCCTTCCTGGGCGAGGTGCGCGGAGCCATTCGCACCTCCCAGATGCCTCGCTGATTCGAATCAGATCCTACACAACACTTATATAAGTGTTCGACCCTCCTTGTTTTTTTCCCTTGACCCGTGTAGAACCGTGTATTGATAATGACAAGGATTCAGAGGCGATCCGATGCGAAAAGGTGATCTCTCCACAGAAGTGAGACTCTCCTGGTATTTCACCGGATCTCTCTGCCCTGAGCCCACCGTTACTGGGAGTGGACGGCCACGATGAGCGGACTGATTCCGGCCAATGTGCTCGCAGGAGTGACCCGCGGATCTCTCGAGGATCACGTGGGTCGAGTGATCCAGGCGGTAGAGGACAGCCACGCAAGATTCGAATCCGAGACCGGGCAGGACCTGAACGTGATTGCGACGTTCAATGAGCATGTGGTGGTGGCCAACGGGGACGGCAACGTCTACCGCGCCAGCTACCAGCCGGCCGGTGACGGGTTTTCCATCACGAAGGTGGAGCCAGTGGAGCTCCCGGTGATTCGCGGGCGCCAGGATGGCAGGCGCTTCGTGGAGCGCACTGCATCGGAGGCGGTGGAGGCTCTGGTGGCCGGGGACTTCTCATCGGCCCGTGATCAGATCCGCACCTTGATCGAAGCGGCTCCCATGGTGGCCCCGGCGGACCAGCTCCGCGAGCTCCGCGAGCACCTCTCCGGGATGTTCGATCCGGATCGCCCATGGCGCGCGTTCTACGCGGAGGACCATGAGCGCATTCAGCGCCTGGTGTGGGGCACCACCGGCTCCGCCCTTTCCTACACCCCTCAACCCCGCTACCAGCCCCTGTACCGTGACGGTCTCCTCGAGGACGCCAGCGAGTACGCTTCCGCCGTGGAGGCGGACGTGGGCGTGATGGCCGAGCGCCTGGAGAAGCTCTGGGAGCAGACCACCGAGGCGTGGGGCGAGTACCAATCGACTGGTGCCTTCAAGGCTTCGGGCATCGCCCGGCCGGCCGAGCATTTCGAGACCATCGCTTCCGATTACCTGGTGGAGCTCAAAGCTCTCTGCCACCTGATGAGCGAGGCGGCCAAGGACAACGATCCGGATACTGTGGCGGCGCGCGGCTGGCTGTTTGACCAGGTGGCGCGGCAGTATCCCCAGGTGGAAGTGACGGCCCGGCTAGTGCGTCGGGTGGCCACTGAATTTGTGAGCTAAAACGACGCCCCGGCTGGGGCTCAACGAATATCACGGAGGAGCACGATGCAAAACCGACCGATCCACACCCTGGCCGAGGACTTCCAGTACCTGGGTCTTCCGGTGGACGAGACGGACCACCTGGACGAGATGGACGCCCCGCCCGCGCCCGACAAGAAGCAGGCGGCCATGCAGAAGAAGATGAACGTGGCCAAGACGAAGATGGCGGCGCTTCAGAAGAAAGCCCTCAAGGCCGGTGTGCCGGCGGAGGACGTGGAGCTGGCCATGCTGTCCGTCACCGAGGACGAGCTGGACGAGCTCCCCGAGGACATGGAGACGCTGGACGAGTTCAAGATCGTCAAGTTCTTCAAGAACCTCCTCAAGAAAGGCAAGAAGAAGCCGTCCCGCGCCGAGCGGCTCAAGAAGGCCAAAAAGGCGAAGCAGTACCGCAAGGGCCGGGGCCGGTCCCAAGCCAAGCGGTATCGCAAGAGCTCCCGCTTCAAGAAGCTCAAGAAGCTCTACGCCAAGGCCAAGAAGATGGGCAAAAAGGCCGTGAAGGGCGCCCGGCGCAGCTTCGCGTCCATGCTCGGCTCGAGCACCGAGTACCCAGGTGGCCAGGAGCTGTCCGAGCTCGGGTCCATCATCAACGCCCTCGAGCACACCGAGGACAGCTCCCAGTACGCGGCCGGCTACGCCAACATCGCCAAGGCGGCAACGGCCACGGCCGGCGGTCTCCGCGAGCTGGACGAGAGCTACGTGGACATTCACTTCCCGCTGGACGAGGCGGCCGACTACTGCGAGCTCATCGCCGCGGAGGCCCGGGAGTTCCTGGGCGCCCTCGAGGAGCGCGACGGCACCATCAGCGTGGAGGACCAGCGGCTCCTGGACGAGCACCTCGCTGAGCTCCACGCGGAAGCCCTCGCCATGGCCAACTACGCCGACGACACCAACATCCTGGTGGCGCTGGACGAGGGGCGGATGCCCTTCGAGCAGGAGGTGGTGGAGAGCGAGGGTCTGTTCGGCGCGGAGCTGGACGAGGACGAGGACCTGTTCTTCGAGGACGAGGACGAGGACGAGGAAGATCCCTTCGAGGGGATCCGCGGCGAAGTCGCCCTCATGTTCGGTATCCGTCACCGCTAGGAGGCCACCGTGGACCAGGTACTCACAGACTGCCAGCTATTCCGATTCGAGCTGGTGGAGGACCGGGAGGGCTCCGGGGGCATGGTAGCCCGCGGGCCCTTTGCCCGGGCAGGAGTGCCGACGGCCAACGGCCGGGTGTACTCCGGCAAGCTCTGGGAGCGAGAGCTGTCCCGGCTCCAGGACAAGATCAAGACGAGCAGCTTGTTCGGACTCCTGGACCACCCACAGGACGGCAAGACCACGCTCAAGGAAGCGTCTCACCTGATCACCAAGCTGACCTTCGATGGCACCAACGTCATCGGGGAGATGCGAGTGCTCGACACCCCCAACGGGCGCATCCTGAAGTCCATCATCGAAAGCGGAGGCGTTGTGGGCGTCTCCAGCCGTGGCGTGGGGACCACCCGCAAGAACCAACAGGGCATGAGCGAGGTTCAAGACGACTATCGGCTCCTGTCCTTTGACGCCGTGGCGGACCCGGCGAACGCTACGTCTTGGCCGAAGTTCACCACCGAGGCCGACGATCCGGAGGAGAACATGCCCCTCACCCTCGAGCAACTGAAGGAAACGCACCCCGAGCTGGTGCAGATGATCCAGGCGGAGGCCGTGGCAGACGTGGAGCCGGCCCCGGCGGCGCCCGACACCGAGGACATGCGCGAGAAGCTCTTGTCCATGGTGCAGGAGCAGCGCGCGGAGGTGGAGAGCCAGGTGCGGAGCGAGCTCCTGAGCGACCCGTCCGTGGGCGGCTCGCGGCTCGCCCTCGAGGGGGTGATCAAGCTCCTCCGGCCCCTGATGCTCACCGAGGATCAGCACGCCGTCCTGGAGAACAAGGAAGAGGAGCTGGCGGACACCCGGGCCAAGCTCGAGGAGGCACAGGAGCAGATCTCCCAGCTCGAGGCGGCCGTGGAGGAGCTGGTGGGCATCACCGAGGAGCTCTCCTGTCGCTACTACGCCGAGCGCGCCCTGGGTACACTCGAGGAGGTGGACACGAAGGAGCACATCCTCGGGATGCTCGGGGACCTGTCCCGCTTCGGATCCATCGAAGAGTTCAAGGAGGCCCTCGCTTCCACCGTGGAGTCGGTGCTCACCGAGACCACGCGCCAGGAGGAGGAGAACGCAGAGCTCGCGGCCATGAAGGCCGAGAACGAGAAGCTCCGCAAGGCCCTGGGCAAGTCTGTGGAGCTCGGCAAGGCCCTGGGCACCAAGGCGTACCTCGAGCAGCGCCTGAACGCTCATCCCCAGGCCAGCGCCATCCGCGAGCAAGCGGAGAACGTGCGTCTGGAGGGCAAGCGTGCCGTGGATCGCCTGATCGAATCCTTCGAGGCGGCCAACCCCTTGTCGGACGAGTTCGATCAGATCTCGTCCGAGTTCGGCGGCGGCCTGTCCCACCTCACCGAGGGGGACGAGGATCCGCAGGACTTCACCGAGGGGTTCACGGGCGCCATGCACATGCCGGAGGGTGGCGGCGGCCAGGTGCCCCTCACCGAGGACGGCTACGATCTGTTCGGTGTGGGCCAGAAAGAGCTCCGGAAGCTCTGCGGCCTGTCCGAGGGACGCGACGACGACAAGGGGCCCTACTAGGGGATCTCTTCCAGGAAAACCAACGCGCAATGAGCGCGTGAACCGGATTTAGGAGGCAGAAATGCAGGCAAGAGACATGGTGAAGGCCCCGGGCGGCTTCGGAGGCCAGGACCGGGTGGACGAGATCCTCAAGCAGAAGTGGGCGTGGCTCCTCGACGGAATCGAGGAGGACTGGGATCGGCGCAACCTGGCGCGCCTCTTCGAGAACCAGATGAACCACCTCCGCGACGAGGTGCGGAAGTCCGGGATCATCAGCGAAGCCACCACCAAGGCGGCCGTGCCGGACTACGTGAAGTTCATCTTCCCGCTGGTCCGCCGCGTCTGGGCGAGCCTGTTCGCCAACGGCCTGGTGAGCGTCCAGCCGATGAGCGCCCCCATCGGCGGGATCTTCTTCTTCGAGTACAAGTACGGCACCACCAAGGGATCGGTCACCGCGGGTCAGAACATGATCCAGAACTTCGACCGGTTCTACAGCTCGGAGCGCGTGTACCACGAGCTGGTGGACACCGGAGACGGTGCCACGGCCAACTACACCGGGACCCTGGACTGGTTCCCGGTGGTGCCGAAGGACAACTTCGGCCGCGCGGGCCTCGAGTTCACCACGGTGGACGTGTCCGACAACGTGCTCCGGATCTACGATGCGGACGGATCCGGCACCCTGGCCGGTGACACGGGCGGCGCGTCCACGGTCACCTACGCCAGCGGCGACTTCAACATCACGTTCTCCGCGAACGTGAAGAACCTCACCCCCATCTACGCCAACTACTGGTTCAGCATGGAGGCGGCCAGTGCCAACGTGCCGGAGGTGAACGTCGAGATCTCCCTCGAGCCCGTCCAGGCGTGGAGCCGCAAGCTCAAGGCGCTGTGGAGCTCGGAGGCGGCCGACGACATGCGCGCCATGCTCGGGCTCGACATCGAATCCGAGCTGGTGGGCGGCCTGGCCAGCGAGATCGGGCTGGAGATCGACCGCGAGATCATCCAGGACCTGTACGTGGCGGCGGACGCCGGCACCAACAAGGACACCTTCGACGCGACGGTGCCCCCCGGCCGGAGCCCGGTGGAGCACTACTCCGGGATCCTCACCAAGCTGGACAAGATCGCCACGGAGATCCACACCCGCACCAAGCGCGGTCCGGGCAACTTCATCGTGTGCGCGCCCGACGTGTCCACGGTGATCTCGGCCCTGAGCCGCCACGGCGACTTCAAGGGCGTGTTCTCCCAGACCGATCCCGTCCAGGGCATCGGCACCGGCGGGCGCCCCGGCTTCCCGCTCCCGAACGCCCCGCAGGGCTACGGGATCTTCGAGGCCGGCACGCTCCAGAACCGCTGGCGCGTGATCGTGGATCCGTACTTCGAGTCGGGCAAGGCCGTGGTCGGGCTCAAGGGGAGCACCTTCCTCGACAGCGGCTACGCCTACGCCCCCTACGTGGGGCTCCAGATCACCAGCACCTGGCTGGATCCGGGCAACTTCCAGGCCCGCAAGGGCCTCCGGACCCGGTACGCCACGAAGCTGATGAACAGCAACTTCTACGGCGCCCTCGAGGTGAACAACACCCCGTAGCGTGAGATCGTGTCAAGGATCCCAACGGGGGTGACCACCTCCCGCGGCAGTCACCCCCGTTGGATCCGACTTCAGGTTTCAGGCTACTGCGGAGGAGGATTCCAAGATGAAAATCACCTGTGTGAATCGCAGTGCAGACCCCGTTCCGATGCCCGGAGCGGTGAGCTGTGCAGCGGGCACCACGAAGGCCCTCACCGGTCGCACGGTGGACGAGGCGGCCCAGATGCAGGAGCTGTACGCCAGCTCCACCGTCCAGATCGTCTGCGAGCTCGAGGACGACGACTATCCGCCCATCGTCTGCGTGGCCAAAGCCCCGGCGGACCCGGCGGCGGACGCCACGGACCTGGCGGCCGTGGGGTTCGACCTTCAGGACCTGTACGGCAACGCCTACAGCAGCGACATGGCCATGTACTTCGGCGTGTTCGATGATGAGGACTGCCTCATCCCGTCCGAGGATGCCACGCTGGACACGGCGGCCACCGGCACCATCGACGCGGGCGCCGGGACGAATCTCCTGACGGTGACCCCCGACGCTGGCGTGCTTTCCGTGACGGTGAGCATCCCGGCGGCGGCCGATCAGGTGGTGTACCTGAAGGCGTGGGTTGTCGGCGGTCGCCGCATGGTGGACACGTCGGACCAGCACGCCGCGACGTTCAGCGTTTCCTAGCATCTGGCGGAACACGCCGGTGCCCGGCCTACCTCAGATTGGACATTCGATGAGAACGTAGGGAGGAGTATGCCATGGCCACCCGAGCCAACGCACGGAAGTACAAACGCAACCCCGAGTACCCCGCGGAGCGGTTTAAGCTCAACGGGGTGCTGTTCACCGATGAGACCGTGGTGGAGGGAGACCACTGGGAGAAGTACACCACCCAGCTTTTCCCCAACATCCCCCCGCAGCTCGTCTACGCGCCCTCGGGTGACCAGGTGACCACCGGGGGCACGGCCCGGGCCGAGCGCCCCCAGCGCGACGTGGAGCCCCCCAAAGGCACCACCACGGCAGCCTTCAAGCGCAGCGAGGAGGAGCCGGCGGCCGGGGACGGCAAGAAGACCCTGGTAGAGACCGGCTCCAAACCCAAGCCGGCTTCGAAGCAGGCCATCGTTCCCCCGGAACCGGAACCGGAACCGGAGCCCGAGCCCGAGCCCGAAGAGGAGCTCGAGGACGATGTGGAGCCGGAGGACCTGACGGTGATCAATGGCGTGGGCGACAGCCGGGCCGAGTCCCTGGCGGAGGCAGGCTTCCCCACGGTGCAATCCGTGGCCAACGCGGACCCGGCGGTGCTCCTCCATGGTGTGCGTGAGACCGGGGCTCGCATGAACCTCGCCACGGCTCGCACCATCGTGCGCCAGGCCAAGGTGGCGGCCGGTCGGAAGGAATAAAGCAAGAGGGGCAGCGAATACCCTCTTGATTCTTATCTCTGAAGGATAGAGATAAGGTTAATTAAGAAGAAGCAACACCCGTGCCAAAGTGGAGGCACCCATGATCTGGCCGACTCGCCCCCGACTTTGGGGCACCTACCTGGACGAGGTTGCGGTCCACAGTGACCCGGCCAAGCGGTTCCCTCCGCCCAGGGACCTGAACAACATCATCCAGGCCCATGCCTTCAAGACCTACGGCCAGGACAACAACACCAAGCGGGTGGCGATCAAGGGCTTCCAACGGCTCCTCAAGGGGCTCCGCTACAAGTACCGGAACGATCCCACCATGGACCTGCACAGCGAGGAGTTTTTCACTCGTCTGGCGCGGGCCTCGAGGCGCTGGTGGGAGTCCAAGGGCCAGGCGGAGTACGAGAAGCTCATGGGCTTCCGGAAGCGCAAGCGGCGCAACATCAGGGCCGGGCGCGCACGCAAGCGCGCGGAGCTCATGGCCAAGGCCGAAAAGGAAGCGGCAGCGGCGGCGGCGAACGAATGGAGAGATCCGCTGTTCGGTGTTGTCCAGGACGTGATCACCGGCAACACCTGGGAGGGCGAGTACGCTCGCACCGTGCTGGGCGAGAAGCGCAAGGCGCCGAAGGTCCGCGGCAAGGTGAAGCGCGGCTCCACGGTGGAAGTGGTGGCTGCCAGGGGCCAGGACAAGCCGTTCCACGGAATGCGTGGTGAGGTGGTAGGCACCCGCCCCCATTTCGTCACCGTCAACTTCCCGGCCCTCGGTGAGATCGATGTGTTCACCGACAGTGTGCGCCTGGTGGAGCACACCGAGCTCGAGGGGTGGCCGGCATGGGTGGTACAGGAAGATCTCGACGCTGTGGAGCTCGAGGGGGACCTGGATACGGGGTACTAGATGGCCACACTGGGCATCGAAAATATCCGCTCGTTCATTATGCGGAAGCTGGGTCACCCGGTGGTCTGCGTGGAGCTGGACGAGGAGCAGGTGGACCAGGCGATCACCGATGCGTTCATCTGGTGGAGCGCCTACAGGGGTTGGTACAAGGAGGCCGAGCTCCAACTGGTCATTGACCAGTCCGAGTACGATCTGAGCGCGGTAGATCCGCCCGTGGTGGGCATCATCGACATTTACTTCGTGGCGGACTACGGGTGGGACTTGGAGTACCTGTGGGAGGGGTTCCTGGACGTGAACGGTTACCCCTATGACTGGTATCTCCAGAATGAAGGCCAGGGTGGTTTCTACAGTGGGATCGTCCAGTGGCAACAGATGAGGGAGACGGGCGCGCGGGTGCTGTCCGTGGACGCGGACTGGATTTTCAACTCGCAAACGAAGGTGCTCACCATCACACCGCGTCCGAGCGACAATATGGTGGCACAGAAGATCGTCTACAAGTACGAGACCCCGTTCGATTCGAAGTACCTATCCATGGTGCCTCCCCAGGATGCGTTCCTGATCAGAGAGCGCGCACTGGCGGAGTCCAAGTACATCTTGGGGCGCATCCGAGGCAAGTACACCGGGGGCTTACCGGCGGCTCAAGGCAACGTGAGCCTGGACGGCGACAACCTACTCCAGGAGGCCCAGGCGGACTTTGACCGGCTGGACAGGGAGCTCATGGCCCTGATGCCTCCGCCGGCCATCATCACCGGGTAGAGGAGACCCACATGGCGAAAAAGATCACCGAGGACTTCCAGGAGCTCCAGGAGATGGTGCTCGGGACCACGCAGCCCCAGCAAAGGGTCTACGGGGTGCAACCCTACGAGCATCCGACCTACAAGGGCATGAAGTGGAGCTGGGGCCACCTCGGGTTCCTGGATGGGCACGAATACTACCTCCGGAACGGCGCCCTGTATCGCGCCCCGGTGTACTCCGCTTTCGACTTCGAGACGGGGTGCCGGTGGGGCGAGCTGGTGGCCAAGGGCAAGGGCGTGAAGCCCTACATCGCGTCCCTGTGGGATCGCGGGATGGTGGAGGCGTAGCATGTTCGCAATCACCCAGGTCATGGACGTTGGCGACAACTTCGATGGGGCCCTCCCGGGCACTGATCCGGTCACCACAAACGGTGTGAAGGTGTACCCCAAGGACGACGTGGACAGCCATGGTGGTCTGTTCGAATTCACCGGCTCGGAGAACCGGGCTGTGGACGTGCGGGGGTTCCAGTTCAAGGGCGCCGGGCAGTCCACCTGGACTCTCAACATCGTGGACCCGGTGGCCGGGGACATGGCGTGGCTCACGGGCACCTCGAGCGTGGTGTACGTGCTCCTTGCTGCGGATCGGATCACCCTCCTGCCCGGCCAGAAGCTCAAGCTGGTGACCACGGGCACGCCCAGCACCACCGAGCTCCGGGCCACCGTGATGTTCGCCCCGGCGGCCCTCGGGGAGACCTGATGCAGCTCCGCGAGCGTCTACACGCGGCCGGCGCCTTGGTGACCGAAGCCAAGGCGCGGTTCATCGGCGGGAAGTACAGGGCCACGCTCAGGAAAGACCAGTACGATCCGGCAGACTACCGCTACAGCCCTCCCCCGGAGGACATTGACTCGCTTCTCAAGCGGGCCGAAAGGCACCTCACCAGGTGGGGCTCCTGGGGAGATCTCAAGTACGGCTACGATGGGCCGATCCAGGACGATGGAAAGGCGTGGGAGACCCACGGCAAGGCCGAGCGCATGATCGACTCTTGGGCCCGGGCGGCGAAGTACCGGCGCGAGAGCTCACCGAACGGTGTCGTGTGGGTGCGGGGTGCCACGGATCCCGTGATTCGGCTCACCAGGGAGCACTCGGACGAGACCGCGTGGCGCGACGATGAGCGCGCCTACCGGATGTACCTGCGTGACGGTGGAGAGCCCGGCTACTACGCGCGGATGACTCTCCTCATGTACGATAGCCCCGAGGGGTCTCGCCTCCTAAGCCACATCAGTGACCGACAGGACAAGACGGTCATGGACTGGGAAACGGACGCCAGCAAGCTCCGCGACTGGTTCAAGAAGCTCAGGATGCGTCACCAGAAGCGCGTGTCTATTTCGGGCATCCGGGACAAGGCCCATCGGTTCAACGCTGACATGGATACGGCGCAGCTCCAGAAGCTCCTGGGAGTGGTAACGCGGTTCGCCAGGCGCTACCCCCAGCTTCAGGACGCCACCGAGCAACAGCCAGGTGAGCGCGAATTCGTCAAGGCCGTGTTCAGGCGGTGGGAGATGCCAGACCGTTCGGCTGGCATCGTGGTGCGCGCGGACGAGTACAACCCCAAGAACAAGCAACGGCGGCGCAAGGATCACAACGTGACCATTCTCCTGTGGCCGTCTCTGGGATGAGGACCATGAACGACACCATTGACAGAATTCGCCAAGTGGGAGCTCTCACCGAGGAGGCCGAGAACCTGTTTGAGGGGCGCCCGAAGCCCGGCCCGATGTGCCGGAAGATCGTCAAGGGTCTCCTGGCGGCCGGCTTCACCAAGTCCAAGTCCCGGATGGGGATGGGCGCCACCGGCGCCACCTACACCAACCCCCAGGGGGACATTTTCTCCAAGGATGTGCAGGTGCCACAGGATCCGGTTTCGGTGCTCGGCGGCTCGCGTCCACAGGCGGACCCGAAGCGCGTCCAGGCGGCCGAGAAAACCGTCCGGAAGATCGCCGGCCAGGTGGGCGTCACCGAGAAACAGAACATCGGCAACCGGGTGGCCCTGAGCGAGCCAGGCGGCCACCCCAAGGTCTGGTATCACACCACGCCGGGCGGCACGTTCTACGTGGACGTGGACTACACCACCGACTACTAGACTTGGCACGGGTGTTGCTTCTGCTTAATTAACCTTATCTCTCCCTTTGGAGAGTAAGAGTCAAGAGGGTCTCCGGAGGACAGAATGGAAATCAAGGACCGATTGCAGAGCGCAGTGGACCAGGTGAACGAGGCGGAGCACTTCGGGGAGATGGCCCAGTCAACGCGGGAGGCGCTTCCGGACAAGGACTTCGCCATCCCCGGTGAGCGGCTGTTCCCGATTCAAAGCGCGAAGCAGGCGATGACCGCGCTGACCTACGCCACGTGGCCCGACAACAAGAAACACAAGGACCAGGTGTTCAAGGCCGTCAAGAAGCGGTGGCCCAAGGTCTGGGAGCGGTTCCGTGGCAAGGGGAAGCGCAAGGGGAAGCGGCGCGGGCGCACCGAGTCCATCGGCACCCTCGGGGATCGCGCGGACGTGCGCGAGCGACTGGGTGCGATGCGTGGTCTCCTGGCGGATGGCCAGCGCCTCGGTGGCGGGAAACCACAGGGCGTGCCTGGTGCCCCGGAGGATCCCAACAGCATCGCGGCCATGTTCGCCCATGAGAGCGAGGATCTCACCGAGGCACGCAGGAAAGGAGACCCACGCCGTGCCCTCAAGGTGTGGAATGACTTTCTATCCAAGATCGCCATGAGCGACGACTTCCCCAGGGAGAGGCGGAAGCACCTCAACCCGGCCCAGCAAGCCACGGTGGATCAATTCCATGGCTCTCTCCGCCAGGCCCATGCTGCACTGAACAACTGGGTACACCAGGTGTCCACTGGCTCCTGGGAGCGAGGCGACCGATGAGCATCCGCGAGCTCTATGAGGACTTGTCCCACCAGCTCGAGGACGAGGGGGAGTGGGAGCTCTGGACGCACCCGGAGCCGGAGATCACCGGGGAGCCGTCCTGGGTGTTCGATGGTGGCAAGCGCCTGGTGCCCATCCGCGAGAAGAAAGACGCGGAGGGTAAACTGGACAGCAAGAACCCCCGTGGGATCCGCCGGTGCGTGGTGGACGTGTACCAGAAAGGCGAAAAGGGCAAGGAGGGCCTATCCCGAGCGTTCGCCATCTGCACGGCGGCCATGCAAAAGGCTGGACAGGTACGCAAGGGCTCCCGCAAGCTGACAAGGAAGGGAACCGGCCGCGCTACCTACTTCGCTCGCCAGGGTGACGCGGCTGACAAGGATGCGGAGTACGAGAAGATCGTGAAAGGTGTGTAGCCCATGAGCGGCAAAAAAGGCCCCCACCACGCTACGGCCAAGACGGCCAAGCTCCCCAAGATGAGTCACAGGTATCTCACCTGGGGGGCCGTGAAGGGGGTCAAGCCGTCGAAAAAGGTGTCCGCTGCTACCAAGCTCGGGCACAGAAAGCGCCCTGGGAACAGCGGTGCAGAGAATCCGCGGTGAGTCCGCGGCGGAGGAAAGAACCATGTCCGATGCCCAGAAGTCCGTGATGAAGGGTGATTTGAAGGATCGTCTGAGCAACGTCCTGTCCCTGGTGAGTGAAGCCGGCGCGGCCGGAAAGAAGTGCTCCAAGGACAAGCCGGGGAGCAACGGCAGCTCCAAGCCGAAGAACGTGCCGGAGGCGGACAGCCTGGGCCTCGAGCTCGAGGACGATGGCAACGTGGCCCTCAACACCGAGCACTGGAAGCGCCTGGTGGGCGCGGCCGTGGGCGCGGTGAACGCGGAGCTCGCCACCATGGGTCTCCTCGAGGCCGGCGGCCAGGTGGATCTGTCCAGTGAGACGGCGGAGACGATGCTCGAGGCCGTGCGCCAGGTGGTGGACGACTCCGGGGTGCTCGAGGAGTAGGATGCTGGTTCCCCTTTCCAGGCCCAACCCCATCGCCTCGCGTGCGCGAGCGATGCGTGCCATGGCGGAGAGCTCTGCCCCGGTGCCAGTGGCCACCTACGGCCAGGAGGTGCTGGACGAGCGGCTCGGTGATGTGTTGCGGGGGGCCCGGAAGGTGGCCAGGTCGGCTATCCAGCGCGCCAGGGATCTCAAGTCCAAGGCGGCCCAGCGGCTCAAGGACCTGTTCAAGAAGCGCAAGGAAACCAAGAAGCCCACCACGAAGCCGGCGGCGGCTCGGCCACAGCCACCGAGCACCAGGGTGGGCATTCCCAAGAAGCAGCCCAAGGACGAGCCTGGTGGCCGGGTGAAGATCCCGACCCAGCGCCATGCAGGTGGAGCTCCTCCGAAGCCAGGCAAGGAAGGCCCGCGATTCGATTCGAAGGGCATCCCGATTCCCGGCCCACCTGGTCCCGAGTACCCGGAGCCGTGGCCGGCGAACCTGGACACCACCTCGCGGAGCGCGGGGGGCAAGCCGGTCAAGCCGAAAAAGGGCCAGCCCCCAGAGGCGGTGCTCCGCCGCAAGGGGCCGAAGGGCAAGCCAGGGAAGTACAAGGCGGCCGTATCGCACGCCAATATGTATAAGCACATGGTTCGGGCGATCTACGTGCGTGGAAAGCGCACCGGGTACAAGTTCCACCACAGCCCGGCGAAGAGTTCTCAGATGATCGCCAGGCGCAAGATGGTCCAGTGGCAGTACGCCAAACGGCGGAAGTCCAAAGGTGGCGTTCCGGACCGGCGGATGATTGAGCTCACGGGGAAGGGACGCACCCGTGACTGGCAGCGGCACACCCAGGGCGAGCCCTACGCGGTGCGGGTGGCCAAGGATCGTGACTACTACGCGATCACGGGCCGAGACCCGTACTAGGAGACTGTGATGGCAAAGCGGAGCGACACCGAGCACCTGATGAACGAGCTGGCGCACCTGAGCGGCCTTACGCGCGAGGTGATCGGGGAAGAGGTGGACTGGTTTGGGGCCGAGCTCGCTAGTATCACCGGAGACGCGCCACAGCTCCAGGAGGGATCCAAGGCCAAGCTGGCGGCCCAGCGCGAGACGATCAAGGGAGAGCTCGAGACCCTGGCCAAGCGGATGGGCGGCGTGCTGGAGATGGTGGACAACGGCAAGGCGGACCAGGCGGCGGTGAGCCTCGAGAAGATTCTGGCCGATGGAGCCAAGATCCTCGAGCGGCTCCCCAAGGCCAAGGCCCCTGAGAAGCCGAAGCCGAAGCCACAGGCCCAGGTGACGCAGCCTGGCCAGGACCAGGGCGGAGAACCGAAGGGACCCGGGGCACCACAGCCAGATGAGCGCAAGGAAGTCGGAGCACCTTCGGCCAAGGCGAACGAGGCCCTTTTCGTGGACGGCTACCTGGTCACCGAGGAGGAGCAGCGTGACCCGTTCGGGTTCGGCCAGGGCCTCATCGACTCGGTGAAGGGTGCCCTGGGGCTCGGGAAGCGGGGGCGGTAGTTCATGGGCCGGCTGATTCACACCAAGGACAAGCTGTTCATGCAGTGTATCGCCCAGGAGGTGAATGACTTGGCCGGGATGATCGCCTACTACTTCCGCTTGGACAAGGCCAACAGCGACACCAGGAGCGGAACGTCGGCCCTGTACGATGAGCCGGCGGCGCTGGTCTGGAAGGATCTGCCCAGTGGGCTCCGGATGCCATGCTTTGGCGTGAACCCACAGAGCTCTCTGACCACTGGTGAGGAGGGGCGCCGGAAGCAGTGGGACGGCGAGATCAACATCGCGGTGCGCGACTGGGAGGAGCAGACCCAGGGCACCGAGCGCCCGCGCGAGGGCGATGTGGTGTTCGCCTGGGATCAATACTACGATGTGACGAAGGTGAGCCGGGATGGGATCATTGACGACTCCCGGTTGGATCATACCGGATGGACCTTGACCCTCCGGCGGAACACGAAATTCGAGGCGTGGCGGCGTGGAATCGTGGCGTCTCATGGCGGACCTGATACGGACTAGATGATGCGAACCGTCCATGATGAAAACGAGCCCATGGCCGAGCCGGTGGAAGCTGACGGCCGGAAGATTTCGAGGGGCATCCTCGAGCTATTCGGAGAGCCGTCGCCGGAGGCGGTTGCCGAGCTCCGCCAGGTGGCGGAGGCGGTGGACCGCGCCCACATGAAGGAGCTCAAGCCAGATCTCAAGTTCTTCCCCAACCTCATGGACTGGCTGGTGATGCTGTTCATGGTGGGGATTCGGCACGCGCTTCCGGATGCTACCGAGGAGAGCGCCAAGGACCTAGCGATGGTGCTGGCGCGCCAGTTCGCCGTGCCAGGCAACAAACACCTCTGGGTGACCACCGACTGGTTCCTCCGGCGCCATGGGATGAAGATGGCGATCAATCGGATCCAGCTCGAGCTACGAAGGGGGCTGATGCGTGAAAAGCTCAAGTAGACCAGACGGCGCGTTCACCATCGGCCCCGAAGACGTGGCGGCGGCCATGAAGGCTGGATTCAGCTTCGTGTGCGCCATGTGCGTGAAGCTCCACGCTGGCAAGGAGGCCAGGGGCACCACGGACTGGCGCCTGGTTGAGTGCCTTGGCGAGGACTGCGGCGGACCCATGGGCGGGCGCGGTTACCCGGAGTACCGTGGCCCCCTGGGTTCCGTGAACCTCCCCCAGTATTGCTGGCGGTGTGGCCGTGATGCAGACGCGGCTGTGGAGTCAATCAAGGACAAGCGCATGGTGGGGAGCTGCGAGAAGCACCTCGAGCTCCTCAAGCCGGATTTGTACGAGCGGCGCCCGGCCGGGACACCACGGAAGCCGGCTCCACGCAACCCCATCGCGGAGCTGATCAACGGCCCAAGGGGAGACCAGGCATGAGCTACCTCAAGGAGAACCTCGCCCAACTCGAGGAGGCCGTGGCCGGTTTGGACGAGGGGGCGAAGTTCAAGAACGTCACGTTCAAGGGCACCGATTTGAAGGTCAAGGGCGGCAAGCGCCCGGAGGTGAAGCTCCGAAGCGCGGCCAGGCGCGGGAAGGTGAAGCCGTCCACCATCGAAAAGCATCTGGGCGACAAGGGCCAATGGGTCACGATCAACGGCGTCCACGTGCTGATCAACAAGGACACCGGTGAGCCCATCATCGGCCCGCGCGATCTGACCAGCCAGCGCAAGGTCGGGCAGCGCAACCTGGACAAGGTGATGGGCGACAAGAAGCACGGTTTCGAGGTGCAGGAAAACGAGGGGAAGGGTCGAGACGAAAAAGGGCGCTTCACAATGAAGCACAAGCCCTCCGGCATGGATATTCCCCTGAGCGGCGTGGGACTCGGATCGGTTCTCCTGGGCCTCGCCATGTTCGTGGACGCAGCCAAGGCCATGGCCGTCAAGGCCGGGGCAGCCCTGGCAGACAAGCTCGAGGGCGCCATCCGCCAGGCGGACGAGGCCCTTGGGATGTGGACGATTGACTGATGGCCCTCTATCTACAGCGACAGTTTCGGCTCATCGTTTCGGCGGTGCAGAACATGGTCAACCCCCTGGTGGAACGCGGCGGCTCTGGTCTGGAGCTGATCAACAGCGTGGACGAACTCGCGGAGGCCAGTGGCAACAGCGTGCTGGTGCCAGCATCGCAGACAGACTACCAGCTCGCCATGCCAGCCAGCATCAGCACCGGGCGCCTCCTGTACCTCGAGACGGACCAGGACCTGGTGATCAAGCTCGGGGGCACCGAGGCGGATCGCGCCATCAGCTTGAAGGTGCCGAGCACCACGATCAAGGCGGTGCTCTACCTGGACGCGGAGGTGACCAGTATCTACGTCACCACTGGCGTTACGGCCACCAACGTCTACTACGCCGTGGTGGGGGACTAGCGTGAAGCTCGCGGTGAAGCCAGCGGGCCGGTGGAAGCGGCTCCGCAAGCTGACGGGCACCTGGGAGGAGCGCAACAAGCGCGTCCAGGAGGTGTTCCTCCGCACGTTCATGGACAAGTTCCGCGAGCTGGTGGTTTCACAGCTCCCCGAGGACAAGTGGGGTCGCGCTTACCGGGACGCAATCCAGGAGCGAGAGGTTGCCACCTCGCTGCGTCCAGGGCAGCACGCCTACGCCCTGATCGCCGTTCCGAAGGCTGTGAAGCTCGAGGACGAGCCGAACGAGACCACGGCCGTCTACGTGGTCCAGGAGCGCGAGACCATCACGGTGCTGGGGACCCTCCTGGTACAGCACGGGCCGTGGACCATCGACCGGCTCCCGCGCGAGGCCAAGGGCGTGGAGGGGGTGAAGTACGTCCACCGGAAGGTCACCGAGGACGAGGTGGTGCGCCTCCGAAAGCGCAACGATGAGATCCTGGACGAGTACCGGGACAACTTCAAGGTGGCCGGCGCGACCTACGATAAGGACCACCAAGACGACGTGGAGAAGCCGGCTTCGATTCCAGATCTACTTTTCACTGCACTGCGTCTCGAGTTCGGGATCAAGATGAAGCGCCTGGCACACTGGGGCTTCGCCTACCGACTCAAGGAGCAGACCATGAAGGGGATGGTGAGAGATCCGCAGTGGGAAAAGTACCTTGGGGATCCCAACTTCACCAAGTGGGTGAGCCCGTTGCCCAACCTGAAAAAGATCCCAGGGCAACAGGTGAAGGTGATGATCAAGGCATTTCAGGCTAAGATTGCACAATGAGTCCGACCGTCACACCGTTTGTCCAAGCTGCGCCCACGGGGGACGTGTGGATCTCGGACTTCGATCTGGGCGTGGTGCGTCACCTGGGCGCGCAACAGATCGATGACGACTGGTGGGTAAACATCGACGGTGTGGATCCGCCCCCCTACCCTGGGTCCTACCGAGTGGCGGAGCTCCGTGGCCAGGCGATGCCTGGGATCCCAGTGATCTGGAACGCGCCAGACGACCGGTTCCAGAGCTTCGTTCTTCCCTGCATCGTGGTGCGCCGCGACAGTGTGGATCCGGCCCCAGAGCGGTGGCCTAGCGTCCACCTGAAGTACAGGGCTGGCCAGGGTGAGCAGGTCACGTCCACATGGGGCAGGACCGAATTCACCGGCGGCTACGAGGAGTACGAGGAGCAGTACGGCAGTTTTCCGTATAATCTCATGTATATGTTCTCTGTGCTCACGGCCGGGGTGAAGGCGGAGTCCAATGCCCAGCGGATGCTGAAGCATGTGATGAAGCGTTACCCTCCCCAGGGGTTTACCCGGATCCCTGTCCTGGACAGCCTGGGGGATGAGCGCACCTACGATTGCACGGCAGAGGGGCCAACAGATCTGAAGGATGCGCTGGACATTGTGGATCGCCAAGGCGGATTCGCCTTGAACGTGACGGTGCAAGGTGAGATAGACTTGAACGACCCGCTCCTGGTGAAGGCTGCGAGATCGCTTGCAATCGAAGATCATGTAGGTGTACCATAGGGCGGATCCCGGAGCTGAATAGATGGCCAGATTCCGCAACACTCAAAATCGTCCCCTACCCGTGGACTTCGCCAACGGCGATTCCATGTCCGTTGCCCCCCTGGCCGAGTTCCCTGTGGATCGGCAGACTGCGAACAGCAGTCCGTTCCGTGCGCTGAAAAGAAAGGGTCACGTGGTCGAGGTGGGAGTGGATCCAAAGCCTGTGAAGGTGCCGGCCGCTCCCGCTCCTCTGCCACCTCCCCCGAAGCATACCCCGGAGCCAGTGAAGGCCCCGGAGCCCAAGCCTGAGCCCCAACCCGAGCCCGAGCTCGAGGTGGAGCTAGAGGCGGAACCGGCTCCAGAGCCTCCGCCAGTTCCCTCCGATGACCCCGGGCAGCCTGTTACTGAGCCCGGAGCCGAGTCTTCTGATGCTCACGAGTCCGAGCCCCCCGCCGATGACGGCGAGGAGAGCGGCAAGGATGAGCCCCCGCCCGGGGAGACTCCGACTCCGAAGCGTACCTCCAAGCGCAGACGCAAGCGCAAGGGGTAGCAGGATCGGTAACATGCGGCTGCCCAGGCGGTAGCTGTTCAAAAGATTCATGAACGGATCGCCGCTCCGATGGAGTGGCACATCGGAGGAGAACCATCATGGCGGAATACCTGAGCCCGGGCGTCTACATCGAGGAGCGAGCGGCGGGTCCCGCGGTGGTCAGCGGCGTGAGCACGTCCACGTGCGCCACCGTGGGCTGGCTCCAGCGCGGACCGGTGGGGAAGGCCACCCTGGTCACGGGGTTCGATGACTTCGTGGACAAGTTCGGCTCCTACTGGAGCAACAGCTACGTGCCCTACGCCATGGCGGCGTTCTTCTCCAACGGTGGCTCCCGCGCGTACATCGTGCGCGAGGTGCCGGCCAACGCGGTGAAGGCGGACTGCGCCATCGAAGATGCGGACCAGGCGGCCTACGTGCTGGGCTGGCGCATCCCGGCGGCGGGCATCACCATCACGGCCACCACCGATGACGGGCTCAAGGTCACGGACGAGGCGGCGGCCTACGATGACATTGACCTGACCGCGGGCGGTGGCACCGGGACCTACACGGCCACCCAGATCGCCGCTGCGATCAACGCGGACATTTCCGCCACGTCCACGGCCTCGGTGGTCACCGACACGGACGGCTACCAGCGGATCAAGATCACGTCGGACCAGACCGGCGGCACGGGCGCGAGCTCCTCGGTGGCGGTGGAGGCCCCCACCACCCTGGGCGATGGCACCCAGCTCATCTTCGGTGGCACCCCGAGTGCCACCGGGTCGGACCAGGCGGATCGCTGGTCGATCACGGCCGAGAACGAGGGCGCCTGGGGCAACCTGGTCAAGGCGTGCCTGATCGGCAACGATTCCTACCGGGACACCACCAACGGCGGCTACACCAAGTTCGACATGCTGGTGTACGAGGAGAGCTCCCTCGGGGCCGGCGACTACGTGGTGCAGGAGCAGCTCGGGCCGTTCAACCTCACCACGGCGGGTGATCCGGACTACTTCGTGGACGAGGTGAACGCCAAGTCGGACCTGGTGCGCGTGGCGGCCGGCGCCAGCCCGGGCGTACCCTGGGAGCTCCAGCCGGCCACCTGGACGGCCGAGCCGCTGTTCCTCGAGGACGGTGCCAGCTTGGCCTACACGCTCTATCTGGCGCACCCGGAGGTGCTCCGGAGCTCGGTGAGCATCACCGATGGCACCGAGACGTTCACCGACGACGGCAATGGCACCCTCACGGGTGACCAGGGCGGCGACGGGACGATCAACTACACCACCGGGTACGTGACCCTCAACTTCAACGCCACGGGTACGGCGGTGGTGACGGCCACCTACAAACAGGTGAGCCATGACACCGAGGCGTGCTGCACCCTGTCCGGCGGCTCGGACGGCACGGGCGGTCTGACCCGTTCCCTGGTGACGGACCCGGCGCTCCAGTCCAGCCGGCGCGGGATCTACGCCCTGGACCAGATCGAAGAGATCCTCCAGGTGTTCCTCCCGGACTTCGCGGGCTCGGTGATCGTGGCCAACGACCTGATCGCCTGGGCGGAGGACGGCAAGGACCGGTTCATCCTCCTGGATCCGGCTTCGGATCTCACCCCCCAGGAGGTGCTCGAGTACCGGCAGTTCACCGGGGCGTTCGCCAGCTCCTACGCGGCGCTGTACTACCCCTGGGTGACCATCGCCAACAGCCTGGCGAACAACCGGCCCATGAACATGCCCCCCTCGGGCTTCGTGGCCGGCGTGTTCGCCCGGACGGATCAGCAGCGGAACGTCGGAAAGGCCCCCGCGGGCATCAACGACGGGAAGCTCCTCCTGGCCATCGGGCTCGAGTACGACACGAGCAAGGGCGAGCGGGATCTGATCTACCCGGCGAACATCAACCCCCTGGTGGACAGCCCCCAGACGGGCCGGGCTGTATGGGGCGCTCGGACCATGAGCATCGACGCGGAGTGGAAGTACATCCAGGTCCGCAGGTTGTTCATGTTCCTGGAGAAGTCCACGTTCCTGGCCACCCACTGGGCGGTCTTCGAGTCCAACAACGCGGGGCTGTGGGCGCGGATCTCCGCGAGCCTCAACTCGTTCATGCTCAACCTCCACAACGAGGGCTACTTCGCCGGGCAGGATCCGGACGAGTCCTTCAAGGTGGTGTGCGACAGCACCAACAACCCCCAGGAGAACATCGACCTGGGCCTGGTGACGTGCGACATTTACGCCGCTCCGAACAAGCCCGGCGAATTCGTGCGGTTCCGGTTCCAGCAAAAGGTCAACCAGAGCGCCTAATCGGCACTGGATCCGGAAAGGAGATAGAACATGGCGCGTTCCATTGCTCTCGACTACTACCAGGCGTTCCGGTTCGGTGCATCGTTCACCTGGAACGGCACGGCCTACGTCCAGGAAGGGACGGGGTTCAACAACATCACGATCCCGGAGACCAGCCAGGAGGCGGCCGAGTACCGCGAGGGGAAGGACACCTGGACCAAGAAGCAGCCGGGTCCCCCCACCGTCTCCGAAGTCACGCTCCAGCGTGGCGTCACCAAGGCGTTCACCGGGTTCTGGGACTGGATCATCGGATCCATCCGCGGTGCGGAGTACCGCGTGGATCTGATCATCCACCACTTTCACCGTGAGGACGACATTCAGGGCGCCGCCAGCTTCCGCGTGGAGCTCGGCCAGGCGTTCCCGAGCCGGGTGAAGCCCACGGGTGACCTGGACGCCACCAGCTCGGAGATCTCGCTGGCGGAGCTGGAGCTCACCTGCGAGGAGATGGACATCGCCATCGCGTAGGCGGTGGACACCATGACCCCTCTTCGGTAGGATCGTCACATGCCCCGGCTCCGTTTACTGGACCGGCTCCAGGTGTACCAGTTTCACCTGATGGACGTGTCCTACAGCTTGGCGTTTCCCCCTTGGGCCCTGGACCCGCTCCTTTCCTTCAAGTCCATTACCGCTCCCGAGGTTACTCTCGAGGTGGAGGAGCTTGCAGAGGGCACGCACCCGTTCAAGCGGCACCTGATCTCAGGTGGATCTGTGAGCTCCATCACGCTGACCCGCGGGGCCAGCTTCTACGATTCGGAGTTCTGGCGGTGGATCGTGGCCACGGCCAAGGGCAACCCCGGGGGGCCGTTTGGATCCATGAGCGGCAAGCGGCGCAACCTCCTCTTGATCCAGTTCACCGGCTACAGCGCCACGGCCATCGGGGAAGCTGGTGCCGAGCTCCAGGCGGTGGCCCAGGTGGCCCGGGGGTTCCTCCCGGACGTTGGGGGCATCCTTCGGGTTCCAGCCCGGGCATGGCTCCTGATGGATTGCCTACCAATTCGGTATAAGTCTGGGAGTGACTTCGATGCGAGCTCCAGTGAGATCTCGCTGATGGAGCTCGAGCTACATCCGGACCGGATCGAGGAGTTCTCCATCACGGGGTGACCATGAACCTATCCAGAGCGCAGCGTGAGGCCCTGTGGGCGTATCTCGAGGGCCAGACGACCCAGGAGGCCACCACGGCCAGCATGGTGTTCCCAGCGGCCATCCTGGGGCCAGCGGTGAGTCCCCCGACCATCGTGCGCCGGCCGTGGCCAGCCCCGGTCACCGGAGAGCGCAAGCGCAAGCGCAAGGCCCGCACGCGCGTGCGGGAAGAGACCCTGTTTCCTCACTCCACGGCCGCCAAGTAGTACACTCGGATTCGAATCAGATCCCGCCAGTCCCATTGACATGGGATCTACAACACCTGTATAACTCTTGAGTAGATCCATGGCAGGACGCGGCTACAAATTCCCAGATCCAGAGGACAAGCACACGTTCAACTTCTGGATGAAAAAGTCCCACTACGTGGAGCTCCAGGAGCTCGCCGGATTCGAAAGCCGAAGCGTGGCGGACATTGTGCGGGAGCTGATAGCAGAGCACCTACGTGACAAGTCAGAGGCGGACAAGGCCAGGCGCCGCCGGACCACCAGGAGGAAAGCCAGATGAGCACCGATGAGAGCAAGCCCACCGATTCCCGGCCGATGCCCGAAGGCGTCAACTTCGCCCCGCTCAAGCCGGCCGGCGAGCGCCACCAGGGGCCACCCAAGTCGGACGGTCCGCCCCCTGGCATCCCCGGCGGCCCGGCCCCGGGCGCATCCCTGGGCACGGACTTCAAGGGAGCTCACCAGGGAGGCGTCCTGGACGCCCCCAAGCCCCAGGCACCGGCGCCCTATGACATGGACAACGCGGTCCACAGTGGAGGCGAGGTGAAGCTCCTGGGGGGCGCCATCGAAGAGAACGGTGCGGAGCCCAGGCGCCTGTACCGGGTACTGCTACGTGAGATGACCGGTGTGGAGGAGGACATTCTCACCAACGGTCGGATCGAAGCGGCCACCCGGTTCTCCCGGGTGATCTCCGGCTGCATGGAGCGCGTGGGTGGCGATGAGGGTGACTGGATCACGGATCCGCGCAAGATGCCCGGTCTCTTCGAGGAGTTCACCATCGCGGACCGCACGCTTCTCCTGTTGCACCTTCGGATCATCAGTGTGGACGACGGGGAGTGGTTCAAGTTCGTCGCACGCTGTCCCCAGTGCGGCGCGGAGAACCGGCTCCGGGTCAACCTCACCGAGCTCGAGCGCCAGCCGATGCTGGATCCGATGGAGCGTGCCTACGATGTGACCCTTCCGAGCTCTGGCCACGTGGCGCGGTGCCGGATCATGCTCGGGAAACATGAGGGCATCGTGGCCAAGGCCCAGGAGGCGCGTCGGGATCTCCTGTCCGCCGCTCTCCTGGCGCGCGTGGTGGAGATCAACGGGCGCCCAGTGCGGATCCAGGACCTGAAGCAGCTCTCCCTCAAGGACCGCAACTTCCTCCGCGGTGAATTCGAGAAGCGCGAGGGCGGGATCGACACCAGTGTGGACAACACGTGTGGATCCTGCGGAGCCGGATTCGAAGCCGATCTGGACATCACCCAAAAGGATTTTTTCTTCCCCTCGGGGACATAAAGGAGCTGGAGCACGAGGTTTTCTACCTTATGGAGGAGCTCCAGATCCCATATAATGATGCGATGACAATGCCGAGCTCGAGGCGGTTCAGAATGTGTCAACGCAAGGCAGATCTGGAAGATGCGCGGGAAGCGGCAACAAAGGCAGAGCTAAACAAGATCAAGCGGGTTTAGCGCCACGATTGTACTGATTAGATCCACTGGACCCGCCAGGTAGGCGAGCAACCCATGGCGGGCTACAACTTCGGCGGCCTCGGATTCACGTTCTTCGGCAAGGACGTGACACTCGGTGCGACCCTCAACAAGGTCTCCGAGGGCTTCACGACAGTCTGGAACGGGCTCAAGAATCTGGCCGGCAACGCGGCCAGGATGACGGGCCGAATCACGTCCAGCTTCAAGGGGCTCGCCTCCCGCGGCAAGGGGCTGATGGGGGCCGTCACCGGCGCCCTGGACAACATGGCCAACCGGGCCATGAACCCCAACATAGACAATGCCCTGAGCTCCACAGCGGCCCAGTTCCGCAAGACGTGGGGCGAGATCACCGTGGGCATGAACATGAACAGCAAGGTGGCCAGCCGGTGGAAGTCCGCCCTGAGTTCCGCGGCATACTCGCTCAACACCGACTGGGGGGAGGCGGCGAAAAACTGGGCGGCCTTCCGTCGCCAGGGGCTCAAGCTCGAGGAGGTGCTGGGCACGAAGGGGATGACGGCTACAGCGCGCCAACTCATCCGGGTCACCTCGGTGCTGGGCATCGAAGGGAAGCAGCTCGCCCTGATCTACTCTGGGCTCACCAAGGGGTTCGGGTTCACCACGAAGCGCGTGCGCGGGCTGATGGACATGGTGTTCTCCCTGGGCAAGCAATTCAACTTCGGCAAGGAGGCGGTCCAAGGGATGCCAGGCATCCTGGATGTGCTCAACAAGGAGCTCGCCGGGATGTTCAAGGGGGCCGGCCCCAAGGACATTGAGAAGTTCACGTTCTCCATCATGAAGCTGGCGGCCGGCTTCAAGGAGGGGCTCGGCGCCAGCGCGGAGGACGCACTCGAGCTCTCGAAAAACCTGTTCACTACCCTGGCCAAGGAGCGCAAGGGCCTCGAGCGGATGTTCATCGGGATGGGGGACGGATTTTCAGGCATTGCCAAGGCGCTGTCCGAAAAGGGCGGGGTCCAAAAAGCCTTCAAGATGATCATGGCGGACCCCGCCAAGTTCATGGAGGCCCTCCGCAAGATGAGCGCAGACGCGGAGAAGCGCGGCGGCAGCATGGGCGCCAGCTTCCTCCGGCTCAAGACGAGCATCACGAAGGCTCTGGGGGCCAACGTCTCGTTCCTCGCCACTGGGAAGGATTCATGGAGCAAGGCCAGCAAGGCCATGGACACCATGAACAAGATGATCGCCAACCAGTCCAAGTACCTGGGGGCGATGGGCAAGGCGGCCAAGAAAAACTACGGCACCGGGCTCACGAAGGGGGACGCCTACAAGCGAATGCTGGACCAGTTCAACATCCGGCTCAAAAAGCTCTCCGAGCCAGGGTTGAACAAGTGGATCAAGATGCAGAAAAAGGGATTCGACTCCCTGATGGATCGGCTCGGTGGAAAGAACGGGCTGGCCAAGAAGTCGGGTCCGATTGGAGCTCTCACCAGGCGCCTCCTCCTCATGCAGCGCGTGGGTCTCTCCGGTCTGTTTGTCGGGCTTGGAAACCTGGGGCCCATCATCGAAATGGTGGTCACCAAGATGGGCCCGATGCTCACGGCCTTGGCGGCCATGGGTGTCTCGTTCGCCTTCCTGGGCAAGCTCCTGTTGCCCGGGGGGATAATTCTCGCTGGGCTGATGCTGTTCCACAAGGGCATCCGCGAAAAGGTCCTGAGCGGCCTGGAGAAGCTCTGGGAGTACGCCAAGGAGTACCTCCCCAAGATGTGGCCCCAGATCAAGGAGGGGCTCTATCTGGCATGGACGAAAGCCGTCGCGGCCATGAATTGGCTCATGGAGGTGGTGAGCCCGATGATGCTTCGCCTGGCGGACGCCATCGCCGGGGTGGACTGGGGCGGCCTGACCATGAAGCTCCTGTCCTACATGGGCAAGTTCTTCCGGGGTCTCTTCGAGGCCATCTTCGGCGGCAAGGAGGCCACGAAGGGGGTCACGGCCGGCGTGGACAAGTCCACGGACACGGCGGCGAGCAAGTTCGCTGCGGCCGGCAAGAAGCTCGCCGGGGCCATCGGCAAGGCCCTCAAGACGGTGGTGGTCACGGTCGGGAGTCAGATCTACAAGTTCTTCACCGACTGGTCCATGGGCTTCGAGAAAGGGGTGGCCCAAAAGGGCAAGCTGATCGGCGGGATTTTCATCACGATGATGTTCTTCGGGTCCACCAGGCGCCTCATGCTCCGGGGCCTGATGTGGATCGCTTCCACGATGTATTCCATGCTCGCCGGGATGCTCACCAAGATGTACGTCTGGGCGGCCGGAATGGCCACCCAGTGGGGCATCGCATTCTGGCCAGTGGTGGCAGCCATCGCAGTGATCGCAGCCCTGGGGGTGGCGTTCTACGCCCTCACGGGCAAGATGGGCAAGACGGCGAAGCTCATCGCCAAGATCATCCTGCACCCGTTCCTGATGCTGTGGGACCTAATCCAGCCCGTGATCAAGGCGATCAAGGCGCTCTGGAAGGGCGACGTGCTGGGGTTTTTCAAGTACGCCGGCATTGCCATGCTCAAGGCAATCACGTTCCCATTCCGCTATCTCGGTGGCGTGGTGGAAAACGCGGTCAACCTGGTGAGCCACCTGTGGGGCAAGCTGCGGGACTCACTCAGCGCCAGAGGCAAGGGAATCCTGGACGCAATCGCCGGACCGTTCAAGGTGATGTGGGGCGTGATCAAGCCGTTGATCGATGCGGTTAAGAAGCTGGCCGGTGGGGACTTCGTGGGCTTCTTTAAGAGCATGGGGAGCTTCCTCCTCGAGGCGCTCCTGTTCCCCTTCAAGATGCTGTGGAAGGGCGTCAAGCTGTTCTACACGTTGATCGTGGAAGGGTGGAAGTCTCTGTACGCCTCGCTCGGTTCCACCGGTCGGGGAATCATGGACGCCATCACGTGGCCGTTCCGGATGCTGTGGAAGGCAGCGAGCTGGACTGTGGGCGCGGTGCAGACGGCGTTCCAGGGGATGTGGACAGGACTGAAGTGGGTGGCCAACGCCATCTGGCAGGTAATCAGTTTCCCATGGCGGATGCTCTACAAGGTGGTGTCCGGTGTCGTGAACGCAGTGCTCGCGGTGTGGCGCTACATGGGCGACAGCTTGACGACGCTGGCAGAGGGTATCTGGGCGATGATCTCCTGGCCGTTCCGCAAGCTGTGGCAGCTCGCCACTGCGGCCTGGAACGGAATCAAGGCCGTCTGGGGCGTAGCGAGCCAGGTGTTCTCCGCCATCGGAAGCGCCATCTACAGCGCGGTGGGCTGGGTGTGGGAGAAGCTCAAGGTGGTGGCAACGGCGGCCTGGTCTGCGATCAAGGCTGTGTGGAGCACCGTGATCGGGTTCTACAAGAAGATCGGCACAGCGATCTACGATGGTGTCACCTGGGCGTTCCGCAAGATCAAGGAGGTGGCGCTGGCGGTGTTCGGTGCAGTCAAGGACGCAGCGAAAAAGGTGGCCGGGGCCATCACCGGGTTCTTCTCCAAGGCGTGGGGCGGCCTGAAGTCTATGGCAAGCAAGGCATGGGGAGGGATCAAGTCCGCGGCGAGCGCGGTGGGCGACAAGGTGCGGGGTGGATTCAGTGCCGTGGGCAACGGTCTCAAGTCGTTCTTCGGTGGGGCCACCGAGACGATTGGCGTCAACATCTCGAGCATCACGTCCAGCGTGGACAAGATGGTTGCCAAGATGCAGGCGGACCAGATTGAAGCGTCCAAGAACATCACCAGGGCGACTACGGTGTCCAAGGACAAACAGGTCACCAATCAGAAGCAGATCAAGGAGACGGCGGACTGGCTCTGGAACGGCATGAAGCAGGCGGGTGGAGCTGCCCTTAACTTCCTGGGCATGAGCTCGGCCCAGGTGACCACGCAGATGGCCGGCCACATGAACGTCACTAGCTCCAACGCGGCCACCACCTGGACGAATGTGAGCTCCGCGGCTGCCCAAGGGAACACCAACGTCGCACGCGCGAGCGCGAGTGGTGCGAACCAGTCCGCTGCGGCCTACTCGAAGATGCGAGGCAAGGTGGGCGGTGAAATGGTGTCCGTGGGCCAGACTGGCGCCAAGATGTACCAGAAGCTCACCAGGGCCGCGAGTGACGCGGCGGCTATCCAGATCAAGCTCCAGATGGCGCAGCTATCGAAACAGGCAAAGTTCACGAAACAGACGGCCGAGCTCCAGGAGGTGCTGGGCAAGATCAACACGCTTCGCCAGCAAGCGGACAAGATGGGCCTGAAGGGCGTTGGGGTCTCCACCAGGGATCTCAAGAAGCGCATCGCTGCCCAAACGAAGATTGAACGCCAGGCCAGGATCAAGTTCTACGATTGGTGGTCCACCAGGATCGGCTCCCGGGCCAGAGCCATCAAAATGGACGTGTTCGGGCAGAACGTCATGCCCATGGTCAAGGAGTACCTGGACAAGGGCATGTCCATGCAACAGGCACTCAGCAAGGGCATGATGAAGTTCCAGCGGAAGATGGTGCGCGACCGGGCGGACCAGCTCACGCAGCTCTACGCGCAGCTCAAGACGGGCGAGAATCTGTACGATCTACCCAGGGAGCAACGCGAGGCATTCCGTGGGATCTTCCGTCGTCTCCAGGGAGCTCGAGCGCAGCGGATTTTCAAGGGCCTGGACCTGGGTGCCCTCACGGGTAAAAACGTCGAGTTGAGTCCCAAGATCATCGCGGCCCTCAAGAAGTTCGATCCGCGCCTGAAGGTAGGCGAGGGGTCCACGGTCTCCGGGATTGGCTTCAAGAAGATCGGCACGAAGGGCCTCGGGAAGGCTCCGGCCATGGGGACCGGTGGAGCTGGCGCTGGAGCTCGGGCGGGTTTCCGAGCAAGGACGCCTGAGCGCCAGGTGAGCGCCGCTATTTCCAAGGACACGAAGGCGGCCATGGCGGATGTGAGCGTGGCCATCTCGCAGCTCACCCAGGCCATCAGGACGTTCCAGGTGAACGTCTACATCCAAGGTGACATTGGCAACTATCTGGATGCGAAGTCCAAGCGAGCTCGGGTGATCAGGCAACGTGCGAACGCGAGCAAGGTCCGGAGTGCCGGCTCGCAATAGGTGACCCATGACGATTGAAATTGATCCCTACAGCCGGCTCAACTTCGCGCAGCTCATGACGGGTAGCGATGGCACGCGCGAGGTGGAGTGGTGGGATCTGCCTGTCATTCGCAAGATCAGCCCGGCGGATTCGGATACGACGCTGCGGGTGGAGAACCATGTTCGCATTGACCGGCTGGCGAACGATTACCTGAACAGCTCCATCCTGTGGGACGTGATCGCGGAGATCAACGGATTCCGGCTTCTGCCCATGGCGCTGCGGTTCGGAGACATGATTCGCATCCCGAGCCAGATCCGAACGATGGTCAGCATCCGCGCCAAGGAGGACCAGTAGAGTGGCCGGCGTGACCCCCACAGAGCCCTATGACTTCCTGGGGCTGATGATGCAGTGCAATGTCTACGCTGCGGACATCGGCAAGTGGGCCAGTTTCTCTGTGATGCCAGGCCAGGTGAAGCCGGCTGTCCACCTTCCGTGGTTCTCTTCGATGCAGCAAAAGGAGACCATGAGCGGCTTCGGGGAGGTGACGATTAACCTCACTCCGCCCACCTACGAGGAAGCGTTACAGCTCCTCGGGTCTCACTGGCTCACCATCGGCAACACGATGGCGGTGCGCTGGGGCTACACGCGACACGCCAGCCACCTTGGGCCGCTCAAATACTACATGATGCTCAAGCCGGACGTGAGCTTCGGGGACGAGTTCACCGTTTCGCTTCGAGGCACCAGCTTCGGGTGGCTCACGACGCAGCTCCAGAACCAGGATGCGCTGATCTGGAACCATACGTTCGCTGACAGCCAGGGCGGCAAGAAGCGAAAGAACCGGGCCACCTATCGCCAGGTGATTGAGCTTGTCGCCAAGCGATACGGGTTCACCATCGACTGGAACGGTGACAAGAAGTATGACTCCAAGCGGTTCTCCCAGGACGCGCGAACCATCCTGGACTCGGACAAGGAGCAGATCTGCCAGGGCGGACTGAACGATTGGCAGTTCCTGAAGCACCTGGCGGCGAGGTGCTGTTGCCGAGCCGTGATCGTGGGGGGCAACGTGCTCCGGATCAGCGACGTGCGTGAGCCGAAGCAGGCAGACTGGACGTTCCGGTTCCGCGGCCAGCTCGACCTGGCCAACAACGTGATCCCGATGGACTCGTTCGATTCCGAGTCCACTGCGATGTTCCTGCCCGTGCGCGCGGCCGTGACCAGGTTCCTGGGGCCGGACGACAAGCGGGTGAAGCTCCACCCGACAGAGAAGACGGACATGGCCACCAGCAAGGCCAAGTCCTACAGCGGGAAGGATGCTCCGGCGGCGCCATCGGACCAGCCCGCCCAGCGCAGCCAGAGCGGCCAGAATCTACCGCACGATGCCAAGGGAAGTCAGAACGTGCCCATCCCCGGGCGTGAGCAGTTCATCGGGAGCAAGCTCAAGAACCTGTTTGACTACAACGCGGAGGCGCACGGGGCTAAGGCCAAGATTTCGAGCATCGGGGTGCCGTCTCTGCTACCTGACGACCTGGTGCGCGCCGAAGGGGTGGGGGACTACTTCACCGGGATGTACCGGGTGTTCGAAATCAACTGGTCCCTCGGTGAAAGCGTGGCGAAGCAGGACGTGGACCTGATGCCCAGGGGATTCCCCAGCGCCAGCATCGCCAACTGGATGAGCCAGCGCGCGAGCTCTCCCTACGTGGAAAAGGCGGCGAAGAAAGCTCTACAGAAGCGAGCGGCGGTAAGCACGGACGCGAATTTCAACTGGACCCGGGAGCTGTACGGCCCCGGCGGGTGGTTTAGGGACTGATGGACGCCATCGACGCATTCCTGGGGTTCATTCAGAACCTCCGCATGTACGGCCTCGAGCACTATGACCGCTGGTATGGCCTCTACCGCGGCGTGTGCGAGGACAATGAGGACCCGGACATGAAGGGACGAATCATCGTGAGCTGCCAGGCGGTGGCCGGGGATGAGCTCCTGGCGGACTGGGCGTGGCCGGTGGCCCTCGGGGCCGGGGCCCAGGCGGGTATCTTCCATGTGCCAGCCGTAGGTGACCCCGTGATGATCGCCTTCGAGAACGGCGACTCCAGGTTTCCGATGTACGTGGGCGGATGGTGGGGTAAGCCGGACGGCGTGCTGGACACCCCGAGCTCCTGTCAGAAGAACCCCCCGCACGTGCGTGCGTGGACGACGCCCAACGGGCACGCCATCGAATTCTCGGATGACCCTGGCAAGGAGTCCGTCACGATCAAGTGGCACCAGTCCAAGGACAACAGCCCGGACGGCGAGGACCGCTACAGCTTCATCAGCGTGGACAAGGACGGCTCGGTGCAGGTGCAGGACCACACGGGCACCAGCATCCTGTTGAACGCGGCAGATGGCAAGGAGGGGCTTACCCTTCGGGACTCCAACGGCAACATCGTGTCCACCGACAAGGATGGGATCAAGCTGGTCCAGTCGGACGGCGTGTTCATCGAAGCGAAGAAAGACTTGATCCAACTCGCGGGCAAATCAGTGACCGTGGCAGCGGAGGCGTTTGGGGTCACCGGGGGGAGCACCCTCGGGGACGGGGGCACCGAGCCCCTGGTGCTCGGCAACAAGCTCCTGGCGCTGTGGGGCAAGGCGGTGGCCATCTTCGCCAGCCACACGCACCCAACCTCATCGCCGGGGGCCCCAACTGGTCCCCCGGCCGGGGCGTGGCCGACGTACACGCCAGACGTGAACAGCACCACCAACAAGGGGAAGTGAACCGGAGACCCTCAAGACTCTTCTCTTCTAAGAGGGGAGATAAGGTTAATTAAGCAGAAGCAACAGGCGTGCCAACTCATGGTAGACATCGGAACAGCGACTCAAGCGGCCTCGAAATGAGGGACGTGCCCACTGCCCGTGCCGGCAGTACCAGCGCCCCCGGCCATCCCCCCGGCCCCGACTCCGCCGGCTGTGCCAGAGCTCCCGGAGCCACCTGGTGCCCCGGCCTCGGTGCCCGTGGCGGCGGTGCCCCCGACGCCTACGCCGGCCATCCCGACTCCGCCGGCTATCCCGCCGTTGCCCACCCCGCCGTCTATCCCGGAGCTACCGGAGCCCCCAGCGGCCCCTGGGAGCATTCCGGTGGACGCGGCACCCCCAGTACCCCCGACACCTGTTCCGGCCATTCCAGCGCCCCCTGTGGTGCCCCCAGCGCCAGCTCTGCCCGAGGTGCCAGAGGTGCCGGAGCTGCCAGGGTGCCCACTGGACGAGGAGTAGCACCATGACTGAACCTGCATACATCAACGGCACTGGCGCGACGGGTATCGCGTGGCCGTGGAGTTCCACAGGCCCCCAGGCGGTCACGGGCACTGACCTGGTGGAAGCCAAGATCAGCTTGGTGATTTTCACCTTCGTGGGCGTCCACAAGATGGAGCCGACGTTCGGATCCACAGTGCTTTCCCTGGTTTTCGAGAACATCGGGCCGATCATGCGAACGGCGGCAAGTATCGAGATCCGCAACGCATTGGCCACCTGGGTTCCGGACGTGGAAGTGGACGGGGTTCGGATCCTTGACGATGAGGACGTTGAAGGGGGCGTTATCATTGAGGTAGACTACATCTACCTTGGGCAACCCAACACCTGGAGCCAGCCGGTGACCCCGCCGGCCGGTGGAGGCGCATAGCATGGCCGTCCTGGCGATCCCAGAATTCGATGACTATCCACTGGATCCGGAGCAGTGGTATCGCTTCTACCACACGGCCCTGGACCGGGTGTACGAGCAGATCCTTCAGGCGGGATCCCAAGATCCGTCCACCATCGTGACGGCCACCGGAGCGGACCGCACCTCGGGCCTGGTAACCCTCACCACCACTACGGCCCACGGCCTGGCGGTGGGCGACACCATCACCGTGGCTGGGGTAACGGATCCGACCTTCGATGGCGAGTTCGTGGTGGCCAGCGTGCCCAGCACCACCAGCATCACCTATGACCAGAGCGGCGCGGACGCCACCAGTGGATCTGGAACCATCACCCCGGCCTACCCCCGGTGGCAGGAGGTGACCACCGGCCGCGAGCTCCGCGCGGACGTGCGCGTGACCGACACCCTGGTCCGCTCCAAGTACGCCGGCCGCGACTACCAGACGTTCCTGGACGAGGGCCTGAGCTGGCTGGCCGAGAAGTACGGGGACCAGTTCACGGACTTCGTTGATTCCGATTTCGGAATCATGTTCGTGAAGTACGTGAGTTCCGCCCTGGACACCCTGAGCTGGTACATGGATAAGGAGGTGTCCGAGTGGTACTACTCGCTGATGCGCCTCCGGTCCCGGGCGGAGGAGCTCGCCCGGATGAGCGCCTACAAGCCCAGGAGCGCCACGGCCTGCACGGCGGACCTGACTCTGACCCTGGACGATGGGCCCTACGCTTTCGACATTACGGTGCCTGAGCGATTCCAGTTCCAGGGCCCGAACAGCCTGATCTTCGAGATCACTCAGGACGTGACGTTCGCCGCGGGCGAGACCACCAAGACGGGCGTGCCGGCCACCCAGGGCCAGACCCTTCGGGACAGCGTGATCTCGGATGCGGCCCCTAACTTCCAGCTTCCGCTCACCAGCATCCTCGAGGACACCCAGGTGGCCCAGGATTCGGTGGAGGTGTACGTGGACGGGCAGCCATGGGAAGAGGTGGACTTCCTTCCGTTTGCCAAGGAGGACAAGGTGGAGGTGCTCTACGGGGCGGATCCTCCCTTCGTTCTCTTCGGTGACGGCGTGAGCGGCAACATCCCGGATGCGGGCCTCACGTGCCTGGCGATCTACCGGGTGACCTACGGCAAGGCGGGCCTCGCGGCCACGGCCGGCACCATCGAACAGCCAGTGATCCCCCTGGTGGCCAACTCGCAGAGCATCGCCATCACGGCGAACAACCCCTCGGGGGCGCGCGGGGGCGTGGACCTGGAAACCCTCGAGGAGATCGTCAAGACGGCGCCAGCCTACTTCAAGACGGCGGACCGCGGCACCACCACGCAGGACATGACCACCCTGGCGGACTCCTACTCGAGCGGCACCTACGGCACCGTGGCCAAGGGGAAGGCGCACATCGTTCGGGGGATCTCGGATGACCTACAGCTCCAGGCCCTCCTGGCGTCCATTGACGGGCACGCCACGGACCTGGAGACGGCCATGACGGCCATCTCCACCTCGGTGGACGCTATCGCCACGGCGCGCGGCCTGGCGGCCACGCAGCTCGCGGCCATCACTACGGCCCAGGGCAACATCGACACCAACGTGACGGCGATCAAGGGTGGTGTCACGCTTGCCACCGAGCACCTCGAGACGGCCAAGGAGGGGCTCGAGAACATCCCCTATCAACAGGTGTTCGCCCAGGCGGATGGCGCCACGAAGGTCTGGAACAACGTCCAGCTCCAGAAAGGGGACATTTACCCCGGGACGGTGTTCCTGTGGGTGGACGACCTGAACGAAGAAACGAGCGTCAACGATGGCAACTGTGATGTGCAGCCCGGGCGAGTGCGCGTGGGATCTGCCATCTTCGAGGCCACGGATGTGGGGCGCCAGATCAAGATCGGTGACCAGTTCCGAACCATCACGAAGTACACCAACACCACCGAGGTGACCTACTCCGGCTCGCTGATCTCCGGAACCAACCTCGAGGTGATCCTGTATGAGCAGAGCGTGTACGCGCGAGACGATGGCGCTGGCAACCTGTCCGGGCCTGGCGTCGTGTCCGGCGCTATCACCTACTCCACTGGCCTGGTGGACAGCCTCGAGCTCGCCGTGGAGCCCCCCGGAACCGGCCAGTATGGATCGAACATCTTGATCCAGTTCGGGGCCACCCAGACCGTGGCCACCCAGCCCATCGACAACGCGATCACCGAGCTCGACGCCATCGACACCACGGCGGACTCCATCTCGGACGAGACGGGGGACATTTCCGACGCGGTAACCGAGGCCACCACGCAGCTCGTGGCCATCGCCACCCAGGAAACGACCATCGACACGGCCATGGACACGGTGCTCGCCATCCCGGCCAGCATCGAAGACGACGTGGAGGAGCTCGAGGCGTACCTAGACGCCAACCTGAGCGCGGACTGCAAGGCGAACATCGTGATGGTCCAGGTGCTGGTGGTGGACGAAAACGGCTTCTACGCCGCGCCCAGCCAGACCCTCCTCACGGCTGTCCAGGAGTACCTGGACGAGCGCAATGTGCTCCCCACCACCGTGACAGCCGTGAACGGCTACTACAACCTGGTGGCCGTGAACATGCTGGTCCAGGTGAGCATCCTGAAGCCGTACCTCTACTCCAAACAGCTCCCCTCAATCCAGGCGGCCATCGACGCGGAGCTCAAGGGACGCGACTACGGTGTGAACCTGAACCGAAGCGACTACTACAACCGGGTGGTGCCGGACAAGACGACTGGCATTGGTGGAGTGGAAGGCGTTGACTACGCCAACATCACGATCACAGCCACCAGCTACCCGGATCCGGCCAACACCGGAACGCCACCGAGCGTGGACGCAAACGGAAACCTGGTGATCCCGGACACGCTGATCATCACCAGGGGAACCATCACGTATGAGGAGATCGTCTAAATGCCCACCACCAGCCGCACCAGCCTGAAGTACCCGGCGCGCGGCCAGGAGCCGTGGTTCGATCTGTTTGAAGCGATGCTCAACCAGCTCGACGCCATGCTGTACGCCCATCGTGAGGACCGCAATATCCTCATCGTGGGGGGCGGAACGCTCTCCTGGGATGCCACCTCCAACACCCTGAGCTGGAACGCGCCCATCGTGCTCAATAGCCCCCAAAAGGGCTTCCAGGAAAGCGTGGCGGCGGGGAGCATCGAAATCGCGGAGAGCCAGGTGCTCTACGTGGACGTGTCGCGCAACCCGGGGAGCAACATCGCTCTCACAGCCAGGCGCGCCGCCACGGTGCCCAACACCGATGACGGTCTCCTCTTGTGCTACCGCTACGGCACCTCGCTGTGGTGGCGCAATGGGCTCCGCATGGAGGACACCTACTCGGGGCCCCTGTACCCGGCTGGTGGAGGCGGCGGTGGCGGGATCTCCGGATTCGACCGACAGACCGTGGCCGTGGCGACAACCGGTGATGCGTGGGTTGGTGGCGGAGGTGGCACAGATACGGCTAATGCCCAGGGAAGCCTGGCTGGGCCAATCCAAGGCCCTGGCGCCACGGCGCCGCTATATCCACCCGATGGCGTGGACGTTCACCTGAACAACATCCTGGTGCGGTGGGCTGCGGCCCCGTCTGGGATCAACGAATGGACCTGGGTGACCACCGGTTCGCCGGCCCCAGTGATCCAATTCGGCGCCGGCCTTACGGCCGGAGACGTAGTGGAAGTCAAGTTCCCCTACTAGGAGCAGACCATGAGCGACGGACTCCCCAGAGCGGCACAATTCAGCCAGACGGAACCCATCGCCAACTTGGCGGGCGATCTGTCCGGGGACAACACGGCGGCCGTGGTGGCAAAGCTCCGCGGCTATGCCATTGGCACCGGTGCGCCGAGCTCGGACGGCGATGTGCTCCAGTGGAACAGCTCGGCCAGCGAGTACCAGCCTGGGCAGCTCGACCCAGCGGTAGGCGGAGACCTAAGCGGCACCATTGCGTCTGCAACGGTGGTGGCCATTCGCGGCGGCGGTGTGACCACTGATGCCCGTGCAGACGGCAACCTCATGGAGTGGGATGACGGTGGCTCCGAGTGGGGCTACGTGAGCCCTGGCGGAGATCTGAGCGGCAAGATTGGCGCGGCCACGGTGACTGGGCTACAAGGGCGAGACGTGGCCAACACGGCGCCCACGGACGGCCAGGCGCTAGTCTGGTCCGCGGGCAACTCGAGGTGGCAGCCCGGAGCCGGCGGCGGTGGGGCCTCGAGCTGGAATGCGCTGTACGCTGCCAGCAAGACGATGACTATCGACGGGGCGGTGCTCCAGTGGGAACAGGACATTGCTACCGGCTCTGGCTTCCGGGTGTTCCGAGACCAGGCCACCAGCGATGCTCCGCTCATGGTGGTGGAAGCTGTCAATGCGGCAGACGCGCAAGCGGCACTGAAGGTATCCGGCTTGCTCGCCCTGAATGCTGTTGGCAAGGTCACCCAGAGCATGACGGACAGCGGTACGGCTACGTTCGATGCCTACAAACTGTCCTACCAGCCAGGGGCTCTGGCGGCGGCCACCTGGGCCTACGGCATGGCAGTGGAGGCAGATGGATCGAATCTCACCGAGGCGGACTCTGCCGTGTTCGGGTACAGGGCCACGGCTACTTCGCTCGGGTCTGGTGTTGGCGTGGGCTACTACGCGGACGACACGTGGACCCTGGGCATGTATCTCAAGTCCGCACTGAACATCGAATCGTCTGCGAGCAATCCCGCATTCCAGGCGAGTCACACCGGTGACGTGAAAGCCGGCGTGTTTTCGTCTGGCGGTCTGGCAACGGGAACACAGCCCGTTCTTTCTGTTTCCGGACAGAACACCGTGGCAACCCATACCGGCAAGACATTCGAGATCCTCACAGTGTCTGCCGAGGGCCAAGCCAACGGTGGCGCCAACGATGACTATGACTTCATCGGTGTCAACTTCGGGTACACCGAAGCTGGTTCGGTCACGGCTCTCACGAAGGCGATGTACGTGCAGAATTCGTGGGACTGGTCTCTGTGGGCCTACGCGCCGTCATTCTGGTCGCTGACTGGAACGACGCCTTTTGCCGAGTACGCAGGGAATCCGCAAGCTGGGTCCGGGGGGAACATCAGCACAGATAACGGCGCCACGGCGGACATGCTTCGCGTGGTGGTGGGTGGTAGCACCAGGTGGATTCCGGCATACAGCGCCACGGCGCTCGCTGGCTCCATCTCGAGCTGGGATGGGATGTACGCCGCAGACCCGAACAGCAATGTGCTCACGGTGTCTGGGGCAAGTGACCCATTCGAGATTAACCAGACTTCCAACAGTGGCAACGCATTCTACGTTCACAGAAGCAAGGCGAGTGGAAGCGAGACGGCTCCGATTGCCTGGTTCAAGCAACTCAACAACGGGACCCACACCGAGTACGTGGTGAAGGTCGAGGCGGATGACGGGTTCAATGAGATCCCGCTTTTCCAGTGCAAGGGCCAGTACGGCAACGGCTACCTCCAGGTGAGCACGCATGGCAAGGTGGAGATCCAGCAAGCCAGCGGGCGCTACTTGGACCTGACTGGTTACAGCCGACTTCGTTGCGCCCAGATCGATTACAACAGCGCGGCCGGGCATTCGGTCAAGATCCAAGGCAACGGCCAGGCGCTCGAGGTGGGCGCCGACACGGCGGCTTCCACGAAGATCACCGGTACGCTCCTGGACGTGAACGTGCGAACCGACATTACCGCGTCCACCAGCGGTGGAACCCCGGCACTGTACGTGCGCCAGGACAGCACCGGCGACATTTTGCAGCTTATGGACGGCACCACCGAGCGGTGGGCGTGCGCGCCTGATGGCGCGGTGGACATGAGCGCGAATTCAGCTAACCCCGGCCTGACCGCTGACCAGGAGGGGGCTGGTGACATTTTCGACGCGCGCCTGAGCGGCACGTCCAAGTTCGCCGTCAAGAACAACGGGCGCATCACGCAACAGGTCACAGGGATCACCACCACCACCGAGGTGCTCCGGACCGAAGGCCAGTCCGGCAACCTGGGCAGCGGGCAGGGCCTGGTCGGACACAAGGTGTCGTTGGCCGGGGCCACGGACGATGCGACTTCTCAGATCTACGGTGTGTTCGTGGAGCTCACCGGTGGAAGTGCAGCCACCACCAAGCGCGGGTTCTACGCGGACTCGAGCTGGGAGTACGGCCTTTACACCCTGAGCCCCGGCTATGTGAAGCAGAGTAGCGCCACTGGCGCCGTGGTGGCCCTCACCGTGGACCAGGCGGACAACGATGTATCCTTCATGGACTTCATCGGCTCCACGGCTGCGGACAAGACAAACAACATCTCGAGTGGCGTAGGAACCCCGGACGGCAACGCGCCGGCCAGTGGGACCTGGACGCTGTGGCGGATGCTCAAGATCGACTTGGGCGGCACGGCCGGATGGCTGGCCGTGTGGCAGTAGGCCAACGATTGAACAAGGAGGATTGGAATGGCCCGGGACAGCAAGAAGACTAGAGCGAAGCGGACGGCGAAGCGCGCCGGGAAAGCGAAGTCCAAGGACGACTTGAAGCGAGAGGCGGTGCTCGCCCAGGTGCGGGAGCGCAAGTACCGCGTGAGCGAGGTGGAGCTCCTCAAGCTCCAGAAGCTCAAGTACCAAGGTGAGGCCATCGGCACGAAGCTCCAGGCGGCCCAGGAGAAGCTGGCCGAGCTCCAGGTCAAGGCCCAGACGGCCAGCGCCCGGTTCCAGGCAGAGGTGAGCCGTGTGTTCAAGGCCCACGGCTTCGAGGAGTGGTTCAGTATCGATCTGTCGGACGAGGAGAGCGCCGGACTGGTCACCGAGAACATGCAGCTCAAGAAGCAGCTCGAGGCGGCCCAGGACGCGGCAAGCAAGGAGAGCGAGCCCGAGGGAGACAAGGACACCAAGGCGCCCGAGGAACCCCAGGAGGAACCGGCTCCGGCTGCGGAGGAGGCATCGGGCGATTGAGGACCCTCAAGACTCTTATCTCCATAAGGGGGAGATAAGGTTAATTAAGCAGAAGCAAAGGACGTGCCAACATCATGGCTCGGTATGGATTCGGAAATCGTGCGTTCGGGACGACCCCCTTCGGGGAGAGCGACTGGTGCAAGATCGTCCTGTACGATGAGCTCCCGGGTGATGTGCGTCAGCAGGATGTGGATGCCGGGGGCCCGTACCTGAAGTTCGTGGAGGCAATGTGCCCCAGCTTCACCTGGCTCAAGCGGCACCTGGACCGGTTCAAGTACATCACCAATCCGAGGGAGATCCGTGAGGATCTCCTCCTGTACCTCGGGGAGAATTTCGGGATCACCGTGGACTTGGCCGAACCCCTCGGTTACCAGCGGATGCGAGTGGGCCTCGCTGCCAGGTGGAACATCATCAAAGGCACCCTCGAGTCCTACGTGGTGCTGTGCAGGGTTCACGGCTTCGAGGTGGACGTTCATCCGCTCTGGTGGGATGGGATCAAGTACCTTACGACGCCTCCGGTGGTGGGCGGGGAAAGTCCGACCTACCAGCGCACGGTGTCCGTCGATACCCAGTACAAGATCTGGCTCCAGTGCGCGCCAGCGGAGCCGAGTTCGGTGGTGATCACCATCGCTGGCAACACGATCACCGATGACGGTGACGGCAAGCTCCTGGTGGGAGTCACCGAGGTGGGCACGATTGACTACGGCTGGGGCTACGCGGACCTGACGCTGACTGGGGTGGTCACCGGAGCCCCGAAGGCCACCTATCAGAGCGTGGTGGGCGGGTGCGTGGAGACGTGCCGGAAGTGCAAGACGCACAGGATCAGACTCGACATTACCACCGGGACCATCGGTGGCCAGAGCGAGCTCACCATTGCGGATGCCTTCAAGCGCATGTGGCGGAAGATCGGGCTGGACACTGGCGATGGCGTGGTGCCGATCCATGTGGAGCTCGAGTACATCGTGGCGGAGGACACGGCCGTGGCCAGCATCGGGCATCGCTATGACATTCTGGCGGACAGCGAGGTGTCCGCTGATTCCGGTTTCCGGGCAGAGGTGGTTTCCTGATGGATCTGACTGCGGTGAGCTGCAACGGCGGAGACGACGAATTCGTCCAGTACATCTTCCGGTTGCTTTCGGATGCGGACATTGCCTACTTCAAGCTGGGCGAGGGTGGCTTCGATCTGTCCGCGGTCCGCACCGAGATCGCCGGGTACGGCTCTGGGGCTACCACCTACAGCGGCACCCTCGAGCGGCTCCCTGTGGGTCGCAATGCCGTCACCATCACTGCGGATCCGCTTGGTTCCGCACAGGTGGTCACAGACGATGGTGCGGGGAACCTGTCCGGCGCTGGCGGAAGCGGGACGATCAATTACAAGACGGGCGAGTGGGAGGTGACGTTCAACGTCGCGGTGAGCGCTGGGGACCCTATCCAGGCGGACTACCAGTACCACGGCACCTTGAGCTCCGAGCAGTCCAGCGACTTCGGGCTGGGCGACGGCACCAAAGGACCCTACTACCATGACCTGGAGAACCTCCCCGTGGCGGAGGGCACGCTCACAGTGAACGAGGAGGGGGGCCTGAGCCTCACTGATGACGGCAACGGCAACCTGGTGGGAGATGGCAGCGGCACGGTCAACTATGAGACTGGTGAAGTGTTCGCCTTGTTCTCTGGGGTGGTGGCGCTCCACAGCCGAATCACGGCCACCTACAAGTACGATGGAGCCCCGAAGGCACCAGACCCGACCCTCACGGATCTGGAATCCGAGGGAGACCCGAACCTCTACACGTTCCAGCGCGATTTCGAGGAAGGCGAAATCACGTTCGTGGAGACCACACGGGGGCGGATCCGCTGCACCATCTACCTGGACCTGTGGGAAGGGATCGATGATGGGAACGGCTACACGCCGTACCTGTTTGAAGGAGGACTATTCAGCTCCAACGATGAGATGGCCGTCTACTTCACCTACGCGAAGATCAGGAAGACCGGCTCCACGCGCATCGACTTCGATGTGGACACGGTGCTGTAGGGGTTCGCCATGGATAAAACTTGGACCATGTACCGGAATCAGCTTTTTACTCCCAACTTCTGGTTCTACGATTGGATGGCGTTCCTGATCCCGATCTTGGAGTCCAACGGCTGGACGCTGATCGGCTGGGGCGAGGGCGGGTTCAGTGGTGGGGGCGCCTACTACTGGGATCGCAGCGGGGTCACAACGCCGTTCTCTACCAGCCAGACGAATTGCTGGGCATGTCTCCAGGCGCCGGACAACGGTGACGGCAAGACGCGCCCTGAGATCGTGTGGCAGGAGCCGTGGTCCACCAACGATCTGCGGATGTGGGTGCGGCACGAAGGCGGCTATACCAATGCTGGGATCGATTCGCACATCCGTCCTACGGCCGGGGACGGCGGCGAGATGGGGCGCACGTCCACCGATCTGGAATCCAACTCCGGAACCGCTGCGAGTAGGTGGACGTTCTGCGTGGCAAGCGACGGGTCCTACATCGCCTACAGCTCCACCAGGAACAACGCATCCGCCATGTCTGCCTTCGTGCGTTGCATGGACGTGGAGGAGCTCGACCTGTATCCCTACGCTTGCTTCCACCGGAGTTCCTACAACTACCAGATGATCGATATTTGGCAGTTTTCCTACCAGAACGGCAACGCGAGCATCATGGCGTACCACCCGACAGCGGGGGACATTTGGGGCAACAACGGGGCCAGTGCGGACGGGTACGGGATCGCCAAGCTCTACTGCGGAGGTGGCGATATTCGGCCTGGCATAGATCCAGTGACCGGTGAGCCGACGATGTACGGAATGCACGTCATGAGCTGGGGATCTTATGGTCACGTGAAAGGGCGCCTTCCGGATATGTTCTACTCTGGGATGGCCAACAACGACCGGGTGAACAGCGGCGAGTATATCCAGTGCGGCCACCTGATGCTGCCATGGGGTTCTGATTCGGAGGTTGTGGTCCCATGACCGTTTGGAACATCTACCGGAACGACATTCCGTACACCGGCGGCAGCTACGATCCACGCGGGCGAAACGCCTGGTATCAGATCAAGGAGCGCCTGGTAGAAAACGGGTGGACTATTCTCGGCACCGGGAATGGCAGCTCGAGCTTCGATGTGTCCGGAGGAGATCTCTGGACTTCGGCTGGCGCCATGTCCGGAGGGTGCTGGCTTTGGATCAAGAACATCGAAGATGTGGAGTGCGTGCTCTGGTATCAGGACATTTACAACTGGTGGCTGTGGGCCAGCTTTGACGGATTCAACACCACTGGTGTGAGCGCCTCTAGCCCGCCCGGCAATTCGAGTCCACCGGCAGACCTGTGCAACCCCGGTGCAGACGGAAACAATGATCTCGCGCCTTACGTGGATTGCTACGCTACCCTCCTGGTGAACGAGACTTCGTTCCTGACGTTTGGGCGCACGGGCAACAACTATCGCGGTGTGCCGTCCATGTGCTTCGTGAAGCTGGACGTGCGAGACCAGACGGATCCATATCCGTATTGGTTTCGCGTGTGGGGGTACAACAGCTACAGCTCGAGCAACAAGGCTTGGCTGTCAGTGCGGATGGAGGACACGCGAGGTAACAACAGGGGGCGACACCCTGGCGGGAACGTGTACCAATACAGTGCGGCAAAGTACCAAACCCCGCGGAGCGCCATGATGGACACGATGCCAGATGATCCGGTTACCGGTGACCCTGTGCTCCACAACGTGTGGATCTGTTGTTTCGACAATCAGCACGTGCGCGGGAAGATCCCAGACGTGTATCGCGTGAGCGAGCTCAAGGCAGACGGGACGCATCTGCACGATGATGCGTTTGTAGTGTGCTCGGACTACTGTTTTCCGTGGGAGTCCACGGACACCCTGTGGGGGACATAGGATATGGCCGATTACACTGCTACGCCGTTCGCCCCAGGGTTCTACGATCCGTTCATCCCCCCGGACCCGATTCCGGACCCGACCGTGATCAATGTGGTGGTCTGCGATGTGGGCCGGGACGAGCTAATCAAGCTCCGCGGTGGCCTCGGTGGATCCCAAGTGGGCTACTTCAAGTTTGGCTGTGGTGGCTGGGCTCCAGGCGCAGAGCTCGCTGAGCAAGCTGGCATCAGCACGGGGAGCGCCACGGTGCTCGGCCAGACCACCAAGTACGTTGTGGCCCCTGGAACAGTGTCCGTGACGGTGGACGGCCAGACCGTAACTGATGATGGAGCTGGGAACCTGGTGGGGACCGGCGCCAGTGGCACGATCAACTACCTGAGCGGTGCCTTCACCATCACGTTCACTACGCCCCCGGCGGGGGCCCAGCCGGTGATGGCCACCTACCGGACCGGGGGCACCGAATCGGACTACCTGATGCAAGACGGTGCCATCGGCAACGGGGGCACCGGGCCGTACACTGGGACCCTGATCGGTGTGCCCGTGGTGCCCGGCTCCGCGGTGTTCTGGGATTGCTTCTCCCAGTACCTGATGGACAATGGCTCTGGCGTCCTGGTGGACCCGTCTGGCGGTGGGGGCTCCGGCACCATCGACTACGAGACCGGCGACTTCTCGGTGACGTTTGGATCCATCGTGGAGAACCTGTGCCCGATCCGCGTCACCCATCGCTACTGGCGGCGCCCATGGCAGCCGAACGCCGGCCAGACAGATCTGGACGCGGTGGACAAGGGGCTGTTCACGATCCGCAAGGACTTGGAGCTCACGGACACGGTGTACCAGGGCGCTGGGACGCGCACCGTGCGTGTTACATGCGAGCTCGAGGCGGCCGAAGGGAACGATGACGGATCTGGAGCCGCTCCGGTGTACTATGAAGGTGGGATCTACACGTCCGACGACGTGCTGGTGATGTACTTCACCTGGCCCGGAATCAAAAAGACCAGCGCGGCGGCCCTGACCCGCGTGATTGACTTGGTGGTGTGACCATGGCGTTTCCGCAGTCCCTGAGCATCGTAGCAGACAACCTCAAGGCCCGATTCGAGGAGCCCTATGTGAGCGCGGCGATCAACCGCATGGGCTCCGGGCTTCCTCGAGGGATCTACCGCGGGTTCACCGTGGAGCAGATGGACACCCCCGGGGCCGGGGTGAAGATCTCTCCTGCGAGCGGCCGGGACAGCTTCGCGCTGCACGAAGATCTGGCCAACGGATACAAGCTGGCGATCCGATTCGATGCAGCCTTCGATTTCGAGTTTGAATTCGATGCCAGTGCGGCCTCCTTGGACCTGTACCTTTGGCTGGACGCCACCTACCAGGTGAGCTCCACGGTCACGGGCTACGTGCGCGTGGGCGAGATCGGGGACCTTGGGGCCAACTCCATCCCGTTCGCCAAGCTCGAGATCCCCCTGGGGGCCACCACCATCCTGACCAGCTACGTGAGCCAGCTTGACAGCATGGCCAACACGCTCGAGCCCGTGCCGAGCACCACCTACCAGAACCCCTACGGGTTCATGAATCAGGATGCGTGGGACCGGCTTCCGGACCAGGACCAGAAAGACGCAATGGACGCGGCGAGCTCCCCGAGCTCGAGCAATCCGTTCGCCACCATCAGCGCCACCGAAGCCCGGGTGTTCGCCAAGAAGACCACCCAGGTGGTGACCGTGACCCCTCCGGTGGCCAGCTTCCAGCTCCTGGGCACCTGGTACATCGGGAAGGGCGCGGTCGGTACGGCCAAGAAGTGGTTTGAGCTGTTTCGTGCCAGTGGCGGCGAGGCGCTCGAGGAGGGGCTCCGCGACTACTACACGTGGGAGCAGATTCAGATCTCCGGGATCTATGACAGCACCAACACATCACAGCTCATCCCGAGCTCGGACGCGGACGCGGATGGATTCTACGAAAACCCATTCATTCGCATGAGCCCCACCGTTGAGGTGTGGACTGAGGTGGCAGTCAAGGCCGGTGCCAAGTCTACCTTCGGTTCGTTGGACGTGCAGGAGTACACCAAGGGAGTCCTGGGTGTACGCGAGGGGATGAGCGCCGTCACCAGCGAGTTCATCAGGGAGCACGCTCCAAGCGTGCTGGTGGTGAGCGAAGTGAGCGGACAGCGCACGGATTTCTCCGGCTCATCTTCCCTAGCGAGCGCCATTTCGTGGCTCGAGAGCGAGAATATCAATGGCACGATCTACGTGCGTGACCCTGGAAGCATCGCCTCTACTGGCCAGTGGTTTTCCGGCACCATTGCGATTACCCAGAAGATCAAGATCGTTTTCGAGGAGGGGGCAACGTGTCGGGTCTTCTCTCCGCTATCCACCCCCATCTTCCAGCTCGCCGGAAGCTACGCGAGCCTGGAGCTGGTGAACGCCAGCGTCACCAGTACCACCAGTGGGTACGTGTTCATCGACTCCAAAACGAATGGCGGTGACGTGCGCTTGGTGAATACCCGGATGGGTGAGGCGTGCGAGTTCGGTGATGGCATGGTGGAGTTCCTGGACTGCGTGTTCCTGGACGATGCCCATGTGGAGTTCGTTGGCTCATACGGCCGCGTGGTGAACACCCGTTTCGCCGGCCAGGTGATTTGTGACGATGTGGGGAGGGCGCTGGTTCAGGGGAGCGGATACGCGGACCGCCTGATGTTCCAGACGTGCAGCTTCATCCCGAATGCGGTTGCCGGGCTCACGGACGAGTACGCCTTGGTGATTACTGGGAGCACCGAGAACCATGCCTATGTGGTGTTTCGGGACTGCGAGATCGATCCGGCTGTCACCAACTCCGGGGAAGGGGGAGGCGTCTGGATCGATGAGGATGCAGAGACCGGGGACATTTTGTTTGAGGATTGCAGGATTGCCCAAAAAGACAGTGGATCCATCTTCCCGTCGTGCCTCTACGTGGAGACCAACCTGGCGGAGGGGATCACCCTGACGCTGGACAAGGTGTCCTTTGTCCACCGTGGGATCAACTACGGTGTGTTCATCGGCCAGCGCGGAAGTGGTGGCGGCTACGGCCGGCTCACGGTACGAGACTGCAAGCTCAAGTACGATCACCCTGTCAACACCAACATCGGGGTGGCCCTGTTCGCCATTACTGGCGCTGGCCAGAAGATGCTGGTGGACGTTCACGGCCTCGAGATCGACATGGGCGAGGGCGAGCCCAACTTCGTTGCGGGGAGCGATGCTCTGCGAGGGGTATTTTGCCTGGACTGCACGGCCGGTTCTCAGGAGCACGTCCTGGAGGACATTGTGTTCAAGAATGTCGGCTACGGCCGTACCTTCGATCACGATGACAACTGCCTGTTGAACGTGAGCGACGTGAGCGGCGCGGAGGCCAGCGTCAAGATCGTCCGGCCGGCCATCGTTAATTACAGCTCCACGGTGGGGGGCACCGCGTTCGGACTCACAGCCATTCGGCTGCGGAACGTGGAACAGCGCGGCCAGGTGGACATTGTGGCGGCGAACCTTCCCGGCCCAGACCCGCAAGTGGCCACCGAGTCCTATAAGGGGGTCTACATCACCAACAGTGCCACCTACGGCTCGGTGAACATCATCGGCGGCTCCATCAAAAACTGGCAGACGAATGACGTTCACTGCGATGCGTTCTGCCGCTTGGTGATCGATGGGATGCACCATGTCAGCGTGGGGTCTGACCGGCACAAGTCTGGCCAACTGAATGCGCGGATCCGGGTGGACGACATTCTGAGCCTGGTGGTGGCCAACTGCGTTTACGAGGATCAGATGGGGAGCTCGAGTGCAGACCAGCGGGTGTGGCTCGGGATCGATTACCTGAGCGACTATCCCAACGGCGGCCCCTACGGGGTGAGCGTGACTGGGAATTCGGTGGCCATGGTTGGAACATCGCCCAACTTCGGCCGGGCGCTCTGGGTCAACACAATGGTGGTGAGCTTCCCGGATGCTTGTGTCATGAGCAACTCCGGCCAGGGACGAGCTCGGTATCCGGGCGGAGGGAGCACGAATCGGATCGTGGGCCTGAGTGGAAACAATCTCACCAGGAGCACTACCTTCAACTTCAACACTTGGGACCTGGAGGAGGTGTAGGCCATGGCCGGTCTGCTTTCGCTGGTGGGGAGCTGGATGGGGGGGCAAAAAACAGGGTTCATACAGAGCTCCGGGGCGAACGTCTATCTATTGCCGTGTACCCCCGAGGGGAACATCGACACCACGTGGCTCCGTGCGTTCCAGTTCTGGCCCCCGTCGATTGCGGACAACTACTCCCCCAATTGGAGCAACAAGACGATCCCGGGTGGCTCGGTGCCCCTGTACCAGTTCATCGCCATGGGGGAGCACACCATCAGCTTCACAGCTACATTCGCCCGAGACCTGGCGGGGGAGTTCGGGCCGGCCCCCGGGCAACTCACCGAGAACAAGCACGACGTGGACATTGAAGCGGCTATCGCCTACCTGCGAAGCCTGAGCACCCCGACCTATGACACCAAGAAGCAGTTTGTCCTGCCCCCGCCGCTGATCTACCTGACCATCCCCTACAACGCCATCGCTCCGAGCGAGGGGATCGCAGACGAGATGCTCTGCATCATGACCCAGTGCGACGTGGAGCGGAAGCGGTGGTTCCCTGATGGGACCACCCGGCTGGCGGAGGCGACCCTGCAATTCAATGAGGTGGCCCAGAGGCCGAAGGCCACCCAGTGGTACGGCCGGACCCAGTGGCAAAAGGTGGCCAAGAATTACAAGTGGCAGGGCCAGAAGCCGTGACCTGCCATCGGAGACCCTCAAGACTCTTCTCTTCTAAGAGGGGAGATAGGGTATAGAGAAACAGAAGCAACAGGTGTGCCAAGATGAGAAGCCAACCAGATGATGATGCGAGCGCAGTCCCCGTGGAGACCGTCCAGGGCGAGGACAATTTCGTTCTGGTGACAACTCCTGTAAGATATAGGCAGCTCTCCGATGCAGCGGTTCGCCTCGGGATGAGTGTTCAGGACTTTGTGGGACACACGCTCGAGAGCGCAGTACAGGCCGTAGCCGAAGGGCGGCGGCCATGGGAAAGGACGTGAGACAATGCGACGATCCATGATGACCCTGGCCTTCCTGGCCCTCCTCCTGGTGGGCGCCACCCCCTCGAGCTCCCAGCCGGCCGCCCGGCCGGCGCCCCGCGCCACGGCTCCGGCTCCGGCTCCGGCAATGACGGTTGCTCCCGCTGCCATGACCGTGCCCGTGCCCGCGATGGCAGCCATGGCGCCCAAGGTGGCCCCCGTGGCTCCAGCGGCGGCAGCTCCGTCCGCCGGCGCCCCTGTGATGGCCCCAGCGTCCACGAGCGCCCCTGTGGCAGCCATGGGGGCACCCATGGCCACCGAGGCCCCTGTGATGGCTCCAGCGCCAGTCAGTGCCCAACCAGCGGCCATGGCGGCCCAGGACAAGCCCAAGGTGAGCGGATGGGACAAGGCGGACAAGTGGATCGGGCTGATCGTCAAGATTCTGATCGGGCTCCTGAGCATCATCGGGGCCATCCTGGGCGTCGTGAAAGGCCAGGACTGGCGTGCCAAGCTCAAGACGGAACGCTGGCAGAAGATCCTCGGGTACGTGGACCAGGCATTCCCCGTGGTGGAGTCGCTGGCCAAGGGCACCTCCTGGAAGGGCGACGACAAGCTGGTGGAGCTCCTGAAGCGCGTGAACGATTGGCTCAAGGGCGAGGGCGCCCAGGGGCTCTCCGCAGAGGAGATGGCCCTGGTGAAGCGGGAAGCGGCCGACAAGGCGGCGAAGCTCAAGACGGACAACGGCGCCGCGGACAAGGTGGACGCCAAGGCCGTGACCCGGAACGGGTAACACCATGGCCCGCTTCAAAGCGTGGATCCGAAAGTGGTGGTGGGTCCTGGTGCTGGTGCTGGTGACAGTGGGCGGACTTGTCCTGTATTTACTCTTACGAAAAAGCCCCAAACCGGCTCCGGCCGAGACCTTCACAGTGAAAGCTCGCAAGGAGATCCTGAAAGCCGAAACAGACGCCACCATCGAACGCGCCAAAGTGGAAGCCAGGAGCTCCGTGGAGCGAGCCAAGCTCGAAGAGATCGGGAAGGTCGAGGACGATTTTGCTCGCCGCAAACGGCTGGCCGATTACCTGGACGAGGTGCTGTAGCGAGGGGACGCGATGGCAAACGGTAAGCGTCATGAACCAGTGGATCGGTCCGATAGTGACAGCCGGAGGAGCTCTGCTTTCCGCTATCTTCGCTCTCATCGCCTGGGTAGCTCTGAGGGAGATCCGCCGAAAGGACAAGGAGATAGAGGATCTCCAGACGGACATGGAGGAGCTCCTCAAAATAGTCGTGATACTGGAGAACTTAGAAAAATCCTGCGAGCGCGAACGGAACGAGAGGAGAACGGTGGAGGAGCAGCTCTGGAGCAAGATCAACAGGCTGGTGGCGCAGATCTCGGCCCAGGCTACTACCATCTCGGAGCATCAGAGATCGTGTCGGAGCGTCTACATGACCCAGACAGAACACGACCGCCTGGAAGCTCTCCGGGACAAGGTGGAGGACGCGAAAGCGATCACGGATGCCCGGCTGGATGCCAAGGTGGAGAATGTGATTCAGACCCTGAATTTCCTCCTCCAGCGGAATGGGATGAGCAGGAGATAACCGGCGTGATCGATCTGGCCGAGTCAGTCTCACCGGTGGTGGCAAAGCAGATTCGTCAAGACCGCGAGACCACCAAGCGGCGCCAGGCGTTCGTGGAGCGCATGGACACGCTCCTGGCGAAACTCCACGCACTCACGGTATGATGCGGCCCGATGCGCCAACGAAACACCGTAGCGTCAACGGCCGGCTCCATCGTCCGCGGCTCCTGCACCGCGGCGGAATCGGTCGGGGATCCGGTCTACCTCACAGGTGACCCCTCCGGCTACGTGTACCCGGTCGAAAAGGCAGAAGCGTGGGACGAGGACAAGATGCCAGCGTTTGGCATCGTGATCCGAAAGCTGTCCGATACCGTCTGCTTGGTGCAAACCGATGGAATCCTTCCTCACGGGATCCTGTCCGGCCTTCAGAGGGGCCACGGCTACATGGTGGGGGGCACCGGGGGCCTCGAGGCGGCCCCGCCAGTGGTTGGCCCCAACGGCTACTCCTGGATCCAATTCATGGGCCGGTCCCTGGGTGACGACCGGTTCCAGGTGCGCCCGGACACCCTTATCACCATCAGACGTTCCTGATAGTGTTGTTTCGGTCATGGGTTACGGGTACAATGATGCCCGAGATCCAAATCAAGATTCGAATCCCAGCAAAGGGAAACCCGATTGGAGGCGAAGATGACGACGAAAGCATCGAAATCCACCCGTTCCAAAAAGGCTCCGGCCAAGAAGCGCACCACGAAGCGCAAGGCAGCGGCCAAGAAAAAGGCCGCCAAGGCCAAGGTGAAGCCCGCGCCCGAGCCCGCGGACAAGGATGAGCCCCATCCGCTCGCTGAGATCACACTCGAGGAGCGTGACTGGCTCATGAGCAAGTTCATGGTGGAGCGAGTCAGCGGCACCCAGGCGAAGCTCACGGCGGCCAAGCAGCAGCTCGAGATCCTCATGAGGGATCACATCGCTCAAAAGGCTGCCCAGAAAGCCCAGATCAACACCGCGGAGGCGGAGGTTCGCCAGGCGGACAACGAGATGAAGGTGTTTTTGGGGGAACTCGAGCACAAGCTCGGGATCAACCTTCAGAATTACACCTGGCAGTCGGACGGCAAGATCATCTACATGGGTGACCTGGAAGAGATCGGCAATCAACAGCCGTCTCAACAGGCCAGCCAGCCCAAGAAAACCGAATCACCCGAACCTGGATCTGAGGATGAGGCGGAAGCTGAATTCCTGAACAGTCGGGTGGTCTAACCATCTTCTGGACAGGAGCACCGAGACATGGCCCAAGTCAGATTTTTCAAGCTGGATCCGAGCAACGGATTCCACGATCAGCACGACCCCACGGCGGACGAGCTCACCCTCGCCGGCATTGTGATGAATGGCGACATTGCCATGGGATCGAACGAGGTGACCGGCCTACCGGGGACGCCCAGCGGCGACACGGCGGCGGCCTCGAAAGCCTACGTGGACAGCGTGGCGGCGGGGCTGGCGTGGAAGGAACCGGCGGCGGTGCTCAAGATCAAGGATGACTCCGACCAGAGCGGAGTGGATCCGACCGCTGGTGCGACCGGCGAGGCGTGGCTGGTGAACAACTGGTCCACCCAGACGGATGGCGACATTGTGGAGTGGGACGGCTCCCAGTGGAACGTGGTGGTGGCCAACTCCGGCGGCGAGCCCCCGGACGGCACCCGGGTGGTGGTGATCGACACCGGCGCGGCTGGATCGTTCACCGGCGAAGAGAACAACATCGGCACCTACGATGCTACCGGGAACACCTGGAGCTTCGATACTGCCACGGACGGCTGGGCGGTGCTGATCAACGGTGAGCTGTCCGTCTACGAGAACAAGGCGTTCGTCTACGATACCAACGCCTGGATCCAGTTCTCCGGCGGCAACTTCACGGCCGGCACCGGCCTGGACCTGACCGGCAACGTGCTGTCCGTCAACTTCGGTGACGGTATCACCGAGCTCCCCACGGACAGCGTGGGCATCGACCTGGCCACCACGCCGGGCCTCGAGCTCACCGGCGTCTCGCCGGACAAGCAGCTCCGCGTCCTGGTGGACGGTGCCCACGGCCTGGTGCTCGGTGCCAGCGGCGTGGAGCTCGAGCTGGACGACACCCCGGACACCCTGGACGTGGACGGCGACGGGCTCAAGGTGGTCGGTCTGCCGAGCCTGTTCAAGATCAACGATGTGGCCGTGTCGGCCAACGTGACGGCGGCCAACCTGAACACCCTCACGGCGGGCCCCACCTCCAACGCGGACTCGCTGCACACGCACACCATCTCCGCCGTGGCCAGCGCCAAAAAGGTGCTCGACACCCACCTCAACAACGCAGCCGTCACCAGCGGCCGAGCAGTCCGCTGGAGTGCGGTCAACAACGAGATCCAGCACGCGGACAACGCGCCCATCGCCACCCCGGCCAATTCCCGGGCCATCGGCGTGGCCCAGACGGGTGGCGCAGCCAACCCCGGCACCAGCGACGTGGTGAAGCATGGGATCTGCACCGGGTGCTTGAGCGGCGCCACGGTCAACACGCCCTACTTCCTGGGCACGGCCGGCGCCCTGGTGACCTTCGGCAGCATCCCCACCCCGGGCCGCGTGGTCCGCATGGGCTTCGCTGCCAACGGGTCCGACCTGGACGTGCAGGTGACGGACCTGGGCACCAAGCGCGTATAGCGCAACCTGGAGCCGGGCAGCGATAGGGCTGCCCGGCCCTCCAGATTGGAGGCCGCAGATGGGCACTGATGGCGATGCGGTACTCCCTGTAAAGTGGGAAAGTCCTAGCAGCGGAGGCACCGAGACCGACTACACCCCCGGGGAGGTGAACCCCTGGGAAGATGTGCTCGCTGCCCGCGGAATCTATCCCCAGCGACCATCCCCTGATTCCACCATCCGCAAGACGGTCAAGCTATCCCAGGACGGCGCGGACCGGATGACCTTCGAGGACGCGGAGAACACTACACCTCTGACTCTCACTGATTTGGCCACAGGTGGGGGTGGACTCACGCCGGCAACGCATCGTGTACTGGATCAACTCGTCCACGATGTGGCAGAGGACTACTACCTGGAAAACACGTGGAGCGGTGCCCGGCTCACGAATATGACGTACTGGACGGATGCTACCAAGACGGTCAGGGTCCGCGAGCACCAATACACGTACACGGGCAGTCGGGTGACCCAAGAGGTGATCATTCAGTATGATGGGAGTGGTGTCGCTGTGGAGACGTTGACGATCACGAACACCTGGAGCGGCGGCAAGCTGGCCAGCCAGACGGCGGTGCTTACATGAGCGGAGCAACGATTGTCGTCATTGACGAAAGCAGCCCCCGGAACATCCTGGGGACCTACGAGTGGGACAGGAGCGGCGGCGGAGTGCTGATTGCCCCGGCCGTGAGCGCCCTACCCAGCCCCGCAGAGCCCGGGGAGATCGTCTGGCTAAAGACCGACAACAAGCTGTACCGTCGAAACGACTTGGACACGGCTTGGGATGCACTGGAGTCGGCTGTCGCATTGCACGGAAGCACCCATGAGGAAGGGGGTGCCGACGAAATCAACGTGGCCGGGCTCTCCGGTGTCCTGGCCGACGACCAGCCTGCCCAAACTCACGCCCTTGGCGGCTCGAAGCACAGCGCAGACACCTTGGCCAACCTGAACAGCAAGGTGTCTGACGCCACCCTGGACGACGCAAGTGACCCACGCGACCCGAACGCACATGCGGTAACCCATGAGAACGGCGGCTCTGATGAAATCAACGTCGCCGGGTTGTCCGGGACACTGGCCGACCCGCAGACACCATCGGGCCACGGCTCGACCCACCAGGATGGCGGCTCGGATGAAATCAGCGTGGCCGGCCTGTCCGGTGTGCTCGCAGACGGACAGGACGCAGCACAGATCCAAGGCCGGGATGTGGCAGCCACGGCACCATCGGCAGACCAGGTGCTCGCGTGGAGCGGCAGTCAGTGGGAGCCAGCGGACCAGCAGGGCGGCGTGTTCGGCACGGAGTTGGATTACGCCAACGATGACACGGTATCGCAGACCACCAGCACGTCATGGCAGCAGAAGCTACGGCTGTCGGTGACGGGCCTGCCTGCTGGGACATACCGGATCGCGTTCTACTACAACTGGCAGTACAGCGTGGCATTCCGTGACTTCCAGGGGCGTGTGCAACTGGACGACACCACGAACTTGTTCCTGCATCAGCAGGAGCCGAAGGATCCGGGCACCGATCAGGTCTACGTCGAGTCTGGGTTCATCCATGTGGCGCTGAACGGCGACCACGACATTGACATTGACTACCGCGCATCGCAGGCCGGCGATACGGCCTACATCGCGTTTGCTCGGTTGGAAATCTGGAGAGTCAGCTAATGGCGGAGACCAAGTACAGCTACAGCGTCAGCGAAGACTTCCCGAACGGGAAGGTTGCGCCCGACCGGCTCACCCAGGAGATTCAGGCGAGCACCATCACGGTCGCCTTGGACTGCATCAACGTCAACGGTGACAACTGCGACGTTTGGTTCAAAGCAGAGCTTTCGGCCGGAGAGCATACGACGCTGGATGGCGTGGTGGCGGCCCACAGCGGTGAGCCGATCCCGAATCCAACGGCGCAACTCGACTCACAGAACCGCACAGTCACAGTGAAGGAGCCACAGCACGATGGAGAGGCGCGTCTGATCGTGACGCACCTGTGGACCGACCCATGTACCTGGTATGGGGACAGCGAGCGGGTGGAAGGTGGAGATCTCACCGACTCCGGCGATGGGCTCACGTTCACCAGTGGCAAGGAGCATTGGATTGACCTGACACACGGGCGCGTGTTCCGTGAGGACCGTGTGAGCGCACCATATCTGGTCAAGGTCTACGTGGATGGCGTGGAGAAAGCCGAGCGTCCACCGTTCAAGGACGAGGGGGGCGACTACACGATCAACTACGAAGACGGCACCGTGACGTTCGCGGAGTCGCAGGCAGGCAAGACGATCACGGCCGACTACAGCTACGAAAACGGTTCTACGTTCTACATGCAGCCGAACGAAGGCAAGAAGCTATGGATCGAGAAGTCGGAAGCGCAGTTCACCACCGACATTACGATGAACGATACCTTCCAGTACCAGCCGGCCGTGATCGGCGGCCCCACGGTTGGGCTTGGCCACATCTACAAGAAGTGGTTTGACTTGGTTCAGGAGGCAAACGGGGTGTATCCGATCACGCCAGCACTAGGCGGAGCAAAGCGGGGCCTGGAGCACGACGTGGTGAACATCCCATTCGACTTTGGCCCGGTGCGGGAGTTGATCGATGGGCAGGGCATCGAGATCCGCATTTGGCTGGAGGAGCACAACGCCTTCGATGGTGAGGTGGTATCGGTCACATTCTACTGCATGGAATACGACAAGTGATTTTACCCGGGGCAACCGACTGGTTGCTCGACGCTCTATGGAGGCTTCTCATGAGCACCAGCTACGATTACAGCATCAGCGGCGACTTCCCGAACGGGCAAGTGAACCCGTCCGTTTTGTACGCAGAGATCAACGCCGAATCAGCTATCACGGTCCCATTGGAGGCGATCAACGTAAACGGCGACGTGTGCAGTGTCGTCTTCGAGGGTCCGTTGTCCCCCACAGAAAAAACCGCACTGGACGACCTGGTTGCCAATCACACTGGTGAGGAAACCACGAGCGATGTGCAGTACGCCTATTCGGAAAACGAGCAGGGCACCACCGGGCAGACCTGGATGGAGAAGCTGGAGCTTCAGTCCGACCCGCTGGGTGGCGGCGAGTACCTGGTGACGTGGTACTGCGAGATCAAGCTCCTAAGCGGCACCCCGAACACGGGTGCCTTTGCCCAGTTCACCCTGAACGGCACAGAGCGCGGCGCCGACGTGAATGACCTGAATCAGTGGAAGGCGTTCAGTGGTTCGGCCATCGCCCCGTTCCCCGCCGGTGGTGAGCCGGTGCTGGCCATCAACTGGCGCCGCTTAGGTGGCTCTGATGAGGCCCTCATCAGGCGGGCGCGCTTGTCCATCAGTCCAGTCGAGAAAGGGAATGGCGAATAGGACACCCTCTTGACTCTTATTCCCCTACAAGGGGAGATAAGGTTAATTAAGAAGAAGCAATGAGCGTGCCAATCTCGGAAGACCAACGGACCTGGGTGATCTTGAGCACCACCGAGACCTTCCTGGGAAGGGCCATCAGGTGGTTCACACGCGCGCCAAGGGGCGCGAGCCATGCCTCGGTGAGCTACTACTCCGGCAAGCTGGGCCAGCGCCTGGTACTCGAGGCCAGCGCCTACGGATACCGGGTACTCCCTTGGGCGAAGTGGAAGAACATGGACCCCGGCAAGCGCGTGTGGGTGTACGCGGAGGCGCGCATCAGTCTCCTGAAGGGGCTCCAGCACGTGGCGGCCGAGCTCGGGCGCCCCTACGATTACAAGCTGATGCTCTGGCACGCCCTTCGGTTCTGGTTCAAGCGATGGCTCAAGAAGCCGTGGCGCAACCCAAGGCGGTGGGCGTGCCAGGAGGCGACAATCATCATGCTCCAGGCGTCTGGCGTGGGTGGATCTTTCCGCGTTGACCCCGAGGCCACAACACCTGAGCAGCTCCGCGTGTGGCTGTCCGGCTGCCCGGAGCTCGAGCAGATTGAGGTGCCCCTGTGACTTCCACCGTGATTCTCCTGGCGATGATCGGCACCATGTGGGGCATCATCGCCGGCTACCGCGCCTACTTCAATCGGCGCAAGCGGCGCCAGGTGGCCACGAACTCTGGCCGAGAGACCCAGGAGCTCCAGGCCATGGTGGACGCCTTCAAGGGTTCTCATGCAGTCTCCAGGGGCTGGATGATGGGCCTGATGGCAGCCGGCGTAGCTGTGGCAACGGCTCTGGGGGCGCTGTTCATCAGCCTGATGGCTGGTGAGCCGGGTGGCTCCACCAAGACGATGCCACAGCGTGCTTCTGGGATGAGCGCCGCCATGAACGCCATGCGGCCAGAGGCCATGGACGCCATGCGGCCACCAGAGCGGCGACACCGGCGCCGGATGCAGGTGGTGATCGTGATCACCGATGACGGGGTGGAACCCATCGACAACCCCATGGACCGCTGTGAGCCAGGCAAGGTGGTTCACGTCACCAAGGACGGCGTGAAGTGCCTCAAGCTCGGGTCCAAGGAGGCGAGAGCGGTGCTCGAGGAAGGCAACAAGCCGATCACGGACGTTGTGAAGCTCCGCGAGGACGTGATGCGCGTTGCCCCCATGCGGCCCCAGGTGATGCGCCAAGGTTTCGCGCCAGGCGTTGGGAACGTGGGCAAGGACGTAGCGAAGCGTAAGGGCAAGGGCGTCTGGCAGAAGTACGCGGAGATTGTCTATTTCCTCACCACGTTCCTCGGGGTGGTGCTCAGATTCATCTGGGATCACAACCTCGAGCGCCGCCGGTGCCAGGCGGCCGGACTCGCCACAGAGCGGTTCAACTTCATGAACCTGGTGGTGGGCTTTTTCATCGGCGTGGCCGTTCATCTTCTCATGTCCAAGGCCATGGGCGTGGGCTATGAAACGGCCACCTTTCAAAACGTGCTCCTCGCATCGTACAATGGGTTCCTGTGGCCGAGCATTCTCAAGGACGTGAGCGAGTTCCGCGGGTTGCGGAAGTCCGATGGCGCGGTGGCATGAACCATGAGCAGAGAGCTACCTGTCAACGTAGGAGTCATTGACCAGTTCCCCGTCTGGGAACCGGACGGCTCCGGGCAGAAGCACAGCGGGCTCACCATCGGGGACTTCGCCGTCACCATCTTCCACGATGGGGTGGAGCAGACCGGCTACGTCTACGGGATCGCGGAGATCGATAACCTGGGCGAGTACCGAATCTCCTGGACGCCCAACGCCACCGGCTTCTGGTTGGTGGAGGTGCTCATCGACTACAACCTTCAGGTCTGGTACGAGGAGTACGATGTGGTGGACGCCTCGCAGAGCGAGATCTACCAGATGGTGGCTCGCGCCCTGGGCCTGGTCCACGAAAACATCTTCATCGACACCACCAGCTACGATGCGGATGGTCAGCTTGTAGCGGCCCGCGTGCGCCTCTTCGAGTCCAAGGCAGACGTGGAGCTCGCCACCGATGGCGGCCAGCCCCCGCCGGCCGGCACGGACCCAGAGCACCTGGCGGAGTACACCATCGGGATCACCTGGGAAGGCACCAACCGGTACAAGGTGTTCAAACAGGTGCTCGAGCCATGATCGCCTTCATCGCCCAGACCGGTCTACTCGAGCTCCTCGCCGTGTGCGTGGTAGTCGGGATTTCCCTGTCCACCCTCGGGAAGATTTGGCCCCAGGCGGCCATCACCAGGGAGCAGTTCACGGAGCTCGACACGGACGTGGAGGGGGTGAGCGAGCTCCAGGTGGAAATGGTGGAGGTGGAGCCGGAGACCATGCAGGTGCAGCTCGAGGACATTGGCGAGATCACCGTGGAGGTGGAAGTGCTCGACACCGAGACCGGCGTGGTGGTGAAGGACTCTGGTATTACCGTGAAAATGGAGTGTGACTGATGGCTGACTCCCCGTTCTTCCAGCCCGATTGCGTGTGCTCGGATGTGATCAACCTCTACAAGAACCGGGATCGCACCATCCGGTTCACCATCACCAATGACGATGTGGGTGATATTACGGGCGCCTTGATCTGGTTCTCTGTGAAAAAAGAGGTGACCGACACCGACAGCGAGGCGGTGATCACCAAGAAGTCCGCTGGCATCACTGGTGGCGACGATTCCCAAGCCAAGGTGGTGGACGGCGTGGCCAGGATCATCGAAGTCTACATCCTGCCAGCGGACACCGTGGACCTGGACGCTGGCGGCTACGTGTCGGACGCAGTGATCCAGCTCCCCACCGGGCGGAAGCTCCAGCTCAAGGACCCCTTCCGGTTCAACGTCCAGCAACCGGCCACCCTCGCGGAGACCCCATGAGCCAGATCCTCACCGAAGCGGAGCTTGAGCTCGCCCTGGCGGCCCAACAGGCCCAGCTAGAGGCCAAGGTGGCCCTCGCGGACCATGAGGTGGCCTACCAGGGCACCAAGGCCGAGCTAGTGGACCGGGTGAAGGCTACTACTGAGGCGCGCCAGCACGCCCTGGCGGCCATCCTACAGGCCCGTGGGCTTGACCCCCGCGAGTGGACGATCAACGTCGCTACGCAGGAGGTGGAGCCCGCTGGGGCGCCGTCCACGGGGCTCCTGGGTGGCCTGGGCGAGGTGCTACTGGAACAGGGCCAGGATCGGCCCTTTCGACCCCTGAGCTCCGAGGAGGAGCTCGAGCGCGGGCGCGGTGGCGCGGTGGCAGCGGTGCGCCTCACGCGACCTGGAAACGGAGGCCACGATGACAGGGACTGAACGGCGCGGGATCGCCTTGATCCTGGTGACCACGATGCTCACGATGGCCACCTTGGCGTGCGCCCCCCAGGTGCAGACGGCCAAGCGGGCGCCCATCTTCGAGAAAGCCCAGGAGCTATCCAAGCTCCCGGCCCGGGTGGAGAAGCCGGCCAAAAAGACCGGCACGGTGGTGGCTGTCCGCAAGGGTGACCAGGTGCCCTTCGATGGCATCCTACTCACCGAGGACCGGGCGAAAAAAGCGGCCCAGCTCCGAATTTCCTACGATGAGCTGTACGATATTGCGACGATCAACCGGCGCTTCACCGGTGTGGCTCTCCGGGCGGCAGATGAGCAGCTCGCGGCGGCCGACAAGGAGATCGCCAGGCTTCGCAAGGCCCAGGACTCCTGGTGGAACCGGCACAAGCTCACTGTGGGCATCGTGATCGGCACCATCCTCACGCTCGGACTCGGGGGCCTCGCGGTGTGGGGCGCCAGCGAGCTCAAGAAGTAGCAGCCTTTCCCTTACTTTCCCTTATCCCTCTTGTGTCGGGTGCCCTGGTAGGGTAATTGTAGAAGCTCGGGTGGTAGCGGCTGCCCGACAGCGGACGCGGGGGCGGTTCCTGCGATGCCTCGGTGGTCAGTTCGGTTGCCATGGCCCTCCCCCATCCCCGCGCCCAAGCCGCGAGGTGGCTCGCTCCCCTGTGATGGCTGCAAGGCTGGGCCGGAGGGCAGCTCGAGAAACCGGCCCCGGCGGAGGCATTGAATCCGCCGCTTTTCGCCCAGGAGGAGACGGTGTTGACAGTCAGATCTGGCCAAAGTACCCTGTCCGCAAAGCTGTGTTTCGTCACGGCTCCCTCGGACTGGTCGGGCAGCCCCCCAACACCCCCCCTGGCCAGTCCTTTTTTTGTCCAGCGACACGATTGGAGGTACGTGATGGGTCGCTCTGCGATTGAGTGGACGGACTACTCATGGAGCCCTGTGACCGGGTGTTCGATGGTCTCCACGGGGTGCCGTAACTGCTACGCGAAACGGATGGCCGAGCAGTTCCAGCGGGACGGCAAGGCGCGCTACAGGTACGGGTTCAAGCCGACGATCCACCCGGATGTGCTCGAGGAGCCGCTGGGGTGGAAAACGAGTCGGCTCATCTTCGTGTGCAGCATGAGCGATCTGTTCCACGAGGACGTTCCTTTCGAGTTCTTGGAGCGCGTGTTCGCCATCATGCGGCGGACCCCGCGGCACACCTACCAGGTGCTCACGAAGCGAGCGGAGCGGATGCGCGAGCTCGGCAACAAGATCGGCTGGCCGAGCAACATCTGGGCTGGCGTGACCGTGGAGCATCCCCGGTACGTGAAGCGGCGCATCCCCGAGCTCCTTGACACCGAGGCGCGGCTCCGATTCGTCTCCTTTGAGCCCCTGGTGGCCGAAATCGGCCCGTTCGATTTCACGGGCATCGACTGGGTGATCGTGGGTGGTGAACGGGGGAGCCGGGTGCGCCCCATGGACGAGGCATGGGCCCTGGACCTACTACGCCAGGCCCGCGCGGCCGGCGTGCCGTTCTTTTTCAAGCAACGCGGCGATGCGGCTGGGATCATGGGCTACCGGGACCAGCTCCTCGGGGGCAAGAAAATCCAGGAGCTCCCCGAGCAAGCTGGCAACCAACCCAGCCTGTTTGACCTGTGAGCCCTTTGTCTGCTACGTTGACGGGTGCGCGCCTGGAGGGGCGCTGGAAGGCTTGCCAGGCTCTCCGGTCTCCTCTGCGAGAAGCTCCCCGGCCAGGCATGAATCCCCGTCTGCAATAGCAGCGGGGATTCGACTTTTTGGAGGCCACGATGATTGAACGATTGGAATCCTCCCCCCTCTGGTGCGCGTGGGACGTGGTGTGCTGTGACGCTGTGACGTTCCTCCGCCAGCTCCCGGACGCCTCGGTGGACCTGGCGATCACGGACCCGCCCTACGAGTCCCTTGAGAAGCATCGCAAGAAAGGCACCACCACGCGCCTGAAGGTGTCCAAGGCGAGCTCCAACGCCTGGTTCAAGACGTTCCCCAACGCGCGGTTCCCAGAGCTCCTGGCAGAGCTCAGGCGCGTCCTGAAGCGCGACCGGCACTGCTACATCTTCGTGGACCAGGAGACCATGTTCGCCTTGCGCCCCGTGGCAGAGGCAGCCGGGTTCAAGTGGTGGAAGGCGCTGGTGTGGGACAAGGTGGCCATCGGGATGGGCTACCACTACCGGGCCCGCTTCGAGCACATCGCCTTCCTCGAGCTGGGCAGGCGCAAGCTCAACGATCTGGGCGTACCAGACGTTCTCCAGGTCAAGCGCGTCTGGCGGGGCATCCCCGCGGAGAAGCCCGTGGAGCTGATGGAGGTGCTGGTCCGACAGAGCACCAGGCCCGGTGAGCTGGTGGTGGACCCCTTCCTGGGCTCCGGGGCCTCGGGTCAGGCAGCCGTGAAGCTCGGGCGCCGGTTCCTTGGATCTGACCTGAATCCAGAATTAGTGCAAGAATCCACAGATCGGATTTGCGGCGCTTCTGCCATCCCCATGTAGTGTGCCTGGCGGACTGAAACCACTACATCTGGTAGTCGGTTTTTGACCATCTGGAAGTTTTCTTCTACATGGTCAGGAAGTTTTCTTCTACATGGTCAGGAAGTTTTCTTCTACATGGTCAGGAAGTTTTCTTCCTGACCTATATGGAAGTATATGCAGAGAAAAAGATGCAGAGAAGCAGAGCGGGGCTGGGCGCCCCGGCTGCCAGGTGCTCCGATGACAGCTCTCTGACGGCGGCTCACCTGGCACGAAAATTGACCACCGAGTTTTGGACTGAAAGAAGTTGACCGGCCGTTTCGCCCCGTGATATGCCTGGACTCCTGGCAAGCCTTTCTGACTCACGAGGAGAACCAAATGGCGAAGATCGAGCTGACGTTAAAGCGGACATACCGCCCCCACTGGGGGGTTCCGGAGGCAGTCCGGGAGTTCCTTCAAAATTGGTTGGACGGGGGAGACAAGGGGTTCACGAAGTCCATGCGCCGGGACGGCGACTGGTTGGTGCTCCGCAACGAAGAGGTGGTGCTTCCGCGTGAGGCGCTCCTCCTCGGGTTCACCACGAAGGCGACGGACGCGGATTCACGCGGCCAGTGGGGCGAGGGGCTCGACATGGGGCTCCTGGTGGCCACCCGGTCCGGGCTGGACGTGGTGGTCTACACGGGCGCGGAGCGGTGGGCCCCGAAGCTGGTCCAGAGCGCATCGTTCGCAGACGAGGTGCTCGCGGTGTTCACGCGCCAGGTGCGGGACCGCGCCGGCACGGAAGTCCACCTGCGGATCTCTGAGGAGGAATGGGCCGAGCTCCAGTGGCGCTTCCTCGAGCTCCAGCCGGCGGAGGAGACCACCCCGGGCAGCAGAGGCCAGATCATCTTCGATGCGGACAGGCGCGGGTGCGTGTACGTCAAGGGGATCTTCGTGTCCAAGATGGATGACCTACAGCACGGCTATGATTTCGAGCACGCGCATGTGGACCTGGATCGGATGCTGGTCAGTGGCTTCGATGTGCGCTGGGAGGCGGCCATGCTGTGGGAGACCGCCATCAGCCGGTCGCCCAGTCGCAACGGGCGCGCCGCGTGGGAAATGCTCAAGTCCGAGAAGCCGGACGTGGCCGGCCTCGGAAGTCGCCTACAGCGCAACCCCAACCCCCAGGTGGCCAGGGCCGTGGCGGAGGTGTTTAAGGCGGAGCATGGCGCGGACGCTCTCCCGGCAGCCGACGACCACCAGATGCAGAAGATCGAACATCTAGGTCGCAAGCCCGTGCGGGTGTCCAGGTCCGCGGCAGATGTGCTCGAGGCCCATTACGGTCAGTTCCACGTGATGCTCAACAAGGTGGCCAAGGCGGAAAAGGTGGCGGTGGCCACGGCCGAGCTCACCGAGCTCGAGCGCCAGGTGGTGTTCCGAGGGGTGCGCCTGGTGGAGCTCGCCATGGACGGACTCAAGTGGAGCCGGGGCTACCAGGAGCTCCTCGCCGGGCTGGACGTGGTGGAGTACGCAGACGATCAGATACTGGGTACGTGGGAGCGCGAATCGCGCCGCATTGGTGTGTCGCGCCGTGTGCTCAATGATGTGCCAGAGTTCCTGGGGACCTACCTCCACGAGCTGGCCCACGATTTGACCGAAGCTGTGGACGGCACCCGCATTCACATCAGCGTGGCTGAGTACCTGTGGGTGCGCTGCATGAGGGTGGTGCTGGAACGCTTCGGGATGGAGTGGCTGGATGAGCGTGCAGACGATGGGGCCGAAGTGCGGGATCTGCGACAAGGCGGTTAGCATGGACAACTGCGTGGAGGTGATCGTGATCGCCCACCGTGGCCGGTCCGAGACTCCGCTCGGTTCGATGTACTACCACATGGAATGCTACCTGGACGAGCAAGATGGCGAAGCAACGCAAGCCCAGAAAGAAGCCCGGGAAGCCCGCGCGAAAAGCGGCCCCAGGTAACCGGAAGAAAGCCAAGCGGCCGTTTCGCCTGAAGCGCCGTAGGGCCGGCCCGGTAGACAAGCGGCCCAAGGGGTTCCTGGGGCCCAAGACGGAAGTGCCTCACCAGTGCAACCTGGCCGGGAGGTGCTGTTGGAACGGTTGGGTGAACCTCACGCCGTTCGATGTGTGGCGGATGGTCTCCGCCCGCAAGAGTCCGCTCCGCAAGTGGGGAGTGCGCTTCACCTGGGAGCTCTGGGAAAAAGGGCTGGTGACCATGGGGGTGGGCGAGCAGAAGCGGATGCCCCTTTGCATGATCATGCCCCAGCCGTACCGTGGCCAGGAGGGGGCGGCAGAGCATTGCCCCTTTGTCCAGTGGGATGACGACCAGGTGGGCGAGCCCGAGGCGCAAGCCCTCCTCGCTGGCAAGCTCCCCGGGCCCGGCTTCTGGACGGTGAACGGAAAGCCCAGGTTCACGTGTGGCCTGGGAGAGGTGGCGCCCATCTTGTGCCAGTTCTTCCCGATGGCGCGGGTGGGCAGCCCAGCCAAGGAGGGGCAGCCAGCCACGTGGCGATTCTCGTGCCCCCTCGAGACCTGCGAGGAGTGTATGCCGGAGTCGATCAAGCCGGCCGGTTTCACGGTGCAGAAGTGGCTCCGCAATCACGTGGTGCGCGAGTACCTCCGAGTGAGCCAGGAGCACCAGGAGGTGCTGTACGCGATCAAAGCGTTCCAGCTCCCAAACGTGGTGCGGAAGCGCCTGGCGGCCACGATGTTCAACTTCGATGGGATGCTCAAGGACGCCGGGGTGCCAGAGGAGGAGATCCTCGCCAAGCGCCCCGAGAAGCCAGAGTACCTGATCATGGCGGCGAAGATGGCGATCATGGGGATGATGCAGCCCCCGCCAGACGGAGTGGACGGTGGCGCATCGGCTGAGTGAGGTGAACGCCATCCTGGGATTCTGGGATGGCTGCTACGCGGATGCGACCCTGGGGACCAGGTGGCCCCCGAATGGGTCTCCGCGCGAGTACAGGTGGATCTGCGGATGCGAGGGCGTGTCTTTTGACGGGGTGACAGTGCAGATGACTCCGTGCCTTGACCACCAGGACGATTTGTTCCCCGTCCAAACGGATGGGGTTCCAGAAAAGACGCGCCAGGCAATGCTGGGGGTGCTGGACAGGGCTGCGGCGCGCAAGCGAGGGAGACGTGAGCGAGACAAGGGAACGAGTGGTGCAGCTCCTGATTCGGGACTGCCCGATAGTGGCAGCGTGGAAGGCTAAGGGGAAGCCGATCCGTTGCATGTACTTCGGCGTGGGGGATAACTGCGGATCGTGTTCCTACCAGTGGCCGGAGCTCGCCCAGATGATCATGGACGAGGTGGCCACGGACGGACAGGGGATCGAAACCTACCGCAAGCGAGCGCGAAGCGCGCGGGCGCGAGCGAAGCAATTTGACCACCTGAGCGGACTGATCCTCACCACCATTGGACAAGCCCTCGAGGAGTGGCAACGCCAGTACACCGAGGCCGGTGGAACGATGGAGCTCGAGCATGACGGACGCATGGGAGAAGTGGCCGAAAACGAGATCGAAGGTTCTGAGGTTCTCCAAGGGGGAGATGGTTCCGGTGACGGTGGAGGGGCAGACGGTGAGGATGGAAGCGCCGGATGATGGCTTCCTGATCGATTACCCCCACCGGGGCACCCAGGTGCTAGATCGTGACCTGGCGGACGCGGATTCGCTGTACGCTCCGCGGCCATCAGTGGAACGCCAGCCAGAGGAGCCAGAGCCCCCCATGCCGCGGCTCCAGGGGCACTACCATTGTGGGTGCCCTGGGATGCGGTACAATCGGGACGAGTACCGCCGCTGGCTGAATGGACTCCAAGCCTATCGTGAGGACTTCGAGGCAGCGGAGGGAGAAGCGTATGCGCGGAGCTCGGATGGTGAGCCACGGCCCCTGGATTGGCCAGGGAGCTGGTCTCACAATCGTTGCTCCGTGTGTGGCCAGGCAATCCAAACGGCGGGGGTGGACTGATGCCCCCCAAGAGAGGAAAGAACGATGCTCGAGTCCAAGACCGAAACGGTGATCTGTTCCAAGTGCCATCGCCAAAAGACGATCAAGGAGGGTCTCCTGACGGAAGCTCAGAAAGCCAACTGGGTGTGCCGGGTGTGCGTGGAGGAGCCGGTGGTGGAGCGCCAGGCGGACGCGCATCAGAGGGACGGCAAGGAGCTGCTACTCGAGGGGTAGGCTCCAGCGACAGGGGGAAGGTGAAGCAGTATCGCAAGTGCGACACGTGCGGCCACAAGTTCCAGATTCGAGGCGACAAGGAGAGCTGGAAGCATCGGTGCGGCGAGTGCGCCCAGGCGCTTCGTGGCGCGTCCATCACGTGTGGTCTCTGCGAAACCCAGGTGTCGCTGCGTCGGGCCGAGCTAGTGACGTTCATCGTGAACCCAGGGAAAAAGGGCTCTAAGAAGTTCCAGGTGCGCTACTGCGTCAGGTGCGCGGTGGCCGTGCGCGCCAAGATTCGGGCGAACGCAGATCGGCAGAACACTGAATTCGAGCGGGCCCAGAAGACCCAGAAACAGCTCATGCACGATATGTACGGACGACGGGGGGAAGGCAGATGACAGATCAGGTGCAATTCGTTGACCAGGTTGCGGCCCTTGGTTTCGTGCAGCTCCCCGTGGCGGTGCTTCGAGATTCCAGGTTGTCCGATGGTGCGCTCCGCACCTACGCGACCCTGGTGTCCTTTGCTCGCCAGGAGCAGCGGTGTTGGCCGGGGCTGGACCGGATCGCCAGGGACCGCGGGAAGTCTACACGGAGCATCACGGCTCACCTACAGGAGCTCCGGCTGGTGGGCCTGGTGAGTACCACCCGGCGCGTTGGCACGAGCCAGGTGTACTGGATCATCCCTATGTGGAACGTGTACGGGCGCGAGGACGAGCCCCACCGGTTCACCGAGGAGGCCATCGCTGCGTGCAGCCTGGACAGCGACGGTCGCATCCCCAGGCGCAAGGACGTGAAGGTGTCCAAGGAGGTGCCAAGCGAACCACCACCACCGGTGGATATGGGCACGGCGGCTCTGACCGTGGCGGCAGCATCGCAACGCACCGAGGAGGCCCGCGCCGCCCGGGGCGCCAAGGAGGCCACGCGCCAGGCGGCCAAGGCGGACAAGCGCGCGGCCAAGGTGGAGCGAGAGACCGGGCTGACAGGGGAGAAACTCCGGCTCAGATGGATGGAGCTCTATCGCGAGAAGTGGCCGAATCTGCCCATGCCAACGTGGGGCAAGGCAGAGCGCAGTTTGGCGAAGCGGATCGTGACCAATTACCCCGAGCTGGCCCTCGAGGTGTGCCAGCGCGTGATCGAATACTGGGAGGACTATGCGCGCCGATGGAGCCTAGACGGCGTGCCAACGATCAAGCTGGTGTGGGGCTACCGAGAGGCCCTGTTTGCGGAAGCTGCCCAGGGGCTTCCACCGGGAGGCCCAAAGGGTGATGCGTTGCGCGCGGACGAGTACCAGGACGATGGGGGCTCCCTTGGCAAAGTCGGCTGGTAAACCAGGGCTCACCGAGAAGCAGCTACAGCGGATGAAGCTGCCTAAGCTGTATTGGACGGCCAGCATGGACAAGGTGCTCCCGGCGGACAGTATTCACAGGCGCCAGGTGCAACGCTACCTGGACGTGCTTCCGGCGATGCTCGCCCGGGGTGGTGGCCTGTACCTGTGGGGTCCCAACCGGTCCGGCAAGACGGCTCTGGCGGCCATCATTTTGAAGGCAGTGCGGCGGTTTCGTTTCCAGGCGCTTTACATCCGGAGCTCGGACCTGATGGAGCTGGTGAATAACCGTACCCGGTACGATGAGTCTACCACGGTGATGCAGCGTGCGAAGCAGGTGGATGCCCTTGGGCTAGATGACCTGGGCAAGGAGCACCGAACCAAGGCCCACGCCTACAATGAGCGGATCACCGAGAATCTCCTCCGGGCCCGCGCGGAGGACCGATTGATCACCATCGTGACAAGCAACATCAACCCCCACCAGGTGGACGGCAAGCCCAGCCAGCTCGAGCGCATCTATCCGGAGTCCATGGTGCGCCTCATGCGTGAGGTGCTGGTGCCTGTGCCAGTAGCCGGTCACGATTACGGTGCAGAGCTTGGTGCCGAGCTCAGGGCCATCCTTGAGGGAGGTGACAATGCCGGTGCTTGACCTGGATATGGCCCTGGTGTCGTCTCTTCTGATGGGGGGCAGGAGCGCCCTGAAGGTGGCGCGCGACTCCGGAATCACTGCCGAGCTTCTGAGCGGTTCAAGCGCGAAGCAGGTGTTCGATTTCATCGAAGCTCACACCCGTGAGCACCGGGAGCTCCCAAGCGAGGAGCTGGTGGTGTCCAAGTTCGGGGTGAGGCTACCCGAGGTGAAGGATTCGCTGCCAGTGCTGGTGAGCGAGATCCGCGACCGTCACCTGTGGCAGCTCCAAGGGACCTTCCTGGGGGACTTCGAGAAGCTGGTGAACGGGCGCACCCCTCACGAGGCCCACGCGGCGGTGGAGGAGTACCAGCGCCAGGTGCGCCAGGCGCAGATGGTGGGCAGCAAGGTGGAGTCCCTTTTCGACTATGCCGAAGGGGTGATCCAAGCCTACCTGGACGCCAAGGACGGCAAGCTGGGCATCAGAACCTACTGGCCCACCCTGGACGATTCGACTCGCGGGTGGTGGCCGGAGGACTTTGTGGTGATCGCGGCCCGGCCCAAGACGGGCAAGACCTGGGTGCTCCTGATGATGGCCCACCAGGCGTGGAAGGATGGCGCCAGCGTCCTGGTGATCTCCACAGAGATGAGCCGGGCACGGCTCCTCCGGCGCTTCGTGGCCCTCGAGCTCAAGCTCCCCTACAACGATCTGGTCCGCGGTGAGCTGGATATGTACGAGGAGGAGCGGTTCCTCGAGGAGACGCGCAAGCTGATCGGTCAGCCCGGGCTCGAGGTGATCGGCGCCGGGTGGCACTACACGACGGTGAACGTGGAGGACGCTATCGCCATCACGAAGCCGGATCTGGTGGTGATTGACGGTATGTACCTGATCAAGCCTAGCTCTGGTGGAAACAACAGCCGAGAGCGCCTGAGTAATGTGGCGAACGACCTGGTGGAAACAGCGCAGCTCCACGCCGTCCCGATTGTCGGCACCCACCAGTTCAACCGAGAGGTGGACCCCAACGATCTATCCACCGGGCGCCTGGAGAACCTGGGCGGATCGGACGTGATCGGCTGGAACGTCTCGGCCGCGTTTGCCCTACTCCAGACCGATGACATGCGTGAGGACCGTCAGATGATCATCCGTCCGATGGCCCTCCGCGAGTCCGGTGCAATGGACGATGTGGTGATTGACTGGGACCTGTCCAGGATGAGCTTCGGTGAGCTCGGTGGGGAGGCGGAGCTCGAGGCGGGCGAGCCCGGCGCGGCCGGTCAAGAGGTGCCGTTCTGATGCGTGAGCTGGACCTGATCTCTGTGCTCGAGCAGTGCGGATGCAGGCGCATCCGGACTTATGGCGAAGAGGTGCGCTCGACGTGTCCAGACGAGGCCAGCCACAGCCGTGGCATGGATCGGAATCCATCGTTTTCAGCGCGCATCAATCCGGACGGCTACTCCCCCTACTTCTGCCAGGCGTGCGGGCTCAAGGGGACGGTGGAGTTCCTCGCGCTGGAACATGGGATGCCCCAGTACATGCCCGAGAAAGGGCGCAAGTACGATCCGGAGGATTGGTTCCCTGCGGAGAACCGAGAGCTGTGGGGTGGCGATGAGGAGACCTGTATCCTGATGCCTCCAGAGGAGCTCCTCCGGCGGTTCCAGGGTGGCATTCCGCGCTACTTGGTGGAGCGTGGCGTGGAGCTCGAGACGGCGAAGCGGTGGGAGCTCGGATTCGACCGGGAGTTCAAGCGGGCGATGTTCACGATTCGGGATCGCCTTGGGCGTTTCCGCGGTGTGTGCGGGCGTGCATTGTTCAAGCAACAGAAGCCGAAGTATTGCCACTACTCATGGGACACCAGGGAGGAAAAGCTGGTGCCGTGGGTGGACTACAACCGGTACAAGGAATTCCTGCGAGTTGAGAAGCGCCTGATCTGCTACGGCGAGCACATGGTGAAAGTGCCAGCGAAGCGGCTCCTGGTCACCGAGGGGCACCTGGACGTGGTGCTGAGTGACCAGGCGGGGGTTCCGGCGGTGGGGCTCCAGGGGAGCAAGCCGAGCGATGAGCAAGTGGAGACGATTCTCGAGCTCCTGGACCGTGATGGCGAGCTGGTGGTGGGGTTGGACCAGGACCAGTACGGCCGGGAAGGCAGGGATGAGCTGATCGCCAAGCTGGACGGACGGGTCCCCCTGTTTGACCCCAGGTTTCCAGAGGGCAAGGACCCAGCGGACCTGGTGCTCGAGGACCCAGGCGCCTACTGCGAGTTGGTGGCATCGGCGCGGGTGATTCAATGTTGACAAAGCTGGTGGACACTGTATTTTGGAGTGTCCGTTTTTCGCAATACCTGGATGAAAGAGAACAACAAGGAGAACAACGATGAGCTGGTACACAACAGGCGAAGACAACCTGGACGAGGACGAGCGCCAAGAAAAGGAAGAGAATCAATCCAAGGGCGCCAAGCGGTTCTTCCTCCGGGAGAACACGGAACGGGAGATCATCTTCCTTTCCAACGATGCGGTGCGGATCTGGGAGCACAACCCCCTGGTCAACGGCGAGTGGAAGCCGGACAACTGGTACACGTGTCGCCAGGGAGTGTTCCGCGAGGACCCCACGTGCGCCATGTGCCAGGCGGGCATCTCGCGCTACAAGATGGGCTTCTACACCATCCTGGACACCACGGCGTTCACCTACAAGGGGCGCGAGTACAAGAACCTCCGGCGGCTTCTCGCGCTGCGGCTCGAGGGACTCAAGAAGATCAAGATCAAAAAGGATCGCGTGGGCGGCCTGGTCGGGCGCCGATTCCTGTTTGCTCGTACCAGCGCGAAGTCGCCCAACGTCGGAAACGACTGGGAGCCCATGGGCCAGGAGGACACCTTCCGCGCGTGCCCCGAGTGCCGTATGGAGCTCCAGGACCGCGAGGGCGAGGGCGGCGTCACCGAGCACTTCTGTGGCGGATGCGGCTACACCGGTGATGGCCTGTTCCTTTTGTCGGACAAGCAATACTGGTGGAAGGACCGGGAGGGAGGAGTCCATCCCCCGATGCCCTATGACCTGAAGAAGATCCTCGCCCCCATGAGCAACGATGAGCTCCGGCGTGCCCTGCGTGAAGGTGGACGCCAGACGAGCCAGCCCGAGAGCTCCAAGCAAACCGAGATGCACGACAACAACGGTCCCGGTGCCGATGAGGAGATTCCGTTCTAATGCTTTCGGTTGGCGGATGGGCGTGGCTCGCGCCGGAAGATTGGACGCCGCGGGGCCTGGATTCGCTCCGGCGCAGCTTGCACGTGACCCCCCGAAGGGACGAGCGTGACAAGCGAGGGTCACGACCCATCCGCCTTTACACTGAACGTGACGGTCTCCTGGGAATCCCCAGGGAGCACAAGGAGATCACCAAGTACGGGGGGCCCATTGACTACCAGGTGTCGGAAGGGAGCCCCATCAACCTCACGTTCAACGGCCGGCTCCGGGACGACCAGCCGGAGGCCACAGAGGCCGTGGTCAACTACCTCCGCTCTGCCCCGGCCGCCGGTGGAATCATGCAGGCCATCGGTGGCTGGGGCAAGACGGTCTGGGCGGCGAACGTGATTGCGACCTTGGGTGTTACCACCCTGGTGATGGTCCACCGGGGCTACCTGGTGAACCAGTGGCGCAAGCGCCTCGAGGCGTTCCTGCCTGGGGTGCGGATTGGCATTGTGCAACAGGAGCGGTGCGAGATTCAGGACGTGGACGTGGTGATCGCCATGATCCACAGCCTGGCCGGAGACCGCCAGTACCCCGAGGAACTCTATACCTGGCCCGGGCTCCTGATCACCGATGAGGTTCACATTCTGGGAGCTGACACCTGGGCCCCGGTGGCCCCCCGCTTCCCCGCCAGGTGGCGGCTCGGCCTGAGCGCCACACCTCGCCGCAAGGACGGGGCGGACAAGGTGTTCCGTCTGCACATCGGGAAGGTGCTCCACGTCGGCAAGCGTGGGACGATGCAAGGGGTGGTACGGCGGGTGTGGACCGACTGGGCACCGATCCGTCGCCAGGGCGACAACGGCGAGCTCCCGGACTTCGTGATCATGCGGAAGCTGGTGGCGAGCTCCTACCGAAACCAGATGGTCCTGGAGCAGCTCCTGAAGGCCGTGGCGGCCGGCCGAAAGGTGATCGTGTTCTCTGCCCAGCGAAAGCACCTGGACACCCTCCACGCGATGCTCCTCGAGGCCCAGCCGGATGCGGATGCGGACTTCTACGTCGGGGGCAGGAAGCAGGAGGAGCTCGACAAGGCCGAGCTCGCCCAGGTGATCTTCGCCACCTACAAGATGGCGAAGGAAGCCTTAGACATTCCGGACCTGGACTGCATGTTTGTCGCCAGCCCCATCGGGGACATTGAACAGGCGTACTACCGGGTGACTCGCAAGGTTGAGGGCAAGAAGCAGCCGGTGGTGGTGGACTTCATTGACAGCCCGGAGGTGCCCCTCTACCAGCACCTGTGGCGAAGCCGTGAGCGGTTCTACCGCCGCATGAAGGCGCTACCCTACTGATGGGCAACCGGGACGATTACTACGCCCAGTGGTACGCGGAGAACCGGGCGCGGAGGAACGCCAGGCGCCGCAAGCGGTGGCGCGAGGACCCAGCATACCGAAGGCGCCAGGTGCGGAAGCGGCCACGAAGGCGCAAGCGGTCAAGGGACCGACAGCACTTGGCACCCCTCGAGCTCGAGGCCGGTGGGCGCGTGATCGTGCTGTGGAGCGTGGGCGTGCTGGCGAAGTGGATCGGTCGCACCGTTCGGACCGTGGATTCGTGGCAGGCCCGCGGCGCCCTTCCCGAGACCCCGTTTCGGCGGGGTGGAGTGCGCTACTACAGCGAGGGCATGATCAAGGCGATTCAAGATGCCCTCACTCGGGCAGGCGGGCGCGTGCGAGACGATGATGCCCTTTGGTACTACCGCGTGTTGCTCCAGTGGCTCCAGGGGGACCTGGCGCACCTCGAGGAGCACGTGGACGTGGAGCCCAAGGAGCTCCGCCGCGTGTACCAGGACGGCGAACTGGTGGCCTACACGGTGCTGGGCGCATCCGAGGAGCTCGGGCGCCAGGTGCAGACCGTGGTGGATTGGCAGCGATGTGGGCTGATCCCCAGGACCCCGCTTCGCTATGGCGAGGAGGAAGTATTCACGCCCGGGATGATCCGGGCTCTATCTGCGGCCGTACAAGCCCGCGGGGGCGTGGTGCCGTGGCAGGACGCCACGTTGCGCCGGGAGCTGCGGGAGGCATGGCGGCCGGAAATCAAGGCGTACAGGCGCCGCATGAAGGGAGCAACATGGCAGGCAAGGAAAAACACGAGGTAGCGAGCGAGGTGACAGTGGGCAGCTCGGTGGAAATCCACAAGAACCAGATCTGGGCCAAGGAGGTGATGGAGCCCGTGGCGATTCACGATTTCATCACCGAGCCGGCCGTGATCAACATCAGCAAGGGCGTCACCATCAGCCCGGCGCGATTCGAGTTCGTGCGGGTGGACGTGAGCCTCAAGATGCCCTGCTACGCGGAGCACGTGGACGAGACCTTCGAGCAGGCCACCAGGTGGGTGGACGAGCGCCTCGGGGAAGAGATCGATGCCACGAAGGAAGCTCTAAGCAAGGGGAAGTAACATGGCCAAGAAGTCGCCACCCAGTGCCCTGGCCACGCTCGCCCAGAGCATCGTTAAGAACCACGGTGTCGGAACGCTGATGACGGCGGACCGCGTGGCACACGTGTTACTCCCCCGGGTGAGCTCCGGGATCTTCGAGCTGGACAAGGCGCTGGGCGGCGGCTGGCCGGCCGGGCGCGTGTCCATGGTCTACGGGTGGGAGTCCACCGGGAAGACCAGCCTGTTTGTCCGCGCCGTGGCGAATGCCCAGCGCCTGTGCGGCACGTGCTTCCAACCGGCGAAGCTGGTGAAGGGGGAGGTGGAGACGATCAACCCCAACACCGGCGAGGTAGAGATCCGGGAGTCTATGATCGTGGGCGAGTGCGCGTGCGGGAAGCCCAAGTCCATTCGGACGGCCTGGGTGGACCAGGAGGGCACCTGGGACGGGGAGTGGGCCAGGCGCCTCGGGGTATTCGAGGAGCGGGTGATTCTGTCGCGCCCCCTGTACTCCGAGCAGACGGTGGACGTGATTGACGCCATCATGGAGCTCGGGGCGTCGGACATTATCGTGCTGGACAGCATCGGTGCGATGGCCCCCTCCAAGGAGCTCGAGGACAGCGCGGTGGACAGTATCAACAACCCCGGGCTCCAGGCGCGCATCATGAACAGCGCCATCCGCAAGTGGATCAGCCAGCTCATCGCCAAGATGCGGGACGCCATGCGGGACAACATCGAACCGGCCCAGGTGGTGCCCACCCTGTGGCTGGTGAACCAGCTCCGCCTGAAGATCGGGGTGGCCTTCGGGAACCCCGAGGTAGTGACCGGCGGGCGCGGTCAGGGATTCGCTACGAGCTGCGAGGTTCGCACCAAGACGGTGAAGTACACTCAGAACGACAAGGGGGACGAGACCTACAAGGTGCAGCTCGGATTCACCGTCAACAAGAACAAGACGGCCCCGGCCAAGCGCAAGGGCGTCTACACCCTCTGCATGAGTCCCCAGGGGCCATTCCAGCTCGGGGACGTGATGGACCAGGGACACGTGCTCAACTGGGGGCTCAAGGTGGGGCTGGTCACCGAGGTGTCCGCCAAGAAGCTCGGCTACAACGGCGAGGAGTACCTGGGCAAAAAGGGGCTGATCGAACACTGGGCAGCGCATCCGGATGAGTACGAGGAAGCGAAGCGGATCATCATGGCGCAGATCACTGCCCAGTGAACACCCTCTTGACTCTTACTCCTCAAGAGGGGAGATAAGGTTAATTAAGCAGAAGCAATGAGCGTGCCAACTTGAAACCGAAGCGACAGCGCGGTCAGCAGCCCACCCTCAAGCGGCGGTGGCTTGACCAGGAGACCGATGGCCGGAGCACCCCAAGGAGCGTGAAGCGCCAGGAGCGCCACCTGGGCAAGCTGATGGGCGGGCGGCGCCGCCCAGGGTCCGGGAGCAACAAGCTCGCCCCCGGGGATGCAGTGGGGCGCTTCGAGCTCGGGGAGGCAAAGCAGACGGCGGCGAAGTCCATCAGCATCAAACGCGCCTGGCTGGCCCAGATCGAAAACGAGGCGGCCGGGGAGGGGCGCGTGCCGGTGTTCCACCTCGAGTGGATCGGCTTCGAGGGGGACCCGGAGTGCAAGTTCATGACACCCGGCTGGGCGATGGTTCCGGACTGGTATTTGGCGAAGCTCATGGAGGCGTACCATGCGGGAGATGGTGACGTGGAAGGCTCTGAATGACCACCAGCGCCAGCGCGCCACCGAGGAGGCCCAGAAGCTCCTCCGGTGGTGCGCGAGCTGGGCGGACCAGGTGCGGCCCTGGGGGCACGTGGTGGACGGCCGGCGTGTGCGGGGACTGGTGGAGGAGGAGAACCGGCACCTCACGGATCGGCTGGACGCGACCGTGGTGCGGGTGCTGTCCGGACTGAAAAAGGACATTGCGCGCCCACTGGTTCCCTTGTACGTGGCTGTGTGGACGGCGGCCATGGAGATTGAAGCTGGCGAGATTCCGCCCCAGGTGGAGCTCGCCATCGTGCTGGCGATGGTTCGGGTGCAGAGCACGGCGCGATTCGTCCATCTTTACAACAAGTCACCCGGAGATAAGACCCTCGCCGCGGAGATGAAGCGGCGGGGCCTGATTCGGAGGTAGCAGCGATGGCGAGAACCTACAGCGTGAACCGGACGTGCGACCGTTGCGGAGGCACCATGAAATCCGTGCAGCTCGAGATCGGCCAGGTGCCCGAGCCCCAGGAGGACGAGGTGGAGCTCGAGGTGTTCAAGATCTTCCTGGGCGGCCAGGGGCACGCCTACGCAGATCTGTGCCCCAAGTGCGAGAAGACCCTCACGCGGATCTTCAAGGACGCCGGGCCGATCAAGCGCAGCCACAACAACGAAACCGAGGTGGACAGCGGTGCCGAGAGCGGCGGTGCCGAGACCACCGAGGAGCCAGAGGGCGGCAACGGCACGAAGGGCCGGACCAGGATGGGGGCACCGAAGCCCCCGACGCGCCCCGAGGTGCCGAAATGACCCCAGATGAGGCGAGACTGAAGCTCCTCGAGGATGTGATCCGGAAGCAGATCCCATCCTTCGAGGTGCGCTTCAAGGACAAGGGGCCCGGGTCTGGCGGCCAGAAGCTGATCGCCAAGCTGATCTGGCTGTTCAACCGGGAGTACATGACCCGCTACATCAGCACGTTCTACCCTCGGGTGTACTGGCCCACCGAGGCAGACTACAGGGACGATCCGCGTGGGGCGTTCAAGACGCTGGCGCACGAAGCCGTCCACCTCATGGACGATCACCGGCGCCGTGGCTGGTTTGCGTTCTCTTACCTGTTGCCGGCGGTGCTGGCCCCGTTGGCGCTCGGCGCCCTGGCGGCTATCTGGGCGAGCAACTGGTTCCTGATGTTCCTGGTGGCCCTGGTGTTCCTCCTGCCCCTGCCGGCCTACTGGCGGATGTGGTGGGAGCTCCGCGGCTACAGCATGAGCATGGCCATGTACGCTTGGCGGGACGGGAGCATCCCGGCGGACACGAAGACCTGGATGGCGGAGCGGTTCACCGGGCCTGCTTACTATTTCATGTGGCCTTTCAAGCGCGGGATCATGCGGCGCCTCGCCGCATCCGAAAAGGCCATTCACAACGGTGACATACTGAAGTGGGGGCCGATCTACGCCCAGGTTCACCGGATCCAGAAGCTGTCCGACTCCGAGGCGGTGGCACTGGCGTCCCGGGAGGGGGGGAGCTGATGGCAGGGACCGGTGACCTGGAGAGCCGGATCGCCAAGCTCGAGACCGGCATGAAGCGGGTGGACAAGGCCATCGTCCAGCTCCTTGAGCTGGTCCAGGAGGTGGGCGGATTGACTATCAGCCTGGTTTCTGTTCTGATTTCGGGTTCAAGGATCCGTGCAGGAGCCAAATCGAAGCTGCGGAGCCGTGCCGATGGGCTGGCCGAGCGGTTCGGCGGAGATGATGATGAAGCATGATTACCAGCGATTGAGTCTGGTGCAGCTCCGAAAGGGGTGCAAGCGCCCCGAGGTTGGGCTCCTACAGAGCGCCATGGCCCACCTGGGCTACTACAAGGGCGCCATCGACAACTGGTTTGGGCGGGCCACCCAGGGGCGCCAGGGCTCGGATGGGCGCCCTGTGGACGGCCTGGTGCGGTTCCAGGCAGACCACGGGCTGGACCAGGACGGCGTGGCCGGGAAGATCACCCAGACGCTGCTACTGCGCCAGGCGGAGGCGGCCGGGTGGAAGCCTGAGCTGCGGCTTCAGATCCAATCCGTGATCACCTACTTCGAGACCAGCACTACCATGGACGCCTACGGCATGTCCGAATCGGACATTGGCGATGGCGCTGGGGCCAACTACGGGTTCATGCAGTCCAACAGCCTGGGCAGCGTGGAGCATGTGCTCAAGCTGGCCGGCGCGGAGCACCTGGTGGACGTGTACCGGGGCAGCGGGAAGTCCGAAGAGTGGATCCGCGAGTGGCTGGTGCGTCCAGGCGTTGCCCAGCGCAGTCCGACGATCCGGAAGATCGCCAATCGGGCGCGCGAGGAGCTCAAGATCGAAGAGGACGACATGCCTGGGATCGAGGAGTGGGCCGGGCGCCCGGACCTGGCGAAGTATTGGCGGGACGCCATCGAAGACTTCCCCAGGGCCTACCTGGACATTCCAAACCCAACGATCCAGAGCTGGTTCGGCTCGGTGAAGGGGATCGAAGCTCAGGACGTGTACTTCGATGAGGTGGTGCTCAGGGTGGCCAAGCGCCAGATGAAGGATCTACCGGAGATCTGCGACTGGGAAGGTCACCCGAAGCTGCACCGGTACTGGGAGCGGGCGCTGCTACTGTTCTGCGACACCGTGATTCAGAACGGCGGGATGTGGAGCTCCTACGCCAGACCGTTCTGGAAGGACACCGTGGGCGTGGACTCCTATCCGCCCAGGCACAAGCTGATGGAGCTCTACACCGGCACCTGGTGGGATGGGCTCCTGGGGAAATACATTCCCTACAAGGACCTGAAGGAGCTCTGGTGGGCGGAGCTCAAGCGCCAGGAGGCGGCCCACGAGGGCAAGCCCAGAACGGCCAAGCGCGCGGCGAACCGAGAGCTTTGCCGGCGCATCATGGAGGAGAACATCCCCGAAGACGATCCCGTGTCCAAGCTGGTGCTTCTCGCCCAGTGGCGGGCGCGTACCAGTTCACCGAAGTGGTGGTACATCGCCGTGGCGTGTCGCCGGATGCTGGACGCAACCGGCCATGGCGTCGTGAACGGTGCGACCATCGACCTGGTGGCGGACTATCGCCTTGGTGTCCAGCGTGACCCAGATGAAAAAAGCCCGGGAAGAACAATCCGGGAGACCTATCTCAAGGACCACCACGCGGACATTCTGGAGAAGCTCGGGATCGGCTGACGGGTTACGCAAGGAGGATCGGTATGCGTTTCCTAGTTTTCATCATTGCCCTGTTCGCCATCATGCCTGAAGCTGGCGCCCGAGAGCCAGCTCAGGCCAGCAAGGTGGCGAGCGCCACGAAGGCGGCCATCCCTACCCTGGCCCCTCTTGCCCAGGGGCTCCTGGCTGTCCGTGGTCACCAGCGTCACGTGAAGCCGGCCCTGGTGAGGCGTCTCGAGCGTGAGGCCAAGGAGGTGATCGCCATGCCCGGCAACGGATGGATGAAGCCTCACATCCTACTCGGGCTCGCTGTCACCGAGAGCGATCTTCGCGGCTGGCTCAAGCGCGGCTACGGCACCGTGGCAGACTGCGGGCTCACCCAGGTGAACCTCACTCGCCTCCGCATGACCACCTACAAGAAGCGGAAGCTCTGCCGGGCTATCCGTAAGAACACCAAGCTGGCCATGGTGTGGACGATGAAGGAGCTCAATACGGTGAAGGCGCGCTACTGCACACCGAAGTGGCTCAAGCGTATCAAGCGATACCAGCGCGGGACCGGGGAATGGCGCGGGCTCAACGATGACCAGCGATTCTGGATGTGTGTCCTGAACGTCTACAATCAAGGGCCCAGATTCGTCACGTATAGGTGGAACACGTGCAAGTGGAAGCATCGGTTCCCGGAGGATCCATCTCAGGCGGTGCTCGACAAGCGCGCCAAGAAGTGCCGGAGCCGGAATCGGTACTGGCTTCGGACCATGTGCTTTGCGACCGGGATCCGCTTGAACAAGACGCCGAAGTACGCGCGGCGCCGGTGGACGCGGAGCGGCTGGAAGGTGAAGTCCCTTCACCGTGCGTCGTGCAGGCGCGTTTGGACCTGGAAGGGGATGCAGAAGCTATACTCCTGGAAGCCCCTTCCCGCGCCCCCGCGCCCGCGGCCGACAAACAAACCTGTTCGGGTGTCACAGATTGGAGGTAGCTGATGGGTGACAACGGGCACCAGGCCCAAGTAGCAGAGACCGAAGGCTGGTTTACCAAGCGGCTCGAGGAAATCGACCGCGAGGTGGAAAGACTTGGCGGGGAGGCGCGTGCCGTTCTGTCAGGCGAGGCCAAGCGCGTAGAGGGGTGGTATCAGGAGCAACGCAAGATGCTCGAGCGCGTTCACCGAGAGAGCATCGGGGACGCCAAGCGGGAACACGGAGCTCGCCGCGCGGAGCTCGACCGAAACCACAAGGCCACACTCGAGAGCCTCGAGGCCCATCATAAGAACAAGCTCGCGGAGCTCCGCCTGGAGAAGACGGCCAAGCTGTCCCCCCTCGAGGGGGAGCTCGACGCCCAGGTGGACGCAGCGGAGCTGTGGAAGCGTGAGGCACTGGCGGCGGCGGAGGCGGAGCGCAAGGAGAGACTGAAGGCTATCGCGGACCGGGGGCGGGACGCGGCGGCCAGGGAGTAGACTGAACACGGGTCACCAGGTGGCCCACCGGCAACGATTGGAGGATTGGAATGTCGGTAGCAGCGGTATTCGCCAAGAAAAAACCGGAGCTCGAGCAAGCCCGGTCAGCCTACACGAACCAAGGGGTGCCAGAGTGGCTCATGGGCGAGCTCACCTCGGTGCGGGAGAAGCCTCCGCTCAAGCCGGACTCCTGGGTGACGGCTTCCGGACTGGGGCGCCTGTGCCCTCGGTACGAGACCCTCCGGGCAGTTCACGAGATCACGATCCAGGACACCACCACCGGTGTGATGCAGTGGACCTTTGACGTGGGCAACGCCTACCACGATATGTACCGGGAGCACTACATGGGCCCGCGTGGCGCTTACCTGGGGCGCTGGCGCTGTTTGCGGTGCGGGTGGAACACGGACCAGGGAGTTGAGAAGCCCCTCGACTGGGGAGAGCACGGGATCCCACAGCCGGCCAAGGCGCCCCTCAAGCCCACCAGCTATATGCCGGAGGGCGACTTCCCGAGCGAGGAGCACATCCTCCTGGCGAAGATGCCCGAGCGGTGTCCGAATTGCGGCGGCAAGCGCGCGTTTCCCGACTGGACGGCCAGCGGGCGCGAGGTGGACGGCCACCAGCGGGCCATCGTGTACCACGAGTGGCTCCTCACCAATGAGGAGTACCGGGTACGGGTGATGCCTGACGGATGGCGCCAGTCCTTGAGCACCGAGAAGATCCTATTCCAGGAGCTCAAGTCCATCAGCCCGAACGGCTACAAGAAGATCAAGTCCAGCGGCGCGGCCAAGCCGGAGCACGTTGTTCAGACCCAGGCGGGCCTCTGGCTCTCCGGTTGGGACATTGGCGAGATCGTCTACTTCTGCAAGGCGCCGATCTGGCGGTTCCCTGACGGCTGGAAGCCGGAGGACTTCTTTCACCAGGTGGTGGTGCGTTACGATGAGGGCACCCTCGAGGCCACGGTCTGGGGCCCGGTCACCGAGATGCGCGAAGCTCTCAAGGCCGGCACGGTCACGAAGCGGATCTGCGTCAACACGGAGGTGCCCCGGGCCAAGGACTGTGACCTGTGCCAGCTTTGCTTCAAGGAGCCGAATGGATGAACATCCCGAACGTGAGACCACTGCACGGCTACGTGATGCTCAAGTTCTACCCGGATCAGGAGTTCCCATTGGATCCAAGCTCCGGGCTGTACCTGGCCAGAGCTCCGCACCAGAAAGCCGTCTGGCGCATCGGGAAGGTGATCGCCATTGGCGATGGCATTCCGGCCAAGAAAGGCGACAAGGTGACGCCACACGAGCTCAAGGTGGGGGACTTCGTGGTTACAGACCACATCTTCGGGGCGGTGGTGTACGATGGGAAGAACGTGGAGCACCTGGAGATTCGCGTGCTGTCCGTGGATCAGATTGAAGGCGTCCTGGAGGGCGTCACCGAGGAGGCGGCAAAGGTGCTGGACATAGGATGATCTCGGTACTCGGTGCAGATCTGGCTCAACGCCACAGCGGCTTCTGTTTCATCCCAGGTGGGTGGGACGGTCGTTTCGAGTCCTTGGTGACGGACTTCTGTGAGTACGGCGCCAAGGGGCGCATCGAAGATTCCACGGCCATCGAAATCATGCTCACTGCGGCCAGGACGGCCGTGAACCTCGCCAGGCGCACGAAGCCAGATGAGATTGTGGTGGAGGAGTACGCCTACCGCGCCAAGGGTAACGCCGTACATCGCCAGGCGGAGATCGGTGGAGTAGTCCGGTCCCAGCTCCGCCTGGCTGTTGGCATTGCGGCCGGACTGGTTCCGATGGGCACGGCCAGATCGTTCCTGATCGGCGGCTCCCTCCGCGGCAAGCGGAAGGCGGACAAGAAGAACGGCGTGAAGCCCCTCGAGAAGAAAGACCAGATCCTCGCGTTCCTGGCCAATCGTGGATTCTCATTCCCCACGGATGACGTGTCCGATGCCTTCGTGGTGGGGTACTATCACTATTGCCAGCGGAATGGCCTGGATTGCATGTTCGATCCGATTCTGGAGAGCGAGCAAGTAGTGAAGCTGTGAACCATGATGCCCAACCCCGCCAACACCTGGAACGGTATCGGCCGCGTGGCCCAGGATATTCGCTTCGGTCGGACCGGAGAGGGACAGCGCGTGTGCTCGTTCCAGGTGACTACCACCAGCCGGGGAGACCGGCTCACCTGGGTGCGGATCAACGTCTACGATCAGGAGCTGGTGAAGTACGTCAAGCGCCGGATCGTGAAGGGGGCGACAGTGCAGGTGGAGGGCGAGCTGATGAACCGCAACAAGGGCGGACGCAATGGTCCCCAGCTCACCGAGGTGAGGGCCTTTTCAATCGAACCGACAGACGATGAGGGAGCCGATGGTAGCCGCAACCGAGAATGACCTGCAAGTAGTGGACGGCCAGGCGCCGATCACTGATGACGTGAACGAAATCCGTGAGCACCTACAGGAGCTCAAGGGGCGCTTCACCCGTACCTACTTCGAGTTCGGGGAGGTGCTCCAGAGGGCTTACGAGCTCGGGGCCCATAAGACATGGGGATTCCCCACTTGGAAGGAGTACGTGGAGGAGGAGCTCGGCATGTCCGAGCGCCGTTGCCAGTACCTCCTGTCCATTCACAAGTGGTTCAACAAGGTGCTCAAGGACCACCCGCACGTGCGCCAGCGCGTGGAGCACCTGGGCTGGTCGAAGGTCCGGCTCCTGGTGGGCGTGGTGGACGAGACCAACGTGGACGAGTGGGTGGCCCGGGCGGAGAAGATGACCCTGGCGGCGCTCCAGGAGTTTATCAAGGAGCTCAAGGCCGGCAAGACACCGAGCGATGAAACCGAGAAGCTCACCACGCTTTCGATCAAGCTCTACCCCGAGCAGGTGGCCAACGTGGAGGACGCCCTGGAGCTCGCCAAGGAGATCGCGGAGAGCGACAAGCGCGGCCACCTGATCGATCTGATCTGCACGACGTTCAAGGCGGACCACGTGTTCTCTTCGAGCCCAGGCACGAAGATGAGCGAGCTCTACATCGCCAAGATCGAGAAGATCATGGGGGTGCGCCTGGTGGTGGTGGACGAGGCATCCCGCAAGGTCAAGTACGGCCTGGATGTGCTCGAGCGACTGGCGGAGGAACCGAAGGAGTAAGAGGAGCCGGTGCCCATCCTGTGCAGCATTGGAGCTGCAAAGGAGGCAGAGATGGATAGTCTTAGCGTTGGATGCCAGGTGATCTACACGGATGAACACTTCAAGGACCACCACGCCCTGGTGACGGCCATCTGGGCAGCGTCACATGAGCACCTGGTTCAGGGGAGCGACGAGGTGAAACACACCTGCGTGAACCTGGTCTACGTGTCCGGTGACGACACCAAGGACGATCCCTACGGACGGCAGATCGAACGGAACACATCGGTGGTCCATTCGAGCGTGCAGCCGGCGGGGGGTGCGTGCTGGAGGTTCCCCAGTGAGCCACGGCCCAAGATGGGCGTGGTGAGCAAGTAGCCCGGCGGCCGGTGACTGGTGCCGAAGAGGTGCCTGCCCCACTGGTTCCAATGCTGCACAGGATGGGACACCCTCTTGACTCTTTTCTCCTAGTAAGGGTAGATAAGGTTAAGTAAGCAGAAGCAACGTCTGTGCCAATCTGCGATTTGAACCTCTGGAAGGGAGGCCCTGATGAGCAAGAACATTCCCCTCAACAAGATCGACACCGAGCGATTCCCGAATCCGCGGGGACAGCTCGACCCGTCCAGCATTGCCAAGCTGGCGGCTTCTATCGACAGCCATTCCCAGCTCCAGCCCATCGTGGTGAGCGGAGGGAACACGTCCGATGGGCGCTACTACCTGGTGTGCGGCTTTCGCCGGTACGCGGCCCACAAGCTCCTGGGTCGCACGACGATCCCCGCCGTGGTGAAGCGCATTCCCGTGGCCCAGGTGCCCGTGGTGCAGCTCATTGAAAACGTGGACCGCGAGCCGCTCCCCCTCCTGGACGAGTGCGGCGCCCTGGCCAGAATCAGGGATTCAGGAACGCTCGGTGCCAAGGACCTGGCGGAGCTGTACGGTCGCTCCCAGAGCTACATCACCCAGCGGATCAGCATTCACCGGCTCCCGGACGAGATCAAGGAAGCCTTCCTGGACGGCAAGATCCAATTCTCGGACCTGCGAGACCTGTCCGGCGTGAAGGCAGATGAAGGCAAGACCCGCGAGGAGGCCCAGATCGCAGCCTTCCGCAAGGCCCTCGAGGCGGATGCCTCCGCGCCCGAGCCCGCGAGCTCGCGCAAGAAGCCGAGCAGGTCCAAGCGCAAGGCGGCCACGCGCAAGGCCGTTCGCCAGAGCACACGTCAGGCCAAGAAGCCGGAGCGCCGGGCAGCTTCGGAGCGGACGGGCGAGAAGCCCGGGCGGAAGGCCATGGAGGGCACCACCGAGGAGCGCCTCGAGGCCCTCACCCAGCGCATCGAAGGCGAGATCGCCAAGGAGATCGGAGCGAGCAAGCTGTCCCCGAAGGCGTCCGATGCGGTGCAGCGTGCGATCACCAAGCTCCACCAGGAGCGCCTCCTGGTACTGCCCTGATGCCAGGCCCGAACACATCCAAGCGGTGGAAGGCCGTTCGCAAGCGGTTGGCCAAGGCCAGTGACGCCCAGGGTGTGCTCGAGGCCCTGTCAACCAACGGGGCCGGGGACGGGCGCGTGGAGGACCTGTGGCTGGACGCTACGGATGAGCTCTGGGATAAACACATCCTCCCGATGACCCTCCGCGAGCTCGCTGCGGCCGTGGCGCAGTCCGATGGCGTGAAGGTGCAGCTCGACCGCGGCAAGGTGCGCCAGAAGCGGGCCAGCCGGATGAAGCCAGCGGAGATCGCGGAGGCGTCCGAGAAGATCGTGGCCGTGGTGAAGGAAAGGCCAGGTTGCGCGTGTTCGGAGATTGCCGAGCGGATCGGCCTGGATCGCACCAGGACAGGCAAGCTCCTGGGCAAGCTCCACGATGCTGGCGAGCTTCGCAGAGAGGGTGAGCGCGGGGGCGCAGTGTACTTTCCGGCCTGATGCGGTAGGATCTACGGATGCTGGTGAGCTGGCCAACATTTGAGCACGATTGCCCAGCGTGCGTGTTCCTGGGCTCGGAGGACCGCGTGGCGCCCAGGTGGCGCGGGTGGGGGTTCTCCACGGCCAGGTGGCGCGACTTCTACCTCTGCCGAGCTCACGGTGTGCCGGCCTACACGGCCAGGTTCGGCAACAGCCCGGGGGACTACGTGGCGGTGTCCAGCGAATCACTCGAGCGGTGGGACTTCCGCGAGTGGGCAGCGATGGCCCGCGAGGAGACCGAAGATCATGCGGTGCCACTGAATGCTCTGTACCGGCTCCACCGGGACGGCGCCCTTGAGCGAGGATTCACCGTGTACCCTCACTTCGATGCTCCGAACAGGCCCTACATCATGGTGTCCCCGGCGCTGGCACCACAGGAGCATGACGTGTTGCACACGGTGGTGCTCCACGTGACAAACGGCTATTCCAGGTTCGGCAGCGGTGCGCCGCTGGACGATGATGCGACGGACAAGCTCGCTGGACGGGTGCTGGTCGTGGTGAGGGAGGTGGCGAACAAGCTGGGAGCGGTCACCAGGTGGAACCGATGGGGCCGTGACGTGGTGAATGCTGAAACAAGGTGTAGTGCTCACGCTGACGGTGTTGACCATGGCGGCTGCCCTGGCCCCGGTGGTCTGGATCATGATTCAGGACGTTTCTCCTGATGAAATGGACGATGAGCTGTGAGCCGAATTCTGTGCAACGCGAGCGGCGTATTCGCCCTGATGTTCATGGCGTGGTACGCAGTAAAGATGAGCGGATGCCTCCCCTGAGCTCCGCAGATTGGAGGGCGCAATGCCTACGATTGAGGTGTCGGACTTCAAACCCATCCTGGTGATCTACCACGCGCCCCCGTGCAACGATGGGTGGACGGCGGCGCTGATCGCCTGGCACGTGCTGGGAGACACGGCCGAGTACGTGCCCATGCACTACCAGAGCGATCCCCCGGACCCGACCGGGCGCCAGGTGCTGATGTTCGATTTCAGCATGAAGCGGGAGGCCATGCAGGAGTTCGCCGCGCGGGCGGACAGCATCGCCGTGTACGATCATCACCAGTCGGCCCAGGAGGAGCTGGTGGGGCTCGCCTACGCTTCGTTCAATATGGACAAGTGCGGGGCACGGATGGCCCTGGAGCACTTCCAGGCGATGCTCCTGGGCACCGAGGACGAGGGGGTGCTGGACCACCTCGAGACGCTGGTGGCCTACGTGGAGGACCGCGATCTGTGGCGCTGGCAGCTTCCGCTGTCCAAGGAGGTGAGCCAGGTGCTCGCCACCACCACCAAGGACTTCCGGACGTGGCAGGACCTGGCGTGGCAGGTGCGTCAGGTGCGCCACTACGCGGAGCACCGGGAGGCCGTTGCGGCTGGCCTGGCGCGGAGCCACATGGAGAAGCCCCCGATGGTGGTGGCCGGGGAAGCAATGATCCGCAAGCTGGACTCGGACGTGAGCTTCCTCGCGCGCAAGGCCCAGGTGATGGAGTTCAATGGTCACCGGGTGGCCGTGGTGAACGCTCCCATCTTCCAGAGCGAGGTAGCCGGGCACCTGGCCACGGCGCCGGGCATCGACTACGGCATGGCGTGGTGGCATGGCGGCTCGGACTCCCAGTACCACTACTCTCTGCGTTCCCGGGGCGATGGCGGCGTGGAGGGGGCGGCACAGGTGGACGTGGCCAAGGTAGCGGAGCAGTTCGGTGGCGGCGGCCACAAGGCGGCCAGCGGCTTCTCGAATCACCTGCCCCCGTGGCGCCTGGACCGCGAGGGGGACGAGGCGGAGCTCGAGCCCATGCCCGAGTACATGCGGCGGATGGTTCCAGAGGAGTAGACGATGCGAATTCACAATCCGCGCCAGTTCGGAATCTACCTGATGCGGCGGCGCAAGGCGGCTGGGATCAACCTTCAGGTGCTGGCCCAGAAGCTCGAGATTCACCCCAAGATCATCGGGGCTATCGAACAGGGCATCGGTGGCCAGGAGATTGACGATGATCTCCTGGACGAGCTGGTGGAGAACGTACCTGGATTCAGCTTGGCCCTCGCGGCCGGCGTGAGTCCGCCACCCACGCCTGTGCGAAAGCTCGAGGGGCGTGAGGGGCCCAAGGCGGCCCCGATGTCAGCGGCCAACATGCGGCCGTCTGCACCTCCGGCTCCGGCCCGGGTGCCCAAGCCGAAGCCACCTCGAGCCATCCCCACCGAGGAGCAGCTCGGCAACTTCGTGGACCGGGAGCTCCAAAAGGACCAGTAAGACCCACTACGCTTGCCCCTTGGCGACTTGTGGTGCTCATTACAACTCGCCAAAAAAAATCATGTCCATGTCGTTTTTTTGGCCGAGTGAGATCACTCGACCGTAATCACTAACATTTTTGATATTCAGTTGCAGGGCCAAACAGGGCTCAACCTGTGGGCGCAGCGGCGCAAGTGCGTGACACTACAGTAGTAAAGCAGTGTACTGGTAGACGTGTTGACGTGTTGACTTGTTTACACGGGTAGGGTATCACTGGGGGTAGGAGGATCACATGGACAACACGACGCGCAACGAAATCAGCTACTTCGCTTCCGGCTCGAATCACGAGGGCGAGATTGCCGGTCTGGCCGACTGCGGCATGAACGTGGGCGTGGCGGTGGATCGCGTGAACGGCGCGTCCATGGCGGCTCTCAAGGCGCTCGCCGGAACGGGCACCAAGGTGTTCGTGGACTCCGGCGCTTTCTCCGAGATCGAGTTCCCCAAAAACGCTCCCCCTCGCGTTGCCAAGCCGATCACCCACAGCCAGTGGATCGAGCGCCTCGAGACCTACGTGGAGCTCGCCGCGCACCTCGGTTCGCAGCTCTACGTGGTGGCTCCCGACAAGGTGGCCTTCCAGTCCGAGACCCTCGAGCGGATGGCCCGCTACCGCCACTACATGCTGGCGTGCCGGGTGCTCGGTGCGAACGTCCTGGTGCCCCACCAGAAAGGCGAGCTCACCATGGCCCAGTTCGGTGAGGCGGCTGCCCAGGCGCTCGGCTTCTCGGACTGGCTCCCCGCCATCCCGATGAAAAAGGACGCCACCACCCAGGCGGAGCTGGTGGACTACCTCGAGACCGCGCAGCCCCACGCCGTCCACCTCCTCGGGCGCGGCCCCCAGAGCCCCGGCTGGGAGAAGCTGGTGAGGGCCGTGCGGACCCACAGCCCCTCCACCATCTTCTGTGACTCGGTGCTCGTCGCCTCGCTGGTGGGCCGCTCCAACGGCCGCGTGATGCCCGCCACGGGCACCAAGGGCCCCCGGGTGCTCACGGCTGCTTTCGACGCTGTGAACAGCGAGCTGGAAGAGGGCATGTGGAGCTCCACCGGCGGCCACGACTACACGGACCAGATCTTCCTCGACGCCTCTGAGTGGGTGGCTGAGCTCACTGCGGCCCAGCGCACCGAGCTGGCAGAGGAGCTCACCCTGGTGGCCGGAGAGGCCCCCCAGGGCAACCTGGTGGACTGGCTCGAGGACAACGGCAACGACTACACGGACCAGGTGCTCGACCACTACTACCGCACCTGGGTGCTCGAGACGGGCGCGGTGGCCTGGCGGAAGCGCGATGCCATCAACCTGGCGCTCCGCGGCCAGCCCGCCCCCGAGCGCGAGCTCAACCTCAACACCACTACCCGCACCAAGCCCGTCCAGCTCACGCTGGCGCTGGCTGCCTAGCAGGAGGACCGGATGACCACCGACTACCAGATCACCGAGGCCCACAGCGACGGCAAGTGTACGCTCTGCCGCAAGGCCATCACGGCCGGCGAGGAGATCGTCTGGCTCCAGCCGGCGCAGCTCGCTACCCTCAACGCCCTGGGCATGAGCCTCAAGGTGTTCCGCCGCGCCCACACCAAGTGCCTTCCGCCCATCCTCGAGGACGAGGCGCAGTTTCGGCCGGCCATCGAAGAGTCCACCTCGCACCTGATGGAGCTCACCGACCCGAAGTGGCCCAAGGACCACATGGGGTTCAACGCTGGGGACGCTGGCTTCGCGCGGCGCTACCTGGATCTGGGGTGCCCCCGTGAAGGCACCTGGGAGATGGCCAGGCGCCTGGTGAAGTACATGGACACCCAGCTCGGCGGCCAGGACCGGGACGCCAACAAGGTGATCCTCGAGGCCGTGGAGGAGGGCAAGAAGACCCGCAAGGGGCTCCTCGCCCGGCTCCGGCGCCAGCGCAACGCGGTGGCCGCAATTGCGTGCGGGTCGAGTATCCAGGACGCGGCCAAGCTCCCGGAGCGGCGCCCGAAGGGCATCGTGGGCATCGACACCATCTACAAGGGCCAGGGCGCCTTCGGTGGCCAGACGGGGCTCCTGGTCACGATGGACCACCCCAGGTACAACGCCACCCACGGCGTGATCAAGGACCAGCTCAAGTCTGTGGGCGCCAAGTGGGACGGCGAGAACCGTGGGTGGCTGATCTCCGCGGACACCCTGGCGGCCATCTGGGGCCAGGTGTTCACCGAGGCCCAGGTGGCCGTGAGCGACAAGGCTCGCGCGAAGCTCACCGAGGTGGCCAAGGACGCCAAGGATGGCCTCATTCCCCTCCGCAAGCCCGGCCAGGTGCTGGTGACCACCAACGGCCGCGTGGAGCTCAAGGTGGAGCTGGACGCCCCCTGGAACAACCCCGACCACGGGGCCCTCAAGGACCGGCTCAAGCGCGTGGGCGCGAGCTGGGACAAGGCCACGGGTGCCTGGTGGATCGGCGCCGCCCTGGTGGCCAACAACTACGATTACCTCTGGGGCGAGGGATCGGGCATTGACCCGGCCACGGTGACGATCACCGACGATGCCCAGGAGAAGCTCGAGGAGGCCCTCGAGCGCGAGGCCCTGAGCAACGCGGCGAGCCTCGAGGACGCCAACGTGGACACGGACGTGGGCGAGCGCCTGGCGGGGATGCTCCCCGATGGGCTCGAGCCGTACCCCTATCAGCTCGCCGGAGCGGCGTTTGTGGACGCGGCCGGGGGCCGGGCCCTCATCGGTGACCAGATGGGGCTCGGCAAGACGATCCAGGCCATTCTGTGGCTCCTCCTGCACCCAGAGGCGCGCCCCGCGGTGCTGGTGGTCCCCGCAGTGGTCTCCACCAACTGGGTGGACGAGATCAACAAGTGGGCCCCGGGGGAGACCGTGCAGCGGATCAAGACGGGCAAACAGAAGCTGGACCCCAAGGCCACCTGCTACGTCATCACCTACGATCTGGCCAGGCGGCGCGTGGAGGAGCTCAAGGCCCTCGCCCCCCGCGTGCTGATCTTCGATGAGTGCCACTACCTGAAAAACTACAAGGCCCAGCGCACCAAGGCGATGCTGGACCTGGTGAGCCAGGTGAACCCCGAGGCCGTGATCGGGCTCTCTGGTACGCCCATCCTGAATCGGCCGGTCGAGTTCTACACTACGCTCAAGATGCTCCGCCCGGCGGACTACGCCTCCTGGAAAAAGTACGTTACCCGGTACTGCGGCGCCTACCGCGACCGCTTCGGGTGGCAGATCGGTGGAGCCACCAACAGCGAGGAGCTCTCCGCCCGGCTCCGCGACACCATGGTCCGGCGCACCAAGGACCAGGTGCTCAAGGAGCTCCCCGCGAAGACGCGCGCCATCACCAAGGTGGAGGTGCCCCGCAAGGAGCTCAACGCCATCCGCAAGACGGTCAAGGCCATGGTGGACAGCCCCGAGCCTGGTGCCCAGCTCGCGGCGATGACCTGGGAGCGACACGAGACCGGGCGCCTGAAGGCCCAGGCGGCCGTGGAATGGGTCCGCGAGTATCACGCCCAGGGCGAGCCGGTGCTGGTGTTCGCCCACCACCAGGACGTGCTGGACGAGCTCGAGGCCGGCTGCAAGGCCACGAAGCGCGGCCAGGAGCCCCTCCGGGTGGGACGCATCGACCTGAACGTCTCGGCGGACAAGCGCGGGGCGCTGGTCAAGGCGTTCCAGGCGGGGGACCTGGACGTGATGCTCCTCGGGATCGAATCCGGGGGCGTGGGCATCACCCTCACCCGGGCGAGCAACGTGATGTTCGTGGAGCGCGCCTGGACCCCGAGCTCCGAGGAGCAAGCGGAGGACCGGGCCCACCGGATCGGCCAGGAGCGAGCGGTCACGATCCGCTACCTGGTGGCGGACGGCACCATCGACAACTACATCAGCGAGCTGATCGAATCCAAGCGCGAGGTGGTGCAGCGCATCCTGGACGGCGAGGCCCCCACCAAGGAGAGCCTGGACATTCGGAGCGAGCTCCTGGGCGCCTGGCTGGCCCACCACGGGCTCGAGCGCAAGCCCAAGGCCAAGCGGACGGCCAAGGCCAAGAAGTCGGCCCAGCGGCGCCCTGAGCGCCAGGAGAACACCAAATCCGGCGGAGGAGGCGGCAGCGTGCTGTCCCGGCCGGCGAACCAGGTGGAGATGAGGTGGTAATCATGGCGAAGCGAAGAACCCCGACCCCCAGGTGTCTGCACTGCGGCAAGCCGTTGCCCTACTTTCTCGGCCCCACGGACCAGGCGAGGTGGGCCAGGGCCTACCCGGACCAGGAGATCCCGCCTTTGACCCGGGGGGTGGATGGCATGGGTTACTTCTGTATCAAGCGGCGTGCCATCGCTTTCGCCCACCGGGCGGCCAGGAAGATGGTGGAGCGTAACTCCGATGGCACCAAGGCGGGGGCGTAGCATGGGAGTCACCATGGACGAGATGCAGATTCTTGACGCCTGTATCTTCGGGAGCACCGTGGGCGAGATTGCGGAGTGGACAGCGTTCCCAGTGAGCAAGGTGCGGCGCCTGGTGAAGCGGCTCGAGAAGCGCCAGCTCCTACGCCGTTCCGAGTACAAGTCACACAGCACAGCCAGGCCCGCGATTCTCTGGACGCGGGAAGGGCCGGGGGATTGAGCATGGGCAGCAAGAGTGGATTCAAGACGCCCCCTCCTTCGATTACCGCCTTCATTGAGCCGCGTGACTACTTGGTGGAACTTGTCACATGGGCTCACACGGAAGGCAATAGCAACCTGGAGCTCTGTGGAAGTACGGCGTTAGAGTTTTTGGAGCGCCGTGTTTATGGCAATCCCGTGGAAACCGCGGTTCGTAGGCGTGCATGGAAGCAGTGGACCAGGATCATTCTTCGCACGCTTGGGAGCACTAATCAGGCTCACCTGGATTTCAATTTGTATATGAGGTTTTGCGGATTGGTGGCGGCAAAGTATCCAAGCGTTGCGATTAGGGGTGCGCCGTGGAGTGATGAGGAAGCCTGTTTTCTTGAGATTGCATATTCTATGGAGTGGGCTGCAAATACTTGGGAGGCGTTGCGGTTAAGGCGTCTTTACCAGGGAGGGCTACACGATGAGTTGAGCAACGCGCTGGATGACACTGCGTTTGCTTGGCGCTCTTACACCGAGACACTGATGGGGGCATGTATTGGGCGTGTTCCGAGGTTTTATATTTCGTCGTCCTTGATCGAGTCGTTCTGGTTGACGGATGTGAACATTCCTTCCGAAGACGTGCGTTTGCCGTTTGAAGAGTGCGTGCTTCTTTTCCCGGACGACTCTGTGCATGTGAAGCTGATGGGCGAGCTCAAGGCAGTGGTGGTGTGCGAGGCGAAATATCACGACAATGAGCCTGCGATTGCTCTGTTTTCTGGATATGAGGCGCCTACGTTTCCTATGCCTGGATACATGCCAAGGGACGCGGAGCTTGTGAGTGAGATCGTTCACAGTGTGATCGAGAGCACCAATGATAGGCACAAAGCTATAATAGGGGGGATCTCTGGCGACAACATTGAATCGCATAAGCAACAGGCGAAGTTGTTTTCGCTTGTGGCCAATTTTGCCCTTTACACCACCAACATGCAGGATGACGTGCAACTGGATTGCCAGGATGAAATCAACAGGATGGCAGCCAGAGCGAAGAGGCACCAGGATGGATCCAGGAAACGCCGTAAGCTCGAGCGCGCAATAGAGCGCAAGCAAAAGGGTGCAATCTACATCGTTGGTAGCAAGTTCGAATCTCGCCTGGGTGACTCCGGTGGTGATGTTTCGATGCGAGCTCGCCACGTGGTGAGAGGGCACTGGAGAAACCAGCCCTACGGGCCAGGGCGCGAATTCAGGCGCCAGGTGTTCATCAAGCCTCACTATCGCGGCGGGATACCGAAGGTCAATGAAGGGGCTCCAGAGCCACCTCCAAAGGACTACTACGTGAGCAAGTAAGGGAGGGAAGAAATGGATCCTGACAAGGCACTGGAAACCATCCGTGAGTCCTTGGCTGTTCTGCGGATTCCGGAGGACCACGTGGGTGTAATTGAGCGGGACGAGGCGCTCGGGGACCTGGTGGAGAGCATGGGCGCTCTGGACGAGTGGCTGTCCAGAGGGGGGTTCCTCCCCGCGGATTGGCAGCGCAAGCCCATGGTGCCCACCGAGGAGGAAGCGTTCGCGGCTGGCGTGCGCGGGGAGCATCCGGCTCACTTCGCGGCGCGTGTGGCCGATGCTCTCACCAGGGAGTACGCGGAGCTCCAGAAGCGCATCCTGCGAAGCCTGGACCGGACTTCGAGCGGGGTGGCGATCCTGATGGACGAGGAGAACCACGGGGCGTGTACCCAGCTCGAGGAGCTCGGCCTGGTGGCCAAGGGCGAGAGCGCGATCACCGAAAGCGGCGACTGGACCAACTACAGCATCACAGAGGCCGGGCGCGCCCTGGTGGAAGCGTGGAGAGCCAGGTGAGCATCGAAGTCAAGATCGTTTGTGACGGTTGCGGCTTCAGTCACCCGTCCTACGGCCAGACGTGCGGGCGCGGGAGAAAAGAAGCTCACCAGATGAGGACCGATTTGAAAACCAAGCTCCTGTGGAGTGTGTCCAGAGCCAACGGGGAGGACCTGTGCTGGAATTGTCTCCAGGAGCGCAAGCGACAGGGGAAGCTGTAACATGCAGATCATCGCAATGCGGCCTGGCGAGCACGCCAAGGCGGAGGACCTGGACGACAACCTGAAGGCCATGCAGACCTTCGTGGACGGCTACATCGAATCTGTGATGCTGGCCACCGGACACCGGAACATCGTGCTGTGGTGCAACGAAGAGGGGCTCTACACCCACGCTCGGAACAGGGTGCTCCCTGGCCAGTTCGGCCCCATCGTGATCCATGGGCCGTGCTTCATTTCCGCGGTGGACGGCGCCGGGGAGACCGTGGGGCTCACCGAGGCCGAGCTCGAGGAGTGGCTGGCCATCGCTACCAGGTGGCCCAGGAGGGACGCGCAATGAAGTTCAAGCTGCGAGTCAACAGCTACAACGGCGTTCATGTTCACGCGGTGTTGTTCGCCGGGTCCGGAGGCACGCTGGCGAACATCGGGTCCCTGGCGATGCGGGAGCCGGAGTTCCTGGCCCTGGCGGAGACCCTACGGGCGGGGGCCCCGGTCGCGGAGGAGCATGTGGAGGTGACCGTGGAGGACCAGGCGTACTGGGAGCACAAACTGGGGAGTATGCGATGAGCAAGGGTACCCGCTGGTGGCCCGAGTTCACCACGGTGGCCGAGCGCCTGACCCTGGAGCCCACGATGCGGGTGACCCGTCGTGTGAGCAAGCGTGGGGTGCCCCACCTGGTGGTGCGCGGAGCGGCCAGGAGCGCGTCCGTGTGCTGGTTCAACCGGAGCAAGGTGCTCCGGACGTTCTCCCCGTGTTTCAGCTACGGCGCCAGTCAGCACAAGCGCAACTGGGAGCTCGAGGACCTTGAGGACCTGGTGTGCTACCTCCGGAACGAGCTCGAGGAGCGCCGGCTCCAGGAGGCGGAGGACGTGTGGGTCACTCGCATGGGCGAGCGCGTGCGCGTGAGCGAAATGGGGGACAGCCACCTGGTGAACACCATCTTGTTCCTACAGCGCCATGCCACGAAGAACCTGGCGGCCCTCACGGCGTGCTACGTGATGGGGCCAGCACCTCGGGGGGAAATGGCCCAGGATGCCTTTGATCGTGAGTTCGATGCGGTCCTGGACGCCACCTGGCAGGACAGGGTGCCGGCGATCTTCTGGCTCATGCTCACCGAGGCCGAGCATCGTGGGCTTCGGGTGGTGCTCCCGACCGATCGGGAGGAGCTGATGCAGCGGCTGGCCCTCGAGCTGGCCATGATGGGAGTCAAGTCATGAGGGAGCGATTCATCGAAGCGGGGTTCACTCCGAAGTCCATGGAGCTGATGGAGCACTGCAACCGGGTGGTGGAAGCCTACATGGAGGACGGCCTTCGGCTTACCCTCCGGCAGCTCTACTACCAGCTTGTGAGCGCCAACATCATTCCGAACAAGGAGCGGTCCTACAAGAACCTGGGCAACCTGGTGAGCAAAGCGCGCCTGGCGGGGCAGCTCGACTGGGATGCGATTGAGGACCGCGTGCGCCAGGCCAAGCGGGCGCCCGAGTGGGACTCCGCGAGCTCGCTGATGGAGTCCGCCCTGGCATCATTCCGGCTTCCGCGGCTCCAGGGGCAGTGCCACTACGTGGAACTGTGGGTGGAAAAGGACGCCCTGGCCGGGGTGCTCGAGCCTATCTCCAAGGAGTGCCACATCGTGCTGATGGTCAACCGGGGTTACAGCTCCCAGAGCGCCATGTACGAGAGTGCCAAGCGGATCAGCTACCGCATGGACAACCTCGGGTGCGACGACGCCACGATCTTGTACCTCGGGGACTTGGACCCGAGCGGCGAGGACATGGTGCGGGACATTCAGGACCGCATGGACCTGTTTGGCACCCAGGTGGAGGTGGTCAAGGTGGCCCTCAACATCGACCAGGTGCAGAAGCATCAGCTTCCACCGAATCCGGCCAAGCTGTCCGACTCGCGCGCCAGCGCGTTCATCGCCAAGTACGGCCGCGAGAGCTGGGAGGTGGACGCGCTTTCGCCGCGTGAGCTTCGGGCCATCATCAACGGCGCCATCTGGTCTCGGCTGGACATGGACGCCATGAACGAGATCATTGACCAGGAGAACGAGATCAAGGAGACCCTCCGGAGCGCATCCGAGGGACTGTAGGCAGCCCAGTGCTGGCCGAATGAATGAAGGGAGACGCACCGTGACGACCAATGTGGAACGAGAGCTGGTGAACATGCTGGCCAGTGAGATGGCGAACGATGTTGACTGGGTTTTCATGAACACCATCTGGCGCTGGCACGATGACACACCCGGGTGGAAGCGATGGGTGGCCAACCGGTGGCCCTTCCGGTGTCGCAGCATGTGGCTGGGCCGAAGGCTCGGGCTGGGCGAGTGGTGGTGCCCCCCGCGGCCGACAAGGGGCAACGCATGACCATGAATGGAGATGGCCCCAAAGGGCGCGAGATCAAGACGGTACAGGGCGAGCTGGACTTCGATGAGCAGATGGAGCTCGTCCGGGACGGCTGGACCTTTGGCAGCCGGACGCGCATCCATGGGTGTACCAGGTGGACCTGGTGGCGCCCGAAGCCGGTTGACTCTACCTGTAAACCGGTATAGCGTTCTACGGCTAGAGGAGGCAACATGGCAGACCGCAAGGCAACACACGTAACCGGCGAGGCGCATGAGCGGCTCCGGGTGCTCAACTTCAAGCGGCGCGTGTCGATCCAGGCGATGATCGATGAAGCCCTACAGGAATGGCTGGACAAGGCCGAAAGGGCTGGTGATCGTTGGTGGTCCAACCGTTTCCCGGAGGCCCGTGGAAGGGATGCCTGAGCGAGGTGCCAGTCCTGGACAGGTCTACTGGAACCCAACGCTACAGGTGCTGGCTGTGGTCTACCAGGTGGACGGCAAGCGAGTCCGGGCAGCGGGGATCAGGATAAGCCGGCCGGCCCGGTGGACCGTCAAGCGGTACACCTGGCCAGATGGTGTTCCGTCTACATGGATGCTGCGTAAGTGATTGTTTTCAATGGCCCAAATGCAGATTCGACATGGGCAGGTGTGGCAGCTCCGTGCCCAGTACCTCGAGGACTGGCCCAGCGACAGGTGCGCGTGGCCCAGGAGGATCCAGATCGTGATGGTGCTCTCCGGGCTCGAGACCACGGTGGCCCGGGAGGACCTGGACGACGTGATCGGCCCGAAGCTCCAGGTGCCTTGGAGCGTGCTGCGCCAGTTCTACCGGCGCATCGGCTGAGACTTGGCACGGGTGTTGCTTCTTCTTAATTAACCTTATCTCCCTCTGTAGGAGAATAAGAGTCAAGAGGGTGTTCGGATGCAAGAAACGAAAACAGACCTGGAACGGCTGCACGCGGTGGTGAGCGGCGAGACCTGGCGCCGGGGATGCGGAAAGACGTTTGCCCAGTGCCACGCCGTGGCGAGCGCCTTGGAACTCGGGGAGCCAGGTGTCCTGGTGGCGGTGCCCCGCTACCAGTGGCTGGAGCACGTGGCCCCGATGCTCGAGGGGATCCTGGTGGAGCGCGGGCTCGGTTCACCCACCCGGCGGCGCCGGCTCGAGTGGGAGCTCCCCACCGGCCAGACGATTCGCTTCGTGGCGGCGTGGGACGAGGGGCGCATCGTCGGGGATCGCTCCGCCGTGGTGGAGGTGATGGCGTGAGGGACGACCTGGAGCGACAGATCACTCGGTTCCTCAACTGGTGGGATGACCACCTCGAGGAGTGTAGGTTCCCGGAGGGTGACCAGGAGGAGGCGGTCCCAGGGAGCGACTGGGGTGAGTGCGTCTACCCGGTGACCTACCAGGCGGACCAGCGGGCCCTGGTGGCCCAGCTCTGCGAGGCGGGGTGCTGCACTTCTGCCTTCGAGCTGGACGGCTTGGTGGAGGCTCTCCGCGAGCTGATGGGGCGCGTGGCACCCGAGCCGTTGCCCCCGGACAATGATCGGCTATTCCGGCTTTCGGAGGACGATTACAAGGTGTGGGAGGCAGAGTTCGCCAAGGCTAATCCCGACGCATTCCATGAGGACGCCAGGGGCCCCGGGGACTGGGAGCGTATCAAGGCAGAGCGCCAGGAGCCCCCCGATGGGGCGCGCAGTGCCGGCCAGCTCCCCGGGGAGTCGAATCCGTTTTGGGTGGAGCTCCTGGGGCACCTGACAAATCGGGAGCGGGTGGTGCTTTGGAACGTGTACCGTCTGTCGTCGCCCCCAGTGAAACATCGGGTCCCGAAGGTGCAGCTTACGAGGGAGATGGAGCACTACATGAGCCGGCAGACGTGCGAGCGCGCGGTGCGGATGCTTCGGCGCCGCGGGATGCTCTGGGAGCACGAGGGCCTCATTCACCTCACCGAGAGCGGTGCCATCGTGGTCACCAAGATGACAGAGGATTGGAGGACGGGATGATCGGATTCGAGTACAGCGAGGTTCCGTACCACAGCCATGACTGCGAGGCGTGCGCTTTCCTCGGGTCCGTGGAGATGGCGCCGGGGAAGTGGATCGACTACTACACGTGTCCGAACGGTCCTGGCCGGACGTACATCGCCAGGTTCGGCTCCGAGGGGCCCGACTACACCAGCATGAATGCGATGATGTTGTCGGACCTGGACATGATTCCAGCGGACCCCCTCCTGGCGATGCTCTGGCTCCTGTGGTCGCGGGACGATGCGGCGATGAGGCTGGGCAGGTGAGCGTGGCGTGCCTGTTCATCGGTGTGGTGCTGGGCGGCCTGGTGGTTCATCTGTGCCACTGGCTTCGCCAGCGGGAGCACGTGACCGATGAGGGCGACGTGGTTCTTCCGGCCGGGGTGGAGGTACGGGACCGTGAGGGCAGAGTGTTCACGGTTACCGTTGACCACCACCTCGGGGCGCGGGACACTAGAACACCGGAGGACCGCTAGATGCTGAAGCGCCAGGACGGCCGTGCCCGAAGTGAAATCATCCCCGAGGAGGAGCTCGCGCTACTCGAGGAGGAGCTCAAGTCCCTTGACGTGAATGAGCGCGAGGCGCTGATTCGGCTGGTCGAGGAGCACATGGCGGCCGATGGCGCGGAGGTGGTCCAGGAATTCGCCGCGTTGGACGAGTCCATGTATGACCGTCATTGCGTGGACATTGATACCTTCCTGCGAGACGAGTATTTCCTGGGGCACATCGGCAAGACGCTGTATCCGTGCTGGCAGAGAGATCTCCGAGAGCTGTTTGCCGGGGACTACCATGAGGCGATCATTTCCGGATCCATCGGGTGCGGCAAAAACACGTTCGCCTCGGTGGCCCTCTGCTACATGATCTACCAGATGAGCTGCCTGCGAGATCCACAGGCGGTGTTCGGTCTCGAAAAGGGTTCTGAGATCGCGTTCTGTTGTATTTCGGTGAACGAGAAGCTGGCGCGCCGGGCGGTGTTCGGGGGCATCAAAACGAAGATCATGAGCTCCCGGTATTTCATGGACGAGTTTCCATACCGGCCCACCCTGTCCGAGCTCCGTTTTCCGAACAACATCTGGGTGGCGGCGAGCTCCTCGAGCATGAGCTCCGCGCTTTCGCTCAACACGTTCGGCGGGATCTTGGACGAGGTGAATTTCTTTCAGAGCACACCCCCGCGCGTGAGCAAGATCCGCTACGGGGCCAAGCGCCGGGAGCGCCACAGCCACGCGGAGACCTTGTACCAGATGATCCTCCGCCGGATGAAGTCTCGCTACAGCCGAAGCGGGAAGCTCCCTGGCGTGCTGATGATGATCAGCTCCAAGTCCCACACCGATGCGTTCACCGAGCGGCGGATCGCGGCCAGCGCCACGGACCCGAGCATCCTGGTGCGGGAGTACGCATTGTGGGAGGCGAAGCCTGGCCACCTGTTTTCCGAGGAGACCTTCAGTGTATTCGTGGGTAACGAGCGCCTACAAAGTCGGCTGATCTCCAGGGATGAGGAGCGCGTCCGGCTACAGGACTGCATCGACAACGATCCGGACTACGATGGGTGCCGGATCGTCCAGGTGCCGATTGACTTCAGGCGGGACTTCGAGGAGGACCTGGACAGCGCCCTACAGGACCTGGCCGGCGTGGCCACCGTGAGCATCAGCCCATTCATTCAACGGCGCGAGACCCTGTACGATGCCATTGACGAGACGCGCGGCCATCCGATGGCCACCCTCGAGTGGAATCCCCAGACACTGGCAAAGGTGGACTGGCGCCAGCTCACACGGATGTACTCGAGCAAGGACAGCCAGGGCAACGTGAGCCAATTCGAGGGGCCCATCGTGAACCCGGAGGCCCCGCGGCACCTGCACCTGGACACCTCGCTGAATCATGATGCCACTGGGCTCGCCATCGGCCACGTGGCCGGGACTGTCCAGGTGGAGCGGCGCGACGATGACGGCGTGGTCTTCGTGGAGGACGCGCCGGAGATCTACATCGACTTCCTGTTGAGGATCGTTCCTCCGCCCGGGGATGACATTATCCTCGCGGACATTAGGACGCTGATCTATTCGTTCATGGACCACGGATACCAGTTCGCCCTGGCCACCACGGACCAGTACCAGTCTGCGGAGATGCGCCAGTACCTCGAGCTCCAGCGCGGGGTGGAAACGAAGCTCCAATCCATGGACCGGACACTGGACCCCTACATGGAGCTCAGGGCTGCGTTCTACGAGGGGCGGATGAATATGTACGCCTACGAGCCGTTCCTCCGCGAGATGCAGCGCGTGGTCCATGACAAGGTGCGCCAGAAAGTGGACCACCTCGAGGGCGAGTCCAAGGACGTTTCCGATGCGGTGGCCGGCGTGGCATTCACGCTGTCCAGGGATCAGGCTCTGATGCCCATTCCGCTCAAGATGGGGATCTCCACCTGGGAGGACGTGTCCATGCCAGACGAGTGGCTCCGCAAGGACTACGCTCTGGAAAAGGGGAAGGAAGAGGGACCGGTCAAGCGTGGGCCGGGTCAACACCATTGGCTGATGCCACTATCGGGATAACCGCGTGATGCGCGGCTGGTGAGAGCGATGAAAACGATGAGAACACTGGCACCGATTGGAGCGGGGGAGGGGAAACATGGAGTCGAAAGAAGTGTCCAGGGCCGACTACTCACGGTTGGCTGTTGCTATGGGCTACATCTGCACCGAGCTCAAGGGGAGGTGCAGCCCGGAAGCATTCCGCGAGATCTGTGGACTGGTGGGGCGCCTGGCGGGCGAGCGTGGGATGCAGGAGCTACGTCACATTGGATTCGCCTTCAGTGGCCTGTACGATCTGTTCAGACCACCGATGGATCCAGGAGGGGTGTTCGATGAGCCGGAGCGACGATCCAGTGGAGATCTACGTGGAGGAAGTGCTGGCCGATACGGATGAGGCGATCCTGTGCCTGGTGGACGGCGACACCGAGGCGTGGATTCCGAGGAGCCAGCTCCTCTACACCGAGGTGGAAGAGGAAGGCGACAGCGGCAACATCGAAATCCCCGAGTGGCTCGCCATCGACCGGGAGCTGATATGAGCCATAGGTGGAAAGGAAGGGAGCTCCCACCTCCGCCCAGCGATGATGCTCTGGGCTCACCAGAGCAGCTCAGGTTTGTCCATGTGGGCACCCTCGAGTGGAGCACCCTGTCCGGAGAGGCATTCGGGCCGGTTTTCGAGGCGGCCAAGGCCGTATTCGAGCAGACCCCTGGGGCAGTGAGCCGGCTGGACGTGGACGTGAAGTATGGACGCGATGATCTGATCACCCAGTTCCCGGATGGCTCCAGGGGCTTCGGTGAGAGGACGGTTGTGGAGCTGAATCTGGTGCAGCCACGGCTCCACGTGTACCGCGTACAGCGAGGCGCCCAGGTGCTCGGGCTGGTGTATCTGAACCGGGGCGTCGGGCTCCTGGGAGGCATCGGTGAGTAGCGACGACGGGCAGCCCATTGTGGTGATCGGCCAACGCGGAAGAGACGGTGGCGTGCGCCTCGAGGGGCGCGACTGGCACATGGTTTACCACCAGGGCCGTGGTGACCCGTCTCCGCGGGAGATGGCCCTGAAGGTGGAGTGGCTGGTGATGCGCCATGCCCAGATGCGGATGGAGAGGGCGGCCGATGAGGCCCGAGAGTGCAGGCGCGAGAGCGAAGCGAAGCGCCAGGCGGACCTGATCGATGCCCTTTTGGAGCACATTGCCAGCGAGCAAGCTGGGGAAGGGGTGCCCTACTGATGTTCCTGGACGACTTTGTGCTCGAGGTGGTGCGGGTGGCGGTGGGCGCTCCCGAGTGGACAGCTCCAGGGATGTTTCTCCTGTGGCTCCTGTTGCACCGGGGGCAGGCAGAGAGCGGCGAGTAGACCGCTATGATGGCCCGGCCCGAGCCGGGATGATTGGAGGCGAAGATGGATCCTGATAAGCCACGGCGACAGTCGTGGGAGTACCGCACCGAAGAGTACGCAGCGGAAAACGAGACCAGCTTGGGGATGTGGCTGTCCAGCCGTGGTCGTGAGGGCTGGGAGCTGGTGACCATGATTCACCATGTGTCCGGCCCGCACCTTTACACGGCCGTGTTCAAGCGCCCTGGGCTCACGCCTCCGGCGAAGCCGGGCAAGCCGAAGCCCAAGGGAGGCAAGCGATGAGCGGACAGAGCCCATTCGAGCGTGCGATGGATCGCGCCATGGAGGAGATTGGCCAGGCGGCCCAGCACGAAGCAATGCTCCGTGAGCTCGCGGACCTGATGGATACCCTGTACCAACAGGTGGTCCACATGGCCCTGGCTGGCAGGGCGCTGGCCACGGTGGTGGACGACATGGAGGCGGATTTCGCTGTCATGAAGGGCCGGGAGCCGCATGGGAACGGTCTCACGGTCGCACGTGCGTTCACTACGGTGTCCAATGGGCTCAACGCCAAGGTGCTCGAGAAGCTAGAGGACGGCGTGAGGCGCCTCGAGAGTGTGCTCACCGGGGACGAGGACGAGGACCGGGAGGTGCGCGAGTCCTTGTCCGAGCTCCGCGCCAAGATCGAAGTGGTCAAAGCCAATGAAGTGCCGTCGCTGTAACGAGCTGCACAGCCACGCTTGGCATCCGCGCGGTCAGCGCGTGGAGGAGCCGTGGGGCGACCTGGAGTGCGACGACGCGGAGCCAGAGAAGCCTTGGTGGGACGAGGTGGACGACTGCACATTCCACCTGGCTGGGTTTCACGGGCGGCGCGGCGCACCGAGTACACCCATGAAGCGCGTGGTGTGCCGGGGCTGTGGCGGGGATCGGTTCCAGGTGGGCTCCGGCGAGTGGGTGACGGCGATTAAGTGCGTCAACTGTGGCTGGGAAAGGGTGATCCACGATGGGTAAGACGATGACGGCAGAGGAGCACCGGGCGCGCCACCAGGAGCTCCACAATATGCTGGACGAGCTGGTGGCGGGTTGGCTCGGTGAGACCGGGGGGCTCCCGAGCAAGGCCACGGTGCTCGAGCTGATGCAGTGGTCTGCACAGCAAGCCAAGATGGCCAAGGCGGTGGGCCAGGAGCAGCCGGTGAGCCGCGGGAT